>Ga0075421_100001173_pt1 | contig 30147 bp, 26 predicted proteins | sample SoiMetdeltSBSDD5_FD_75292 | JGI IMG/M metagenome (GOLD analysis project Ga0075421, IMG submission 75292) | Bulk soil microbial communities from a Populus tree surrounding site in Tennessee, USA - Soil MetaG P. deltoides SBSDD5 | ecosystem: Environmental > Terrestrial > Soil > Tree plantation... | reverse complement strand
GCAGAAGTGGACGCGGACAATGTGCGGGTGACGCAGCTTGGCGAGCGTCTGGGCTTCGGTTTGAAATCGCTGCACTGCGGCGGCGCTCGCGTCTTCAGGGCGAATCGCCTTGATCGCCACCGGACAATCCAGTGCCACGTCGCGGGCCAGGAATACCGTACCCATCCCCCCCCGCCCCAACACGCCCTCGAGCACGTACTCCGGCTTAAGCGCGTCGCGTAATTGCTCGAAAAAATTGTCCATGCCGAGCCCGGCGCCGCCAAATGTAGCGGCCGTTCACAAGCTTCGCCGCCGGCGATAAAACGAGCGGCCCCGGTCAACTCCGGGGCCGCTCGGGTTACGAATCGAGGGGAACGCTTACTGCACGGTTGCCGTAAAGTGCATGCCCAGCGCCTGATGGGGCGTGCAATAGCCCTTGTACACGCCGGCCGGCAATCCCGCGAACGAAATATCGTAATGATCGTTCACCGTCATGATGAACGGGCCGGCCAGGTTGTCCATCCGGTTCGCCATCGCGGCGTTCAGCTTCTCCGCCGTGCCTGCCGGTACCGAATCGGCGTAAAACGACACGTTGTGAGGGCCACCCTCGACGTTGATGAAACGCACCGTGCCACCCGCGGGCACGGAGAACGTCGACGGCTCGTAACGGAAGCTGTTGCCGCTTCCCACCATCTTGATTTCCACCACCGCCCCGGCCGGTTGGGCGGCCGCTGCGGCTGCGGTATCCGGTTGCGCGCCCGGCTCCCCAGCCTGCGCTTGTTCCGCTTTCTTCTCGCCACACGCCAGCACACCAATCATCACCACTGCGCCGATCCACTTCCGCTGCATTGCCAGTTCTCCCTGAAAGAGGAGCTCGAAAATGCGTTTGTGAACGCCCTCACAATATCGCAACAGTCGTGGAAACGGGAGCCCTCCCGACATCCCCGAGCCGGCGTTGTCCGTGATACGCCTCACAAGCCCCATCCAGGAGTGCCTCCGATTTCTCCACTTCCATGCGGTTGTGCATGAAACGCCCGGTTGGCCGTCTCTCCTGGCGTCTCCGACAGGAACGAAACGATGCGAATCCGAAGCCTGGTCCCGATGCTCTCGATGGTGGCGCTCGCTGCCAGCACCCACCTCCTCGCCGCTCAAGGCTGGATCGAGCCGGTGCGCCCGGGGGGCAACTGGAGCATCACGAAGATCCGCAGCGCGGTGTCGGTCACCGTGCAGGAGCGGATCGCTCAGGTCACCGTGGAAGAGTGGTTCCAGAACCGCGGGGCGGGACTGGGCGAAGGCGACTATCACTATCCGCTTTCAGGGGAGGCCGCGTTCGGCAGCTTTTCCCTGTGGCAGGGGGACGTCGAGCTGCGCGGCGAGACCATGGACGCCAACCAGGCGCGCTCCATCTACGAGGAAATCGTCCGGCGCAAGCGCGATCCAGCCCTCATCGAGCTCGAGGGGCACGGGCTGATTCGCGCGCGGGTATTTCCGATCAATCCCGGCGAGACGCGGAAGATCACTCTGCGCTACACGCAGATTCTCGGGCGTGAAGGAGATGCCTGGCGATTCCGTTATGCCAGCGGCACCGGACCGGGTGCCGCCGGTGCCGCCCGCAGTTTCCGCCTCACCGCCGACGGCGCCGACCGCTTCGGCGAGCCGTATGCTCCCACCCATCAGCTCCACACGCGACGCTCGGACGGCCGTCTCGAAGTCACCCTGGCCGATTCGGCCACGACCGGTGACCTCGACCTGTTTCTCCCGCTCACCCGGGGACTGGTGGGGCTGTCGGTCGTCACGCATCGGCCGCCGGGCGAGGACGGCTACTTCATGCTGTTGCTGGCACCGGGCGCGGCCCAGGGCGCGACGGTCCGGCGAGACATCGTGGCGGTGCTCGATGTGTCGGGGTCGATGTCCGGGGACAAGCTCGCGCAGGCCAAGTCCGCGCTGGAACAGCTGCTCGGCTCACTGCGCGAAGGGGACCGGTTCCGCCTGATCGCGTTCGAGAGCGGCGTCCGGCGCTTCGCCACGCAATGGACGCCGTTCAACGCGGAGACGCGACGGCAGGCGGTGGACTGGGTTCGGGCGCTCGAAACGGGGGGCGGCACCAACATCGCGGGCGCGCTCGAGGAAGCGTACAGTGTGCCGCCCGGCGACGGAGCGTTGGGCGTGGTCGTGTTTCTGACCGACGGACTGCCCACCGTCGGCGAACAGGACCCTGAACGGATCGCGGGACGGGCCGAGGAGCGTCGTGGTGGGTATCGAGTCTTTTCCTTCGGAATCGGATACGACGTCAACACGTTTCTGCTCGATCGACTGACCGAGCGGGCCCGTGGCGTGACCCAGTACATCAGCCCGGGCGCGGACATCGAGCAGGCCGTCGGAGCGCTCTCGACGAAGATCGCGAGTCCGGTGCTCACCGACGTCACGCTCGAAACCGGCGCCGTCGAGCTGTACGATCTGCAGCCCGGGACCTTGCCCGATCTGTTCGCGGGGGACGAGATGGTCGTGTTCGGGCGGTACCGGGGTCCACGCCGCGACGAGCAAACCCTCACGGTGCGCGGCCTCCGCAACACCGTGGCGGAGCGGTTCGCCACCGTGGCGTCGTTCCCGGCGGAACAGAACGCCAACCCGTACATCCCGCGGCTCTGGGCCACGCGCAAAGCGGGCGCCTTGTCGCGCGAGATCCGTCTCCATGGTCAGAACCCGGAAGTCATGACCGCGCTCAAGGACCTGGCGCTGCGCTACGGCATCCTGACGGAATACACGTCGTATCTTGTGCAGGAGCCCAGTGTCGCGATGTCGAACACGGCGCGCTTGGAGGCCGTGACCGTCACTGCTGCTCCTGCGCCGCGCGACCAAGCCGGTGCGGGCGCGGTGGCGCAATCGCGACGCGAGGCGCAGCAGGCGTCCAAGTCGGTCGTCGTCACGGATGGGGTGGAGATGGACGAGTTGTTACGGGGGCGCGCCGGCATCAACCCAACCCGCCGTGTAGACGGGCGGTTGTTCATTCTGCGTCAGGACGTCTGGACCGATCTGCGGCACGCCGATTCCCTGGCCGTGACCAGGGTCGAGCCGTTCAGCGACGCCTATTTCGCCCTGTTGCGGATGTTACCGGAGCTGGGCCACGCGGTGGCGCTCACCCCGGCGGTGCTGGTGGCCGGACGGCGCGTGAGTATCGAGATTGCCGCCGGCGGAAAGACCGCCTGGCGCGCCGGGGAGCTGGAACGACTGGTAAAGGAGTTTCGCAGTTGACTCGATTGTGGACTGTGAATAGTGGATTGCGGAATGGACGGTCGCACATCCAATCGGATGGTGGATCATCCATTCCGCATTCCGCAATCCGCAATCCGCAATGGGTTTTATAGATGCCCGAAGATCTGGCAGAAGTCTACAAAACCACCTACGCCGCACTCGTGCGCTTCCTGTACCGCAAGGTATGGGACGCCGAGCGTGCGGCGGATCTCGCTCAGGAAGCGTTTGCCCGGGCGCTGGTGCATCGACCGGAAAACGCGAGAGGATGGCTCTTCGTGGTAGCGGCAAACATGGCTCGCGATGAAGCGCGCCGGGCGGCCCGAGAACGGCGCCACCTCACGCTGTTGAGTCAGGAATCCGAGCCGTCGACGCCGGCACTGGATGAAGCGATCACCGCCGAGCAGGACCGGACGCGCGTACGTTACGCGCTCGAGACCCTGACGCCACGAGACCGGGAAGTATTGCTGCTGTGGGACGCGGGCCAGTCCTACGACGAAATCGCCTCTCAGACGGGGCTCGCCAAAGGCGCCATCGGAACGACGCTGGCGCGCGCGCGGCGCCGCCTAGTCGAGGCGTATGAAAAAGGAAATGAGGCTGAGCATGTCGCACGTGGATGACGGTATTCTGCACGCCTACCTGGACGGGGAGCTGTCCCCGGTCGAAGTCGATCGGCTGGAGGCGCACGTCACCGGCTGCCCGGTATGCCGGGCCCGGCTCGACGAGGAGCGGGCGCTGATCGAGCGCGCCTCCAAACTGCTCGGCATGGCCGTCCCCCCCGGGCCCGAACGTGAAGCGCCGCCCCTGCATCAGCTGCGGCAACCTCGAGTGATCGGGAGACGGTTGGTGATCCCGCTCGCCTGGGCGGCGACGATCGTGCTCGCCCTCGGGCTCGGATATTACGCCGCGTCACCGAGCTACCGGTCGGGACGTCAAGAAAGGGTCGCTCAGCGGGCACCACAAGAATCTGTCGCTTCCCCGCAGGTCGTCGCCGTGACACCGCAATCCGCTACGGCTGGCGCGGAGCGAACGGCCGAGCGGTCCCTGGCGCGGCGCCAAGAGCCGGCCGCCCCGCGGCCGCGCCCCAGCGCGCCGTCCATTGTCGTCGACGGCGCTCTCGCCGATCGTGCCGCCCGCGAGGAATCGGACGAGGCAGGCCAGCAGAGCAAGCCGGCAGCACAACTTCCCGCCGGCCGAGCCGATGTACGGGTGCGCGGAGCGCCGGCTCCTGCCCCTGCCGCCGGCAATGTCATCATCATCGACTCGAACCCGCAGGATTACGCCTTGGCCGGAGTCGTCACCACGGCATCGCTTTCCACAACCTGGCCGATCATTCAACCGCAGCCCGCCCACGACCTGCTCGGCGGAGCGCCCGCCATGATTCCTGGCTATCCCGTGCGGGCGCTGCGCCGCAACCCGACGGCCGCTCGGGAAATCGTCGTGGAACAGGAGCTGAGCCCGGGGGTGGTCGTCTCGTTGTTCGAACAACCGCTGGATCCGGGGCTCGCCCCCCTGAGTCGCCTGGGCGCGCAGGCGCCGCGCGACAGCCTGGCGGCGAAGGCCCGCACCAACGAGCGGTTGGCACGGTTTGTCGGAAGACTGCGGATCGAAATCGCGGGACCGCTGCCGAAGGACTCCCTGAACCGGCTGCTGGAGTCGGTCAAGCCGTGAGCGCGAGTCGCCGCCAGGCGATCAGCTCGGCCACGACGCTCACGGCGATTTCCTCGGGCGTGACGGCGCCGATCGCGAGCCCGACCGGCACGCGCACCCGCTCCAGAGCGGCCACCGGCACCCCGGCCGCGCCGAGCGCCTTCGTGATCACGGCCTTCTTGCGCCGGCTCCCCAACAGCCCGATGTAGCTCGCCGCCGAAGCGGCCGCCCGCTCCAGGATCAATGCATCGTGCCGATGACCGCGAGTGGCGATCACGATCGCATCCGCCGCGCTGATCGCAAACCGCCCCAACGCATCGTGGGCCGGCGCGGTCTCGACGCCGACAAACGCCGGAAACCGTCCCGCGTCGGCGAACTCGGGCCGGTCATCGACCACGACGACACGAAATCCCGCCGTCGCGGCGGCGAGCGCGATGGCGCTCCCCACGTGGCCCGCCCCGAACACCAGCACGCGCGGCGCCGGGGCGAGTCGTTCCACCATCGTGCTCCGATCCTCCGACAGCGACGCGGCCGGCGTCCCGGGCTCGACCGTGCCGGGCTCGAATCGCTTCACCGGACCGGCCGACCAGTCGAGTCCCGTGATGACCGTACCGGCTGCGGCACCGGCCACCTGCTCCAGCGCCCGCACGTAGGCCGGAATCGCCACCAGCGGCTCGATCACGATGTCGACCGTGCCTCCACACGACAGCCCCAGATCCCCGGCGAGATCGGCGTTCAAATGGTGGGTGAGGATACGGGGCGCGGGAATGACGCGCGCGGCTTCGATCACGTCGGCCTCGACGCAACCGCCCCCGATCGTGCCTTCGAGTCGTCCCGCCGGGCCGACGAGCATTTTGGTACCGGCCGGGACGGGCGTGGAGCCGGTCGTGCGCGCGACGGTCGCCAGCGCGCCCCCTGCCCCGGCGCGCGCCAGCTCGGCGGCCGCGCGCCAGACGCTCACCGTTGGGGCAGCTCCGCGAGCCGGGCCACGGCGCGGCGCAAATGCGGGATCACGATCGATCCACCAACCACGAGGCCGACGGCGAACACGTCGTACAGCTCGGCGTCGGTCACCCCCTCTTCGCGACAGCGCACCAGATGGTAGGTGACACAGTCATCACACCGCAGCACGAGGGATGCGACGAGACCCATCAGCTCTTTCGTTTTGACGGGCAGCGCCCCGGCCTCGTAGGTCCGGGTATCGAGGGCGAAAAAACGGTTGATGGTGAGATTTTCCGCCCCGAGAATGGCGGCGTTCATTTTCTCGCGGAAATGCCGAAAGGCCTCGAGCGTACCGGGAGTCTCGTCCATGGGCGAAAACTAAGCTCCCGGAGACGAACGTGTTCCGGGAGCGACAATGGTGCGGATTGGCGCGAGGCTACTGAACAACGATTGTGCCGTGCATCCCGCTGGAAGCCGTACCGTGGAGCTCGCAATGATAGCCATAGGTTCCGGCCGCGAGCGTCACCGTGGACGACCCAGAGGTGACCGGCGAGCCCGCCGTGCCGATGTCGGCCGGTGTAGTGGGTCCGCTGTCCCATGTGACAGTATGGCCGTTCGAAGGTGTCGTCCAAGTGAACGTCACCATGCCGGCGGGAACCGTGTCGGGGGTCGGGCTGAAGGAGTTGTTCTTGACGGTGATGGTCGTGAGGTGTCCGCCCCCGCCGCCACCACCTCCGCCCCCACCGCCTCCGTACCCGCCGCCTCCGGTCGAATCGGAACACGCCAGCCCGGTACTCAATCCCACGCCGCAGACGGCCGCGAACACCATCCGTTTGACTCGCATAGCCACCGCTCCTGCCTCAGGGTTCAACCCACGCGGACCGACCTCATACACGACGTACGACATCGAGGTCCGAAACAGATTTGCGGTCAGCGCACGTGTATCACGCCAGTCATGCCCGTGCCCTGATGAAAGGCGCAATGGTAGGCGTAGTCACCGATGGTTCCGAAGTTTTTGATGACGACGAGATTCGGATTCAGCTGTCCGTTGATGTTCCACGTTGTGTCGCTCGCGTTGAAATCAGCCGTAACTGTGTGAGACACGGTCCCCAGATTCTGCCAGCATACCCGCTCCCCGGTGGAAATGGTGACGCTAGGGCGGTCGTAGGTAAGGTTGTCCTGACCATTGATCGTCTGATTGGCACCAGTGGACGCACAGCCGTTTCCCTCTCCACCAGGGTTACTGCTGCACGTTGCGAGAACGAAAACAGCGGCCGCCACGGGGAGAAGGGCGAGCGACTCCCGGACACGGAATGACATGCGGTGTTCGCGCTCCGAAGGGGGACCCTGCAATTCTACACTCTGGCTAGTGTCCGTGCTCCCGTTCGAGCGTGTCCGCGGCCAGACGGGGAGAGATCATCGGGTAACGGCTCGCGAACCAGCTGTAGGACAGTGCATACAACCCGCCAAAGAATAGCAGGCCGCCGAGCTCGGGCACGCCGAGCGCGGGCCCGCCGCCGCCGTTGATCGACGGCACGATCTCGTAATAGCGCTCGAGCCACACGCCGGCCAGGCTCACCAGCGCGATGGCGAGCAGCCACGCGGGCGTCCGCTTCGGTTTTTCACCGAGCAGGGCGATGAACGGAATCACGAAGATCATGAGGAAGACGGCGATGCCGATTGGCCGCCAGGCACCCCACAGCCGATAGAAGATGAAGTACGTCTCCTCCGGCAGGTTGCCGTACCAGATCACGAGGAATTGGGAGAACATCAGGTACGCCCAGAAGACCGTGAATCCGAAACACAGCTTGGCCAGATCGTGCTGCTGCTTGCGCGAGTAGAGGTCCTCGAGACCCATGCGTTGCCGCATCCGGACACTCAGCACCGCGAGCCACATCAGCGCGGTCAGGAAGCTGCCCATGAAATAGAACGCACCGTACAGATTGCTCACCCACTTATGGGCGAGGGACATCACGCAATCGAAGGCGATGAGACTCAGCCCGAACGCGAAGCTGATCGCGACGAACGCGGCATCCCTGGCGATGAGCCCGCGCTCCGCTTCGCTCGTCTCCAGCGGCTGCCCCCCCGCCAGCTCGGCCAGGTCCGGGGCCATGTCGCGGCGCACGAACCGCCAGGAGAGCCACGCGAGCAGCGCGAGGACCGCCCCATCCCGCAGATAGAACCAGGTGGGGTTCAACCACCAGCCGAGATCGGTGCGCGGCTCGAGGACCCACGGGTAGATGTAGGTCCGCCCGAAGAAGGACAGGAAAAACAGCACGACCGCCACCGGGAGGAACGCGACGGACGCTTCGGCCAGGCGGATCACGAGACCCGACCAGCGGCCCTTGGCGAGCTTCTGGGTGGCGGCCACCACGACGGACGCCTGCGCCAGACCAAGCCAGAAGATGAAATTGAAGTGATACGCCTGCCACACGCGCGCCGCTTGCCCCCGGAGACTGATCAGCAGCAATAGGAGTCCGATCGCAGTGGCGCCGAGGCCGATCATCCGGAACGACGCGACCGGGAACGCCTTCGCCTTCTGCACCAGGTCGGCGCGGCTCACGGTGGCGGCGCTCACCGGTTTCCTCCGGCGCGGGCCTGCTGCTGCAGCGACCGCACGTAGTTGACCAGGTCCCAGCGCTCGGTGCCGCGAATCTTGTCACCGTAGATCGGCATCAGACCGCGACCCATGCCCGGTGCGTGAATCACCACGCCGTAGATGTAGCCGTCGCTGCGGCGCGCGATCGTGTCGTTCACGAGCGAGCGGACGCCGATAAACGGCCCGCCGACCGTCGACGAGATCGGTCCGTCGCCGCGCCCGGTCTCGCCGTGACAGACGAGGCAGTACGTCTCGTACTCCCACTTGCCCCTGTTGAGCGACTCGGACGTCTGCGTCCGGGGGTTGGTCACGCGCTCCGCGGCGGCGAGGCCGAGGGAATCGACTTCGGCTCCGCCGACCGGGACCGTGCCCGGCACCGTCGGCCGCGGCATGGCGTACGGCTTGATGCTGCGCTGGTGCCGCATGGTGGAGAACCATCCCACGTGGTGCACCACGTAGTCGGGATCGCAGGCCGCGAGCGCCAGCAGGACGAGCACCGCCGCCGGCTTACGCACGGCGCACCTCCTCGGCTCCGGCACCCTTGAGCAGGCTTTCCATGGCGGGGGCTTGATCGCCGCCGCAACGCACGAAGATGCCGAACTTGTCGTTCGTGAACCGGGGATCGTACGCGATGGTCCCCTGATGCCGGGAGGCGAGCAACGCATTGAACAGCAGTCCGAGAATCGTCGTCAGGGCCCCGAACAGCACGGTCATCTCGAACATGATGATGACGTAGGGCAGAATCGATCCGACCGGCTTGCCGCCCACGACGACGGGCCAGTCGTAGGACATGTACAACGTCACCCACGCCCCGACGCCGCACCCCGTGATCCCCCCGATCAGGGTCCACATGCGCACCGGGCTGGTGGGCTGCTTGAGCACGGCCTCGAGCTCGTGGCGTGGCACCGGGGAGTACACGGTGATCTCGTCGCCATGCCCGCCGTCCTTCAGCGACTGGATCGCCGCCACGGTCGAATCGAGATGGCCGAACACGCCCAGCACGCCGGGTGTGGCCGGCGGATGGAAGATCTCTTTCAGCGGGCCGGGGAGCATCATGCGCCCCTCCCCCCTGACCGCTTCGGTGGCGGCAGGACTTCCTTGATCTCCGAGATCGCGACGGCCGGGAAGTTCTTCACGAACAGCAGGAACCACATGAAGAACCAGCCGAAGCTGCCGGCCATGATGCCCCAGTCCGCCCAGGTGGGGTTGTAGGGACCATTGGTCCAGCGCTCGAACGGCTCCCCCGCCAGCGACACGACGATGATCACGAAGCGCTCGAACCACATCCCGATGTTGACGAAGATCGAGATGACGAACAGCGACGTGATGTTGGTCCGGATCTTCTTGAACCAGAGCAGCTGCGGCAGGAAGCCGTTGCAGATGATCATGGTCCAGCTGGCCCACCAGGACGGGCCGAAGGCGCGATACCAGAACGCGGCCCGCTCGTTCGGGTTGCCGCTGAACCAGGCAACGAAGTACTCAGTGGCGTAGGCGAATCCGACGATCATCCCGGTGAGCAGGCAGAGCTTCGCCAGGTTCTCGAAGTGCTCCACCGTGATCAAATCTTCCAGATGGAACAGGCGCCGGATCGGCACGATCAGCGTGATCACCATGGCGCAGCCGGAGTAGATCGCGCCGGCGACGAAGTAGGGCGCGAACAGCGTCGCGTGCCACCCGGGCACGAGGGCCATGGCGAAGTCCCAGGACACGACGCTGTGGACCGACAACACGAGCGGCGTCGCCAGGGCGGCGAGATACAGGTAGCCCCGCGTGTAGTGGCGCCACTGCTCGTTGGTGCCGCGCCAGCCGATCGACGTCGCGGCGTAGAGCTTCTTGCGCCACCCGGTGGCCAGATCCCGCGCCGCGGCGATGTCGGGGATCAACCCCATGATCAGGAACACGGTCGACACCGTGAAGTACGTCCCGATCGCGAACTCGTCCCAGATGAGCGGTGACTTGAAGTTGGGCCACAGGCCGCGCTCGTTCGGGTACGGGATCAGCCAGTAGAAGTACCACTGGCGGCCGATGTGAATCAGCGGAAACAACCCGGCCGTCATCACGGCGAACACGGTCATCGCTTCGGCGGTGCGGTACACGGCCGTGCGCCAGCCCGACCGGAACAGATAGAGAATCGCCGAGATCAGCGTGCCCGAGTGCGCGATACCGACCCAGAACACGAAGCACGTGATGAAGACGGCCCAGTACACTGGATGCGCGTACCCGGCGAGTCCCAGTCCATAGCGGAGCAGGAAAATGAGACAGATGATCCCGATCGCGAGCAGCGTCATCGCGGAGCCGAGCAGCAGGAAATAGCCCTTGCCCGGATTGCCCAGCGTCCGCGCGATGGCGCGGGTGACGAAATCGTACGTCACGCGACCGGTCGGCGGAGTCGAGGTCCCGGGAGTGGCCATCGATCAGGCCTCGGTTCCGGCCATCACGCGGGCCAGGTAGGTAATGCCGGGCTTCGTATTCAGGCCGGCCAGCACGTGATAGCCGCGCGGATCCTCTGCCAGCGCGTGGACGCGCGAGCCGGGATCGTTGAGGTCCCCGAAGACAATCGCTTCCGACGGACAGGTCTGCGCGCACGCGGGAACGATTTCCCCGTCCGCCACGGTGCGGTCCTCGAGGCGCGCGTGATGCTGCGCGCCGCGGATGCGCTGGACGCAGAACGTGCATTTCTCCATCACGCCCTTTTCGCGCACTGTCACGTCCGGGTTCAGCTGCCACGTGAGCGGCTCGAGGAAGGCTTCCCAGCTACCGCCCTGCTCCGCGTAGTTGTGCCAGTTGAACACGCGCACCTTGTACGGGCAGTTGTTGGAGCAGTAGCGCGTGCCGACGCAGCGGTTGTAAACCTGCCCGTTCAATCCGTCGGGCGTGTGGTAGGCGGCAAATACGGGGCAGACCGGCTCGCAGGGCGCGTTCCCGCACTGTTGACACAGCATGGGAGACGTCGCGGCGGTGACCGAGCCCGATGCGGTCGGGCGGAAGTAGCGTTCGATTCGCAGCCAGGCCATTTCCCGGCCACGGACGACCAGCTCCTCCCCAACCGCCGGCACGTTGTTCTCGGCATAGCACGCCGTCACACAAGCCGAGCAGCCGGTGCACTTGGAGAGGTCGATCGCCATCGCCCAGCGCGGATGATCACCGGCATAGTTGCCCAGCGACGCCTTCTCGTGCTGCGCTTCCGTCCACCCTTCGAGCGCCGAATGGGAGTACCCCGGCAGCTCTTCTTCTTCGATGGCATGCTCGCCGGGCTTCAGCTCCAGCGCCGCGGCCAGCGCCAGCGTGGGTGCGATCGTCTCGCCCAGATGGCGGCCGGTGCCTTCGGTCGAGGCCATACGACGATGGTCGGCCGTCTTGGAGACCGTGACGGCAACGGCCTGCGTCCGCGCGCCGTAACTGTTCGGCGCGACGGGGAGCAGATCGAACGCGTTGAAGGAGCGATCCCGAGCGTACCGGCCGTACGCCCGATGGCCCTGCCCCGTGGGAAGCGCGATTACCCCTGGCCGCACCGAGGGCGTAATCCAAACCGGTGCATTCACGGCGCCGAATCCCGACTTCACCAGCACGAAATCGCCAGTCGACAACGCCCATTGCTCGGCCGTGTCGGGGTGCACCTCGACCCAGGCGTGCCAGGTCATCTTGGAGACGGGGTCCGGCAGCTCCTGCAGCCAGGGCTTGTTGGCGCCACGGCCGTCGTGCAGCACGGGATGGGGGAAGACTACCGCCATCGTTCCGGCCGCGGCCGCGAGCGTGGTCGAAATGCTCCCGGTCACGTTGGACGACAACTTCACGGTCCGGCTCGGGCTCTCCCCGTACACGCCGCCGTGCTGCAGCGAGTCATCCCACCACTGCTCGAAGCTCTTGCCGCCACTGGAACGTTTCTGGAGCGCGGTCCACTTGGTCTGCAGGTAACTCTTGAAGTTGCCGCTGCGGCCGGCGAGCTGGAGCAGCACGTCGCCCGTGTGCCGCGGTCCGTCGAACACGGGCTGCATCGCCGGCTGCTGCAGTGCATAGACGCCCGCGCGGGGGCGGCTGTCGTTCCACTGCTCGAGCGGGTGGAGATCGGGCAACACGAGATCCGAAGCGGCCGCGGTTTCGTCCAGATAGGACGAGAACGACACCTTGTAGCCGACCTTGGCCCAAGCCTGCGCGAACGCGCCGCCCAGAGCGTGCATCGGGTTCGCCCCGTGCACCAGCATCAGCGCGACCTGGTCCGCCGCCATCGCTCCGGTCAGGGTCGCCATGTCACGGAAGCTGCCGGCCGACCCTTGCGCCAGCTCGGCGCCGAAGCGAACCGTCCGGCCCATGGCGCCGGCCACGTAGTTCAGGATATTGACCGCGGCCACGATCTCGGCGCCGTTGTCGTAGTGCGTCGCGATGCCGCCGGCTACCGCCAGCGGAGCGCCCGAGCGCGCGTACTCCGTCGCCAGTCGCACGATGTCTTCGGCTTTGACTCCGATCGCGCTCGCGACCTGATCGGGGGACGGGAGGGTCAGGCGGGCCGCATCGGCCGGAACCGTTCCGATGCCCTGACTCACGATCACCTGGGCCATGGCGAGCGCCAACAACCCTTCGCTCCCCGGTACGACCCCGACCCATTCATCGGCCACGAGCGCGGTCTGCGCCATGCGCGGGGCGACGTACACGAACTTTGCCATCCCGGCGCTCGTGCCCGATTCGAAGCTGTGGGCCCGGGTGAACGCGGCCTGATAGCCGACCGGCGAGAGCCACGTCTCCATGAAGTCGGCGCCGAACGACAGGATGTATTTCGCGGCGGCGAAATCGTAGGTCGGCAGACTGGCGTCGCCGAACGCCATGCGGTTGCCTTCGCGCAGGGCCTCGAACGCAAACGGCTCGAAGGTGACGTGCCGGCCGCCGATCTGCTGCGTCCATTCGTCCACCAGGCCCCCGAAACTGCCCGACTCGAGACCGGTGACGAACACGATTCCCTTCCCCTTCGCTTCCTGGATCTTCCCCTGCAGCGCCGCAATGGCCTGATCCCACGTCACGGCCTCGAGCCGTCCGGCGCTGTTGCGCTGCATCGGCCCCGTGACGCGATCGGGGTTGTACAGCCCCTGGAGCGCCGCCTGGCCGCGGGCGCAGAGGCGTCCCTGGTTGATGGGAGAGTCGGGATTGCCTTCGAGCTTGATGGCGCGCCCTTCACGCACCTTCACGCGGATGCCGCAGCCGGCGCCGCACTCGCGGCAGGTACTGGCATACCACGTGGGGATGCCGGGAATCTGGTCTTCCGGCGGCACGAGGTATGGGATCAACTTTTCCGTGGGCTCCGGACCGATACCGCAGCCCGACAGCACGGCGGCACCGCCGCCCGTCACGCCGAGCACCTTCAGGAACCGTCTCCGGTTCATCCCGTCAGTCATAGCGTCTCCGCCGGTGCCGCTAATAGTGACATACCGAGCAGTCGCGGCTCACCTTGCGCTCCACGTGGCACCGAATGCACCAGCCCATGCGCAGGGTCGAGATCTGAGAAACCTGCGCCATGCCGTTGACCGGTCCATGGCAATTGGCGCACGACTCCGGGCCGGTTCCCAGCACCTTGATATGGCGCATGTGCGGAAAGTGCACGAACCCGGGGACGGCGTGAATGCGAATCCATTCCGGCGCCTTCCGGTCGCTCCACGCCTTGCGGACTTTCTGGATCTCGGCCTGATGCGACGGGGTCGAGCCGCCGACGATCTGATGACAGCCGATGCAGGTCCGCAGCGCCGGGATCCCCGGCTCGCTCGACACGGCCGCGGTGGCGTGACAGTACATGCAGGGAATGCGATCCTGCCCGGCGTGAATATCGTGTCGAAAGAAGATCGGCTGACGGGGACCATCGAGAGCGCCCGTATCGGCGATGACCGGGGCTTTGTAACCGGGGGTGCCGGGGGCAGCAGCGCTGCCCTGAGCGGCCACGGACGGGATTCCCATAGCCAGCGCGGCAAGCGCTAGGAATCCGGTCGCGGTCCTGCACCCTCTTGTCGTCGCCAAGGCGGTGGCCTCGATCGCTAAGTCCTAAAGTGTGGTCAGGACGGCAACGGCTTGGTACGGCAACAGCTTGCGGGGCGCGAGGAATGTAGCGCGCCCGACGAACGCCGCACAAGGCCCGATCAGTCGGGCCGGGACAACAGATGGTGTTTGAGGCGAATGACGTCGATGAAACCGTCGACCGATTGGAGATCGGGGAACCCCATCCAGCACCACCGCACGCCATCCACCAGCTCGCCGGCCTTGACCGCCTGTTTGACGGCGCGCGGCACGCCGTTGGCGAGGATCAACTCCTGCTCTTCCGCGTCGGTCAGGACGAATGTGCCACTGACTCCAGACTCCATCGGGTGCAGGAATCCGAGTTTGCGGCCGCCCACCTCGTACATCCACACCCATTTCCAGGCGGTGCCCATGAAGACGACCTGCTCAGTGACGTGCCGCAGCGCGCGGACGCCCTCGCGCGCGCGCTTGAAACGTCCGGCGGCGAGTTTGGGAAGATCGCGCGCCGGCGAATCCTGCTTGGGGCGCGCGCGCGGGCTCATGTAGAGATTGGTGGCCCAGTATTGTTTCGGCTGTTTGCGCATGACGGTTTTCTAGACCTTGGAAAAGGGCTCGATAAGTTACGCCTCGGGTCAACAGGCAGACGTATCTATCTATAGGGAAATAACTTACAGGTTATGACTACTTCAATCCGATGCGGCGCACCAAATCGGCGTAGCGTGGGTCGCCGCGCAGCGGAGCGTAGCCCGGATCGAGATGGAGGTAGATCAGTCCGGCCGAGCGAGCCTGGAACGCGCGCTCGAGGCAGGCAAAAGCTTGATCGAGATCGCCCAGCGCCGCGTACCCCATCGCGATAATCTCCGCGCGCATGTAGTGCTGCTTCGACTCCTCCGCCAGGCGATGCATGATCGGCTCCGCCTCGTCCCGGAGACCCTGGGCCGCGAGGGCACGGACGATCATGGCGTCGTAGGAGCGAACGGCCTTCTCGCGACCCTGGGAGCGGCGATACCAGGACAGCGCGGCCTCGGGATCGCCCAATGCCAGCGTCGCCGAGCCGATGTAGAGCGGTGCCCGAAGCGAACTGTCGTCCAGCTCCAGCGTTTTCTTCCCCTCCGCGATCGCGCCGTCGTAATCCTTGCTGTACAGCAGAAAACGGGCGAGCCATTCGTTGTACGAGGAAGACAGCGGATCGAGCGCCAGGGCTTTGCGCATCGCGACGATGGCATCGTCCAATCTCCCCACCAGCGGCAGGGCTGTTCCCAGGACGTAATGCGCCTCGGCGTAGTTGGGACTGATGGCGACCGCGCGCTCGAGCTGCTGCTCGGCGCCGGCGAAGTTCCATTCGTGCCAGCACAGGACCTTGCCGATCGAGGTGATCGCTTCGCCGAGCTCGGGATCGCGCTCCAGCGCCCGCTGGGCGGCGGCCTTCGCGCGCGGGTAGGCTTCATCCGGAGCCACCCAATCGTCGGCCAGGTTGCACCACACATCCGCGATGCCCGCGTAGGCCCGGCCATAGGCCGGATCCTGCAGCAGGGCGAGCTGAAAGAACTCCAACGCCTTTCGCAGCCCAGGCTCGGACAGTTTGTTGAAGAAAAAGCGACCTTTGAGGTAGAGGCTGTACGCCTCGATGTTCTTCGTGGGGGCGACCAGATGCTCGGTGCCACTGCCCAACCGGAGCTTCAACGCATCGACGATCGCCCGGGACAGCTCTTCTTGAATCGCGAACACGTCCTCGAGCTGGCGATCATAGGTCTCCGACCACAGCTGGAAGCCGTTCTCCACGTTGACGAGCTGCGCGGTGATGCGGATGCGATTCCCGATTTTTCGCACGCTCCCCTCGAGGACCGAGGAAACGCGGAGCTTTTCCCCGACCTGCTGGATGTCCACCTCTTTTCCCTTGAAGGCGAACGAGGAGGTGCGGGACGCGACCTGGACTCCCGGCACCTTGGCCAGCGCGTTGATGATTTCCTCGGTCATGCCATCACTGAAGTACTCGTTCTCCGGATCCGCGCTCATGTTGGTCAACGGCAGGACGGCAATTGCCTTTGCGGCCGACGCACTCTTCTGACTCCCCGACGCCCCTCGCTGCCCGACCCGTAACGCCTCGACGAACTCGGCCGCCGTGGGGAACCGGTCGACCGGAGTGCGAGCGAGCGCGCGCGTCACCGCCTCATCCACCACCTCCGGAACATCGCGGGTGGTCCGGACCTTGGGGATCGGCGAGACAAAGCGTTTTGCGATGATGGCCTGCGCGTTGGGGCCCGTGAACGGCGGCTCCCCACTCAGCATCTCGAACAGCACGCAGCCGAGGCTGTACAGGTCGCTCCGCCCATCGATCTCGGTCTCCCCACTGCCCTGCTCGGGACTCATATACGCCGGAGTGCCGAGCGTCATCCCGGTTTGGGTGATCGAGCCGTTGCCGCTCAAGGCCTTCCCGATACCGAAGTCGGCCACCATCGCCGCGCCTTCGTGCAGCAGGATGTTTTCCGGCTTGATGTCACGGTGCACGACGTGGTGACGGTGGGCGTAGTCCAGCGCGGCGGCGACTTCTCGCGTGATCCGGAGGGCTTCCTCGAGCGGCAGCTGGGACTCGCGCTCGAGGCGTTCCCTGAGCGAGCGCCCTTCCATGTTGGGCATCACGTAGAACAGCAGACTACCAGCTTCGCCCGAGTCGTACACCGGAAGGATGTGAGGATGGGTGAGACCGGCGGCCATCTTGATCTCGCGCAGGAACCGCTCGGCCCCGATCTCCGCCGAGATCTCGGGGCGCAGGACTTTCAGCGCGACTTTGCGATCATGACGGAGATCGTGGGCGAGAAACACGACCGCCATGCCGCCCTGGCCCAGCTCCCGCTCGATCCGGTACCGACCTTGAAGGCCTGCGTCCAGACGTTCTTGTAGGGTGCTCACGAGCGTGGAAAGATGGTCATTTTAGGGAAGCGATGCGAGCAACCGGCTCGTGGCCTCGAACCGCGCGGAATCCAGTAACCTGGCGACGGACTGGTTGGGCACCGCCATCCGCCCGGTTCGATCCATCGTCAGCTTGATCACATCCTGGTTGCGACCATACCAGCGGGCGCTTGGCTCCAGATCGGACGGATAGACACACGCCGGCAACGCCGCCACGGCGAGCGGTGCCTGTGATCCGATGCCCGTTTCCGGCATGGTGCCCGCCCACAGCTCGACCTCGTGCGCTTCCGCTATGCGGTAGATGCGCAACACTTCCGACAGTCCGCCGACCCGGTGGACCTTGATGTTCCATACGGTGGGGCCGCCCAGCGCCAGTGTCTGCCTAGCGTGACTGGCGCTTTTCAGGGTCTCGTCGAGACACAGGGGAGTCCGCAACCGTTGTGCCAGGTACGCGTGACCCACCAGCTCGTCGGGCGCGAGCGGTTGCTCGATATAGAGCAATCGGGCCTCGTCCAGGGTCCGCAGCGCGGTCTCGTGCTCCGGCCACTGGTAGGCACCGTTGGCGTCGACCGTGAGCGGCAGGTCCACGCCCGCCATCGCTTCGCGCGCCGCGGCGACCGCCTGCTGGTCCCAGCCGGGCATGACTTTGATCTTCACGCGGCGGTAGCCCTGTTCGAGCGCCTCGGCCACGCGGCGCGTCAGCGTCTCCACCCGGCGATCCTCGGGAATCCCCAGGGCGACGCCGCAGGGAATGGCCGTGGCCGGCTCGATCCCGAGCCGCGCGCCGAGCAGCGCCCGCAGCCCGGAATTGGCGGCGTTGGCCTCGAGATCCCACGCCGCGGTCTCGACTCCCGCCCGGGCGAACGGATTGCCGCGCACGCCTTCCCGTAGCGCGGCGTCGACCTGCTCCGGGCCATCGAAGGACTTTCCGACGATCCGAGGCAGCAGGACGTGTTGGATCATTTCGCGCGCGGTCGCGAGCGTTTCCTCGGAATAGAACGGCGTTTCGAACGGCGGGGACTCGCCGTACCCAACGTGCCCCTCCGCGTCGCGCAGCCGCACGATCAGCGACCGGCGCTCGTGAACCGCGCCTCCCGAGATAATGAACGGCTCGACCAGCGGCAGGGTGAGCGAAAACAGCTCAGCGCTGGTGACGTGCATAGGGGAGATCGAGAAAATGCAGCACGTCGCCGCGGCGGTGAATCAGCCCGCGGCGCTCGAGGTTCCACAGCTCGGCAATCATTCCGTCTTCCGGATGAAACACGAGCTGGTGCAACAGGCGTTGGGTCCGCGTTCCCTTGCGTGCGGAGTATTCGTCGAGCGGCAGCTGGAAAGCCGTGTGCAGCTGTACCGCCTCGCAGCCGGCCAGCGCGTATGCCAGTACCGCGCGACCGGTGCCGATGGCCCCCGTGCCGCACAGCCCCGGGAGCGGAGCCTGGCCGGCCTCGCCGGGCGAAAAGGAAAACGAGCCCAGGACCCGCAGATTGCGCTCGATCAGATCCAACCCGCCGTAGGCCACACCCAACTCCGAGTCGAACAGCCGGTTGAACACCACCAGGGCGTCGGCGGAGGCGCCGGCACGCATCATCTCGTGCTGGAAGCCTTCGTCGAACCTCGCGTTCATCAGCTTCAGGGCCACCCGGACAGGAGTGGGCGACGTTTCGCGAATCAGCCGGGGCACGTCGTGCAGCCAGCGCAGAATCTGCCGGCGATCCTCGGCCAGGGCGTCGCCGGCAAGGGTGGGTGAGAAGTCCTTTTCGAGCAGCAGCGGTGCCGCCCCCCAGACTTCCGCCAATCGGGTGGTGGTGAACCGATACTCGGACTCATCGAACGGCTCTCCCAACCGGGGCAGATGGTATTTCACCGAGGGAATCACCAGCAGCGCTCCAGCGCGGGTGAGATCACGGCCGGCTCGCACCAGGGACAGGTAGTCTTCCAGGGAGCGATCCCACCCCCGGCCCTTCCAGGTGACCGTCCATCCTTCCCGCCCGTCCGCCGTGCGCCGCTTCTCGACCCGCATCCTGGTTTCGTGAACCGCCCAGGCGGCCATGGACTGCGCGCCGGCTTCGTCCTGCGCGATGACGGTTTTCAGGATCGCGAAAGCGAGTCCGGCGGAAGCGTCTTCGGCAAGCTGCTTCTCGTTGAGCGACAGCTGCCCCGAGCCCTTTCCGATGGGATGGGGCAGTGTTTCGCCCAGATATCGCGCGGTCAGGTCGATGTGATAACGCTCGCGGACGAGGTCCGGGAAATCGCGCGGCAGCCCGTCCTTGAACCGTTCGAAATCAGCGGCGAGCAGCGCGCGCGTCATGCACAGCCCGGATCACGAGGTCGCGTTCCGATTCAGGCAACGACGGTCCCCATGGGTCGTCGCAGGCGTCCGCCGGCAAGCCGCCGTCGCCGGCGGCCGCCCAGAGCATGCGACGCACATACCCCTCCATAGGCGGGACGAAGGTGACCTGCGCAAAGCGGTCCAGCTGTAGCGCCAGCCGTACGAACCGCGCCACGTCCCCGCCAGAGTGTGCGCGGAGCATCTCGGCCTGGAGATCGCACAACGCCGCTCCCATTCCCACGAGCGCCGCCCGTGCGCCCATCATCAGGGAGTATCCGAGAAACCGGTCCTCGCCAGTGATGAGGAGCTTGTCGGGGTGCGACTGCATCAGGGTGGCGATCCGCTGAAACGTCATCACCGAATCCAGCGTGGCCACCTTGATCCCGAGTACGCCGGGCAGCGCGAGGATCGCGTGCAAGGTGGCGTCGTCGTAAGGCACGCCGCCGGCGGCTTCATATAGATAGAAAGCAATGACCGGGAGCTCTGCCCCGAGCGCCTCGTGCCAGGCGACGGCGCCGGCGGCTCGCGGAAAGGCCAGAATGGCATCCGCCCCACCGGCCCGGGCTTCACGGGCCATGTCGAGCGAGCTCGCCCCGGCAACCAGCACGCGATCCGGGATCGCCTGCCGCCAGCAACGCAGCACCACCTGGCGCTGGTCCGCGCTCAGCCGCGTTCCTCGCCCTGTGTGCGCCCAAACGGCGACGCCGGCAACACCCTGCCGCGACATCCATCCGGCGTATTCGCGCTGGGCGTCTTCGGCTAAGGCCTGCCCACGAAACGGAACCGGGACGGCGGGAACGAGACCGCCCACGAGCCTTTGGACCAGCGCGGACGCGTCAGACAGCGAGCGACTCCAGCACGTTGCGCGATTCGATCCGTTCGCGCTCCTCGGCGGGAAGCTGGAGCAGGTCCAGCTTGGCCACGGCGGTCTCAGGCAGGCGCAACGGTTGCCCGGTCCCGAACACGAACCGCTCGGGGCCGATCGTGCCGAGCACGCCGGCCAGATGTTCCTCGGGCGGTCCCCAGAGCCAACTGATGTCCCACCACAGGCGCTCGGCTTCCGTGGCGGTCGAGCCGAAGTGCACTTCCTCCACGAACGCCCGATCGGCGTGTGTGACGACCAACCGGACGTTCGGATCTGACCGGATCAAAGCGCGCACCGCTGCAGCCGATAGCTCCGGGGCCACATCGTTGGGGTGGCGCTGGCGACCGTCTTCCAGGCGAACCGCCAGCACGAGCGGCAGCCGAGATCCTCCGCAGGCGTACGCGAGTGAGCGGACCTCGGACCCTTCGGGATGCAAGCCGTACCACGAGGGATCGCAACGGACCGCGGGCGCGTGACGGTCGACGGCTTCACGCAACACGTCGCGCCAATGCGCGAGGCCCGGGTGGACCGCCGGGATCGGCTTGAAGCGGGGAGTTGCGCTGCAGGTCTCGTAGAGCCAGGCGTTCCCTTCAGTGGGATCGCGCCAGAACAGGCCCGGCAGGTGGGTCACCCACGCTTCATCGATCCCCACCCGGTCCATGGCCGCGAGCAGCGCCTCCGGCGACGTGCCGGGCACACGACTCCACGGGTAGGCACCGAGGAACGCGTTGACGTCGATGCGCATCAGTCGGCGCCGAAACCGGCGCGTGGGAAGATCCTCGCGGCGTTCTTCCATCGGATCAGCTCGAGGTCCGCCGGCGTCAGGAGGTGCTCCAGGTAACGCAGCTTGGCCCAGCCCGTGTCCATGGTGATGTCCGTTCCCCACAACACGCGATCGGCGCCGACCGCCGCGAGACACGCCTCCACCATGCCGCCGTCGACGCCGCTCCCGGAGAGATCCAGATAGACGTTTTCATGCGGTCCCACGACGGCGAGGGTGTGGCGCCAGTCGCCGCCGCCGCCGATGTGCGCCAAGATGAAGCGGACGACGGGATGCCGTTGGGCCAGCTGGCACAACTCCACACCGTCCGAGGCCTCCTGGCCGGGCCAGTCGCGCCGGCGGCCCTGCCAGATGTGGTGCAGTACGGGCAGGTCGAGCTGGCGCGCCACTTCGCACAGCGGATCGAGCAACGGATCGTTGGCGCGCCGGCTCGCGGCGAGCTTGATTCCGATCGCGCCCGCCTTGTGGCCGCGCGCGATCTCTCGCAGCGCGTGATCGGTGTCGTTCGGGTTGACGCACACGTACGTGCGAATCCGGCCGGGATGCTCGCGCTCCAGCGCCAGCGCCGCGTCGTTGCCGACGACCACGTCGGCGGGCGAAGGAAAGTAGGTGGGGGATCGACGCCCGAAGGTGCCGAGGATCGAATTGACGTGTACGGTGATCCCGATCCGCTCGCCCGCGGCCAGACGCGAGGCATTGTATTCGCGCCAGTCGGCGCGCGCGGTGCCCGCGAAGAAGAAGTGGGCATGCACGTCAATCAGCATGGTCAGGAAAATGCGGGGTTCGGCACGGGCACGCTACGTGGCCCGTGCGACATCCTGCAGGACTTCCTCGAGTACCGCCAGCGTCCGGTCGACGTCGGCCTCGCTATGGGCGAGCGACACGAAGTTGTACGCCGTACGCTTGAACAGGACGCCGCGGCGGGCGCAGCCCGTGGCGACGGCGCGAGAAACGTCATCGTTGGCGTAGTTGAGGAAGATCATCTCCGCTACGCCTGCCACTCCTGTGATGTGGTCGCGGTGGTGGTGCTGGAGCCGGTGCAAGCCGTGCAGGAGCCGAGTCCCGATGCGGTGGAGATATGGACACACGGATTCCCGCTCGAACACGTCGAGCGTCGCCAACGCGGCGGCGAGGCTCACCGTCTCGGTCGCGAGGGTGGACGAAATCCAGGTTCGGGTCACAGCGGCCATCACGTCGGCCCGGCCGCCGACGGCGGCGAGAGGCAGGCCGTTGGCGAGCGCCTTGCCGATCACCACGAGATCGGGGACCACCCCGTAGCGCTCCGTGGCGCCGCCGATGGCGAGCCGGAACGCGGTCTTGATCTCGTCGAACACAAGCACCGCACCGGCCTGCGTCGTTTCCTCCCGCAGCGTCTCGAGCCACTCCCGCGAAGGCTCGGCGACGATCACGGGCTCCACCACGACGGCCGCCAGACGATCGTCGCGATACCGAATCATTTCGCGCGCGCGCTCGGGGTCGTTGAACGGCAGCTCGGCGAACACGGCTCGGGTACCCTGCGGAACGCCTTCGGTGCGGCCCTGGCACCAGTCGAGCCAGCCGTGATAGCCGCACCCCAGGACTTCCTCACGCCCGGTGACCACACGGGCCAGCCGGACCGCCGCGGCAACCGCCTCGGCGCCCGTCTTCAGAAACCGGATGCGCTCCATCCACGGCAGCCGGCGCGCCAGCGCTTCGGCCAGGCGCTCCTCCTCGACGGGCGGCAGCGGTCCGACTCCCCCGGCCGCGAGCGCTTCCGTCGCCGCGCGCTGGACCGCCGGGTGCCCGTACCCCAGGGCGACCGCGCCCAGCGCCATCACGTAGTCGAGATACTCGCGGCCGGCGTCGTCCCAGACCCGCGCTCCCGCCGCGCGGGTCATGCGACTCGGCAGGCCGGCATCGTCGCCGGCGCCGAACAGGGCGTCCGGCCGCTTACTCCCGGTCGACGTGAATCCCGGAACGCGCCAATCGGTCACGGTATTTCACCACCTCGATCGCCATCGCCCTGAGCAGCTTCGCTTCGCGCTCGTCCAGCGGGACCCGGTGCACGATCTCCCGCACCGTTCGCATGATGTGCTCGCGATCACGCACCTTGAAGAACTCGATCGCCTGCAACGCCTGCTCGGCATCGACGAACAACCGCTCGATCTCCTCCACGGTCGCCGCGCCGGCCTGGCGGCGCGGCGCCTTGAACGCCCGCTCCTCGTCGCCGCGGGCCAGCGCCAGCTCGTACAACATCACCACGACCGCGTGCGCCAGATTGAGCGAAGCGTAGCCAGGATCGGTGGGAATCGTGACGATGCGGTGACAGCGGTCCAGGTCTTCGTTCGAGAGTCCCTTGTCTTCGCGCCCGAACAGCAGCGCTACCGGCCCGGCCTCGGCCGCCTGCAGGATTTCGTCCGCCGCGCCCCGCGGGCGCTGGAGATTGCGCTTCGCCGAGCGGCCCCGGGCCGTGCACCCGACCACGTGCACGCAGTCGGCGATCGCGGGCTCGAGTGACTCGTACAGGACCACGCGCCGCAGCAGGTCGTGCGTCTGATGCGCGATCCCCTCGATGCGGTGCGCCTCGTATTCCCGCGGTGCCACCAGCCGCAGGTCCCGGAATCCGAAATTCTTCATGGCCCGGACGACGTGGGCGATGTTGACGAGATCCTGGGGCTGGTGCAGGATGACGTGGAGAGTCATAGAATCAGATGAAGAGTGCAGAATGATGAATGCAGCATTCGACATTCTACATTCTGCATTCGACATTCATCATTCTGCATCTTGTTCATCCCACGAGTTCCAGCACGCCGAACCGTCGCGGATCCTGCCGGTCCCCCTGGAGCCATACCCAGCCGTTGCCGCCGCTCCAGACCAGCTGGCCGGCCCGCCGTTCCCGGTCGGGAAGCATCTCGTTCACGAGGATATCGAAGCCGAGACGCCCACCGGCGTGACGCACCAGACCTTCCGGCCAGGCGATCGCCAGCGTGAGGCGATACCCGGTCGCCGTCGCGCGCCACGCCCCACGGACCCTGCCAGGATCGCCGGACGCGTCCGACACGGTTCGCACCCGCAGGCTCGAGCCCTTCGTGTCCGGAACAACAAGAAACCCGATCCACGTTTCATCGTCCCCCGCCCCGCTCGACAGATACACCTGGATTCCGTCGGAGTGGATGTCGTCCGGCTCGTTGTCGAGCCGCAGCGGGGCCGCATCGCCGGCGCGAAATTGCGGCTCGGGTTTGGTGACGTCGATGCCGAGATACAGCGCGTCGTCGTCCCAGTTGGCGAAACAGAAGGCGGCAAACTCCTCGGGTCCCGGATACGCCTCGTCGCTGCGGCGATATTGATCTTCCAGCTCGAGACGCAACGGCTCGTTCTGGTCGAACCCGTCGAGCGTCCCGTCGAGCGCCGGCGCGGCATCGACGCGCCAGGCCGTTCCGACCGCGCGCGTGGGTTGATCGAGACTGAGCAACGGATTGAAATGCGGCGGCGATTCCGCGCGCAACGCCAGCGTGACGCGTCCCGCCGGCCCGACGGTTTCCCAATCACGCCCCGTGTAGCGGTGGCGGTCGGTGCCCGCAGGCGTGTCGATCTCGATCAGATCTCCGCGGGTACGGATCTCGCGAACGGCCGAGCCCGAAGCGCCGAGCTCGAGGACCGTTACGAAACGGAGATTCCGGCCGCGGGCGCGTTGGAGGTAAAATGTGCGCCGCGGTTCGCCGGGGTGCCCGGGACCTTCCGCGCGCAACAGCTCGCCGGGAAAGAGCCAATGCGCTATCAGCGATCGGCTATCAGCCATCAGCTCGACGCGTAACGGTCGATCTCCACCGTGCTGAAGACGCTCGACCCGCGTCACGAACTCGTCGGTGATCTCGCCCGGCTCCCAGGCTGCGCCGGGCACATCGCCGCGGCCCGCGAAGTGCCACGGCAGCTCCACGGTGTGCTCTTCACGACCTGTGAGCTCCACGACGTCGAGCAGGTACTGCGCGCCGCTCACGATCGTCCGAGTGATCGCGCCGCAGCGCCCCCGGACCCATCCCCATCCAGACTTTTCGTCGAAGCCTTCCACCTGGGCATCGATGGTCCACTGAGAAACGCCGTCCAGCCGTGGCGCGTTGTGCGCCAGCGTCGAGCGATACCAGAACAGATCGCGCGCCACGTACGAACCGGTGCCGAAGTCCTGCAGCCAGGACACGCCATCGGCGTGAAGGGTGAGGTTCAGGCGATCGGCATGCCCATGCCCGCCGCCAGTGCCGCCGCATTCGAGACTCACGTACCGGCCCGCGGTGCGCAGCACCCCCAATCCCTGTCCCGACATGAATACGCTGGGCGGAGACCACGGCTGCGGCGACACCGGCAGGTCGGGGAGCATTTCCAGCAGGGACCACCAGGACAGCTGTCTGCGGGAGCTCGGAACAGCGAGCGGTTGAACCGGTGCATCGTGGAGGTACGACTCGAACTGCTCGCGTGGAACCGGCGCGCTGTCATAGAGCGCGTGTAGCCACTGCATCAGCGATTCTCCATCCGGCCCAGCTCCCTGCTCGGTGCTGGCCAGTCGTCCGAGGCCGACCTCCCACAGCTCCAGGTACATCGGTTGGGACAGGGAGACGCCGAACCGGGAGTCCTTGCGGGCCGGAAAAGTGAAATCGGGCAAGGCAGTGAGTGCCGGGGCGCGCAGGGCGCGTGTCAGCGCCGCGGCCAGCTCGGGCTCCGAAGCGAAATCCATTCCGGCATGCGCGGCCCACCCGGCGCCGGTCAGCATGCCACGCAGCGCGAAGAGATGGTAGTTCTCTCCCTCGTACCAAAGGCCGTCGTCGCGGTAGCCACGCAAATGCGCGACCAGGCCCGTCTCGCCCTGGATGGCGCGCCGCGCCAGGTCCTCGTCCTCGAACCAGACGGCGATCGCGCACAGCGCCGCGTTGTTCCACGTCTGCCGATTGGAATACCCTTCGTCGAATTCGCCGATCAGATTCGCCGCCTCGTCGGCGACGTCGTGGACGGCCCGCGCCGTCGCGTCATCCAGCGCCCCCGCTTCTTTCAAAAGGGCGGCCGCGGCCAGATAGTTCAGGATCCAGATCGACTCGAGATACGTGGAGAAGAACAGCCGGCTCGGGCCGAGGACGTTGTCCCGGTTCGGGTAACGGAAGTAGCGATCGCCGTACAGGCGGAGGATCTCGGCGCTGCGCGCCGTCGCCCCGGTCGGGACCTCACTCACCGCCCCGAGGGCCGCGAGCTCCACTGCGCGCTCGGCGAGCCACAGATGCTGGAACCTGGCCCACGCCCGTCGATGGCGGTCGCCCTGAAAGCGCCGGTTACACGTGGGACAGACGTGCTCGTCGGGACTCCACGGATCGAAGCGCAGAACGGTGCCGTCCTCGGGACAGCGCCCACCATCCACGGACAGCAGCGCCTTGTCGTCGGGCCAGGGCGGCAGCCGTTCGATGACCTTCGCGTTGCGGGACGCGATGTGGCTTGCGAGGGCGGAGAGATCCGGCGAGCCCGTGACCACCTGACGCCGCGCCTCGAGTCCCTCGAGCGTCACCATGAGCCGCCGCCCTCCCAGGCCCACCGCAGAGGCAAAACGGTAGCACCGGCCGCGCGAGCGGAGCGCGCCAACGCCGGATCGGGCTCACGCGCCAGGAAAAACATGGAGCCCCCCGCTCCCGCGCCGGCCGCCTTTCCACCCAACACTTTGTGGTCGCGCATCGCCTGCTCCAGTCGACCCATGTCGTCGGTGCGCATGCCGGGGTCGAGCGCCTGCTGGCAGGCCCAGTTTTCACTCAGCAGGCTGCCGACCCTCGCGAGATCGGCGGCGCGCAGGGCATCGACCATGGTCATGGCCACCTCTTTCATCTTCTCCAAGGCTCCCGTCACGGCGGGATCGCCGTTCTCATACGCGTTCATGACCCGCGCGATGGTCTTTCCGGATACCCGCGACTGCCCCGTATAGCAGAGCACCAGGCGACGCTCCAGGGCGTCGGCGAACGCCGGGTCGAGCGTGATCGGCTCGATCCCCACGTCCGGATCGCGGAAGCTGAGTCGCTGAAATCCGCCCATAGCCGCCGCGAGCTGATCCTGCCGTCCGCCCGGAACCCCGGCCTCCCGGGACTCCAGCAGCCAGGCCTGGTGAGCCAGATCCTTCGGCTCCAGCCGCTCTTGCCGCGCCGCGCTCAGACATGCGACCAGTGCCACGTCGAGCGCCCCCGACCCGCCCAGCCCCGAGCCGGGTGGAGCCTCCGAACGAGTCGTCAGCGTGAACGGCCCCAGCACCGGGAACATGCGCAATCCGGCCTTGAGCAGGTCGAGCCGGCCATCCAGCACCAACCCGGCGGCGTTGGCGCATTCCACGGTGTCGCCCATGTCGTCGGACACGAGCTTTACCAGCGTGCCCCCCATCCGCAGCTCGACTCGGACCATGAGACCGATGGCGGCATTGACCACCAGCCCTCCGGAGCGTGCGGAGAATGGCGGCACATCGGTCCAACCGCCGGCGAGATCGATTCGCGTCGGGGCCGCGGCTCGAAACTCGGTGGGGAGATCGGTCCGTCTCACGGCGTGGTCCACCACTGGGCGACGCTCACCAGCTCGCCGCGGACGTCCATCGTCACCCCGTGGACACGCCGATTCATGCCCGAGACGCCGCGCGCAAGATAGAGCCAGGCCACTGGCGTCTGTTCGGCGAACAGGAGTTGCTCGGCTGCGGGATCGACCGGTGTGCTGAGTCCCGTGAGCGTCACGACCGGTGCCAAATAGCCGAGTCCCGGATCCCCCGGGATGCCCATCACGGCGATGTCGAAGTCGTGCCGCGGGCCGTAGACTCGATCGAGAAACGCCGACAGCTCGAGCTGGCGGATGGTCACCTCGAATCCTATGGCCGAGAGGCGCGCCTGGAGCAGCTGCTCGAGGGCCGCCTCCCCGCTCCCAACCGTGAGCAACTCGATCCTCGGTTTCCTTCCCGCCAGCATACGGCGGGCGGAGTCGGGCGCGAAGGGCGTCGCCGGCGCGGGTCGGTAACCCGGCAAGAACGGCGGAACCGGCCCGGCCGCCGGTGTGCCAAAGCCGAACAGGAGCGCGTCAACGATCTCTTGACGATCGATCGCGAGCGACGCGGCGCGACGAACCGAGAGATCGTCGAACGGCGGTCGCCGCGCGTTGAAAACCATGCCGTAAACGAAGATGAGCGGGTAGCTGCGCACCAGCAAATCGGGCTTGGTCCTCACGAAGGCCGCATGCGCAGCCGTGATTCCCGCAAAGTCCAGCTCACCGGCAGTGAGGGCCGCGAGCTTGGCCATCGGCTCATCCACGACTACGACGACCAGCCGTGTGATACGCGGCGGTCCGCCCAACGCGGCGGGAAAGTCGGGATTCCGGTCGAACACCCAGCGCCGGTGGGGTTCATGAAGCACGAACCGAAACGGACCGTTCCCGATCGGATGCTCGTTCCAGGCGGCGCGGCGCAGATCGGCATGCGGAACGGTATCGAGCAGGTGGGCGGGCAGAATCGCCAGATCCGTCAAGACATCGGGAAAGCGAACCTGAGGAACGCGAAATCGGATAGTGACCGTCGTGTCGTTCGTCGCCTCGACGCCCGCCACCAGGGCGAGGTCGGTGAGCCGAGGGTACCCAGTCGCCGGATCACGGGCGGCGTCGAGGGTCCAGGTCACGTCCCGCGCCACCGTAGAGCGCCCGTCGGTCCACCGTAACCCCGAAAACAGGTTGAACGTGAGCGTCGTGCGATCACTCGACCAATGCCAACTTCGCGCCAGATAGGGTTGGGGCGTGAGCGCCGAATCGTACCGCGCCAGCGTCGTGAGCAGGACGTACCGCTGCACCTGCTTGGCGAGCGGGTGAATGGTCAGTAACGGATTGATGCTCTGGAGGTCGGCGCCGGAAGCGAACAGGATCGTCGCGCCGCGTCGGGTTGCGCCGGCAACGTCGCCACACGCGGACGCGCCGGCACCGCACGCGAGGCACACTATGAGCAGCCCGAGTCGTTTCACGCGCTGGATTCTAGCGGGGCCAGACAGGCCGCGCGAGATTGCGGCATGCTTCGCATGATTGCACGCCGGGTGCTCACGGGCTTCGCTGTGGTGACTGGCGTCGTCACGCTCACCTTCCTGCTCCTGCACGCGGCGCCCGGCGACCCCGCCGAACAGCTTCTCGGGCCGACCGCGACCGCCGAGCAGCTCGCCGCGGGGCGCCATGCGCTCGGTCTCGATCGGCCCCTGGCGGTCCAATATCTGAGCTGGCTGTCTCGTTTCGGCCGAGGAGACTGGGGCACGAGCCTCGCCACTGGACGTCCGGCGAGCGCCATGCTCGGCCGCGCCTGGCCCGCCACCGCGCGTCTCGTCCTGTTGTCCCTCGTGTTGAGTTACGGCCTTGGACTGGGCATGGCCGCCGTGCAAGCCGCTCGCCACCGGACCACGCTCGACACAACGTTGTCGATCGCGAGTGTCACGCTCGTCGCGCTGCCGGGCTTCTGGTTGGGGCTGATGTTCGTGGCGGTATTCACCTATCTGCTGCGCGTGTTGCCGGCGTTTGGAATCGCAGGTTTCGACGTCGACGAGCTGCACGGATGGGCGCGCCTGGTGGACGCCCTGCGCCATCTCGCGTTGCCACTCGCGACGTTGACGTTGATCGGGATCGGGGGCGCGGCCCGGTTCGCGCGCGGCGCCATGCTCGACGCCATCGAGCAGCCGTTCGTCGTCGCGGCCCGGGCCAAGGGTCTGACGACCCCACGCGTGATGCGGCATCACGTGCTGCGCCACGCGCTGATCCCCATCGTCACCTTGCTGGGGTTGTCGTTGCCGGCGCTCTTCTCCGGAGCCGTGTTCATCGAGGCAGTCTTCGCCTGGCCCGGCGTCGGGCGG
>Ga0075421_100001172_pt1 | contig 30158 bp, 26 predicted proteins | sample SoiMetdeltSBSDD5_FD_75292 | JGI IMG/M metagenome (GOLD analysis project Ga0075421, IMG submission 75292) | Bulk soil microbial communities from a Populus tree surrounding site in Tennessee, USA - Soil MetaG P. deltoides SBSDD5 | ecosystem: Environmental > Terrestrial > Soil > Tree plantation... | reverse complement strand
GACAACGAACCTTGTCCGCAAGGCCTCGTGGCGCCGCGAGATGTCGTTCAGGCTCTGGCGCAGCGCCGCAACCTCGAGAATTCCACGCAACCACAATGCAATCTGCGTATTGTAGGCTGGGCTCTCCGGCTCCAACTGCTGGATGAACCACAACCGCTGTTGCGCGAACGAGAGGGGAAATTCATTTGTACCTTCTCTTCGAACGATCTCACGAATCGATTCCCTCTCGGCAACGTTCAGCGACTTCGACCGTAATCTGAGAGCGAGGAGCGCCCGTTTGTCGGGCGAAAGGCGCTCTATCCGATCGGCCAAAACCTTTTCCTGCTCTCCACTCAATGCAGTTTTGCTATCAGATTGGGGGACGAATTGCTCAGGAAAATTCCGCATGCTGCTAACCTCAGCGGCTCATTAAGATGTTCAGACCCTTGTACCAGGCGCGGATCAGATAACAATTTGACCCTGGGTAATGTTATGGCGGCAATCTCTGGCGAGTATTGGCTTATGACTGATTCGATTCACCGGCGAGCAACGCCTCTATTTCTTCATCTGTCAGCCGGTCCAGTTCGTTAAGCATCTCCGTGACAGCGCCAGAATCGGCATGCTCAATTTGAAGAGTTTCAATGGCTACAGCAAGGTTTTCTATCGTAAAACCATCGGCCAAAACCGTCGATAACGGCACTTCTACACCGAAAGCTTCACGCACGTTGGAAATTAATCGAATAGCCAAGAGTGAGTGCCCCCCGAGTTCCAGAAAATCATCGTCAAGGCTAACCTGTTCTACACTTAAAAGTTCGGAAAAGATGCTGGCCAGCCTTTTTTCCGTGGAGGTGCGGGGAGTAACAACTGGCGCTTTGATCTCCGCTACATTGTTTCTCCGCAAGACTCTGAGTTCGTCAAGAATCTGTCTGGGAGTATCAGGGGTGGTAGCGATTCGGGTTAATCGTATCCGCGCTGGCTGGCCATCTGTGGAAACAGTTGAGTTGGAACCCGAAATCTCAACCGGAGCGCTGTTCAGAACTCCCGACTTCGTATCCCGCGGGTCGTAAACGATCTCCGCGGCAAATTCCGCAGGAAAACTGAAAAGGTAACCATTCGGAAGAGATTGTTTAAATCCGCCTCCGACACTTTCCAGAAAATCCAGCGCCGGCTGATTTCGTCCGGTTGGAAAGAATTTGACCCGGACCTGGTCGGCCCCACGTTCCAACGCAATAGCCCCAAGTTCGGCGAGCATCTTATGCTCAACGCCTCGGCCCAACGAACGACAGCTAAGCAAAAAAGTATCCACGTTGATAATACCGGATTCAACCAGGAACAGAATCGCGCCGACAAGCCCATAATCCCCAAAACGGTCCTTAGCTTCGAACACTAAGGACTCCAGGCTTTCGGACGAGCATAGCCTCTGGACTTCATTTTCAGAACGCCTCATGCCAGTGAAATTGAATTGATTCGTTCGCTGTGTCAGCTGCGCTACTCTGGGGACTTGATGCGCACTCATTTTCGATGCCTGGACGCGGAGGTCCAACTCCGCTAAAAATTTCTCTAGCGACGGGGCGCCTTGACGGAGGCGTTCGCGCAAAACGTTCTGTTGATACAAGGAAGCCCGATTCTTATCTTCTTCGATCGTCTTCAGTTGATCCAACGCCCAGATGTGATCGAGGAAGTCCGCAATGCTCTCGGGATCTTCGGGGAGCCGCAGCGTCAATACTTCAGGGCAATTTGCTTCTACCTCCGCACACTCGATCGGGTTATCATCAATGAAAATAAAACTCTCCAACCCTAGCTTGAGTTCGGCGGCAAGCGATTTCAGATTCTGTGATTTCGGGAGCCAATTAATACGCCATGCGGTGAGATGGTCGAGCCGGATCGGCATCTCCGTTCTGAGCGTGAAGACTTCGAACACATCCGCCTCATTATTTTTACTACATAGACAGATCAGCCTTCCTTTTTCGCGTTGCACGACAATTGATTCTTGGAAGGCCTTGCGCGCCCGATCAATGTCAATGCCCCAGGCCCCATCTTCTCCACACACCCCCTTCCATAAGGTTCCATCACAATCCAGGACTATGACTTTCGGCTGCGGCCGATGCATGGCGCTGATCTTCCGAGCCACAGTTGTGCCGAGCGCAGCGAAGAAAAGCGGGGTATAGGGGATATGACCGATCCGATCTCCGGTTGAATCATAATAGTCCGACACTTGAAAGATGGCTCGTGATTCTGTGGATCTAACTAGATAGACGCCGTTGATTTCAGCCAGCGCCGACTCCAATAAGTCTTCCATCTTTTCTAAAAACGTCGAATTATCGGCCTCGGCTTGAATCGCGGGTGATGCCTGACAGACGCAGACCAGATAAGGCGTTGTCGAGCCATCTGCCGCGAAACGAATGGCTCGCGTAAGGTCCCTTACCTGCCGCTCGATTGTTGTTCGAGTCTCCTGATCGAACAGGAGCCCGCCGGCGATAGTTCCTACATATCTGCGCCAATCTTCAAACCGTATCAGAAGGATGTTGATTCCGTTTTTGTTTTTGGACAGAAGACTCGAAGGGTCCAATAACTGTTGGAACACTTGATTGTACGGGGCGAATTCAATTTTCGAGGGGAGGCTGAGTCTCTCCGTCCAAATGCGGAGAGGCTGCTCAATCGGCTCGGCCGTGAACGTCGCGGCAATCACTATCTGACGTTGCGATCTCTCTTTACATTTTGTCTGTACTCGTTTTTCTAATTCTTCGTCCAACCCGATTTCGGATAATCTCAACTCTGGTTGTTGAACACACTTCTGCAAGATTTCGCAATAAGAGTTCACCAGCCGTCCGGTAGTCTCGGGACTGAAAAGACCGGCCCCGGAGATTAACCTCCCATGGATGTTTTGATCTCGCTCGACCATCGTCAACGAAAGATCAAAATCCGTAGCCGGCTGTACGACATCCGTCAGGCCTAGGCGAATATGAGCCAGATCTTGTGCGCTCGAGGAGGCCCTCAAAAAGCCAAATATTACCTGAATCAGCGGTGAATGACCGCCCTGCCTTTCGGGCCTCGTAGCCTCTACGACTTTAGCGAAAGGGGCATTCTGATGGGCGTATGCCGCGAGAGCGGTGTCGCGCACGCGAATCACAAGCTCTTGAAAAGTTGGATTGCCGTGTAACTTGGTACGCATTACAAGAGGGTAAGCAAAGAAACCTATGAGGTTTTTTAGCTCGGGCAAAATGCGACCGTTAGTAGGCGTGCCGACTAGAATGTCATCTTGCTTTGTTAATAGGTACAATAAAACCTTGAACCCTGCCAGCATCACCATGAAGACCGTGACGCCTTCCCTGCGGGCATAATCCCTCAACATCTCGGAAGTATCAAACGGTAATACAAATGACCGGGCGGCCCCCCGAAAGCTTCTAGTTTCCGGGCCCCTGGAGTCGACAGGCAACTCCAGCATTGATCGGACTCCGGATAGATGTGTCCTCCAATAGGATATTTGTTTTTCTAGTAAATTTTCCTGGAGGCATTGACGTTGCCAGCTGGCAAAATCTACATACTGAATCGGCAATTCTGATATCGATAAAGCTTCTCCGCGACTGAAAGAGTCGTAAATAACGCCTAGCTCTTCGAAGAATATTTGAATCGACTCGAAATCGGAAGTGATGTGATGAAAAGTAAAGAGGGCCACGTAATCCTCATTACCCAGGCGCCAGAGGGTAGCTCGAAATAACACTCCTTCGGCCAGGTCGAAGGAAATCAAGGACTGATCGACACTCATTTCCTCGATGAGCGTCTCCCCCTCCGCCCCGGACAACCCTCTCAGTTCGACGACAGGAAATGTCAGAGCCGGCGGATGAATAATTACCTGAACTGGCTGCCCTTTAACGACGTCAAAGGCGGTCCGTAAACTCTGCTGCCGCTGGATAAGTTTATTGATCGCCTGTTCCAACGCAAATAAACTAAGGTTACCGCTAATTCTAACGACGGCAGTAATGTTATTGATGGGGTTACCAGGCCTCAGCTTGTCGAGAAACCAAAGCCGCTCTTGTTCGGAGGACAATTGATGCGATAGATCTCCACTGCCGGCTTTACTAACCAGTTGTGCGAGAAACTCCCCTCTCCCTTCCGACGGCTCATTAATGAGGCTGGTTGGGGGCCGGTCTTTGTGAGGCGCCTCCGATAACTGCTCGAGCAACTCATCCGCAATCTGAGCAATGCTCCTTCCTCGGAGCCAATCTTCCAGGTTCAGCGTTAAGTTCAAGTCAGCTTCGATCAGATTGTTTATCTCGGCGGCCATCAGTGAATCGATTCCGAGGCCGGCCGTCGACTGACTGGGGTCTAAGTCGGCGACATCTATTTTCAAAGCCGACGCCAGATGTCGACAGAGATAGTCGATCAACAGGTGTCGACGCCGCTCCGGGCCGAGATCAAGTAGGGCCTTGTGCGTGATCGGATGTTCACTCTGAGTCAGACCCGAATCATCGAAGACCTTGTTCGTTATGACATCGAGTCTTCCGGCCAAAAATCGTTCTTTACAAAGATTGCGCTGGACCTTGCCGCTGGAGGTTTTTGGAACACCTTGTGGTTTTATCAGTACTATCGCATAAACTCTCAGCTCGTGCTCTCTGATCAGCGCCTGCCGGATGGTCTCTATCACCTCGTCGAGTTCAAGCCCGCTCTGTTTTTTTATTTCATAGGCCAGCGCCACTCTTTCTTCGCCTGCGATCTCAATTGAGAATGCGGCCCCGCACCCCGGTCGCAACGCGCTATGACTCTGCTCGGCCGTGAACTCGATATCCTGAGGGTAGAAATTTTGACCACGAATAATAATCAAATCCTTGAGACGCCCAGTGACGATTAACTCCCCGTCCTTGAGAAATCCCAGGTCACCGGTGCGCAGGAACGGCCCTTCTCCGACATCTATAATCCTGGCCCCGAAAATCTGCCCCGTTTCTTTAGGTCGCTTCCAGTATCCCTGGGCTACGCTGGGACTCGAGACCCAGATCTCGCCTATCTGACCCTCTGAACATTCGGTCAACCGTTCAGGATGAACGATGGCGATTCTTTGATCCGGCAACCCTTTTCCGCAATTCACGAGTCGTCGGACTTCTTTATCTTGTTCAGCAGCCTCGACAGCCTGATTGTACTCAAGCGCCTTTGCCTGAAAGCTCTTAATAGCCAGGCTGGATTTTCTGCTTGCGGAGACCATCAACGTAGCCTCGGCCAGTCCATAGCAGGGACGAAACGCCTCACGGCGGAAACCGCTGCCGGCGAAAGCCTCTGCGAACCGCTCCAGGGTATCGGCTCGCACAGGCTCGGCGCCATTAAAGGCGACGTTCCAACTACTGAGGTCGAGAGTCTTCCGCATTTCGGGGCTGACCCTGCGAACACAAAGATCGTAGGCAAAATTCGGTCCGCCACTGGTCGTCGCCCTAAATCGGGTTATTGCCTGAAGCCATTTATATGGGCGCCGCAGAAATACCGCCGGCGGCATCAATATGCACTGAGCGCCTACATAGAGAGGCTGTATCACATTTCCAATGAGCCCCATATCGTGATACAGGGGCAGCCAGCTAACAATAATAGATTCGGATGTCTGTTCGAATTTCTGTTTAATTGTCCGCTGGTTGTGCAACAGGTTGCTGTGGCTGATCACGACACCCTTCGGCGTGGTTGTAGAACCTGAGGTATATTGAATCAGAGCTGGCGCATGAGGATCCGTCTCTGGCTGCCGCCAGCGCTCCCCCAAGCCCGCGGGCAAATCATCGGTCGTAAGCCACTCGATAGATGCAAGCCTTGCTTCCGCCAGTACCGACTCGGCGCCGGAACTGGCCTTCGATGTGGTGAGCGCGATTGTGGACTGTGAATCTTCGACGATGGCCTTTAGCCGACCGAGTGTGGGATTGGAACGGGGGAGATATGAAGGTACAGCTATCGCGCCCGCATATAGGGAGCCGAAGAACGCCTCGATATATGCCAGTCCTGGGGGATAAAGCAGCAGAACCGGCTTGCCCGCCCCGCCGGCGTCTTGAATCCTTGAAGCGATGGCCCGGGCCCTGCGGTCTAACTCCGCGAGAGTTAAGGAGACTCCATCCGGCTCTCCGTCCGAGATAAAAGTATAGAGACGGCGGGTCGGTTGTCTCGAAGCTCTCCAGCAAAGAAGCTCGACTAAGGTAGCGCTATCAGGAATCATCACCAGGTAAGAGTTAAATCAGACTTGCGGCAATTTCCCAGATTGTAATGGCGCAGCCCGTTTTTCATCCCGCCGGCTTTCGATAACAGTTCGAGTCCCCCGGGCCGGCATACTTTTGCCAACTGTTGGTGATAGATCATCTCTCTTTTATCGTCACGATCCGCGGTTTCGGCGCCAACGAAGGCAGGAGTCTTTACCTATGGATAATCAGTCAGCTTTTCGAGCGGCAATCCACAAGGATAGAATAGGTTAAAGATTGGCTGATCGATGATTTCGGCGAACGATAATAAAAGCGGGGCATATATTTCAAGTGACGTTCCGCCGTTTTCAATAGATTCGAGATCCGTAACTGGGATTCCAAGCTTATCGGCCAGTTCTTTCCGCGAGAATCCCCTCTTTTCTCGATATAACCCGATCAACCGGCCACATTGTCCCTCGACCAATCTCGCCTGAGCCGACTTTCCCGTTTCGGCTATTAACCTTGAAGTAGGAGTCTGGAGCGCAATCGCGATGGACGACAACCGCGGGCCCCACTCTTCGGCCTGGGAGTCGCCAGCCTCCATCTCCTGGTACTGATCTAGTGAAATCCCCATCCGATTCACGACAGCTTCGATGGTCAATTTTTTACGCTCTCTTTCCTTCTTCAATACGTCCCCAAGTTTCATATTCACCTCTCAGCCTCTCTATCATGGGAGATAGCTCAAATGTTAGTTTATGTCGCCTCGGTCTTTCCGATCGTTGCGCTCCGGGATCAATTTTTATCCTCATTCGGAATGATCATGTCTAGATCGGTTGGGACCTTAAAATTTAAGGAATTGACGCAGAACTCCTCCCAGGCCGAGCCGACGTTGTTGAATATAACGTTTTCGTTATGCCACACGGACTCAGTCACGGTCAGATCCTGATGAATAAACACGATTTTATCGTCTGTGAAATCACCGCCGGAAGCATCCTGGCCGTTTTCGGACTTCTCTTTCCAATTGATTCGGCTCTCACTCCACGCCGGATATGCTCTCAGATCTTTCAGATAGTAAGCCTTGGAATACCTGCGAGCCTTCCGTACTAGCGGTTCGCCGAAACGTCTATCTTCCACCTCCATTAAATACTTCACAACCGATACGCGCCCGGCAGCAAGAGCAATCTTATAAGGTGTCCGCAAGTCTCTTCCGACCTTGAAGACGTCGGCTCCGCTTTCGACGAGTAACTTGACAGCGGCAAGATCCCCTTTACCGGCCGCAAAGTTCAGCGCGGTCCAGCCCTGCTCATCCTGCTGATTCACATCTGCGCCCTTCGAGATCAATAATTCCGCTGTCGCATAGTCATTATTCTTTATCGCCTCAATTACTCCCAAATCACTCATAGCCGTCTCCTTAATGTTATATAGAAATCTGATCGAAAGGCCGCCGTCCAGACTAAGGCTGCCTGCCCTCGAGTATCTGCAAACTAAGCCTTGAGTGGTCATGCTACGGCCCCCGTTTACGGGCGACAGTCGCTCTCCCTGATCGCCTTCAAACCTCGGATTCCGCTCCTACCTTAATGAGGTGACCTCTCCCATCCAAGGTACTAAGATCGATGTCGGCGACGCATCGCACCTTTACATAATCCAACGTCAACCCGCCTTCGACGTGTACAGTACCTATTGCCTTTTCAAAATCGGCTCGACTGAAATCGCAGGAGTCACGGTCCAACCTGACACCTAGTTCAGTCCCCCCCCGAGTGTTTGTGAATTTAACGTGAACGTAATTGCGATCAATGGCCTCCTTGAATAACTTAACCGTCTTCTCCGGGCGGAGTCCGGCTTCAACCGGATGATCACCTTCGCAAAGCCTCTCGACCAGACTCTTTTCGCGCGGCCTGCTCTTCCTCTTTGGATCAGGAGGGGGAGGAAGAGAAGGAGGAGTCTTTGCCATTTCCTCCATCTTCTTCCTCAAACTCAGAGGCCGCATATCGGTCCAGACTTCTTTGATATAGGCCAGGCATTCGGCCTTTAGCCCCAGCTTCCCGACATCTTTCCAGCCGAGCGGGTTCTCTTTATACTCGGGCCAGATCGAATACTGTTCTTCATGGTTTACGACAACTTTGTAGATCGTCGTATCTTCCTTATCAGGATCGTGCCAACTCATTTCATAGCCTCCCTTGCAGAATACTCAGAAATTTTCGAGATAGTCGAAGTTAAATGCCCCACGACTTTTTACAAACCGTCCATGTATCTAACGACAATTCTTTGCCCCTCGCCGTCTTCTTGCATCAGCACAACTCGGTCGAAATTGTTCTTATGCTCAGCGGCAAAGATCTTCGCGTCGTCGGCGCCGTCGAACACCTTCACCTGACTGTCCGGGACGGGAATTGATCGCTTGCTGTCTTCTGAAACTTTGGGAATGTTGTACAAATATACTTTATAAGACATCGAATACTCCTCCTCAAAATGTTGATATACCTGCTTCAGGGATTCTTTCGACCACCCTTCCTTTCGCGACGGAATTTACGTGAATGTTGCCGTTGCGCACGCAATGGTCCCTATTGGATGTTGCCAATGATGTGAGACATCGCCAAAATGTTCATTTACCCACACGTCCGAATAGATGGTATCAAGGTAGCGTTCCCCGCGATCAGGAAAGATGACAACACAGGCCGCCTTCTGAGGAATGTTATGTTTTATGCGTTCGACAGCCATCAAAACACCACCTGACGAACCGCCAGCCATAATCGCTTCGCGCCGCAAAAGCCGGCGGCAACCAATAACACATTCCAAATCCGACACCTGAATGCAAGATTCAGCCAGTCCATCCTGGTACAATCCAGGCCGCCGGGCCGCGCCATGTCCCGGAATGAGTCGTTTTTTCGGAAATCCTCCAAAAATCACACTGCCTTCAGCGTCAACAGCGAATAACGTGGTTTCCAAGTTATTCGCCCGGACATATTCGGCGCAGCCCCTCAATGTGCCGCAGGTGCTGGCAGAGCAAAACAGGAAGTCAACTCTACCATTCAAAGCCGTAACGATCTCATGCATCGTGCTGTGATGCGCCCTGGCATTGTGTATATTCGAATACTGGTCGGGCCAATAACTGTTTGGGATCGATCGCAGAAGAGTTTGCACTCGCTGAATACGAACAGGCAAAAACTCTCCCGTGACGGGGTCCGGCTCGGTGATGACATCCACTTCCGCCCCATAGGATTCAAGAATATGTATATTTTGCCTGGTGGTCTTTGGATCTACCACGCAGATGAAGCGCAATCCAAAATAGGCGCAGGCTTGCGCCAATCCGATCCCCATGTTGCCGGAACTGGATTCGATGACCGTACTCCCCGACCGAATTTCACCGGTCCTTAGGGCATTGTAGATTATGCAAAAGGCGGCTCTGTCTTTAATGCTGCCACCAGGGTTAAAAGCCTCCAGCTTCGCATAGAGATGGAAAGGGAGGTCTTCGAGAGCCCTCGTTAATCTAATCAAAGGGGTATGGCCGATCGTGGATAAGATACCGTCAGCTACCATCATTTTTTATTCAACGTATTTTGAATAACAACTAGAGATCAGCCTTCAGGGGTCAGGGCGGATTGCGCTTTCATGGGCCTGGTCTGTAATACAACCCATTACGCGACCTCACATTATTGTTCCTTGATTATCAAACTGACCAACCTTCCTTAGCATTTCTTTTTCGATCACTAAATGGGCCTGATAGCTCACAGTCTGTAGTAATACCACAACCCGGTCGATGTCACTGGTTTCTCGCTCAAATATGCCTCTAAAGTGTTTAAACGGGCCGTCTTCAACTATTACCTCGTCTCCAAGCCTTATTGCTTCCTTGACCTCGATACAACCGTCTTGCCCCATCCGTGATTGAATAGTGGCGATAATTAAGTTATCAACTACAGCCGGAGTCGTACCGCAACAAATCACGCTATGTACACCTCTGGTGTGCCGAATTTTATGCAATATCTTCGCCGCATCGAATCGAGCAAAAATATAGTTCGGGAAAAACGACTTGATCTTATAGGTCACCTCACCAGTGTAATTATTACATTTGCGCTTCTTTATGCGAGGGGCCAGCGTTTCTATTCCCGCACTACTCAAGTTATTATCAACGCGGGTCTCCTGCCTGGGATGAGTGTGAATGACATACCAATTAGCTGTGTCATACGTGCTTATGTGGCGCATAATCCGCATTGTGACTTATGTTTATAGAGCGACTCTACATTTCATTCGAGCAGGCTGCCGCATGTTGTGCCAGTTACTGTCGCTTGGCATCGAAATCTCGGTTCGTATTTGACTCTGACGAAATAACTACTTCCTTTTTATGGCAGGATGCCGCGCTCAGAGTCCATCTCTATAACTCAACGCAACTGTCCACCCTGGCTACCTGCTCCGTGATCACAATCGAAGAGTTTTCTTTTGCATATGCAAAGTACAGCCAGCGTCGGAATTATTTCACTATCTTTTTAGCTTGACTTTGTCCATTCTGAGATCGGCGCATAGCGCCGATCTCAGAATGGACAAAGTCCCATTTAACAGTTAACCGAGTGACGAACGGCCTGTCCATCTGAGTGTCAATCACTTGTTTTCAGGTTAAGTGAGCGGTTAACAATAGATTATGCGGCGATGTTCGACGCTTGATATTTTTCAACGTCGTTATCGCGTTATGACATCGAAAAATGACGCTGACTTTGTCCATTTTGTGGCGCCGGCGCCACAAAATGGACAAAGTCGAGTTTAGAAGCCGTCTCATAAATAGCCGACGTTACAAAGTGGGGCGACTTTTTGCCTGGCTGCAAAACTTCTGTGGTTCACATCTGTTTCCCATATCATCCACTCTGGCTCCCGACCACTCCGAGGCTAGCAGTCACCATAGGTGGCGAAAGACTTTCACTGAATAGGTTCTGACCAGGGTTCCGCCACGATCCTCCACCTCGCCGAGCTGAATGACACTGGAATTCTTGAAACATGGGTGCAGAATCGAGAAGACGAATCGACCGTCGGGGCGCAGCGCCACAGTTACTGCCGCCATTAATGAGCCGATCTCCGTAATATCCATCAATGCCATGTTGCAAAGGGCGCGTCGAAGTCGCCTGCGCCGAGGGCCTCGATTACCTCCCGATCAATCGCATTAAGAACTAAATAGGTCACGCTGTCGGTTTCGGCGCGCTCCCGTGCGGCGATAATCATCTCCTTTGAGAAATCGAAGGCCACGACCAGGGCGCCGGAGCGAGCCAGGCGGCGTGATGTCAATCCATTGCGGCGAGCGACGTCGAGTATTTGCTCTCCGGGGCGCACATCCAGAAGACCTTCAGTGGCAGACCAGATGAGCATCTCGAAGAAGTCCTTTCCTTCGCCCATTTTTGTGTCCCAGAATCTAGTGTTACGATCCCAGGCGCTACGAGTCTTTTCATTTTATTCTCTATTCATTGCGGAAAGGTTAACAACGCGTTCTAGACCAACGGGTAAGAGTTCCGTAGACAGGTGGCGGGGAGTAAGATCTTTACTGCGCCCCCAGCGCTGCGCCGAAAATTTCTTGACGGCCTTTTATGATTCGATCGATCGCACGAACCTCATCGACCATCTTGCGAAACAAATCAAGAAACAGCGCTTGTGGCCCATCGCAAAGCGCTCGTTCCGGGTAGGGATGTACATCTACCAATAATCCGTCCGCGCCGGCCGCGATCCCCGCGCGAGCCATCGGGATAACTATCTCCCGTCTGCCCGTGCTGTGACTCGGGTCGAAGATGATTGGCAGATGCGACAGATGTTGCGCCATCGGGATGACAGAAAGATCGGGCGTGAACCTCGCATGGTTACCAAAAGTGCGAACACCACGTTCGCATAGGATCACCTGATAGTTCCCTTCGACCATAATGTACTCTGCCGCCAGTAGAAACTCTTCAAGTGTGGCCGACATCCCGCGTTTGAGGAGAATAGGTTTTCGCGCCTGCCCTGCGCGTTTGAGTAAGCTGAAATTCTGCATATTGCGCGTGCCGATCTGAATCACGTCGGCATATTTTTCGCACAGATCGAGCGCAGCCTCATCCACGGCCTCCGTCACGATGCTTAATCCGAATTGATCCCGCACATCTGACAGAATTTTCAATCCATCCTCGCCTAAACCCTGAAACGCATATGGCGAAGTGCGTGGTTTGAAGGCGCCGCCGCGAAACCATCTACACCCCATCTCTGCGACAATTCGCGCGGTCAGCATAGTCTGTTCACGCGATTCGACTGAGCAGACTCCCGCAATAATCGCCACCTCGTCGCCGCCGATTTCCGCTTTTCCGATTCTGATGACCGTCTTGTCGTGTTTCAATTCGCGTCCGACTAGCTTGTAAGGCTTTGTTATACGCACGCATTCGGCAACGCCGGGTAGATCGGTAAATGGCGATGGGTCGATCGGCTCTAAATTACCGATAATGCCGATGACAGTGCGGTTGGTCCCAGGGCACGGATGGGCTTTCAGCCCGATCGATTCAATTTTTTGGACGACGCCCTGAATCTGGCTTTCAGTCGCGTCGGATATCATCACAATAAGCATAATTAGCTCTTATAGCTCGCGACGTTGGTGGGTCAACCCCTCAGGGGTCTAGCCCTGCTCCTGCGAGGATCCAACGCCTCCGGGGCCACTGGGGTGAAACCAAAGGTCGTGCGATAAAAGTGGGCCGCCCGATGCGAGTTGCCGACATAGAGCTCAATGTAATCGAAGCCTTTGAGCGACACCCGATTATTGCGTTTTGACGGTACGAGATCGTCTTTATGACTTGCCGTGAGATTTATTCTATGATTGGGAAAAAGCCTGTAAGTTACCGGAGCAAGCGCGAAGTCGAGCCGTGCGCCTCAGTTAAGCTAAAGCTTTGGCGCGACGAGAAGAATTGACTGACGAACAATGGGCTGTCACCGCCCCGCTTCCCCCAGAACCGCCGCGCCGGGAAGACGGGCGCGGCAGGTCGTGGGAGGTCAGCCGCGAAGTTATCAAAGGCATCCTCTGGGTCTTAAGAAGCAGTCCCCTAATGATTCTCGGCCCATGGCTCAGGTAAAAATGAGCCGATCATTGTTCCTTTCCCTTGCGCAAGTCCAAGCTCTCTGACGAAGTTAGCGACCGCGAGGTCGAGCACTCCCAGTCCGAACGGGCTGAAAACGACGATACTCTCGGCGTCTCTCCTGGCATCGGCTTTCCCCGTCAGGACATCCGCAAGCGCGCATCGTATGAACCCCCGATCGCCCGTGAGGTGTTCGGCCAGATGAAGCGACGTCTGCTCGCGACACACATGGTCAATGTCATCCACGATGTTATCGCAAGAGAGAATGGCCTGCGGTGAGAGATCACGTAATGAGATGTGAAGGATCGTGCTGCCAGGCGAGACTTCCGAGAGACACTCAACGTGTGGTGTAATCGCTGTGGTTGCGAATGAAATGAGTGAAGAGCTACCCAATACCGACTTCAGTTCTTTGGCGATCTCCACTTCGACTGCGCCGAATGTCTTTTGACACTTGCGCATGAATTGCCCCTCCCTGTCAGGATCCAGGTCATAAATTACAAGATGTTTGATCTCAGGAAGCGCCGCCATGAGGAACCGAGCAATTTCGAAATTGATCAACCCGCACCCGATCAGGCCCGCCTGATTCACCTTTTTGTCTCCGCGCAGCCATCGCGCCGCCAGGGCCGCGCTGGCGGCGGTCCGCTTCGCGCTAATGAGCGATCCTTCGAGAATGGCTTCAGGTCTTCCAGTCCGCGCCGAATTCAGCGCTATGAGCGCCGAAGCTCGGTCCATCCCCAATTCCAGGTTGCCGGGGAAAGAGGCCACCCACTTGACGCCGGCAATTCCCGACTCGGCGCCCAGATAGGCCGGCAAGGCGATGATTCGGTCTCTCGGATTATCAGGAAACCGCAGAAATGTGGAATGAGGCAGCGAACTCGCTCCCCGGCTGTGGGTTTCATACGCCATCCGCACAGTGTCGATCAATTTGAGCTCTTCACCGGCGAGCAGCGAATTAACCTCGGATCCTTTCAAAATCAGTATGTCATCGTTCCGCACTCATCTTCCTCCTTCGAGTCGCCGCAGCCAGTCGACCAGTTTTACCTCACCGCATTCGGCCAGTAACAAGGACTTGGTTATTTCAAAGAGCCGAATACCGGCCTGGCGCCGGAAGGCGCGACGGACTGTCGAGTCGTCATTCGGTCGCGCCGGGGCGCGCTTGCGTCTACTGGGTTTGGGCGGATTGAACCTGTTCAGCACCCACTCGACGCGTTCCCAGAGGCCGTCCGGCAACACCCGGAGTGGTAAGATTATCGCACTGTCGGCCTTCGGCCTTTTTGTTTTGTGTCTCATCAACCAGGATGATAAGGCTGATGCCGACAGTGCCATAAAGATTTCAGCTCATATTGCTAACCACAACATATCGCGGGCCTTCTCAATTTTGAGATAGTTTTTTAGTTTACAAAGCGCTCAGGCGTCACGTTTCTTTGTACGGGGCGGAGAATGACGGCGCGTTCAGACCATAATTCAATAATCTCCCGTGTTATCCTCTCGATCTTTTCTGCATCGTGAATCCCCGCTTCAACCATTAGGCTCGAGACCGTCTTCCCCCCGTCCGCCCCCTGCAGAATTTTAAACATATCTACTGATATTCTGATAACCGGCTTGGAAAAGAAGTGACTTACACCGCTCTCCAATTCGAACACCACCTCTATTTGGCCTGACTCGACTTCAGTACTCCTCTGTACCAACCTCTTCCAAGGTGGTAGGCCTACAACTAGACTCCCATAAGCAGAGGCAGGCAAATCGGCTCCTCTCTTGAGCGCTACATAGTCTCCGATAACCAGATAGTTCAGGCCCGTCGTTAAGTAACACACGATCGCGTCCTCGACCGTGTCAACTATCGGCTCGGCGTTGTTATTAAATGATGTGTTTAATAATACTGGTACGCCGGTTTGCTTTTCAAATTCACTGATTAAATCATGGTAAAGTGGACTCGTTTTCTTTGAGATTGTGTGGAGGCGCGCGGTTCCGTCCAGGTGAGTCACAGCCCCCAGGGTGTTTCTCATATTTTCGTTGGTGCGAACAACAAAGATCATGAACGGGTATTCTTGCTGATTTTTCGGGACATCGTAAAAGTCACCGACCCTCTCTTCGAGAATAGAGGGCGCGAACGGCCGGTATGACTCACGTTTTTTCACCATTTCGTTTATTAACAGCTTGTTTTTAGCGGGACGAGGATCTGCAAGAATACTCCGATTGCCAAGCGCTCTCGGACCAAATTCTGACCGCCCCTGGACCCATCCAACGACATTGCCGTCGGCCAGAAGCCGCGCGGTCTTCTCGGCCACGCTGTCGACTTTCTCGTAAGAAAGAAAGTCACTCCATGAGCGCAAGGTCTCTTCTATCAACTGATCATCTCCTATATGTGTTCCGAAATAGAGATGCTCAACTTTCTTTATACTCATGAATGCCCTGTCTTCTTTCAGAGCGGCGTAAGCTGCCCCAAGAGCTCCGCCGGCGTCATGTGCGGCCGGCTGAACAAAGACCTGCTCGAACAATTCCGAGTATAAGATCTTTCCATTCATACTGCAGTTGTGGGCGACCCCGCCTGCCAAGCAGAGATTAGATCGTCCCGTAATCTTTCTATAGTGCGATAATATGTGGAGTACTATTTTTTCAAGCATCGTCTGGAGGGCCGCGGCAATATCCTTATGCGCCTGCGTGAATCGGTCGCCCTTCTTCCTCTTTGCAGTCAAGAATCCGGCGCCGTCAAAGCGGGTCAGCCACTCCAAAGGGCTAGCCAGGGAATAATCGCCGTTCGGAAGTAACTGGTAGCACTGCTCGAAAAGACCAGAGTAAACGGACGGGTCGCCGTAAGGAGCTAACCCCATGACTTTGTATTCATCGAAACGGTGATACCCAAGCAGCCCGATAATCCTCGTATAAAGATTACCAAGCGATTGGGCTACGTTGAATTCCTTTAGCCTTGTTATTTTAGGGCCTTCGCCTAGTAGCGCCATGCCGGATCGATTGTCTCCGTCACCATCAAGCACCAATATCAAAGCGTTCGCGTATCCTGACGGTCCGTAAGCGCTCCAAGCATGCGCTAAATGGTGCCCATAAAAACGAAGCTTTGTCGTTATATCAATGCCAAACTCTCGTTCAAATAACGAAGTCAGTAGTTTTCTTCCGTCCGCGGGATTATGTTGTTCCGGATGTTCAATAAACGCCTGCTTGGCGTAAATATCAAATACCATTTCATCGCTGTTAGTGGCGATCAAATCAATATCGCTAAGCGTAAGGTTTTTTTGACCCAGGCAGTACTTGATTGATTGAACGGGAAAGCAATTTGAATGTTTGATTCGATTGAGCCTCTCTTCTTCGATCGCCGCCAGTATCTCACCGTCTTCGATCAACACTGCGGCGCTATCATGTAAAGCAAATCCCACGCGATTATCTTCATCGATCCTTTTATGACCGCCGTGAAATCCCAGTGTCAACATATTCAGCTCCTTATTGGTTAGAAAACTATCTCAAAACAGAAAGTAGCCACGAAATGTTGTTGTTACGCTGAATCAGCGGTTGCGGCGCGCAGTCGCCGATACCAATACAGTGCGCAAGCAAACTGAAGTAATCCGAGATAGTTTTCGCTCCTCTTCTCATAGCGCACCAGCAGGCCTCGACATTTCGAGAGCCAGCCGAAGGCTCTTTCTACTACCCACCGACGGGGCGGATATTTCTTTTTCTCTTTCTGCGAGCGCTGCCCCTCTCGCGCTGGGCGAATGTGTCCCCGGTAATGATGCTCTTTGACTACATCCCGGCTCGTCTGATTGTCATAGCCGGCGTCCAGGAGAGTCTTCATTAGGCGCATGCCGGTTCGTTCGGCTCCTTGGTAATATAACTGTCGACGGATTAGCCTGGAAACATCGGGTTGCGCAACAACACTATCGCGAAAGGAATTGTTCGCCCCGATGGAGTCGGCACAAGAACTCGTAATTGGTGGGCGTCTTCATCATGGCTTCCGCCGCCCGTCGTTTGATTTTTGCGAACAATTGGTCCGCTTTCACCTGTTTATCCGAATGATAGCCCAGTAACGGCAGTGTACGCTTCGGCTCTCGGCCGAGACCCGCCAAGATGCAGTAATAGCTTCCATTCGTCCAGTAATTCTTGAACTCGGCTTCGAAATGACCGTAATAGGTGTCTTCGTCAACATAAGGCATGTTAATCGGTAAGCCGGCGTCGTAAGAGTCGAGTTTCTGTCTGATGTTATCAGACAACACAAGATCGTACTTGTTTGCCTTCCAAAAAGGCGTGTCCTGTCTAGGAGTCGAGAGATAATGCGCCTGAATGAAGTCCCTGGAATCGTCAAACATATCGGCGATCTCGCGGTTAAATCCATCGATCAAGTTCTGATCGAACGATTTATCCGGGAAATGTCGCACAAGTTGATAGATCGCGGCATATATGAAATAAATCCCCGTGGATTCAAGCGGCTCAAGAAAACATGAAGAGAGCCCGATCCCGATACAATTCTTCACCCACGCCTGGCGATTCCTGCCAACTCTAAATCGTATGTGGTTCAATTTTGTGTTGCCGTTGATCTTCCACAGCCGCAAAAATTCCTCAGTCGCTTCGTCCTGCGAGGTGAATTTGCTCGAATAGACGTAACCCGTGCCGAACCTCGTGAGCATCGGAATTTTCCAAGTCCAGCCGGACCGCATGGCGATCGCCGACGTATATGGCTCTATCCCGTCTCGCTCGTCGTCATTCGGAATTGCTGTCGCCACCGCGCTATCGCAGAGCAAATGGTCGCTCATATCTAGGAAAGGCTCATTCATGGCCTTATTGATGAGGAGCCCTCTAAAGCCGGAACAATCGATAAACAGATCGGCGTGGTAGACAGAACCGCTCTTTGTGATGAGGGAATCGAGGTGCCCGTCAGGTTTAAAGGTCGTGTCTTCGATGTGGTCAAGGACATGTTCAACTCCCCATTTAATTGATATCTTCTTCAAGTATTCCGCTACCAGATGCGCATCGAAGTGCCATGCGTACCGGGTTACGCGCGCCCCATCTAATGTTCGAGGGGCATGTTTTTCATCGAGGAGCGTCGGCTCAATAAAGCACGAATAGTCCACCGGCAATTCATACCCTGACTTCCTTTTTAGAGCCCAGTAATGCGTAAGCGGTATATTGTCGCAGTTTGGAACGAGGCCAAACGGGTGGTAAAAATGGTCTATTTTCCCGGTAGAAGGGTCTGTCTTCCAGTTGACGAACTTGACAGCCCCCTTGAAAGCGGCGTTGCATTCGCGCATCCACTCATCCTCAGGAATGCCCAAGAAGTCGAAGAAGACCGGTTGCAGGTTAGGCACGGTCGCTTCTCCAACTCCTATTTTTGAGATGGCCGGCGCCTCAATCAGAGTGATTTGCACATCACGCAAGGCTTTCATGAGATATGAAGCCGTCATCCATCCGGCCGTGCCGCCGCCAACGATGATGATCTTTTTTATCAGGTTATCCATAATCGGTTTCCTTAAGTTAATGGGTTATTTCTGAGTAAACGTGGCCGTTGTTGCAAGACGTTCTTGACCCGGCCCCTTTTGTGTTGCGAGTTCAATCAACGAGAGCAGAGGCCCCGTCATGCAGGTCGTGACGAGAGCCATCAGAACCATAATTGCGAAGATGCGCTCTGACAGAATCCCCAGGTCATACCCAATGTTCAGTACGATCAACTCCATCAGACCGCGAGTATTCATTAAAACACCTATCGAGAGTGAATCGGGCCAATTCATCCCGGACCAGCGAGCGGCCAACATGCCGCCGCCTAATTTTCCGGTTATCGCAACGGCAATTATCCCCGCGCACGCTAACCAGCTCTGCCAGTCATTAAGCAGGTTGATCTGTGTTCGCAAACCCGTGAAAGCAAAGAACAGCGGGAGTAAGGCGGCGGCGCTGAAGGTAACGAGCTTCTCTCTCAAAAAGGATCGAACCGCGCCGGTGACCGGCATGACGACGCCGGCCAAGAACGCGCCGAAAAGCGAGTGGATTCCGATAATTTCCGTTAGGTAAGCAGAGATAAATGCTACTCCTAATGCGCCGACGACAAGGCCGCCGCCGTTTTTCGAGATCTCGATGTCCTTATTCAACACACGATTCAGTTGCGGCCTGAGTACGCAAAGCATGAATGCGGTAAAAATTACCGCCAGAAAGATTGTCAACGCCGATGGTCCGATTCCGCTTACTTTCACGACCGCAATAACCGACGCCAGCACGCACCAAGCAGTAACATCATCGACCGCAGCGCAGGCGATCGCAGTGCTTCCCAAGAGCGAGTCGGACATCTTGCGCTCTTCAATGATCCTGGCCAGGACCGGGAAAGCTGTGATACTCATGGCGACCCCCATGAAAAGCGCAAACGACGTGAAAGGAATGTCAGGTGGCGCGAACGGACGATAAATCAGCAGCGAGGCGGAAACCCCCAGGAAAAATGGCGCAATGATGCTGGCATGACTAATGACAACTGCGGCCCGCGCTTTCTCCTGAAGACGCCGCGCATTTATTTCCATGCCGACAATAAACATGAATAATATTACACCGATCTGACTGAGCAACCTTAATGCCCCCATTGAAGGCGCAGGAAATAAGAACGACGTCGCATTCGGGAATAGCATCCCGAGTAACGATGGGCCCAGGATGATACCTGCGACCATTTCTCCGACTACGGGAGGCTGTCCTACCTTAAGAAAAACGGCGCTGACTAATTTGGCCACGATCAAAATCACAATTACTTGCAGAAGCAAAATACTCAGCGGCTCTCGCAAGCGCTCGTGCAATGCGCTGCCGATGCTACTCTTTGTATTTTCAGGGGCGCCGTGTTGTGAAGAAGATGTGGCCGTCGCCGAAGGCTCGTTCTGTTCCTGTACGGCAGATTTGGTCGGTTGTAGCCTAGAACCAGACGACAATATGACGTAAATACCCAGGCTAAATATTAGAAGCATCACCACATACAGCGAAAAGTCGCTTTTCATGATCTGATCTCCGTATTCAGATGGCGCGCTACCTCGGCACGCGTCGGTTGAGGTTGAGGGCTTGCGGACGTGGCGGGGCCCTCCTCCTAATCAGAAGGTCGTAGGCGGTTCGAGTCGGACTGACCGAATGCCTGCTGAATCATTCGCTCATTGCTTAGGAGATTACGATGGCTGACCATGACCCCCTTCGGAGCGGAGGTCGAGCCTGACGTGTATTGGATCATCGCCAGCGTGTCGCTATTGATCGCCGGTTCTCGCCACTTTACCTCCCTATCATTAACTAGGTCGTCTGTGGCTAGACACCTCAAATTCCTCGCGAAGGGCATTTCGCTGTAAAAGGGCTCCACTCTTGCCAGCGCGGCTTTCGTTGTCAACGCCACCGTCGCCTGACTATCTTCTATGATGCCCTGAAGTCGGCGCTGCGACCTATTCAATCGTTGCGGATAGGCCGGCACTCAATCGCGCCAGCGTATATACAACCGAAGAAGGCGGAGATGAACTCCAACCCGGGGGGAATATAGTAACAACACACGCTCACCCCTCGCCCCTGCGCGTTGCAGCGCTCCCCCAATGGCGCGACCCTGTCGGTCGAGCTCTCCGTACGTCAGAGCCGTCTTCTCAGTCTCTCCCTCGGCCAGGCAGGTATAAGCCAGCCGAGATCTTCGATGAAGGGCGTTCCGACGAAGGAGGTCGATCATCGTGGGCGGACGAACCAGTTTTACGGGACCATTTCACCCTTTAGACCCTTTCAAACCGAGAATTGCTGCGAAAGAAGAGATCACGCCCCTTCATGGCTTGAACTATCCGAAGCTAGTTAGATGGATTGAATATTATCCTCTCACATCGTTGGCTGTGGATCTCGGCGTTTGTAAAGAGAACGCGATGATAGTCATTCGTCAGCCACAACGGAAGCTGGTTTGCATAAAACCGGTCACCGAGCACGCCACTTTCTCCGCCAGGTATGATCTGGACCGATTTGACCCCCTGTCGGCGCAACTCGCCGACATATCTTCGCGCTGCGCCACTCCCGAATACATATGCGTTGGAAGACGCCCCCCGCGCATCAAAAGATCCGTTGTCAATGGTTTCGAAACCTCCATCTGTAGCCAGACCCGGAAGCGCTGGTGAAAGGTCCTCGAAGTTACCGGCCGTTGGAATGTTGAATTGGGGGGCCAAACTTCCGATTAGATGGCCGAAGGTAATCCGGTGAAGCTTGCCCCAATTATAATCATTTTGATTTGTCGACTTATTAAAAGCGTCGGCAAACGCGTCGCTGGCGAGAAGATTCAAAGCCCCCTTCAAACTCTTTAAGATAATGCCGTCGCGCCTGATCTCAGGAGAAGCGTCAACTCCGGGGAGTTCGAAGAAATCCAGCCCTGAAGCTCCTATGCCATGATTTGTGGAGAAGTTATCGAGCAGTAATCTGAGATCTGCTAACTCACGATCGCTGCCCGGTTGTAAATCCCCCAGCCCCACGCGCTGAAGTGTAGCTATAATTGTGTTAGCTAATACCTGACTGCGCCAAACAGTATAGATAGTGGCGGCGATACTGTTGGAGACTTCATCTTCGGATGGTCGTCGACGCAGGCCGAAGATATCACTGGAGTCGTAGCCTTTGGAAATTCCTGTCGGGGCGCTGAAATCCCATTTTGATAGTCTCCCAACCGCCTCATTTACCGCCGGATCATTAGCCAGCGCGGCCAATTCCGCCGGAAAGCCTGCGCCGCGCGCAGCATTGAAGGCGCGTATGATATAAGGCGTGAAAACCTCAGCATCTGGCATCTCCACGTTATTCTGTATTCGCTGCATATCATGAAACGATACTTTGCCACGACCCCAATTACTATTTAACTGCTGCGTAAGCAGCTCGGTAATCTTTGCGGCGCGAAAACCCGGATCAAATCTGGATGAGATATAGTAGATGCCTTGCTGGCGCATCTGATTGATCGGATTGTTATCAAACGTTAGGCCGACGGGGTCGTTATTTGCATTGACCAGGAACCCCTGACGGGGATTAACGGTTTGAGGCATCTCGTCGAAGGGCAACGATTCGTAACCGGATCCTGGACCAGAGTCGGCGCTTGCAATCCACTCGTGCCGTAAAGCTCCGGTTCCGTCCCGGAGAAAGAATGGCGGCAGGCCGTCCACGGTTCCTGCTTGCAGGTCTTCTCGTAAAGGGATCTTACCGCCGACAAAAGTGGCAATATTGCCGTTAACATCCGCATAAGCCCAGTTCAGTGTCGCTGATTCCAGGAGCCGCACCCCCCGTTTGAAATCAGTCAGGTTTCGAGCCCGCGCCAACGCAAAGACGCCTTCCAAGTCACGCGTTGCGCTTGCGCCAACATACTGAATACTTATCGCGCTGGCCGGACCGCCTAGAACGATTGGCCCGTTATTCCTCCGCGGCACGACTAGTGTTGCGGGAGGCACCGCCACGCCACTGGGCCTGCCGCCTGGATTTACAACAATCACATCATCATTCGCTCCATTTTGAACTTGATTCGTTTTGAACTCTTCGGGAATGATGACCAAGGGCTCAGTTCCGCCTCTGAAACGCGTGGCAGAAGGCGCCCCGTTCTCGATTACCAAGCTCTCAACAAAAAGATCCGTTATATCCAACGAACAGGTCGTCGCCCCCCAAGAGATCCTATCGTTATGCCCCAAGAACACACCGGGGACCCCAGAAAAACTTACGCCATAGACGTTCATCGGCGATGACTGTGAATCGACTGTCAGATGAATCTCGTAAAGGATGGAAGGAGCCCCCAAACTAAGGTGCGGATCGTTAGCAAGCATCGCGTTTCCTGTGTCAGTCTTCGATCCGGCGACCACCCACCAGTTACTGCCAATACCCAGCTCGTTGCGATTAAATAACGTATTTCGATCGAACTGCTCTACAAGTTTGCGCGCGGCCTCCATAACGTCAGGATGAGTCAACTCCTGCGCCTGGCGGGCATTCTCAATAACCTGAGATTGAATGCCCGGCGAATGACTCTCTTTAGAAGAAGGCGAGGCGGCGCCTGCCGAGCCAGGGATGGTTACAGCTGTGTCGAATGGCGTGAAACGAAACACATCCTCGAAATACAGCCTTGCGCCATCAAATCCGCCTGCCCGGCCTGCGGCCTGATAGCCGGATAAGGCCACAGTGGCGTTCACATCCCCCACATCAAAAGCTAACTGCGCCGAGAGAAACTTGATTATGGTAATGCTATCGACCGGCCTCCATCTCGGCACCCGCGTGATCTCAAGCGCCGCGTATTCAGGCGGCAGAGGGTTATTATCTAGCCATGCGTTCACACCATCGGAATAGGCTTGTATCAGAGCCAGAGCTTCCGGCGTATACGCGCTGAGTGAACGCTCTGCAGAACGGCCCACCCCAATAGTCCGAAACTTTATATCGTCCCCAAGAATTCCATCGTTTGGCCCCGCCCCCAACAGTTCCGCCAAAGCGCCGCTGCCTTGCCTCCGCGCAAAATCCATTTGAAAGAACCTGTCCTGGGCCTGCACATACCCCATGAGCAAATAGAGATCATGATCGCTGGATGCCGTGATGTGTGGCACTCCGTAGACGTCTCTTACGACTGTCGCCCGTTGTTGCAAACCAGGAAGGCGCTCTGATGAAACGGTGGCGGACTCAAAGGTTTGCTCCCGAGAGGTGGCGCCCTGGCCACGCGCGAGAGGCTTTCTGAATAGAAAGCCTGGAACAAAGAGTGTTGTAAGCAAAATGAGAATAACGGTTTTCTTTGTCATTAAAGTTACCTCCGAAGGTCATTCAGTTATCGCATCTTTCAAAGAGAATTGACCTCACTCTCACGCCGGCGCGAGACGCCCTTTTCCGGCGAGCGTTTTCAGATCGATATCTGCGACACATCGCACTTTGACATAATCCAGTGTAAGCTCTCCCCCGAGGTGAACTTGGCCTGTCTGGTTCTCAAAACAGCTTGGCTCAAATCCAAGGTATCTCGATCAACTCTTACCCCGAGCTCAGTACCGCCGCGGGTCTCCGTAAATTTGATATGGACACACCCAAGATCGATCCTCTCTTTGAGAGCCTGCGCCGTTTTTATCGGCCTCAAGCCAGCTTCAACCCGATGCTCTCCCTCACAAAGCTTATTGACCGGGCTCTTTTCATGGGGCCTGTTCGGATCGGGGGGCGGCGGGAGCGGTGGAGGATTTTTGGAACTCTCCTCCATCTTCTTCCTGAGACTGAGAGGCCTCATATCGGTCCAGGCTTCCTTAATTTAGGCCAAACGCTCCGATTTGAGGCCGCCGCCTTCCGTTTTCGCTCGGGCATATAATTCCCAGAACTCCGGCTAAGGGGCCTGTTTCTACGACGACATGGGCCCCCTCAGGGAGACATCTCCATGGCTCTCGTAAGAAATGGCTTGAGGTCAAAAGCCGTAAAGGTTCAATCTCATCGACCGCTATTTCCACAGGCTTCCCGCCAAATCCGACTATTCTAGTAACTCCCTGAGTTGCGATTACCTCACCCAGAACCGGAGGGGTGATTAACAGAAGACATGCGTAGGGAAAAGTGGTAAGTCTACTTCTACTGTGCGGCCTGACCATTTTCGCTTCTGCCGGTATATCGGTGTAAAACACTCATAGCCTTTTTGCCTTAGCAGATGATTTATTTCTTCCATTCCTTGGCATAGTTTGAAAAGCGGACCATCCCTGCGCAGCGTTCATGTAAAATCACGTCCTCTGCATTAAGTAACCATCTCGAAACAGAAAGGCCCACAAGCTGCTTTCCGTTCTGAGACCGTTTTTAACTCAAGACATTGAGCCACAATATATTTTGTTACAGGCTACTGCCATCCTGAGTCCCATCTTTGAACTCAGCTCGATTTTATTCACCCAGGCTGCGTGGCGAACAGCGTCAGCCAATCACTCGAATAAGAGGCCAGAGATTTTAGGGTGTGTCCAACCCGTCTAGCTGAAATTGCGCCGGCCGCTCGCTTTTTCGATGATCTGGGGGAAAGCGAGCGTGGCGCGTTCTAAACCTTTTCAACCCGGCATATGACCTTGTGAGCGACCATTCCACTGGAACTCATAGGACTATGATCATTCAATCAGCGGTGACGTCCGCAGCGCCGGAGAACGATGATGGTCTTTGCCCTAACGGAAGGCAGAAGACAACAAACATTACGATCGAGTTCGATACGCGCAACGCGACTGTCAATAATTCTTTAAGTTCAAACAAAGAATAGCTATGGTGAAATGGTCCCGGTTTTTGGGGACCACTACATGGATTGCCCAAAGCCATGAGTGGTGTGTGTTTACCCATTCTCGATTACGCCAAGCAAGTTATCGATTCCCTTGGGTCTAATTCTGACAAGAGCCGCCCCCCACCGCCGAGAACGCCCACCCACCGTCCCTAATGACAAACATTCAGGATGATAGTAGCGTTGCTACTCTCGTGAGGCGCAATTTGCCGTTGGCCCTCTCATTATGCCGTCACACTCTGGAAGCTCTCTTTCCGATAGCAAAGTACAGGCAAAGTCGAAACTATTTCACCGCGCGGCAAAAATACTAGTAAGCGCAACCCCGGGTATGTCATCCTATTATTTATCGCGCATTGTACGTTCATAAAGTTCCTTGTAACGTTCGCGCGCGCGGCGGAGCGCGAGACTGAACTGCAAGTTGGTCAAGCCCAGATCCGCGCAAATCCGCTCCTTATCGTCTTCAGCGAGATAGAACCGGAAGAGCGCCTGGGCGTCCTGTTCGTTCGTCATCTCCTTGAGAATCTGCCTGACGATGCCGGCTTTCCCTTTCTGCAACAACTCATCGAGTTGGTCGGACGTGGCGTGGGGAACCAATGTGGTCTCTCCAGTTTCAGTTAAACTCTCCTGCCGCGAGGCGCGCTGGAAGCGCTTAATCACCCGGTTTTTGGCAACACCGCTAACGAACCCGGGGAATTTCTCCGGCTCTCGAACGTCTCGTGTAAACGGCCGATTAGTGGTTACCTTCAGGCCGAACCAAGGATGCCAAGGGTAATAGACCTCCAGTTCGGTACTTTGGGTTTTGTGTCGCGTGGTTGTATCACAATTCTCGCCCGCATCAGGCATTGGAGAGGAACTCGCCGACTCCTCGAGAGATCGAAGCGCCGGCGAAGGGCAAGGTCATCGCAATCCCCCAAGTCGGCGGGTTGCATCATCGTTATCGACGAGCCGCATAATGCCAGCGATCCGGTTAGCTCTGAGGTGATTTCGATCAAACCAACGGAGGGACTGCCGGCGCGGGCCGATATCGATGCGCGTTGTCGCAGAGTTACGCGCCGTCGACGTGAGATCGAGTCATCAATTCGAAGAGGAGATCGGCGCCGCATCACCAGAGAATGGGCTCTTCATCGCCATGATGGAATTTTCGGTATGGACAAGAATATCCGATAAAAACCTTGGTGGTCGGCTTGCCATCGGTCACCTTTCCAAAGACTCACTCACCCCATTGAAATCGCCTGAGGGAGACAGGCGGATTCTCGACAATCAACGCGGCCGCATACCCTTCCCCCACATCAATCTCATACATTTTCCAACGGGCCGCTTCAGTCGCGTCCGCATTTACTTTCAGCAATTCAGGCGTGGCGTCGGGGGCCAGAGAGACGGTGAACCCGTCCAACGGGTACGAAACTCCCATTCCGATCGCCTTGATGTACGACTCCTTGCGCGACCAGCAATTGAAGAAGGCCTCAGTCCTCCGATCGTTCGGCGTTGATTTCAACGCTTCGAACTCATCTTTCGAGAAGAAACGCTCGGCGACCTCGATCGTGGCGAAATCCTCACGCATATATTCGATGTCTATGCCGACACGACGCCCCCGTACGACAGAATACAGGGCCATGCCGTCGGAATGCGATAGGTTGAAACTCAACGCGCCACGGTTTTGATCGTCCGAGATGAACGGTTTGCCGTATTCGTTATATACGAATCGCAACTCACCCGGGGCAAGCGCGAGATATGCGGAAATGATCTTCCTCAAAATTCCGCGCCCCGCGATAAACCGCCGACGATCTGTTGGACGATGGAATCTCTCGGCTCTTTGGCATTCATCACTCGAAAGAAGAGACGCCAATTTCGCGATCACGTCCGCAGGCTGATTGAGCGACGCTCGCCAAACATGAACGTCATCGGCGCCGAGTTCATTGTTGACGGGAGCAAGTCCCCATTCGTCGATCGGCGCATGGGCGGTGTCGATCATGCCAGGCTCGCCGTGTAGCGTTGTCCGCCTCGGTGGCCCATATTCGTGTTACAAACCGTCAACATATCTCACGACCATCTTTTGCCCCTCGCTGTCTTCCTGCATAAGCACAACCCGGTCGAAGCTGTTCTTATGTTCGGCGGCGAATATCTTCGCGTCATCGGCGCCGTCGAACCCCTTCATCTGACTGTCCGGGACGGGAATCGCTTGCTTGCCGTCCCCTGAAACTTTTGGGATGTTATACAAATATACTTTATAAGACATCGAATATTCCTCCTCGAAGTGTTATTGTAGTGGATATTCTCGGGTCAATTTGCAGGCACAATCGCAGCAGATCGCCCGCGAAGGTTTGCGGAAAAATCGCCCGCGAACCGTTGAGGTAAAAATGGCCGCCGGGAAACATTCGGACCTCACAGGCCCCGGCGGTCATCTCGCTCCAGGCCGCCAATTCAAAGCGCATCAACGCTCCCAGGCTGTGGCCGAAAAAAAATAACGGGCTTTGTCCAGGTAGGGCAGCAACTCTTGCGCTATGATGCGGCTGAGCGACGCCAGGCGTCTGATATGAGGCTCGCGGAGTCTGTGGCCGCGACCCGGCAGTTGAATCGCTCCCATCTCCACGCTCGGCGGCAGACGCCCAAGCCAATCATGAAAAGCCTGCGCGCTCCCGCCCGCATAATGAAAGGAAAGCAAAATAAACGCAGCGTAGCAGCCGGATTTAGCTTCGGGAAAAGAAACCATTTGTTTGACGACTTGTCGATCACATCTCTTCCCTCCGGCGGTCAGCCTCAGCCTGCGATGCGGCCCCCAAAATTTGCTTCAAAGGCTCTTTCGACCACCCCTCCCCTCGCGGATAATCGAAGGCATGATGAACGTATCTGACTCTTTCAATCACTTGGTCGAAGTCGATATGGCTGTGTCCGAAAACGTGGGTCACCGCATTGAGCGCCCTGACCTGACGATCCAGCGCGAGCGCGCCGGCTACCAGCGGCAGCCCTTTAAAATGGAGCCTTTCTACGGCAGGCAGTAACTCGCGCCGCGGCAGGAAATGCGACAAGGTAATCACCGGGCCGTCATATTCCTTGATCCGCGATTCATTGAGGTTGAGAAAGTATTCCGAGATGGATCCAATCTCGACCGGCCATTTGCAGAAATAAAAATCGGCCCACCCCTCCAACGATGAAACGTCCGCCTCTCCCTGTTGATCGTAATCGGCTTCATACCACGAGAAGAGCGGCACAATCCAATTCTCACCAGCCCTGCCAGGTCGCGTGTAAACTCCGATCTCGTCGCACAAGCGGAGAACCCGCCTGAATTTTTCGACCGAATCGTATTTTCCGTCGCGGACCCACAATTCATGATTACCTGGGACATAAAACACTTGACCGAATCGCGAGCGCAACGTTCGCAATGTCCAGTCAATGGCCCTCAAATCGTCGGCGATGTCGCCGGCCACAACCAACACGTCCCGCAAATAAGAGATTGAAGAAACTCGCTGCAGCCGGCGGCGATTTTCGGCAAAGTCCGTGTGCAGATCGGAGACGGCGAAAATGCGCATAGGTTATGCAACTCCACCTTTGATTCGACGCCTTACAGCGTCTTGAGCATCAGGTCGACCACCAACCGGTTGAATTTCGCCGGCTCCAAAATTTCCGAGCCTTCGGCCAGTAAGGCGTAACCCAACAGCAATTCGGCGTATTTCCCGACCACTTTGTCTTCTTTATTTTGCCGAAACCGTTCCTGCAGTTTGATGAAGATCTCGTGATCGGGGTTCAACTCCATAATGCGCCGCTGTCTGGGCCCGCCGCCCTTGCCCTTTTGCAACAACCGCTCCATCTGTGGGCTGTAGTCCATTTCAGTACCGACCAGGCAGGCCGGCGAGGCGACCAGGCGACTGGACAGGCGCACCTGTTTGACGTGTTCGTCCAGCGCCTTCAGCATGGCCGTGAACAAGTCGGCCGCCTCCTCTTCTTTCTTCTTCAGTTCCGCCTCGACTTTTTCCCTTTCTTCCTGATTGTCGCCCAACTTGAGCGCGCCTTTGCCCGCCGATTTCAGTTTCTTCCCTTCATAATCCCAAAGCGACTGCACGAGTAGTTCATCCACCGGTTCGGTCAGATACAGCACTTCATATCCTTTCTCCTTGAACGCCTCCAGGTGCGGGGAGTTTTCGACCACGCCGCGCGATTCTCCGGTCAGATAGTAGATCTCCTCCTGGCCTTCCATCATTCGTTCGGCATAATCCTTCAGCGTCGTCAATTTCTCGGGATCCGCCGACGACTGGAAGAGCAGCAACGAAAGGATCCGCTCTTTGCTTTCGTAATCGGACGAGACCCCTTCCTTCAACGCCCGGCCGAATTGGCTCCAGAATTTCAGGTAATTGTCGTAATCATCTTCGAACAGCCCGGTGAGCGCATCCAGGATCTTCTTGGTCAGCCATTTCCGGATCTGCGTAATGTGCCGATCCTGTTGCAGCGTCTGGCGCGAGATGTTCAGCGGCAGGTCGGCCGAATCAACCACGCCCTTGATGAACCGCAAGTATCGGGGTAAAAGGTCCTCGCAATTCTCCATCACCATCACTCGCTTGGCATACAGGCGCAGTCCGCCCTGATAACCATGATAGAACAAATCGTAAGGAGCCTGCGCCGGAATGAACAACAATGACTGATACTCGATTGTCCCCTCGGCTTTGAGCTGGACGGTCTTGAACGGTGGGGTCCAATCGTTCGAGATGTGACGGTAAAAATCGGCATACTCACTTTCCGATACTTCGGCCTGCGGCCGGCTCCAGATCGGCTTCATCGAGTTGAGGATTTTATCCT
>Ga0075421_100001171_pt1 | contig 30163 bp, 25 predicted proteins | sample SoiMetdeltSBSDD5_FD_75292 | JGI IMG/M metagenome (GOLD analysis project Ga0075421, IMG submission 75292) | Bulk soil microbial communities from a Populus tree surrounding site in Tennessee, USA - Soil MetaG P. deltoides SBSDD5 | ecosystem: Environmental > Terrestrial > Soil > Tree plantation... | reverse complement strand
GGGTCCAGTGGTCGGGCGCCGCGATCTCGGCCGCGTCGCCGTTGAGCGTGAGGCAGGTCGTGCGCACGGGGGACATCGTAGGGCCCGCGCCGCCTTCCCGGAACGGCCCGTTCGCTCCGCGGAGGCTTCAGCTGCAAGGCACGGGCCCTGGCCCCGGAAAGGACGACCTCCCATGATCCTCGCCCTCGTCCTGGTCGCGGCCCTGCCGGCCGGCAGCGAGATCCTCGTGCGCGACTTCGAGATGGCCAGCCCCTCAACCGTCGTCGGCTGCCAGGGCCGCGTGCGCTCCACGCACCTCGTCTGGATCGGCGCCGCCTTCTGATCCGTCCCAGCGGCGCATCCCTGGACGGCGGCACGCGTCGGCGAGGCCGACTGCACAACGTGTGGGCCGTCGGTTGTGACGAGGCGCTCCACGATGGTGACCGCGCGTCGCGATTCCGGCGGCGTCGCCGCTGATCTTCCGCCGGTTCGTGCACGCGTGGATATCCTGCTGGTCCCGACGTGCCCCGAGCCGGGACGAGCCGGCCGGTACGAATCCTCGCAGGCGCTGCGTTGCCCGGGCGCCTCGTCCTCGGAAAGGAAGCTGCCATGCTGCGCACTCTCGTCCTGTTCGCGTGCCTCGTGCCCTGCGCCTCGGCCAGCGTGATCGTCGTGGATCCCCTGGGCGGGCCGGGCGTCCTGATGCTGCAGGCGGCCCTCGGCAACGTGCACGAGGGCGACATCATCCTCGTCAAGCCCGGCGACTACGAATCGGGCGGCGGCTTCTACACGCTGCCCGCCGTGGGCTTCGCGCTCGTGGCCGACGGCAACGGCGCGAACATCGTGCTCAAGCCGCTGCAGATCTCGTCGCTGCCGGCCGATCGGGAGATCCTGGTGCGCGGCTTCTGGCTGTCGGCCACGATTCCCTTCCTCTCGTCCGTCGCCGGCTGCGACGGACGCGTGCGCTTCGAGGAGTGCACGATCATCGGCTCGCCCGGGCACTCGGCGTTCTTCATGCCGGGCGGCTGGCTGCACTTCCCGGGGCTCCCGGGCTTGCACGTGCAGACGAGCCCGGACGTGGCCCTCGTCCGCTGCACGCTCTACGGCGGCAAGGGGCAGGACGGTTTCGATGCGGTGTCGGGGCAGAGCACGGACGGCGGCGCAGCGCTCACCGTGGACGATGCGCGCGTCGTGCTGGCCGACTGCACGCTGAACGGCGGTGATGGTGGCGACGAGGCCGTCGCCTCGCTCGGCGCCGGCGATGGCGCGCCCGCGGTGCTGTTCGAGGGCACCGCGGACAGCAGCCACGCGATGGTCTTCGGCTCGTCGCTGCAGGCCGGCGACGGAGGATCGGCCGCGCAGGCGGGCGGCGACGGCGGACCGGCCTTCGGCGGCACCAGCGGCGCGACGCTGGTCTGGCTGCGCGGATCGGCGCTGGACGGCGGCGCGGGCGGAAGCGGCGCCGTCCCGGGAACGGCCGGGCCCGACCTCGACCTCGCCATCACACCGACGACCTTCCCTGCCAAGTGGTGCTCCCTCACCGTGCCGTCGCCCGTGCGCGAGGGCGACCCTCACACGCTCATCCTGAGCGGCCCCGCCTTCGAACAAGCGCTGCTGCTCGCGGCGACGACCGGCTGGATGCAGCCGAAGTCCAAGTGGCAGGGCGCCCTGCTCGTGGAACCCACCTTCCTGAGCATCTTCGCCCTGGGCTCGATGGGCGGCGGCGTGCTCGGCGTCCCCTTCACCGTGCCGCTGCTGCCGCCCGGAGAAGACGGCGTGGTCATCTCGCTCCAGGCGGTGATCGCCGGCAACCCTCCGACGCTCGGCGCGGGCGGCGACCTCGTGTGGGTCGACGCCTCCTTCTGAGCGACGCCGCGCTCAGCCCGCTAGCGCGCGCGTGATCAGCGGCAGGCTGGCCTCGTAGCGGTAGCCCGTGCCCATGTGCCCGTCCTCGAACTCCTCGTGGCGCACGGCCACGCCCTTGCCGGCCAGCGCCTCGGCCAGCTGCCGAGCGCCGAACTGCAGGTGGTACTCGTCGCGCGTGCCGGCGTCCAGGTACACCAGCGCGAAGTCGGCCAGCACCTCGCCGTAGGACTGCACGCGGGCAACCGGATCGAAGGCCAGCCAGCGCTGCCAGACGTCCTCGCGCAGCCGGCCCGTGCGCGGCTCGAAGGGCAGCGCAACTCCCAGCTCCTCGTCCGGGTCGGGCGAGTAGGCCGAGGCCATGGCCAGCACGTTCATGGCCACGATCTGCGCCGAGGTCTTGCGCGGCGCGGCCTCGAACTCGCGCAGGAAGCCGGCGACGCCGCCCGCGCGGTCGAGCGCGGCGGCCAGCTTGCCGAAGTCGGGCCGGTAGCAGAGGTCGAAGGCGCAGTCGCCGCTGTGGCTGGCCAGCGCCGCGAAACGGTCGGGATGCTGGAGCGAGAGGTGCAGCGCGCCGTAGCCGCCGCTGCTGCGCCCCATGAGGCCACGCCGCGCGCGCGAGCCGCCGACGCCGCACGCGGACTCGACCAGCGGCACGAGCTCGTCGAGCAGGTGGTCCTCGTAGCGGCCGGTCGCGGGGCTGTTCATGTACTGGCTGCCGCCGAGCCGCGTGAAGCCGTCGGGGAAGGCGAAGGCGCAGCGCGCCGCGAGGCCGCCTTCGAGCAGCCGCTCGTAGCGCTCCGGGAACGAAGGCTCCCACGGCGTGCCGCGCAGCAGGTTGCCACCGGTGCCGGTGAAGCCCGCCAGCACCAGCACGAGCGGCAGGCGCGCGGCGCGCTCCTCGGCCGTGCGCGGCGGCGGCGCAGGCAGGCGCGCCGGCGGCGAGAAGCCGGGCGGCAGGTACACGGGCAGCTCGCGCACGTGCGGGTCGCCCAGCGGATTGCCGCGCAGCACTTCGCTCTCGCAGACCAGGGTGTGCAGGCGGCCCTTCAGCATGAGTGCGGCGCAGCCTAGCAGGCGGCTCGGGCGCACGCCGCGCACGGGATCCTCGGCGGAACGCGGCGATCGTCGCAGGAGCCGCCCGCCACGCGACTTGCGGCGCCGCGCGCGGACGCCGCGCATGCATGGGAGCCCATCCGGCGGTCGCCTCCGAGGCCTCGCCGCTGCGGCCGGCCCCGTCCCTACCCCCTTACGCGAACCGCAATGTCCGGATATCCTCCGGCCGTCGGTCGCTGCCCGGAAGAGGGCGATCGTTTCCCGTGTGACCCATCGCGTGTGGAGTTCTGTGCATGCCTGTTGTCGGACGCGTGAAGTGGTTCAGTGACGAGAAGGGCTACGGCTTCATCGAGGTCGAGGGAAGGGAGAAGGACGTCTTCGTGCACTACTCGGACATCAAGGGTGACGGCTTCAGGACCCTGGACGAGGGCGCGCGCGTCGAGTTCGAGATCGAACCCGGCAAGAACGGCGACCGAGCGAAGGAAGTCAGCAAGATCGAAGCCTGACCGCTTCAACAACTATCAACCGCGCGGGCCTTGTCGTCCTCGGGGCGGCGAGGCCCGCCGTGTTTTCTGGCAGCATGTCTTCAACCACGGAGGACACGTCATGCCAATCCGCAGCCTCGATCCCAAGTCAGCGCACGCCGAGATGCAGAAGTCACCGGGCCATGTGTTCGTGGATGTGCGCACCGTCGAGGAGTTCGACGCCGGCCACCCGGCCGGCTCCGTCAACGTGCCGTGGGCGCTGCGCGACCTGGCCACGGGCGGCATGGCGCCGAATCCCGACTTCGTGCCGACAGTGCAGAAGACCGTCGGGAAGTCCACGCGCATCTTCGCCTCGTGCCTCGGCGGCGTGCGCTCGCTCAACGCGCTGCGCGCGCTCGAGGCCGCCGGCTACACCGACCTCGTGAACGTCGAGACGGGCTGGGGCGGCAAGAAGGACCCGTCGGGCCGCATCGTCGCGCCGGGCTGGAAGGACTGCGCGCTGCCGGTCGCCAACGAGCGGTCGACGTACAAGGCAAGGGGCTGAGGTCGACGCGCGGCGGGTAGAATGAGGGGGTGTTCGACCTGCCAGGACTCGATCGACGCCCTGCGCCTCGCCAAGGAGGCGACGCCTGACGAGATCGATCGGTCCAGGGTCGCGGTGCGCCTGATCTCCGAGCGGGGCGACGCGCGCGACAAGCGCCTCGACCAGGATCTGGACGACCTCATGGATCGCGTGCGATCCGTCCGTTGAGGCGAATCATCCCGCGAGCTGCTCCGCCAACCCCTCGGGCGTGAGTGCCGGCTCGGTGCACGTCCCACGCCGGCACACGTAGGCCGCTGCAAGCCCGCCGCGCGCCGCCTTGCCGGCCAGCAGCGGGAACTGCGTGGCCACGTCGGCGGCCACGCCGCCCGCCGGCACCGGCACCACGGTCACGGTCGCGTCGCGCCGGCCGGCCGCCGCGCGCCGCAGCTCCGCGAAGCCCGGCGCGTCCGGTGCGCCCGCCAGCACCACCGTGGTGGCCGATTCCAGCCGCAGCAGCGCCAGCAGCATGCGCGCGAAGGCCGAGGGCGACTGGCGCGCGATGGGCTCCACGGTGGCCAGCGCGCGGTCCGCGCGGCGCCGCAGCTCGTCGTCGCCCGTCAGCTCGCAGAGCCGCACGCACACCTCGACCATGACGCCGTTGCTGCTGGGCAGCGCGCCATCGAACAGGTCGCGCGGCCGCGTGAACAGCGCCTCGGCGTCGTCGGCCGTCAGGTACCAGCCGGCGCGCTCCTCGTCGGCGAAGCGCTCGTGCGCCACGCGCGCCAGGGCCGCCGCCTCGCGCGCCCAGCGCGGGTCGCCGTCCGCCTCGAACAGGTCGAGCAGGCCGTCGGCCAGGTAGGTGTAGTCGGCCAGCGTGCCCGCGTGCTGCGCCTTGCCGGCGCGGAAGCTGGCCAGCAGGCGCACGCCGTCCGGGCGCAGCGTGGTCAGGCAGAAGTCCGCCGCGCGCCGCGCGGCCTGCACGAAGCGCGGCTCGTCCAGCTGCACGCCGGCCCGCGCGAGCGCGCCGAGCATCAGGCCGTTCCAGGCGGCCAGCACCTTGTCGTCCGTGCCCGGGTGCACGCGCCGCTCGCGTGCTTCCCACAGCTTGCGGCGCAGCGGCTCGAGCGCCGCGAACATCGACTCGACGGTCATGCCGAGGGCGCCGGCCAGCACGTCGTCGGGCTTCGCGCGCACAGGCACCCACGCGCCCTCGAAGTTGGGCGAGTCGCCGAAGTTGAAGACCGTGTCCAGCAGCGCGGCGTGCTGCTTGCCCACCACGGCGAGCGCCTCGTCGCGCGACCAGGCGAAGAACCTGCCCTCCTCGCCCTCGCTGTCGGCGTCCTGCGTGGAGCAGAGGCCGCCGTGCGGGCCGGTCATCTCGCGCAGCACCCACTCGCAGCACTCGCGCGCCACGCGCGCGAAGTCGGCGCGGCCCGTGAGGCGCGCGGCCTCCAGGTAGGCCGGCACGAGCAGCGCGTTGTCGTAGAGCATCTTCTCGAAGTGCGGGATCCACCAGCGCTCGTCGGTGCTGTAGCGGTGGAAGCCGCCGCCCAGCTGGTCGTACACCCCGCCGCGCGCCATGCAGTCCAGCGTGTGGACCGCCGCGTGCAGCGCCTGCGCGTCGCCGGGCCCTGCCGCCTGCCGCAGCAGGAGCCGCACGTCATCCGCGTGCAGGAACTTGGGCGCCCCGCCGAAGCCGCCGTGCTCCTTGTCGAAGACCGAGAGCAGCTGCTGCACCGCCGCGTCCACCAGGTCCAGCCGCGGCGCGGAGGCGTCCTCCGCCACCTGCGGCAGCAGGCCGCCGTTCAGCGACATCTGCGCCACGTGCGCCGAGACCTTCTCGCCCTGCTCGGCCACCTGCGCGCGGTTCTTGTCCCACGCGTGCGCCAGGCTCTCCAGCACCTGCACGAAGCCCGGCTGCCCCCAGCGCGCCTGCGGCGGGAAGTACGTGCCCGCGTAGAAGGGCCTGCCCTGCGGCGTGAGCCACACGGACATGGGCCAGCCGCCGTGCCCCGAAAGCACCTGCGTGGCCTTCATGTACACCTCGTCGAGGTCCGGCCGCTCCTCGCGGTCCACCTTGATGCACACGAAGTGCTGGTTCATCACGGCGGCCACGGCCGGGTTCTCGAAGCTCTCGCGCTCCATCACGTGGCACCAGTGGCACGCGCTGTAGCCGATGGACAGGAAGATCGGCTTGTCCTCGCGCCGCGCGCGGTCGAGCGCCTCGACGCCCCACGGGTGCCAGTCGACCGGGTTGTGCGCGTGTTGCAGGAGATAGGGACTCGTCTCGCCGGCGAGCCGGTTGGCCGGGCGGGAGGAGGGCGCGGCGTGAGCGTCGGGCATCGCGCGAGCGTAGCACCCGCGCCTCAGCGCTGCCCATCGAACGCGTCCAGCAGCCTGTGCCCCTCGGCGTCGAACACGTCCAGCTTCGCGGCGGCCGTGTCCGCGTGCAGCGCCACGCGCTGCGTGCCCGCGGGGTCGTTCAGGAGCAGGGTCGCTTCGCCCGAGCCCGCGCCCAGGCTGATGCGCTGGATGGTCTGGTCGCCCACGTGGGTGTTGATCATCAGGCCGTTCTGATCGAGATCCGGCGCGACGTAGGGCATGACGCCCTCGCCGGACGGCGCGTCGAGCCCGAGGGCCACACGCCCGTTCTCCATCACTCCGAAGCCGCCGCGCTCGTCGCCGCGGGCGTCGCATACCGCGAGGCCCGTGGCGGGGCTGATGCGCGGCTGCACGACGCCGCCCATCTGCGGGCCGCCGACGTGCCCGAGCTGGAGCCGATCGTTGCCCTGCTCGTCCAGCAACACCAGGCCGTCCGCCTCATCGTGCCGCTTGCGCTCGGCCACATCGGGCACGGGCACGCCGAGCAGGAGGCGGGCGTGGCCCGCGCCGTCCTCGAGGACCAGGCCGCGCGCGCGCAGCACCTCGGGCGCGCGGGGCGTCGCGCCCAGCACCAGCCCGGCCAGCACGACGATGCCGAACAGCGCCTCGAGCCTGTGCATGCGCCGCCGCAGCAGCGCGAGCTGCTGCTCGAGGGCCGGGGTCGTCGCGTCGTTCATGGTCCGCTCCGGGGAGTGTGCCTGGCTCGCGGCGTTCTACTCCGCCACCGCGAGCCGCCCGGTGTCGAGCGGATGGCGCACGTGACTTCGACGCGGACGTCGCCGCGCCGGCGCCTCAGACCGAGAAGTGCCCCGGGCCCGTCGTCGGCCGCGGCGACTGCTCGTCGCGCGCCACGAGGAACTCGACGTCGAGCTTGGTGCGCGTGTCGCTCTCCTTCAGGCGCGCCGCGACCAGCTCGCCGTCGAGGCGGCACTGCACGACCACGTGGAGCGGCCGCCGCGTGCGACGCCAGCCGCGCCGCACGTCCACTTCGCGCACCAGAGCGGCGCGCACCTCGGCCAGCGGGGCGTTGAAGGGCCGGCCGAGCGAGCGCCCGTCGGCGCCGAAGAACTCGACGCGTCCGTTGCGCTCGACCGCGGTGAAGCGCGCCTCGCCCAGCTTCCACTGGCTCGCGGCCACGAAGAGGAACACCTCCTCGGCCGGCGCCGGCGTCGCGCGCCGGCCGGGCTCGAACAGGATGGCAAGGCGTGGCGTGGGCTGCGGCTGCGGCATGGGCTCTCCTCCGGCACGGATCCCGAACCCGTCCCATCGGCACGCGGAGCGTGCGGGCTTGAGCGCTTCGCCTCAGGCGCTCGCCGCGCGCGGCAGGCGGCGGGCGAAGAGCAGGGCGCCGACCGCCCCGGCCGCCGCCAGCACGCCGAGGACGGCGTAGCCCACCGCGTCCCTGCCATGCCGGCTCGCGTACTCCGACTCGACCAGCGGCAGCAGGAGCAGTGGCGCGCCGGCGCCCACGCCCCACACCAGGCAGAACTTCAGCGCATAGGCCGCGCCCCGCCGCGCGCCGGTGGTGTAGCCCGCCAGCAGGAGGTTCTCGATGGGCTGCGCCAGGTAGCTCAGCAGCGCGAAGGCCGCGAAGAGCGCGAAGGCCGCCTGCGGCCGGTCGAGCGCGAAGGCCGCGCCCAGCAGTACGCCGGGCTGGACCAGGAGCACCCAGACGTAGCGCCGCGTCGGCGCGGGCCCGCGCGCCAGCCAGCCGCCGAGCGCCGGCCCGATCACGGAGAGCAGCAGGATGAGCGCGACCACGTCCTCGTGATCCCAGTTCGCGCCGCGCGTCGGCTGCACGCCCGCGAGCTCCACCGTGGTGGGGAAGAGGGACAGGAAGCCGTCGAGCAGGAAGCCGTTGATGCACATCACCAGCAGCAGCAGCGCGAGCGTGCGGCGCTGCAGCGCGCCCTCGCTGGGTGGTTCGTGGCGCGCGGGCACGTCGAGCGGCAGCCGGCCGCGCGCGACGAGCACGTGACCGACGAGCGCGACCAGCACGGTCGTGGCCGCCAGCGCGAGATACGGCGCGCGCCAGCCCCACTGCGGCGCGACGGCCGACACGACCAGGGGCGCGAAGATCGGCCCGGCCTGCCCCAGCATGCCGTGCCAGCCCATGAGCCACCCGCGCTCCTCGCGCCGCCCCGCGAAGGAGAGCAGCGCAAGGCCCGGCGGATGGTAGAGGCCCGACGCGCCACCCAGCAGCGCGTGCGCCAGCGTGAACGCCAGCAGGCCCTCGGCCAGCGTGCACAGCACCGCTGCCGCCGCCAGCAACCACAGGTAGAGGAGCAGCGTGCGCCCCGGCCCCCAGCGGTCCGAGAGCAGGCCCGCCGGCACGGAGCACAGCCCCATCGCCAGCCCGAAGCCGGCCAGCGCCGGCCCGATGGCCTCGCGCTCCACGCCGAAGCCGGCCATGGCCGCGAGCACCTGCACGGCCAGCACGAGCTTGCTTCCATGGCACAGCGCGTGCCCGGCCGACGCGAAGAGGAGCGCGGTGCGCGCGGAGGGCGTCACGCCGCGGAGCTTACGCGGTGCGCCGGCCGCGTTCGACCGGCGCCGTTACGGCACGAGCCCGAGCACGCCGTTGCTCGACGCGAGCCCTGCGGGTCCGCCGGCGTCCACGATCCACCACTGGAAGCCGACGAGGGTGTTCGACGGCACGCCACTCGGCCAGTGGCCCGCGAGCTGAAGGCCGCCGTCGGGCTCCACCACGAAGGCGCCCAGCACGAAGTCCGGGTGCGGCACGAGCGTGCCGCCCTTGAACTGCGCGTACAGCTCCGAAAGCCCGAGCACGAGCAGCGCCGGCGCACCGGGCAGCGCTCCCGAGAGCGAGAGCTCCACGGTCGAGCCGGCGGTGAGCGGGCCGAAGGTCATGAGGTAGGGCGCGCCGAGCGTGCCGGCGAGCTGGAAGCCCGTGTCGTTCCAGGGCGGAGCCGGCTCGGTCGTGTTGATCAGCAGCGCCACGGTGTCGCCCGCGGGGGGGCTGCTGCCCGAGCCCGACTCGGCGACCACGAGGTCGGCCCGGCCGTCGCGGTCGAGGTCGGCCGCTTCGAGGCGCGCCGACAGCTTGACCAGGGTGCCCACCGAGCTGACCGGCCCGAACGAGCCCGCTCCGTTGCCGGGCGCGACGAGCACCTCGTGCGTCGAGCCGAGCGAGTGCGCCGCGGCCACGTCGAGCCGGCCGTCGCCGTCGAGGTCGCGCAGCGCGATCGCCGTCGGGCCCGTGACGAAGGGCGGCAGGCCGCCGTTGACCGTCGAGCTGATCGCGTCCGCGAAGGTGCCCGTGCCGTCACCGGCCAGGAAATGCACGCCCTGCGTGCCGTCCGAGGCCAGCGCGTCCACGTGCCCGTCCTCGTCGATGTCGCGCAGCAGCAGGACGTTGAGCCCGAAGCTCGACTGCTTGTACTGGCCCGGCACGAAGTCCGCGCTGCCACCGTTCGCGAAGGTGACGAGGGTCTCCTCGAAGAGGTTCGTGCAGGCGAGGTCGATGTCGCCGTCCTCGTCCAGGTCCGCCGCGCCCACGCCGCCCACGGCCTGCAGGCAGAGCGGCTCCGTGCACGGCGTCGAGAGGCTGGAGAAGGAGCTCGAGAAGAGGAATGCGCCGTCGTCGTTCTTCGCGACGTCGATCGAGCTGCCCAGCACGGAGCCGCCCGCGACGTCCAGCTCGCCGTCGCCGGTGTAGTCGGCCAGCTGCAGGTTGCCCATCTGCGTCAGGCCGCCGGGGAAGGGATAGACCACCGCCGGCGTGAACGCGCCGTCGCCCAGCGCGCGCACCACCACGATCGCGCTGGTGTTGCCGGTGTTGCCGCTGGCGACGAGGTCCGGCAGGCCGTCGCCCGTCACGTCGCCGGCCACCAGATCGAGCGCGTCGATCAGGCCAAGCAGCGGGAAGCTGGTCTCGGCGAGCAGGCCGCCCGCGCCGTCGCCGAGCCGCAGGCTCACCGAGATCCCGACGAGGTTCGACGTGGCGACGTCGAGCAGGCCGTCGCCGGAGAGGTCGGAGACGACGAGGCCGGCGGGCATGGCGCCCATGGTGTGGTGCGTCGCCGGCGTGAAGGTCTGGGCGGCGGCGGAGGCAGCGAACAGGGCGAGAGCGAGGATGCGGCGACGGCACGACATCGGGCGGACTCCGGGCAGGAGGAGTTCTGCAGGATACGGCGGCGGAGCTGGACGTGGGCCCAAACCGGATTCGACGGACCTTCGCCACGCCGAGCCCCGCCGGCGCGCTGCTTAGGCACTTACTCTGCGTGGGCTCTCAGCCGCCGTCGCCGAGCGGCTGCCTCGGCCTTCCGCTCGGCATCCTTCGCAAGCTGCAGAACCCTTGTCTCGCGCTCCACGGGCAGGCCCCATCCACGAATGCCGCCCAACGAGATTCCAAACCTCGTGCTTCGCCTGGCCAAGGCCTCGACGCGCGGGAACACCAGCTCGAAGTGCTCGCGAAGCAGGTCGCTCACGAGCGTCGTGACAATCTCGTTGCGCAGGTCCTCGGAGTGATGCGTGCCCCAGCGTTCCGCGAAGAGCCAGACCTCCGCAGGCCGAGACTTGACGAAGCGGTGGACCAGCAGCATGGCTTCCATCCGCAAGTTGGGCGCGCGACTGCCGAGAGGCACGGGGCGGCCGGGAAGGACGGCGTCAGCCCTGCGCACGGCTTCGCGCACCGTGCGCGGCCTGCTGGCCAGCATCCTGCGCGCGGCGCGCTGCCTCATCGACTCGCGGAACGGCGTGCGTGCCTCGCGCTCGTCCCGAAGCGCGCTCAAGTCGCGCCGCAGTCGGCTCAGGTGCGGCGGGCTGATGCCCGTCGAGCACAGGCTCAGCGTGTCCGCGAAGCGCGCGCTCGCTCGCGCCTGCTCCAGTGCTCGCGGGAAGATCAAGTCGAAGTGGTGCTCCAGCAGATGTTCCACGAGGACGCAGCCGAGGCCTGCGCTGAGGTCACGGCAAGGATGGCGACTCCAGCGGACGACGAAGGCCCAAACCTTCTCAGGATCGGTCGGGATGAAATCGCCGACGTCGAAGAGGGCTGCCCAGCGCGGATCGCGACCGAAAGGCGCAGGCTTCCCAGGCAGCACAGCTTCCGCGGCGCGGATTGCCTCCTCGACGGTGTGCGGCTCGCGACGACTCCGGCGGGAGGTTTGCGCGCGCAGCTTCGTCCCTACCGCGCCCCCACCGTCAGCCGCTCCTCGAGCCCCTTGTACTGCGCCCACATCTCCTGCGGCATACGCGCGCCGAACTTCTCCAGCCACTCCTTCTGGCCCGCGAGCTCGGCCTGCCAGGCCTCGGCGTCCACGTCGAGCAGCTCCTCGACCACCTCCGGTTTGATGTTCAGCTCGGCGAGGTCGAGCTCTCCGGCCGCGGGCACGTAGCCGATGGGCGTCTTGCTGCCCTTGGCCTTGCCCTCGCAGCGGTCGAGCACCCACTTCAGGACGCGCATGTTGTCGCCGAAGCCCGGCCACAGGAACCTGCCGTCCTTGTCCTGGCGGAACCAGTTCACGTGGAAGATGCGCGGGGCCTTGTCGCTCTTCGCCCCCACCTTCATCCAGTGCCCGAAGTAGTCGGCCATGTTGTAGCCGCAGAAGGGGAGCATGGCCATCGGATCGCGGCGCACCACGCCCACGGCGCCGGTGGCGGCGGCGGTGGTCTCGGACGCGACCATCGCGCCCACGTACGTGCCGTGCTTCCAGTCGAAGGCCTCGAAGACCAGCGGCGCGGTGCGTGCGCGGCGGCCGCCGAAGATGATGGCCGAGATCGGCACGCCCTGCGGGTCGTCGAACTTGGGGCTGATGCTCGGGCACTGCGCGGCCGGCGCGGTGAAGCGGCTGTTCGGGTGCGCGGCCTTCTCCTTGCTCGCAGGCGTCCACGGCTGGCCCTTCCAGTCCGTGCACTTCGCCGGCGGCGGCGAGAGGCCTTCCCACCACGGCTGGCGGTCCTCGGTCACGGCCGTGTTGGTGAAGATCGAGTTCTTGCGCAGGCTGGCCAGCGCGTTCGGGTTGGTCTTCTCGCTCGTGCCGGGCGCCACGCCGAAGAAGCCCGACTCGGGATTGATGGCCCAGAGCCGGCCGTCCGGCCCGTAGCGCATCCAGCAGATGTCGTCGCCCACGGTCCAGACCTTCCAGCCCTTGAAGTGCGCCGGCGGCACGAGCATCGCGAGATTGGTCTTGCCGCACGCGGACGGGAAGGCGGCCGCGACGTAGCGCGTCTCGCCCTTGGGATTCTCGAGGCCGAGGATCAGCATGTGCTCGGCGAGCCAGCCCTCGTCGCGCGCCTGCACCGAAGCGATGCGCAGCGCGTGGCACTTCTTGCCGAGCAGGGCGTTGCCGCCGTAGCCGGAGCCGTAGCTCCAGATCTCGCGCGTCTCGGGGAAGTGGCAGATGGACCGCTTCTCCGGATCGAGCTCGCCCGTGCTGTGCAGGCCGCGCACGAAGTCCGTGCTGTCGCCCAGCTTCTTCAGCGCCTTCTCGCCCATGCGCGTCATGATCTTCATGTTGATCGTGACGTACGGGCTGTCCGTGATCTCGAAACCCACCTTGCTGTAGGGCGAGCCGATGGGCCCCATGCAGTAGGGGATCACGTACATCGTGCGCCCCTTCATGCAGCCCTTGAACCAGCCGGTGAGCTTGGTGCGCGCCTCGTCGGGCGCCATCCAGTTGTTGTTCGGGCCGGCGTCGTCCTTCCTGCTGGAGCAGATGAAGGTGAGGTGCTCGACACGCGCCACGTCGTTGGGACTGCTGCGATGGTGATAGCAGCCCGGCCACTTGCCCTGGTCCAGCTCCCTGAGCAGGCCGGTCTTCAGCATCTCCTGCACCAGGCCGTCGTACTCGGCCTGGCTGCCGTCGCACCAGTGCAGGCGGTCCGGCTGGCAGAGCTGGCGGACGGACTCGACCCAGTCGAGCACGGCCTTGTTGGTGGTGGGAGCAGACGAGGCGCTGGTCATGAGAGGCGGAATCCCGGAGGTTGAAGGGGAAGCGGCTGCGCGGCGGAACCCTCCGTCGCGGCGACGTTTCCCGGGGTCGACGGAAAGGGTCCGGATTCTAGGCCAGCGCGCGGCGGCCGGGAAGGGTGATCCGCCCGCGGCCGGGGGCCCGCGGCCGCTCGGCGCGGCCCGGGCGCCGAGCGCCATCCTACGCCTGTCTGGGGATCACGCGGCTCGCTTCGGGCCGTCTTCGGATCAGGGCACGACGCCGCGCAGGCCGTTGGTCGCGCTCGCGCCCTTGGTCGCGCCGGCATCCGAGATCCAGCCCTGGAACACGACCGTCAGGCCCTGTGGCAGGGCCGGCCAGGCGGGCCACGCGAGGGGCAGGCTGCCGTCGGGCAACGTGGGCAGCACGACCGTCACCGGCGCCGGGAAGGGCACGAAGGTGCCGCCCTTGAAGGGCACGTAGCCCTCGGCGAAGCCGATGAACAGGTACCACAGTGCGCCCGGCTTGGCGTGCGTGAGCTCGAGGCTGCCAGTCGAGCCGGTGATCAGCGTGCCGGTTCCGGTCAGCCGCGGGAAGAGGCCTCCCGTGCCGGCCTTGCCGTTGCCCAGGTTGGTCCATGGCGGCAGCGCGAAGCGTGCGAGCCAGCCGTCGCCGAAGCCGCCGTAGTCCGGCTGCGCGGCATCGCCGCTCGTCGGGAGCAGGGCCGAGAACGTGCCTCCCGCGAGCTCTGCGGCGCCGAAATCGTCCAGCGCCAGCGCCTTGGCCTCGTCGTCCTCCGTGCCGCCGCGAAGGCCGGAGTGCACCAGGCTGCCGGCATTCGCGGCGAGCTTGGAGACGAAGGCATCGCGCGCGCCGGCCAGCTCGGGCTGCGACGCGTCGGGCGTGACCGGGAAGTCGGCCGACTCCGTGAAGCCCGCGACCACCGGCTCGCCGGTCGGGAGCATGGCCAGGGCGCGCGCCTCCTCCGCGCCCGAGCCCCCCAGCAGCGTGGACCACACGAGCGTGGAGCCGTCCGCTGCGAGCTGCGTCACGACGGCGTCGGTCGCGCCTCCGCCGAAGGCGCCCTGCAGCGCGCCGGAAGTCACCGGAAACGTGCCGTGCGTCAGGCCGGCGACCGTGGGCAGGCCGCTCGGCGTGAGCACGAGCGCACGCAGCTCGTCGGCCGCGATGCCGCCGAGGAAGGTGGACCAGCGCAGCATGTCGCCGCCGGAGGCGAGCTTGGTCACGAAGCCGTCCGACTCGCCGGCGTTCAGGCCGTTGAACACGGGATCCCACACGCCCGGCGTGGTCGGGTAGTCCGCACTCGTGGTCAGGCCGGCGAGCAGCACATCACCCGTGGCGTCGACCGCGAGACCGTAGGGCTCATCGCGCGTCGCACCGCCGAGGAACGTGGACCACTGCAGCGAGGCGCCGTCCGTCGAGAGCCGCGCGACGAAGACGTCGTTGGTCAGGAACAGCGAGTTGAAGCTGGTGTCGAAGGCGCCGGCCGTGGTGGGGAACGGCGTCGCCCCGGTGCCGTCCTTGCTGGTCGTGCAGCCCGTGACCACGACGCCCGCGGGAGAGACCGCCAGCGCGGCGGCTTCGTCCTGCGCCGAGCCGCCGAGCAGCGTGCACCACGCCAGCGAGCCGCCCGGGTGCAACCGCGCGACGAAGGCATCCACGCCGCCGGCCGAAGCCGCCTGCGGCACGCCGGGCGTGGTCGGGAAGTCCGAGCTGGTGGCGACTCCGGCCACGAAGACGTCGCCCGACGGGTCCAGCGCCAGCGCCGTGGCGGCCTCCAGGATCAGGAAGCCCGGATCGCTGCCGCCGAGCAGCGTGGACCAGAGGATCTCGCCGCTCGACACGTCCACGGCGCACACGAAGGCGTCGCTGTACCCCAGCAGCGAATCCTGCGCCGCGCCCGGCGTGGTCGGAAAATCGACCGAGGCCGTGCTGCCCGCGAGGATGACCACGTCGTCGCCGGCGGGGATGGCCGCGCGCACCTCGTCGAAGAGGGCGCCACCGAAGTAGCTGGCGTAGGTGAGGCCGGAACCGACGGTGCCGGCGCCGCTCTGGGCGTGCAGCGCCGCAGAAAGCAGCAGCGCCGCGAAAAGACGGTGGACGGGCGGGAGAGCCATCGGGACCGTTCGGGGGAGAAGCCTAGTTTAGCGCTCCGTGCGGAACGGAGCGCAAGCCGCGCGCGAAACTCGCGCTCGGCCGACCTCGACCAACCTCGCGGTCGGATCCCGGGTTGCGGGTGAAGCGCGGCCGCACGTCGGACCGAGCGTGGCGCGGATCGTGCCAGCGAGTCAGCCACCGCGCCGTAGCCGCATCCCGGGGCCGTGCGAGCCCCTGCGCTCGCGCTCAATGAGTTCCGGCGGCCGAGACCTTGCCGAACTCGTCGAACCGCACCCAGAGGCGCCGGTTCTCCAGCACGCCCGGCGGCTCCCACAGCAGCGTGTGGCCGCCCGGCGGCCCCTGGTCGCGCACGGCGGACGGATGCCCGCCCACCGTCCACAGCACCTCCTCCACCGTCATGCCCGTGGTCACCTGGTGCGCCATGATGGCCGCCTCGATGCCCGGCGAGGACAGCGTGCGCCGCTTGTTGGCCACCGCGGCCAGCGCCTCGTCGCGCCGCTGCAGCGTCTCGGGATCGGTCAGCGCCTCGACCAGGTCGTAGGGCAGCTCCAGCAGCACCTGGCCCGGCGCGATGTTGGGCGGCGGGTCGAGCGGGTACGACTCGGGATGGGCCGCGAAGCAGCCGCCAAGCAGCACGGCGAGGCAGGCGGCGGCCAGCGGGCTGCGGTTCACGCCCGCCATCATAGAATCGCGCCGCGTGAGTGAAAGCACCCTGGCCGAGATCGAGGAGACCGCCGTGGCGCACGTGCGCCAGGTGGCCGGCGAGTTGGTGCGCCCCAGCTTCGGCGGCCCGCTGGCCGAGCACTACTGGTCCTCGCACACCTCGGTGCACACGGTGGACGATGCCCGCGCCGGCGCCGCCCTGCACGAGCTGTTCGCACGCAGCTTCCCGGGCCACGCGCTCACCATCGAGGACCGGCCGCCCGTCGCGGGCGACGGCGTGTGGGAGTGGTTCGTCGACCCCATCGACGGCAGCGCCAACCACCTGCGCGGCATCCCCTACGTGTCGGTGACGGCCGGCCTCTGCCGGGGCGGCGAGCCGGTGGTGGGCGTGGTGCACGACCTGCTCCGCGACCAGACTCTCTCCGCGCACCGCGGCGGCGGGGCGCGCATCCGCGACGGCGCGGGCCACATCCGGCCGCTGGCCATCGCGCCGACCGCGCGCCTGAAGGACGCCATCCTCATCGTGCACCTCGCCCGCCGCGGGCCGCTGGTGTGCCTGCCCGGCGTGCTGCCGCACCTCCTGTGGCACGTGCGCAAGATCCGCTGCATGGGCAGCATCGCGCTGGACCTCGCGCTGCTGGCGGCCGGCGAGGCCGACCTGCTGGTGGTCGGGCGCGGCAGCCCGCAGCGCCTGCTCGACATCGTCGGCGGCATGGTCGTGCTGCAGGAGGCCGGCGGCGTCGTCATGACCGCCGGCGGCCAGCCGGTCACATCGAAGACCCGCACGCTGGTGGCCGGCCCGCCGCAGCTCTGCCGCGACTTCGTGACGCTCATGGCCGACTTCGACCTCGAGGGCTGGCGCCAGGAGCAGGCCGTCCCCCCAGGCAGCGCAGCGCACTGAAAGGCCTCGCCGCCGAAGGCCAACAAGCCCAGCGACACGACGGCGTCACGCCGGCCCGGTATCGTGGTCTGCTGCTCCTCGACGGAGGCTCCCCTTGCGACGGTACTCGGCTCTTTCGCTCGTGCTCGTGCTGCTCGTCGTGGCGGGCGTGGTCTTCTGGCTGATCACGGATCCCGGCTCGCAGGGCGAGTCCGACGCCGGCGTGCTGCAGGCCCGGCGCGCCGCGAAGGGCGCGCCGGTCGAGGAGCTCGGAGCGTCCGCGACGGACGAGGCGCGCGACCTGCGCCCGATGGTCGAGACGACCGCGGCCGTCGCGCTCGACGACGGCCGCTCGGCGACGATGCCCGAGAGCTACCGCCGTGCGCTGGGCAAGCTGACGGGTCGCGTCCTCGACGCCGACCTTGCGCCCGTGCCCGGCCTGCCCCTCGAGCTCTTGGGCGGCCGCCGCTCGCTCATCATCCGCAGCGTGTCGGCCTTCCTGCAGCCGGGCGGCCTGGATCTGGATCCGGTGGTCGGACGCACGGTCACGGGCGCGGACGGGCGCTTCGAGCTGGTCGACCTGCAGCCGCGCACGGTGGGTCTGCTGCTGCTGGATCCGTGCGGCCCGCGCGCGCTGCTCTGGCCGCTGGAGGTCTCGCCCGTGGCGGGCGAGACGCGCGACCTCGGGGACCTCGTGCTACCGGCCACGGCCACGCTGCGCGGCAAGGTGCTGGACGAGCACAGCGCGCCCGTCGCCGGCGCGCGCGTGCGCGCGACGGAGTTCCCCTACATGACCTTCGTGCCCGCGGACGTCACGCACTTCCGCGAGGGCGGCGGCCTGCTGGTGGCGGAGGACGAGGAACGCTTCGCGTGGGTGCCGCCGCCGGCGATGAGCTCGCTCGTCTCGCGCCTGCCGGTGCCCACCACGTTCACCGCTCCCGACGGCAGCTTCGAGCTCTCCGGCGTCGTGCCGGGCCTCGTGGCCGTGGCCATCGACGAGCCCCAGCACCTCGCCTTCCTGCAGTGCGGCGTGGCCACGGGCGCGGCCGGCGGCGTGCGCGACCTGGGCGAGTTGCAGATCGGCGATGGCACGACCGTCGCCGGCCGCGTCCTGGACGACAAGGACCAGCCCGTCGCCAACGCCGAGGTGCTGCTGGCCAACCCGCTGGGCGTCGTGCCCGCCGCCGTCCTGCGTGGGCCCTTCCGCACGGACGCTGAGGGCAAGTTCACGGCGCGCGGCTACCGCCCGGGCAACCTGTGGGGCGTGGTGCGGCGCGACCCGCGGCACGAGTGGGCCATCAGCACGGACCTGGCCGTCGGGAACGACGTCGTCATGCGCCTGCCCTCGCCGCGCACGATGACCGTGACGGTGCTGGACGCCAAGGAGGCGCCCGTCGCGGACGTGGAGTTCTTCGGGCGCGCCATCCCGGACAATGACATCGTCGACCTGGTCGTCGCGCCGCACGCGCTGCCGAACGTGACACGCGACGAGCACGGCGCCTACGTGCTCTCTGGCCTCAAGGCCGACGAGTGGGAGTTCGTGATCAAGGCGCCGGGCTGCCCGCCGGAGCGCGACGAGTTCGACCTGCGCGAGGGCGACGGCAACACCAAGGTGCACATCCGGCCCGGCCGCGGGCTCACGGTGCGCGTCCTGTCGCCGGACGGCCAGCCGGTGGAGTGGGCGCAGGTGGAGGTCTCGCAGGACCAGAACGACTTCGAGGAGGCGCCCCTCGCCGTGGGGCGCACGGGCGAGGACGGCCGCGTGCACCTCGTGGACCTGCCGGCCCGGGACGTGTGGGTCACCGCCAGCCATCCGGCGTGGGCCATCGCGCAGGCGCAGGCCGACCTGCAGTGGCCGGCGGACGCGCCACCCGAGAAGGCGCCGCCGTTGCCCGAGGTCGTGGTGGAACTCGTGGCGGGCGGCACGCTGGTCGGCAAGGTCATCGACGGCGCCGGCCCGCCGGCCGAGCCGCTGCTGGTGATCATGGTGCCCAACGACGTGCCCGGCGACTCGATGCTGCCGCGCGCGGCCGTGACGGACCTCGAGGGCAAGTTCGCCTTCGACCGCATCGAGCCCGGCCAGGTGCACGTCGAGGCGCGCTCGCGGCGCAACTTCACGGGCGGGCTCTCGCTCTTCGAGGCCTTCTTCGACTCGCCGCTGGCGGAGGAAGAGGTGGAGGTGGCCGCGCAGGGCGAGACGAGCGTGCTGCTCGACGTCGGCGCGCAGTACGCGGGCAAGGAGACCGCCCTGCTCTCCGGTCGCCTCACCGTGAACGGCCGGGCCGCGGACGGCTGGCGCGTGCGCACGTGGGAGGGCATCCGCCGCACCGTCAGCACCGACGCGCGCGGCAACTTCGACCTCGGACGCGTGGAGGCCGGCAAGGTGGAGGTGAGCTTCAGCGCCCCCGCCTCGCGGCTCATGGAGGGCTTCGCCGACCGGCGCGAGGTGGAGCTGATCCCCGGCGAGCACAAGCTGATCGAGGTCTCGCTCTCCACCGGCTCGATCGCCGGCCACGTGGTCTCGGCCGTGACCGGCCGCCCGCTGGACGCCGCCTACGTGCAGGCCGTCGCGGAAGGCGAGGACCGCTGGGGCGGCATGTCCGCCACCATGACCGACGCGGCCGGCGCCTTCCGCATCGATCCCGTGGCCACCGGCACCTACCGCATCCGCGTGCGCTCCGCGGGCCACGCCAACTTCAGCTCGGAGGCCTTCGAGCTGAAGGAGCTGCAGTCCAGGGAGGACCTGCTGCTGCGCGTGCCCACGGCCCTGACCGTCTCGGGAAAGGTGGCCTTCAAGGGCGCCTCGCGCGAGCCGGAATGGATCTACCTCATGGCCGACACGGACGGCGACGCGCACGACAACGCGCGCGTGGAGCAAGAGACCAGGACCTTCACCTTCGACGGCATGAGCAGCGGCGAATGGACCATCCAGGTGGCCACGGACCTCGACGAGGAGTTCGCACCGCAGAAGCTGACCTTGGACCACAGCCTCGAGGACGTGCTGCTGACCTTCGAGGCCGTGCCGCCGGAGCCGATCTCGGAGGCCGCGAAGCTGAAGGAGCTGGGCTACGCCGGGAGCGACGAGGAATCGGACAAGTAGCCCGGCGCGATGTGCCGCCGCCTCAACCCGCTCACCGGATCGGTTGGAGGCGCGGGAACAACCGGCCAATCGCTTCCCTCAGCCAGTCGTCGTTCGTCTGGCCCTCGATCGGCGCCGGCCCGTCGTCGTCGCCGCCGCCGCCGCGGTCCTTGCCCACGATGAGGATGCGGGCGCGGGAGATGGCGTTGCGCGTGAGGTGCGCGTCCACGCCCTTGAGGCCGTCGGTCTCTGGATCCACCTCGTGCACCACCACGTGCAGGCCGTGCAGGCCGAGGAAGTCGCGGTCGCTCACGGCCGCCGGCTGCACGCGCGCGACGTGGCGCTCGCACAGCCGGTCCAGCACGAGGCTGAACTGCTGCGGTGTCACGGCGTCCTCGATGTAGAAGACATCGATGCCGGCACGCGACATGACCTCGAACAGGAAGCGCCGCAGCCTGGTGCCGAGCGCCGCCTGGAAGGACTGGCCGAAGGTCATGGCCGGCATGCGGTCGCCCTCGGGCCGGTCGTCGTCGCGCGTGAGGCCCACCACCATCCAGCACTGCGGCACCAGGAAGGTGCCCTCGCCGCGGTCGGCCACGCGCGGGCGCGTGGCGGTCAGCAGCCGCTCGATGACGGCCGCCGTGCGGCGCGCCTTGTCGCGCTCGTCCACCTCGCACAGCACGCGGCCCGGGTCGCGGCCCAGCAGGAACAGGCCGGCCGGCACGCGCGCCAGCGGCACGGTGCTGTTGGGCTTGAGGCCGGCAGGGATGCCCACGAGCAGGTCGGCGTCGTCGGGACCCGGCAGCTCGTCCGAGACCACGAGTCGCCAGCCGGCGCCCTCGATGGCCGCGCGCTCGTCGAGCAGGCTGCGCGCCTCCGGTCCCGGCGCAGCCCACAGCACGCGCGAGCGCTCGAAGGCCGGGTCGTAGAGCCGGCGCCGCCGGTTGAACTCGCCCAGCGCCAGCAGCGCGCCGCCGGTGTAGAGCCACGCCGCCGACCAGCCATAGAGGCGCAGGAGCAGGGTGCTCACCGGCAGCACGTCGGTGCCCGCGGCCGGCGGCGCGGGCACCAGCGCGCACACCACCAGGAAGGCCTCCAGCGCGAACAGCCGGTGCGCGTCGCGGATGAGGTCGCCCAGCGGCGCCGTGCGCGGCTCGCCGCCCTTGCCGATGGCCACGTTGAGCCACGGGCCGCCGGGCGGGTCGACCGCGCGCACCACCGAGGGCAGCAGCGCCGCGAAGCCCAGCACCGAGAGGCAGCCCTCGAGGCCCACGGCCTCGTCCAGCACCGCCATCAGGGTGGCCGCCGCGGCGAGGAAGGCCGCCACGCACAGCGCGCGCGACAGGCCGTGCAGGCCCGCGCGGCGCTTCAGCACCTCGATGGCTCCCAGCACTGCCGCCGGCACGTGCACCACCAGGCCCGCCAGCAGCACCAGCCACGTGAGGCCCAGCAGCAGCACGTGCAGCGTGTGCAGGCCCGGCACGCGCGTGAGCAGCAGCACCTCGCGCAGCAGGCCGCGGGCCGGATACAGCGCCACCGCCGCCAGCCCCGCCACCAGCACCGCGCGCCGCAGGCCGGTGAAGGCCGGCAGCCGCGGGTGCCGCTCGGGATGGAAGTCCAGCCCCAGGCTCAGCACGAGGCGCTCGCGCAGCCGCGACAGGAGGCCCGAACCCCGATCCAGGAGCCACGTGGTCAGCGGCAGCTCGCGGTAGCGCGAGAGCGAGGCCGCCAGCAGCACCACCATCGCCAGCGTGATGACGAAGGGGATGTCCCAGAAGTCGTTGGGGTTGTGCTGCGCGAACAGCTCGATGAGCAGAGCCGTGCCCAGGAGGCCCGAGAGCTCGATGACGGAGATCGAGCGGGACAGCCGGACGAGCAACGACGATCGAAGCAGGCGGCGCATGCGGCTCGAATCGTACTCCCGGATCGGCGCGCGGGGCGAGCAGCCGCGAGGGCGCCGCCGCGCGGCTGCTACGATGAACCGGCATGACCGTTCCCTATCGAGCCATCCTGCTCGATCTCGACGGCACGCTGGTGGACGCCAGCGAGCCCATCGCGCAGGCCATCCTGGCCCTGTCGCGCGACGCCGGGCTGCCCGTGCCCGATCGCGCGTGGGCCGTCGGGCGCATCGGCTTCTCGCCCGAGGAGACCTGGCGGCTGCTCGGCGCCTCCGATCCCCTCGCGATGATGACGCTGTTCCGCGAGCGCTACGCCGTGCACGTCACGGCGCGCACGCGGCTCCTGCCGCGCGTGCCCGAGACGCTGGTCGCGCTGCGCGGCGCCGGGCGGCGGCTCGCGCTGGCCACGACGCGCGTCACCTCCAGCGCGCGCGACACGCTCGAGCACCAGGGCCTGGCGGCCCACTTCGACTTCATCGGCGGCGGTGACCAGGTGGCCCGGCACAAGCCGGCGCCGGACGTGATCCAGCTCCTGCTCGAGCGCCTCGGCTGCCGGCCGGACGAGGCGCTCATGGTGGGCGACACGACCGCCGACATCGGCGCCGCCCACGCCGCGGGCCTGCCCTGCTGGTCGGTGCTGGGCGGCGTGCACGACGAGGGCACGTTGCGCGGGGCGGGCGCCGACCTCATCCTGTCGGGCGTCGCGGAGCTGCCGGCGGCGCTCGACCGGCACGCGCCGCGACGCTGACCCGCCAGCACGGAGTCGCCATGCCTGCCACCACCGACCAGCTCCTCGACGCCCTCAAGCCCGCCCTCGCCGCCGCCGCCTCCACCGACCTGCGCGACCCGGCCGCCGCGCGCGCCGCCCTCGAGCGCAGCTATCCCTCGCGCGGCCCCGCGGCGCAGGCGCTGCGCGCCGCGCTCGTGCAGGCCGTGCAGGACGGGGTGATCTGCGACCGCGGCAAGCCGGCCATCCGCTACAGCCGGCTGTGCAAGCCCGAGGCGACGCCGCACGGCACGTCGATCGACTTCGTGTGGATGGCCGGGCCCGGCATCAACCACCGGCACCCGAAGGGTGAGGTGAACCTGTGCTTCGCGGTCGAGGGCGATCCGCGCTTCGACGGTCAGCCGGAGGGCTGGGTGGTGTTCCCGCCGGGCTCGACGCACGTGCCGACGGTGACCGGCGGGCGCATGCTCATCGCCTACTTCCTGCCGGGCGGCACGGTGGAGTGGATCACGGAGGGGGCGAAGGGCTGAGCGCGGTCTCCAGCAGCGCGAGCAGCCGGAACTTCCCCGCCCGCAGGCCGCGCCGCTCCTCACGCGCGCGGTCGAGGCGGCAGATGGCGCGCCAGAGCATGCCGCGCGGCTGCAGGTAATGAGCGCACGCCGCACGCAGCGGCGCCGGATCGCCGTAGCCCACAAGCAGCGCGCGCAGGTCGGCGGCCAGCCGCGCGTCCTTGTCCGCGGTCGCCTGCCGCGCGCCCGGAGGCCGCGGCTGGCTGCGATACAGCGACGGCAGCACGCTCGCCACTTCCTTGGCCAGGTACGCCGCGACGTCGTCGGCCCGCACGAAGGCATTCTCGTGATCGAACGTCACGAAGCGCGGCGCGCCCGGCGGGCCGGCCACGATGACGTGCTGCAGCGTGGCGTGCTCCTGGAGCAGCGCCGGCTCGCGCAGCTCCAGCGCCAGCCGGTGACGCCGCCCCCACGCCGCGCCGAAGGCCGCGAGCAGCGCGGCGCGGGCCGGCTCCGCCAGCGCCGGATCGCGCAGCCGCTCGTCCAGCAGCGGTCCCTCCACGAATTCCAGCACGTTCGTGCGGTCGTTGGCGAGGTCGGGATGCTCGGAGGACAGCTCCGCCGGCGCATCGCAGCCGTGGCTGCGCCACAGCGCCAGCACGCGCGCCTCCGTGGCGCGGCGCTCCGCCGCGCGCGTGCCGGTCTTGGCTCCGCGCAGCACCGTGAAGAACTCGCGCAGGTGCGCGTGGAGCCAGCCGCCGCGCTCGCCGTAGAGCTTCTGGAGGACGGGCCGGGCCGGCGACCCGGCGCGCCACACGCGGTTGCCGTCGAGGCGACCGGCGGCGGGGCCGCCAGCCGGTGGACCGAGATCGTCGGTGCTCCCAGGAGCCTCGTCGGATGGCATGCACGCGATTATGCCGGTCTGCCGGCCGAGGGCCGGAGTCCGCAAAACCCGTGAGATGGCATGGAGCACACACCCAGGAAAAGTTTGTGTTCCAGCGAGCCAAGGACTCTGGAAGACGTCCCGCCAGCCTCCTAGCATGCCACCGCAGAGGAAACTCTCGGGTCACTGGAGATCGATCCACCACTCCGGCGCTCCCGCAATTTGGGCAAGGTGGATGCCACGGGACTTCCCGTGAAGAGGAGAAAGACAATGCGACGTTTCCGGGTTCCGGCCGCAGCGCTCGTGGCGAGCGTCCTGGCCATGGGCACTGTGGCACAGGAACGGGCCGCCCTGACCGAGCTCCCGCTGGAGGGCAACAGTCACTACACGTTCAACGGGCTCGTGGACGCCCTCGGCAATTCAATTTCGGGCGCGGACTTCATCGTTGGCCACGACGAGCACGGCGGGCATCTCCAGGTCTCGGTGACGACCACGCCGGTCGCCGGCTTCCCGACCGAGGGGTCGGGCTTCCTCGTCGTTTCGAACGGCAACTCGATGTTCAATCCGGGAACCGACACCAGCAGCTTCTACGGCACCACGGAGTTCGATCCGGACTACTTCGCCGATCTCTTCGATCTCGGCGGCGTGGCCGTGGACGTCGCCCTGCCGGCGCAGGCCACGAGCCTGTCTCTCGACTACAAGTACTGGGTCTATGACTACTATCCCTTCCTCGACCCGTTCCGGATCTACCTCGAGACGTCGAGCGGGACGAGCCTCGTGGCGCAGGTCGACAGCGGCACGGAGTTCGGCTTCAAGTTCGACTACGGGTTGGAGTTCGGCCCGCTCCACACGCTGACGCTCGACGTCTCGGCGCATGCGGGGGAGACGGTGACCCTCCGGTTCCAGGCTTCGGACATGTGGGATGCCGGTCTCGACGGCGGAGCGCTCATCGACAACCTGTACGTGGTCGCGCCCACGAACGAGCCGCCGGTCGCGGATGCGGGCCCGGACCAGCTCGTCGACTGCACCTCGGCCGAGGGGGCCGACGTGACGCTCGACGGGACGATGAGCTCCGACCCGGACGACGATCCGTTGGCCTGGCTGTGGAGTGCGCCCGCGGGCATCGTGTTCGACGATGACACGAGCGCGACGCCCACGGCGACCTTCCCCATCGGGGTCACGGTCGTGACGCTCACGGTCTCGGACGATGCCGAGACCGCCACCGACGCGGTCGAGATCACCGTCTTCGACGACCAGCTGCCGACGGTGGCCATCGCGCCGAGCCTCGGGGACCTGTGGCCACCTAATCATCGCATCGAGACGATCGGCCTCTCCATCACGGCCAACGACAACTGCACGGAGCCGGGCGACCTCGTCCTGCAGTCGGTCACGGTGAGCAGCAACGAGCCGGACGACTCGACGGGCGACGGTGCGTTCGTCGGTGACGTCGCCGGCGCCAACGGCTTTGCGGCGGCGGTGGACGTGACCGGTGCGTTCTCGTGGAACGGCACCACGGGCAGCTTCGAGGGCGGGATCGGCCTGCGCGCCGAGCGCCAGGGCGATGGCGGCGGCCGGACCTACACGATCACCGCAACGGTCGCGGACGGCTCGGGCAACACAACCACGGTGACCACGACCGTCGTGGTGCCGCACAGCCGCGGCAAGAAGTAGCCCGCCGGGCGGCGCGGACGGTGTCCATCGTGGCGGCAATCCCCGCCACGGCGGCGCCGTCCGCCCGCCGCTCGCCGGCTCCGCGCGTCAGCTCCGCGTGAGCGACGCCGTGTCCAGGCGCCGCTTGATGTCGAGCGCCACCGAGTACTTGCTCCAGCGCGACTCGTGCCGCGGCTTGAGTTTCCGGTCGAGCGCGCGCGCGACGCGGATCAGCGGGTTCCTGTTGCTGAAGGCGTGCTCCCAGGCCGCGAGCAGCAGCACCTTGTCCGGGTAGGCCTCGACGAGGACGTCGGTCATGCGCTCGTAGAGGTCCTCGCCGAAGAACTTCCCGACCGACCGCATGTAGGCCAGGATCTCGCGCCCCACGAGGTCGCGCACGTCGCGGCTGGTAAAGCAGATCTCGAAGTCGAAGTAAAGGAAGCCGCCCTCCCAGAGCATGACGTGCTTCACGTCGCCGTTCTCGTGGATGAGGCGCGGCTCGCGCAGCCGCACGGCCGTGGCGTGGCGGCAGTGCCACTCGGGCACCCAGCGGCGCCAGGTGGCCAGGCGCTCCTCCAGCGGCACGGACGCGTCGCGGAAGTACTCGCGGAAGTGCCGGCCCGGCGTCCAGTCGAAGAGCATGTAGCCCTCGTCGGGCAGCCCGGCCACGCGCACCTCGGGGTGCATGCCGAAGCAGCGGAAGCCGTGCGACTCCCACAGCCGCACGCACTCGGTCTCGTGCCGGAACCGCGCGCGCGGCATCTGCGAGGTGCGGCCGGTGAGCAGCAGGTTGCCCAGCGTCTTCTTCACGTAGAGCGGCCAGCCACGCGAGCCGTGATAGACCTTGAGCACCGCGCTGCCGTCGCGCCCGCCCGCGAAGGGGATCTTCCACACGAAGTTGCCCTCGCCCGCCAGCGGCTGCTTCGGCAGCTGGTCGAGCTTCAGGACGAGCGGCGGTGCCTCGCGGCGAGCGGCTTTTTCGGGGCTGGCGGTGGTCATGGCGGTGACGGGCTTGTCATCGTGCCACGCGCGGGAGCACCATGACAATCCGCGGCCCGAAGGGCCCTCGCGGACACTGCCATGCGCATCCTCGCCGTCGACGACGATCCCAAGGTCCGCACCTTCGTGAGCAAGGGGCTGGGCGAGTCGGGCATGGAGTGCGAGACCGCGCCCGACGGCGAGACGGCGCTCGAGATCCTGCGCGCGAGGCGCTTCGACCTGGTGCTGCTGGACGTCATGCTGCCCGGCCTGCAGGGCTGGGACGTGCTCGAGGCGCTGCGCCGCGAGGGCCACGACGTGCCGGTCATCTGGGTCACGGCGCGCGACGCGCTCGAGGAGCGCGTGAAGGGCCTGCGCATGGGCGGCGACGACTACATCGTGAAGCCCTTCGCCTTCGCCGAGCTCGTCGCGCGCATCCACGCCGTCCTGCGCCGCCGCTCCGAGGGGCACCGCGTGAAGGTCGCGGACCTCGAGATCGACCCGCTGGCCGGCGCGGTCAGGCGCGGCGGCAAGGCGCTGGATCTCACGCGCATCGAGTTCGCGCTGCTGCGCGCGCTGGCGGAGCGCGCGGGCGAACCCGTCTCGCGCGCCGCGCTGCTGCAGCAGGTGTGGGGCATCTCCTTCGACCCCGGCACGAACATGGTGGACGTGCACATCCGGCGCCTGCGTCGCAAGGTGGATGCGCCCTTCGATCAGCCGTTGATCCAGACCGTGCGCGGGTCGGGCTATGCCCTCTCCCCGACGGGCTGACCGCACCTGGTCGCTGACTGCGCGCCTCGCGTGGCGCTTCGCGGTCATGACCAGCGCCATCGTCCTGCTCTACGCCGCCGGTTCCACGTACCTGCTCTACGACGCGTTGCGCGACGAGCTGCACAATTTCGTGGAGCACGAAGGCGGGGAACTTACGGCGCTCGTGCTGCGCACGTCGAAGATGCCCGAGGACCTCCAGGCGGCGGTCGACGCCATCTCCGACATCCTGGAAGAACCGAATTGCGCCTTCCGGCTGCGGAGCGGCGACGGCACGATCCTGGCCCGCAGTGGACGGCAGCGGCTGCTCGACGCCCTGCCGGGCCCCATCCCCACGGGCCGCCGGACGGTGGGTCTGAGCCTGCTCACCACCAGCGTCGCGGGTTACGCCGAGGCCGTGCCAGGCCACGACCTCGTGACCGAGATCGTGGTCGACACGCGGCAGATCCAGGCCACGCTCGGTGAATACCTGCGCGCGACGCTCATCGTCTTCCTCATCTCCGTCCCGCTGGCCGCCGTGTGCGGCCACCAGACGGCCCGGCGCGGGCTCAAGTCGCTGCACGCCATCGTCGCCCAGGCACGCGCCATCGACCTGCCCGACGGCACCGCGCGCCTCTCGCCCGACAACGCGCCCGAGGAGCTGCGCGAGCTGGCCACCGAGTTGAACGCCATGCTGGCGCGCATCGAGCAGGGCCTGCACACCATGCGCACCTTCACGGCCAGCCTCGCGCACGAGCTGCGCTCGCCGCTGCAGAACCTGATCGGCGAGACCGAGGTGGCGCTGCTGGCCCCGCGCTCGGTGGACGACTATGCCACCGTGCTGCGCAGCAATCTCGACGACCTGCACGAGCTCTCCGACGCCGTGGACAACCTGGTGGCCTACTGCCGCAGCTCCGAGCCCAAGCCGGGCGTTGCGCAGCGCGAGCGCTTCGACCTCCTGGCCGAGGCCGACCTGCGCCTGGCGCGCGAGCGCCGCAACGCGCGCCGCGGCGGCACCGAGCTGCGGCTGGCCGGCGGCGGCGACACCATGCTTCTGGCCGACCGCGAGGGCGTGCTGCGCGTGCTGCGCAACCTCGTCGGCAATGCGCTGGCCTGGAGCCCGCCGGGCGCGGTCGTCGACGTGCACGTGGAGGGCGAGCCCGCCGGGGTGCGCCTCGTGGTCGAGGACCGCGGCCCCGGCATCCCGGCCGAGCTCACGAACCGCATCTTCGAGCCCTTCGTGACCGGCCGCGCCCGCCGGGGCGAGCGCGGCGGCTACGGCCTGGGGCTCACCATCTGCCGCAGCGTGGTGCGCGAGCACGGCGGCAGGCTGTGACACGAGCCGCGCGAGGGCGGCGGAACGCGGTTCGTGGCGGAGTTCCCGCGGGCGGCGTGAGGGGGCGTCAGTCGGCGCGCCGCATGTCCCCCGGCTCCGCCCGCAGCACCAGCAGTGCCCCCTCCCGCTCCACCGCGCCGTGCACGACCAGCGGCTCCGCGACGAGATCCAGGATCTCGCCGTTCAGCGCACGCCCGTCGCGCCCCACGAGCAGCAGGCTCACGGCCGCGCCGTCCGCATCCCGCACCACGAACAGCGGCGGAATGCCGCCCGACAGGCAGCGCACCGCGCACGCACGGTGCGTGACGGTGTCGGCCGGATTCATCACGCCCAGCCAGCACTTGCTGTCCACGATCTGGCCGCGCAGCTCGACTTCGCCCAGCGATACCGGCTCGGGCGGACTGCCGGCACCGGGCCGCTCCTCGGGCCGGCCGGCCAGCTCGATCATCGTCTGGCCGTCGCGGTGCACGAGCGAGCCCGTGGCCTGCACGCGCTGGCCATCGAGCCCCGCCACCAGCGCCTGCGCGCCGTGCTTCCAGGGCGCGACGAGCAGCCAGCGCGACTGCGCCGGCGCCTCCGACCCCGCGGCCAGCGGCCGATCGAGCAGCAGCGTCGGCAGCGGGTGCTCGACCAGCGTGCCTTCGAAGCTGCGCACGACACCGTACTCGAACGTCGACGGCTTGAACGGCCCCTGGCCCGCGGCGACGCCGATCGACACCGCCATCGCGAGCAGCAGCAGCGCCTCGACGCTCGCGCGCAGGCGCGCGGCCAGCCGCGGCGACACGGCCGGCAGGTACCCGACGAAGAAGCCCGCGTCGCCGGGTACCGCGCGGCCGGCGCCGACGCAGCGCGCCGGCACTTGCGGCGTGCCGGGCGGGCAGGGCCGCGGGTCCAGCCGCACGCGCCCGGCCGTCACCGCCACGCGGAATGTCGGCACGCGCTCGGTGAAGGGCGGCGGGCTCTGCCCGCTCGCGGGCAGGTACTGGTAGCCGTGCCACGGGCACGTGACGCAGCCGTCGATCACGCGGCCCTCGCCCAGCGGGCCGTTCTGGTGCTGGCACACATTGGAGAGCGCGGCCACCTGGCCGTCCCAGCGGAAGATGGCCACGCGCTCGCCGCCGGCGACCACCACGCGCGCGCGACCCTCGGGGATCTCGTCCACGCCGCAGGCGTCGACCCAGCCGTCCTCGTCGGCCCGTGGCAGCGCGCGGTCGGCGAGGACCTCGCGCCGCGCGGCCAGCAGGTGCAGCACGAGCAGCGCGACGGCGCCCGCCGCCAGCCCGGCCGGCGCGCCCCAGCCGATCTCGTCGCGCATCACGCCGAAGCCCACGTGCGCGAGCAGCAGCGCGTACGCGACGTACACGAGCATGTGCAGCGCCTTCCACACCGGCGCCGAGAGGTTGTGCAGCCAGAAGTCGTGGCTCGTGGCCGCCATGAGGAACAGGATCAGCAGCGCCGCCGCGCCGAACGGCTGGAAGGGAAAGTCCGAGAGCCGC
>Ga0075421_100001169_pt1 | contig 30164 bp, 30 predicted proteins | sample SoiMetdeltSBSDD5_FD_75292 | JGI IMG/M metagenome (GOLD analysis project Ga0075421, IMG submission 75292) | Bulk soil microbial communities from a Populus tree surrounding site in Tennessee, USA - Soil MetaG P. deltoides SBSDD5 | ecosystem: Environmental > Terrestrial > Soil > Tree plantation... | reverse complement strand
GGCAGCCAGAGCCAGTATCTGAAGTACGATGCAAGTAGCAACACCGTCACCTTCGAGCTGATCGCCGGCCCCAACGGGTTCCAGTTCAACGGCTACTCCAGTGGCGGCGCTACTCTCACCCTGCCACCCAAAGCCAATGTGGTGATGAATTTCGTCAACAAGGACGGCACGCCCCACAGTGCGGAAGTAATTTCGGGCGACGGACCCCTGCCCAATTCCTCCGTCGACGCGGCAATTCCCCGGGCCTACACCAATCAGCTGCTCCAGGGGCTGCCGCAGGAGGCCACCGACGTGATGCGGTTCACCGTGCCGGAGAGTGGGACCTACCGCATCTTCTGCGGGGTTCCCGGCCACGGCCTCTCTGGAATGTGGATTTGGATGAAAGTGGATCCGGCGGCGAAGACCCCTTCGTTCGGACCCACGAAGGCGTGAGTCGAGGTGGCGAGCCGCGGAGCCGGTCCTACAGGCCCGCGACTCGTGCCTCGCGTATTGGCGCCGCTTCCGGTAAGGCCTTCCTCAGGAACTGCCCGGTGTAGCTCTCCCGGATTTCCGCCACCTCCTCCGGTGTGCCGGCAGCAACTACCTGCCCCCCCTTCTCACCACCCTCCGGCCCCAGATCGATAATCCAGTCCGCGGTCTTGATGACGTCGAGGTTGTGCTCGATGACCACTATGGTGTTTCCCTTGTCCACCAGCCGGTGCAGCACCTCGAGCAGGAGCCGGACGTCCTCGAAGTGGAGGCCCGTCGTCGGCTCGTCCAGAATGTAGAGAGTCCGGCCGGTATCCCGCTTGGCCAGCTCGGTAGCCAGCTTCACCCGCTGCGCCTCACCCCCCGAAAGGGTCGTTGCCGCCTGGCCCAGATGGATGTAGCCCAATCCCACGTCGTTGAGTAGCTCCAGCTTGTCGGCGATGCGGCGCTGGTTGCTGAAGAAGTCCAGAGCGTCTTCTACCGTGAGATCGAGGACGTCGGCGATGCTGCGGCCCTTGTAGCGAACCTCCAGCGTCTCCCGATTGTACCGCCGACCTTTACACACTTCGCAGGGCACATACACGTCGGGCAGGAAGTGCATTTCGATTTTGACCAGCCCGTCGCCCTGACAGGCCTCGCAGCGCCCCCCCTTCACGTTGAAGGAGAAGCGTCCCGGCCCATAGCCCCGCATCTTGGCCTCGGGGAGCTGAGTGAACAGCTCCCGGATCGGGGTAAAGAGCCCGGTATAGGTTGCGGGGTTGGATCTCGGCGTCCTCCCGATGGGGCTCTGATCGATGTCGATGACCTTGTCGATCAGGTCCAGTCCATCGATCCGGGTGTGCGCCCCGGGAACCACTTTGGCCCGATAGAAGTGTCGCGCCAGCGCCTGATACAGAATGTCGGAAACCAGAGTGGACTTACCCGAGCCCGAAACTCCGGTCACCGCCACAAAGAGACCCAGAGGAATTTCGACGGTCAGGTTCTTCAGGTTGTTGGCCCGGGCCCCGACCAGCCGTAGCCGCTGGTCCGGCGGCGCCTCGCGTCGACCGGGCGGAACCGGAATCCGGAGCTCATCGCGGAGGTAGCGGCCGGTCAGCGAGGTGGGATGGCTCCTGATGTCCTCGACCGACCCTTCAGCCACGACCTCGCCGCCGAACCGCCCCGCTCGTGGTCCCAGGTCAATGACGTGATCGGCTGCCTGGATGGTCTCCGCGTCGTGCTCGACCACGATGACGGTATTCCCCAGATCCCGAAGCCCCCGCAATGTCGCAAGCAATCGCTCGTTGTCCCGCTGATGCAAGCCGATGCTGGGCTCGTCGAGGATGTAGAGAACCCCCACCAGTCGCGATCCGATCTGGGTGGCAAGCCGGATCCGCTGGGTCTCGCCCCCGGAGAGCGATGTTGCGGCCCTGCCCAGGGTGAGGTAGTCGAGCCCCACATCCCGCAGGAAGCGGAGCCGGTCAATGACCTCCTTGAGAATGGGCCCGGCGATCTCGGGGTCGAGCCCTCCTCCCCGGCCTTTGCCGGAGGATGCGGTCTCCCCCCGGAGGGGAATGCTCTCGAAGAAGTCGATGGCCCGCTCGATCGGGAGATCCACGACCTCGCCGATACTGGTACCATGAACCAGCACGGATAGACTCTCGGGCCGGAGCCGCTTGCCCTGACAGGTCTGGCAGGGCTGCTCGGTCATGAACTCCTCGAGCGTCACCCGGACCCCCTCGCTGGTCGATTCGCGATACCTCCGCTCGATGTTGCGGAGCACTCCCTCCCATTCGGTCTCGAACTCACCACGGCCTCGGGCGCCGTCGGTCTGGAACTTGAGCTGCCCCGGAGTTCCATGAAGGATGGCGTGCTTGGCAGCCTCGCTGTGCTCCGCCCAGGGAGCGTTGAGATCGAACCTCAGCGCCTTGGCGAGGGTCGGCAGCACGATCTTTCGGAGATACCCGCTCGGCTCACCCCACGGGAGGATCACGCCTTCCAGGATAGAGATGCTGGGATCACCCAACACCAGCTCCGCGTTCACTTCTCGTCGGGTGCCGACCCCGTGACAGTCAGGACAGGCTCCGAACGGAGAGTTGAACGAGAACTGCCTCGGCTCCAGCTCCGGCAGCGACAGTCCGCAGACCGGGCAGGCAAAGCGCTCGGAGAAGACGACTGATTCGGCCGACTCCCGGTCGGACGGCCCGCCGTAGCGCACCACCTCCACCACCCCGTCTGCCGTCTTGAGTGCCGTCTCGATCGAATCGTTCAGCCGAGAGCGGTCGCGCTCCCGCACCACCAGGCGATCGACCACCACGGCAATCTCGTGGTTTTGCCGCCGATTGAGCGGTGGCACTGTGCCGAGGTCATAGATCTGCCCGTCCACCCGCACTCGCACGAATCCCCGCTTGCGCACGTCCTCCAGCACGTCGCGGAACTCGCCCTTACGGCCGCGCACCAGGGGAGCCAGCACCTCGATCCGCGTCTCGGCCGGCCAGCTGGAGACGACATCGGTAATCTGGGCCGCGCTCTGCCGGGTGACCGGAGTGCCGTCGTTAGGACAGTGGGGGATGCCGACGCGGGCCCACAGGAGTCGCAGATAATCATAGATCTCGGTGACGGTTCCGACCGTCGAGCGGGGGTTCTGCCCCGTCGTCTTCTGCTCGATGGAGATGGCCGGCGACAGCCCTTCGATGGCGTCCACGTCCGGCTTCTCCATGAGGCCGAGGAACTGACGGGCGTACGCCGAAAGCGACTCCACGTAACGCCGCTGGCCTTCGGCGTAAATGGTGTCGAATGCGAGAGAGGACTTGCCCGAGCCGGAAAGGCCGGTGATAACGGTGAGTCGGTTGCGGGGAATCTCGACCGAGATGTTCCTGAGGTTGTGCTCCCGAGCACCCCGGACCACTAACGAATCTTTACCCATAGCCCCGAAAGCTACCCGAAACTCGGGTACAGGGTCAACGGGCATAGTCCGTCATTTACGAGAGCCTGCCCTGAGCCAAGGTCCTGCAAGCGTCTCGCATGACTCGTCGACCTTCCAGTTTACCGCCACGCTATCTACCATACTGGTCACGTCAGTATCGCTCCGTCCACTAGCTTGAACCCTATCGTCCCTTGAACCCACCAGCTCCCGTCAACGAGGCCGCACTCTCGCGCGATCGAAGCCTCGCCGAGCAACGGCTGCAACAAGCGATCGAGCTCGCGGCGGGCGGCCTGCCCGGTCAGGCCGTCCGCCCCTTTCGCGAGCTGCTCGAGCTGGAGCCGGGGCACGTGGAAGGCCGACTGCATTTCGCCCGACTTCTGGACCGGCTGGAGGAGCCAGCCGAAGCGGTGGACGTCCTCTCGGAGGGTCTGAAGCGGTATCCCGATCAAACCGAGTTTCTGGTCCTGCGCGGCGCCATTCTGGGCCGAGTGCAGCGCTATCGCGAAGCCGAAGTGGATCTCCGGCGGGTACTCCGGCTGCACCCCTCCCATGGACCGGCGCAATTCGAGCTGGGATACCTCTTGTGGCGGCGCGGACTGGTGCAAGAGGCTGCATCCTGCTTTCACCGCGCGCTCGAGTTCCAGCCGGACAACGCGAAGACCTACTACTACCTTGGCGACGCGCTCAACCAGCTGGGGGATTTGCCGGCGGCCCGAGCCGCTGTAGAGCGCTCTCTCCAGGTAAGCCCTGATGACGCCAAAGCCTACAACCTCATGGGGCGGGTCCTGGACCGCATGAACCTTCCCGACCAAGCACAGGAGATGTACCGCCGGGGGCGCGAGCTCGCCGGCCTGTGATTCAGGTTGTCGTCGACGATTTGGCCCTGATGCAGGCCGACGCCGTCCTTCGGCCAGCGGACGAGACCCTGAGCCCTCTTACCGAAGCCATCTCCCGATTGGATCAACAGGCGGGCGCGCGATTTGCCGAGCAACGTCGGCTCAGCACACCACTCAAGGCCGGGGCCGCGGTAGTGACCGCCAGTGGCGATCTTCCGGCCCCATTCGTGCTGCATGCCGTGATCCGGGATCCCGATGCCCGGGTGAGCCGGGAGGTGGTGCGCCGAGCCCTCGTTTCCGCATGGGAGCGAGCCACCGACTGGGAGCTCGGCGTCATCGCCACCCCCCTCGTGGGTGCAGGCGTCGATCAACTCAGCACGGAGGAGGCGGCTACCCTGCTGGCGGAGACCTTTCCCGACGGCACCAGCGGTTGCCCCTTCGAGCTCCGCATCGTGGTGGAACGGGAAACCGATCGTGATCTGGTCGAGGCTATCGTACGGAGGACTTCTTGATCCGGCTGATTCAGCTGACGAAACGTTACGGGAAGTTCACCGCTGTCGATAACATCGACCTGGTCATTCCGACCGGCGAGCTGTTCGGCTTCCTCGGACCCAACGGCGCTGGGAAGACGACCACCTTCCGCATGATCGCCGGCATCCTCCGGCCTACCAGCGGAACGGTCGAGATCGGCGGGGTCGACGTCCTCTATCGCCCGCTCGAGGCCAAGGCCCGCCTCGGTTTCATTCCGGACCGCCCCTTCGTCTACGACAAGCTCACTGGTGGGGAGTTTCTTCGCTTCGCGGCCGCGCTCTATGGCCAGCAGGGGCCTTCGGTTGAACATCGTATAGACGAGCTGCTGGAGCTGTTCGAGCTGTCCCGCTGGAAGGACGAACTGACCGAATCCTACAGCCATGGCATGCGACAGAAGCTCATCATTTCCGGGGCACTGGTGCATAAGCCCGAGGTAATCGTGGTGGACGAGCCGATGGTTGGGCTCGACCCCAAGAGTGCCCGGCTGCTCAAGGATCTGTTCCGACAGTTCGTCGACCGGGGCGGCACCGTGCTGATGAGCACCCACACACTGGAGGTCGCGGAGACCATGTGCGACCGCATTGCCATCATTCACGGCGGCAGAATTGTGGCCAATGGGACCATGGCCGAAGTGCAGGAGCAGACCTCGTCGGAAGACCTGGGGCTGGAGGACCTCTTTCTCAAGCTCACCGGCGGGATGCGGGATCATCAGCTGGACACCATCCTCGACGCCTGAACTCGTGAGTCCGGCAATGGTGCGGCCAAGCGTTTGGACCGTGCTCATGCCCAAGTGGCGGAGCGTGCTGTCCCGCCTGAGGGAAGAGCAGACCGGCTCCAGTGCCCGCGCCCTGCTCCTGGGACTCGTGGCACTGGGGTTCTGGGCAGCGGCCTTCGGCATTGCCTACCGGGTGCTCCGCTATTTTCGCGGGGTCGAAGACATCGGCAATCTCATGGCCGGGAAGGTGCTCGGCATTATCCTGCTGGCTTTCCTGTCGATTCTATTGCTGTCCAACATCATTACCGCTCTCTCCACCTTCTTCCTGGCGAAGGACCTCGACCTGCTGGTGGCAGCGCCGATCAGCCGCTCCCGTTTCTATGTCGCCAAACTGGGAGAGACCGTGGTGCATTCCTCCTGGATGGTTGGACTCCTGGCGCTGCCCATTTTTACCGCGTACGGCATCGTCTATCAGGGCGGGCTCCTGTTTCCTCTTGTCGCCCTTGCCGCTTTCATTCCTTACCTGATCTTGCCGGCGGTGGCCGGGATCACCATTACCCAGGTGCTGGTGAACATCTTCCCCGCCCGTCGGACTCGCGAGCTGCTGGGACTGATCGCGACCGGCGCGGCCGTCCTCGTCCTGGTGATGCTCCGTTTCCTGCAGCCGGAACAGTTGGCTCGGCCGGAGGGCTTCAAGAACCTGGTGGACTACCTCGCGGTGCTCCGGGCGCCGACCAGTCCGCTGCTGCCGAGCGAGTGGACCGCCGCAATCATCATGAACTGGCTGCTTCGGGTGGCTGATCCTTGGCCCGTTGCCAAACTCTGGGTCACCGCTGCGCTCGCCGTCTTCCTGGGGGCGCTGCTGCACCGTCGGCTCTATCATCCGGGCTTCTCCAAGGCACAAGAGGGCGCCGAGCGGAAGATCCGCCGGCCGATGCGCGGCCCGGTCGCCGGGCTCCTTAGTTCAGTCTCGGCCTCGAAGCGGGAGTTCATCCTCAAGGATCTGCGGCTCTTCTTCCGCGACAATACCCAGTGGACCCAGTTGATTCTGCTGGCAGTCCTTCTGCTGGTCTACTTGTTCAACATCAAGTCCCTGCCACTGCATTCGGGCGAGCGAGTCCCATTCCGGCTCATCACCATGGTCTCGTTTCTGAATCTGGGACTCACCGGCTTCGTTCTGGCCGCAGTGGCGGTCCGATTCATCTTCCCCGGGATATCGTTGGAGGGACGGCAAATGTGGCTGCTCCGCTCCAGCCCCCTCGACGCCAGCGCCATGCTCTGGAGCAAGTATTGGATCGGCACGATGCCGCTGCTGCTCCTCGCGTTGATCATTACCATCTTTACCAACTGGCTGCTGCATGCCACGGCGTTCATGATGGCGGTTGCCGTCGGAACGATCGTGCTGTATACCCTGGCCGCCAGTGCCTTGGCGCTTTGCTTCGGGGCGCTCTATCCCCGGTTCGATACCGAGAACGCGGCCCAGATTCCGACCAGCTTCGGTGGCCTGGTGTATATGATGGGCAGCCTCAGCCTGCTCGCCGCGATCATCATGGTCGAGGCCTCGCCGGTGATGACCTACCTGCGGATGGACCGATACGGCGGCCGGCTGGGCCAGGTCATCCCCGAGCTGGTGGTATCGGGCGTGCTGGTGGCCGGCATTTGCATCGTGGCCACGCTCGTCCCCCTTCGTCTGGCGCTCCGGAGCATCGAGTCGATGGAGTGGTAAGCGTAGACCTGTTCAGCGACACTGTTACCCGTCCGACTCCCGCGATGCGACGAGCCATGGCGGAAGCCGAAGTGGGCGACGAACAGCAGCGGGAAGATCCAACCGTCAATCTCCTGCAGGACATGGTGGCCGACCTCTTAGGCAAGGAGGCGGCCCTTTTCCTGCCGTCGGGCACCATGTGCAATCAGGTGGCGTTCGCCGTCCACTGCCGCTCCGGCGACGAGATCCTGCTTCAGGAGCAGGCCCATCCACTGTTGTTCGAGGTCGGAGGCGCATCCGCGCTGATCGGGGCGCTGCTTCGGCCGCTGGCAGGTCCCGGCGGCCTGTTCACCGCCGAGCAGGTCCGCACTGCCATTCGCCCCCCTGCCTATTACATGCCCAAGACCCGAGCGGTCTCCATCGAGCAGACCAGCAATGTCAGCGGCGGCATCTGCTGGCCGCTGGACCAGATCGAGGAGGTCTGCCGTGCGGCTCATGCGGGCCGCCTGGTGACCCACATGGATGGAGCCCGCCTGCTCAACGCCGTCGTGGCCCGGCGCACGCCGGCCCGGAAGTTCGCCGCTCCGTTCGATTCGGTCTGGATCGATCTCAGTAAGGGACTTGGCGCGCCGGTGGGCGCGGTTCTCGCCGGATCTCGCGACTTCATCGAGGAGGCTTGGCGCTACAAGCAGCGCTTCGGGGGCGCCATGCGACAGGCCGGCATCATCGCGGCGGCGGGGGTGTACGCGCTGCAACATCACGTCGAGCGGCTGGCTGAGGACCATGAGCGGGCCCGCCGGCTGGCGGAGGGGCTGGCTAGCATTCCGGGTATCGGCCTCGACCCCAAACGGGTGGAGACCAACATCGTCGTCTTCGAGCTCCACGGGCTCACCGGCGAGGAGTTCGGAGCCCGTACTCTCGCAAGTCATGGAGTCCGCTTCAGCGTCCTGGGCCCGAGCACGGTGCGGGCCGTCACCCACCTGGACATTCCCACCGACGGAATCGAGCGGGCACTAGAGTCGGCGCGCGCGGCACTACAGCGCTAGTGCAAGTGTTGCGGCGTGCGCCGTCTAACATTTGCGATGCGCGACGAACACCGTCCCAAGCAGGAGCTCGTCCATGAGATCATCGGCCTGCGCAAGCAAGTCACCGATCTCAAGGAGGCGATGACCGCTCGCCGCCGGGTGGAAGACGCGCTCCGGGCTACCGAAGAGTTGCTTCGGGCGCTCACCGATGGCGCTCCTGTCGGCCTCTGCCTCTTCAGACAGGACGGCACTCTCCTGGGGGCCAACCGGCCCTTTGCTCGAATGCTCGGGTACGACTCTCCGGCCGAGCTTCAGGCCATGGGCGCAGTGCTGGGGGTGTTCGCCAGCCCCGAGGAGCAGTCCCGCGCTTTGTGCCCAGCGGCGCCTAGGGGCATTGTCGAGGCCCTCTTCCGGCGAAAGGACGGTTGCCGACGCACTCACCCTGTCCTCCGGGGCGAGACCACTGGGGACCAGGACCCCATCCTGGCCGTATTCGACTGTAGTCCAGGCCTTACCCTCCCCTCTTTTCAGTCCAGCCCCGCGTAACTCAGGTCCACCCTCCAGAAGCACTGGCTCCTACCTTGGCGTCGCCGTCGGGCTCGCGCTTGCCGTCAGCGCACACCACCCACCCAAGGAGGAGCCATGTCTCCCAGGACCACACTCGGCGTGCTCGCCGTGGCGGCAACCCTGACCGCGTGCGATCGCACCCCACCGACCTCGGCCAACGACGATGCCATACCGGCTGTGGAATCACCCGCCGGCCACTACTCGCTGGAACGGGCCGCAATGGATCGCCTCGCCCGGCGTCTCGCTCAGTCGCTGGCCGATCCAGCATTTCGGTCGAGTCTCAAAGCAGAGCTGGACCGCTCGCCCTTCCCGGAAGGCAAGCTGCACCTGCAGCGCCTGCTGCAGGCATCCGGCCGCCGATTGCTGAAGGAGGTGGCGCGCCTCAGTACCTCGGATGAAGCGGAGGTGGAGGCCGATGCCAAGCTGTCCATTCCCGTCGAGGTGTACTTCCCGGTTCCGGCTCACCGAGCCGGCTGGACCGGCGGTCCCGATCTGCTGGTCGCCAGTGCACGGGAAGACCGGGAGGAGCCGATCGCCTATGACGTCACCGGAAGGCGCCAGGCTCTCAGTGCCGATGCACCGCCGACCACCCCGGTGCTGGCCGTGGTTCCGGTGGAGACCAATTTCGACCAGCCCATGGGTCCGGGAGCCGAGGCCACCTGTACGGAATGCAGTCCCGGGGGCACCGGTGGCGGGGGGACCGGCTCCGCAGCGCCAACCGGGATGTTCATGACCTATTCCCACTTCGTACAGGATTTTGAGGGTTGGTTGAAGGGCAGCCCCGAATTTGAGTTCCATATTCTGGGACAGGCCGGGACGAGCGACTCATTGCGAGACTATCAGTGTGCGGGTGCGGCTGCCAGCGGGTACTATCGCTTCGACCAGAACGAGCTGGACTGGACCGGGAGCGTACTGCTGTTCAGCCAGGCGCAGCTGAACAGCTACAAGACCACCCATCCCAATCAGAATTTTCGAATTATCGCGCTGGAAGACGACGATACCGGCTGCTCGATCAAGTTCGACTCTGACAGGTTCCGCCGGGTCATAACTGCCATCCAGACCGAGTACCCTAACGTAACCGGGGCCAAGGATACCACGAGCGGAATTCTGAAATATGTCAAGCGGGCAAATGCGCTCCAGAAAATTCTCCAGGCGGTATACTCGTTCATTACGACCCAGGACGATTTCATCGGCAACGCAATCGAGGATAAGGTCGTAGGCCAGTTCTTTGCCGGAGCAAATTGGATCATCAAAGGCGAGGACAATAAAACCAACGGTTGGATCAAACTGGAGATGCGCTGACCCAATGCTGGCCCATCAGGCACGCAGGTTCGCCAAGCTACTCCTCGCCGGGATCATACTCGCCTTCCCGAGTTCACCGCTCTCGGGACAGTGGCACATCGGGCTTGGGGTGGGTGCGGCCCGATTCTGGGGCGGCTCTCAAGACAATGTGGACGGCACCACCTCGTTCCTTCCCTATCGCCCGACCACGTTCGGAATTGGCTTGGAACGTCAGGCCGGCCACTATGGCTTCGGGTTACAAGGGCGGTATTTCCAAGCCGGAGTGGCGCTGGTAGGCCCGGAAGTCACGGTCTCCTCGGAGGGCATCTTCAAAGTCGTGAGCGTGTCGCCCGAGGTGGTCGCACGAATAGCTACGATCGGACCGGACAATCAACTCCGGATTCACGCTGGCCCCCTCTTCGAAGTCTGGGATATTGTCGACCTCGATTCGCGCACCCGCTTGGGGGCCCAGGGCTCGGTATCTGTCGACGTGCCCCTCGGTGGACGCTTTCGCGGAGCCGTGACCGCGGGAGCCGCGGTGATACCATCGCCCTACAACGAGGGGGAGCTCGATATTGGGGGTGGTGCTCCCACCTACGAGCTGCGAGCGCTCTGGCGACGCAGCTTTGAGGTGACCCTGCACTACCGGTTGTAGCTCGCGAATGAAGCGGAGCGAAGTCGTGCGCACTCGATGGAACCGTTGCAACGCAACCGGACCCTGAAGGGTCCCCACGATGGCTACTGCAGAGAGGAGAGATAGCCCTCGGGCAATCCCACCTTTTGCCCCACAGCCCGAAGCTTGATGAGATAGTCCGGGTTGCGCTCGTTTGGCCCGGGTGGGATTGCCAGATTGTAGCAGAGAGCCGCAGTCACCCCCCCGCTGGCCAGCCTCGCCAGCACCGCCTGGGGCTGGTACTCCCGGACACTGGGCTCTGCATATAGCCGCTCCAGCTCGGATAACGTCAGCGACATAACCACACCATGCACCTGGCTCGACGGGTTCGGCACCAGGGCGGCCCGCTGCCCGACTCGAAGAGCAAACCCGGCCACCATGGCAAGCTCTGGATCTCTGGGTTTCAAATCCTTGGACCGGAGCAAGTCTGCATCCATGAAGAGCCCATAGAAGAAGGCATCCACTCTGCGGGACGAAGTCATAGGTCAGGTTGCCGAGCCTTGGCCCAGGCTAGCGCCGCCGATACCGAGCGCTGCCATCCTTCGAGCAGCCTCCGCCGGTGCGTTGTATCGATCCCTGGCTGAAAGCAGGTAAACCGCCGGCTGGCCTGGAACTCCTCCGTGCTGGTCCAGACTCCCAGCGCAAGCCCGGCCAACCCGGCGGCGCCGAGCGCGGTCGTTTCCACCAGATCCGGACGCTCGACCGGCACCCCGAGGATGTCGGCCTGGAACTGCATCAGCCAGTCGTTCGCCGCCGCCCCGCCATCCACTCGAAGGGCCGGCACATTGAGGTGCTCTGCGGCAGTCATGGCCCTCAGCAGCTCGGCACTGCTATAGGCCATTGACTCGAGTGCGGCCCGGACCAGGTGGGCCCGAGTTGTTCCTCGGGTAAGTCCGGTGATGGTGCCCCGCGCCTCGGGCTCCCAATACGGCGTGCCCAGTCCGACGAAAGCCGGAACGAAGTAGACCCCGGCCGTGTCGGGAACACTGCGGGCCACGCCTTCACTCTCCGCCGCGGTGTCGATGATCCGAAGACCATCGCGAAGCCACTGGATGGCCGCCCCGGCGATAAACACACTTCCCTCGAGCGCGTACCAGGGCTCGCCGCGCGGACCACAGGCAACCGTGGCGAGGACCCCCGGCGGGGGCTGAGGAGCGCGATCACCTGCCAGAACCAGGAGAAAGGCGCCGGTGCCGTAGGTGTTTTTGGCTCTTCCCGGAGCGACACAGCCTTGCCCGAAGAGCGCCGACTGCTGATCGCCTGCCAGACCGCCGATCGGTAGGGACACGTCCAGGTGTGCCCTCGCCGTCTCGCCGATCACCTCCGAGGACTTTACCAGCCTCGGCAGGATCTCCCGGGGCACGCCGAAAAGACCAAGAAGATCGGGATTCCAGTCCCGCTCGCGCAGATCGTAGAGCAGCGTTCGCGAGGCATTGGTGTGGTCGGTGACATGAACCGCACCATTGGTGAGCTTGGCCACCAGCCAGCTCTCGACCGTCCCGGCTGCCAGCTCGCCCCGTGCGGCCCGCCGGCTGAGTGTCGCGTCGCCAAGCAGCCATTCCAGCTTGGTGGCCGAGAAGTAGGGATCTGCCACCAGGCCCGTGCGATCCCGGATCATCGGCTCTATACCCGACATCCGCAGCTCCCGGCAGCGGTCACTGGTCCGCCGGTCTTGCCACACGATGGCGGGCGCCACCGGAACGAGTGTCCGGCGGTCCCACACCACCACGGTCTCCCGCTGGTTGGCGATGCCTATCCCGACCGGCCGTTCGCGCGATCCAGCCATTGCCTCCCGCATCACCGCTAGGGAAACCCGGAAAATCTCGTCTGCATCGTGCTCCACCCAGCCCGGCTGGGGAAAGAACTGGGTGAACTCGCGGTAGGCTCGGCCCAGCACCGAACCGTCCTGCTGGATGACCAGGGCGGTGGAGCCCGTGGTGCCCTGATCCAAGGCCAGGATCGACGACACTAATCGATCACCCGAGTCACGTTCTGCGGCTCGACGATGCCGCGATCGGTGATAATGGCGCTGATCAGCTCTGCAGGCGTGACATCGAACGCCGGGTTCCAGACCCCCACTCCGACGGGAGCCGACCGGCGCCCATGCCAGGTGGTGATTTCGTGGGGAGAGCGCTCCTCGATGGGAATGGCCGATCCCCTCGGCGTGGCGGCGTCTATCGTGGAGGTCGGTGCGGCGACGTAGAACGGAATGCCGTGGGCGCGGGCCGCCAGCGCCAGACCATAGGTCCCGATCTTGTTGGCGACGTCGCCATTGGCGGCGATGCGATCGGCCCCGACCAGCACAGCCCGCACGTCGCCCAAACGGAGCCGGCTCGCGATCATTCCATCGGCGATGAGCGTCACCGGCACGCCGCTGCGGGACAGCTCCCACGCCGTGAGCCGGCTTCCCTGAAGCAGCGGCCGGGTCTCCGGTACGATCACCGAAACAGAGCGGCCGCGTCGGTGCAGAGTGTACACCGGGGCCAGCGCGGTGCCGATGCCGCCGGTGGCGAGCGCACCCGCGTTACAGATGGTGGCCACAGTGGCGCCCTCGGGAATCAGCGGGGCACCGAGCGCGCCGATGCGCTCGCACATTCCGCGGTCCTCTTCCCAGATGGCGTTTGCCTCATCGCGCAGTGCGGCCTCGAGCGGCTCGCCGGCATCAACCGCTTTCGTGGCCCGGTGCTCCATCCGATTCAGCGCCCACCGAAGGTTCACCGCTGTCGGCCTGGTCGCCGCAAGCAGCTCACACGCAGCCCGAATCCTCTCCAGCTCTCGCTGGCCCGCTGCCCGGCTGCCCCGCTGCCCCGCCTCCACCGCCACCCCCATTGCCGCTGCGATCCCGATGAGCGGTGCTCCCCGGACCCTCAGCGATCGGATGGCCTCCGCGAGCTGGTCGAGTGTACCCAGGTCGAGGTAGCGCTCCTCCTCCGGCAAGAGAGTCTGATCGAGAATTCGGAGCCCCTGGTCGGCGTTCCATCCAATCGGTGCAGGTATGTCGGTAGGCATGGGGAGAAGATAGCCAGTCGCCAGTCGCCAGTCGCCAGTCGCCAGTCACAGAATCGCACAGCGGCATTGACCCGGTAGTCGTAGCTGGAGTGCAGTCAGTGTACTTTGTACCCGAGCCTATCCACACCGAGACTTACGAACTGACGACCGGCGACTGGCGACTGACTATGTCATCCACTCTCACATTCGACCTCACTGACGGAATCGCCCGGCTCACCATCAACCGGCCGGACAAGCTCAATGCTTTGAACGCGATTGTGATCGCCGAGCTGGGCGACGCGGTCACCCGGGTGGAGACCGACGCTGCCGTCCGCGGAGTCATCGTCACCGGGGCTGGGACCAAGGCGTTTGTTGCCGGCGCCGACATCGGAGAGCTGACCGAACAGAACTCTGTCACCGGCCGCAACCGTGCCCTTACCGGACAGCAAGTCTTCCGCCGTCTGGAGCGGTGTGGCAAGCCGGTCATTGCGGCGGTGAACGGGTTCGCCCTGGGGGGTGGCTGCGAGCTGGCCATGGCCTGTCATCTTCGGGTCGCCAGCGACAATGCCAAGTTCGGACAGCCTGAGGTGAAGCTCGGCATCGCCCCGGGGTACGGGGGCACCGTGCGGCTTCCCCGGTTGATCGGGCGGGCCCGCGCGCTCGAGCTGCTCCTCACTGGAGACATGATCGATGCCCAGGAGGCGCTGAGGATTGGACTGGTGAACCGGGTGGTGACGTCCGACCGGCTGCTCCCGGAAACCGAAAGTCTGCTTCGTGCCATCCTGGCCAACGGTCCCCTGGCGGTGCAGGCCTGCCTCGAAGCGGTGGATGCGGGAGCGGAGATGGCAGTAGATCAGGCGCTCCTGTTGGAGGCTGGCTACTTCGGCCTGCTCTCCGCCACTGAGGACATGCGCGAAGGCACCAAGGCCTTTCTGGAGAAGCGCAAACCGGCCTTCAAAGGCATGTAGTTCGACCTGCAATTCCGACCTCCGACCGACTATTTTTTAGTGATGCCGAAGAGGGGGAAACCCCGGCCAGATGAGGGGAGCGGCCGGCGCTGGTGGGTGCCGTATTTGCTCGCCGGCGTCGTGATTGCCGCCTCGGCGTGTGATGAGCGGGAGCGGCTCACGTTTCCTGCGGGCCCAGACCCGTCCGACGGCGCCGGCCCGCTCACAGTGATCGATCGTCCCAACGTCTTCGACACCACCGTTGTGGCCGGCCCCGAGTTCTTCGTGAACGGGCAAACAATCGATCCCGATGGGGTCGATACTGTCTACTTTCTGGTCATTGGCGGTAGCGACAATTTCGCGCCGTTCCGACCCAATCCTCCGTCCGACACGGTGAGATTCGGGATCCCAATTACGACCAGCGGGAATGACGGCGACACAATCACGGTCCGCATTCACGGGGTTGACCGGGAGGGCAATCAGGGCGTCGCGGCATCACGCCGGATCTTCGTTCAGTAGTGCGGCTCAGCAGTCTGATCGCCCGGGGCTACCGGAACCTGGCCGATCTTGAGCGAGAGGCGCCGCCCCGCGGCGTGGCCCTGCTCGGGGCCAATGCGCAAGGCAAGACCAACCTGCTGGAGGCGATCTATTATCCGGTGCTCTTCCGCTCGTTTCGGGGTGCGCCGGACCAGCAGGTAGTTGGCAACGCACTCGGCTTTCACCTGGAGATCCGGCTCGAAGGGGCGCCCGCGAGACAGGTGGCGGTCACTTATGGCGGCCGCAAGAAGCGGATCGAGGTGGACGGTAGCGAGATGGCCCGGGTTGCCGAGGTGGTGGGTACCTGGGTTGGGGTTGCGTTTCTTCCTTCGGATCTCGGCCTTGCAACCGGAGCGGCTGCGGTCCGCAGGCAGTATCTGGACCGGCTGCTGTCGCTCTCCAGTCGCCAGTACTTGAGGGCGTTAACTCAGTATCGCGGTGCGCTGGCTCAGCGGAACAGCGCGCTGCGACAAGGTCGAGCCGATCTGGCCCGTGCATTCGACGCACCGCTCGCGGCCGGCGGCGCGGAGCTAATTAGAACTCGCCTGGAGTGGTCAGCGGGTGCTTCGGAGCAGTTCGCCGCCGAGTTCGAATGTCTGGGCGAGGTGGGCAAAGCCCAGCTGAGTTATCGGGGCCGGCCCGAGTTGGCCGAGGCTGCCGCCTGGGATGCGGCGTTGAGCGAGGCGATCACGAACGATCGGGACCGGGGCATGACGATAGTTGGTCCCCACCGAGATGACTTGGCAATCGAGATCGGGGGCAGAGCACTTCGCGACTACGGGTCCACCGGCCAGCAGCGCAGCGCGGCGGTGGCGCTCAAGCTGATCGAGATCGCCGGGCTCCGGCAGGCGCACGGGACCGAGCCGGTGCTGCTGCTGGACGACGTGTTTGCCGAGCTCGACCGGGAGCGGCAGAGCAGGCTGGCGCGGAGACTCATGGGCCCGGACGATCGGCAGGTATTCGTGACCAGCCCACGTCCCGACGAGCTGCCGCCGAATTTGGAGTTGCCGGTCTGGACGGTGAAGAGTGGGAGGATTGTTTGAGAACGATTAGACCCAGACCCTTTACCCTAGACTCGTGACCGACAAAAAGGTCCACCCTACTCCGCTCGCCGACGCCCTTACCAGCTACTTCAAGCAGGCGGGCCTCACCAAACGGGTGCAGCAGGCCGGGATCATCGAGCAGTGGGCCGAGCTGGTGGGTCCTCAAATCGCGGCGGTCACCGCGCCGGAGTCGGTGACACCGGACGGCGTGCTGCGGGTCCGGGTGGCCAGCGCGCCCTGGGCCAATGAGCTGAGCCTGATGGCCCCGAAGATCCTCGCCCGGCTCAACGCCGGACGGTCGGGGCGAGTGAAGGAGATCCGCTGGATGCCGGGACCGCTCGAGCGGAACCAAACTGAGAAGCCAAACCACTAGGGAGCCATGGCCAAAGACGACAGCGCTGTCCTGGACAACAAGCCCGAGTACAAAGCGGAGTCCATTCAGGTCCTCAAAGGCCTGGAGGCGGTTCGCCGCCGCCCCGGCATGTACATCGGGTCCACCAGCGAGAACGGCCTCCATCACTTGGTCTACGAAGTGGTGGACAACTCGATCGACGAGGCGCTTGCCGGGCACTGCGACACGATCAATGTCACCATTCACGCTGACAACTCGATCACCGTCCAGGACAACGGCCGCGGTATTCCGGTAGACATGCATCCGACCGAGAAGAAGCCTGCGGTCGAGGTGGCGCTGACCATGCTGCACGCCGGCGGCAAGTTCGACAAGAACACCTACAAGGTATCCGGCGGTCTCCACGGCGTCGGCGTCTCGGTAGTGAACGCGCTGAGCGAGCGCCTGGAAGTCATCGTGGACCGCGACGGTCAGCGACACCACATGGCCTTCGTGCGGGGCAAGACTACGAAGAAGCTCACGGTCATGGGCAAGGCCAAGGGCCGGGGCACCACGGTGAGGTTCAAGCCCGACCCCGAAATCTTCACCGTGCTGGAGTTCCACTACACCACCCTGGCGGACCGGCTTCGCCAGCTCGCGTTTCTCAACCGCGGCCTGACCATCACCATCAAGGACGAGCGGGAGGACCCGGTCAAGACCGAGACCTTCTTTGCCAAAGGCGGCCTGATTCAGTTCGTCGAGTGGCTCAACCGGAACAAGAAGGCGCTCCACCCCAAGCCGATTGCGTTTACCGCCACCAAGGACACCGTCGAGGTCGACGTCGCCCTGCAATACGAGGACGGATATAACGAGAACACCTTCACCTTCGTGAACAACATCAACACTCACGAAGGCGGGACTCACCTCACCGGCTTCAAGAGCGCGCTCACCCGGACCATCAACGATGTCGCCAAGCGGCGCGACTTCCTGAAGAAGGAAGATTTCACCCTCTCCGGCGAAGACATCCGGGAGGGACTCACCTGCGTGCTGCACGTGAAGGTCCGGGAGCCGCAGTTCGAGGGGCAGACCAAGACCAAGCTGGGCAACTCCGAGGTCGAAGGCATCGTCAAGGCCGTGGTCAACGAACACCTCGGCAGCTATCTCGAGGAGCATCCGCCGGTCGCCCGCAACATCATCGAGAAGGCGGTGAGTGCGGCCCGGGCCCGGGAGGCGGCTCGCAAGGCGCGTGACCTGGTGCGAAAGAAGTCCGGGCTGGAGAACGCGGTGCTTCCGGGCAAGCTGGCCGACTGCTCGATCGACGATCCGGCGGTGAGCGAGATCTATCTGGTGGAAGGCGACTCGGCCGGCGGCAGCGCCAAGCAGGGCCGGGACCGCTCGTTCCAGGCCATTCTTCCGCTCCGGGGCAAGATCCTGAACGTGGAGCGGGCCCGGATCGACAAGATCCTGAGCAATGAAGAAATCCGGGCGATGATCACTGCGATAGGCACCGGCGTGAAGGACGACTTCAAGCTGGAGGATGCCCGGTACCACAAGATTATCCTGATGACCGACGCCGACGTGGACGGCGCCCACATCCGAACCCTGCTGCTTACCTTCTTCTTCCGCCAGATGCAGGAGCTGGTTGAGGCCGGTTACGTCTACATCGCGCAGCCGCCGCTTTATCGCGTCGCCAAGGGGAAGGACGAGTTCTACGCCTACAGCGAGCAGGAGCGGGACGAATACAGCAAGCGCCTGACCAACGGCGACGGCAAGGGAAACGTCAATATCCAGCGGTACAAGGGATTGGGCGAGATGAACCCGGACCAGCTCTGGAAGACCACCATGGATCCGGCCACTCGTACGATCCTGCGGGTGACGATGGAAGACGCCGCCACCGCATCACAGCTTTTCGATGAGTTGATGGGCGACGAGGTCGAGCCCCGCCGTCAGTTCATCGAGCGGAACGCCAAGTACGTGAACAATCTGGATGTGTAGGCAGGCGGGAGGATCTCTCTACAATCTCTCCGGCGGTCTCGGCTTCCCCGCTCCGGGACCCCAGTCATCGCCCATGAATCCGTCTTCTGGCCGGTGGCGGACATCCAGCTCCCGCACTTCGCGCTCGGCTTCCTCCAACTCCTCCCGGTCGATCCCCTCCTCTCCGTGCAGGCGCGGCCCGGGATAGCGCCGGTCCCGCCTCAGCCAGATGATGAGCGCGATAATGGCGGCAAGCGCCACCAGAAGCGTTCCCAAGGGTCCGTTGATCAGCGGCATAGTTCGTCGCAGGTCACCTAAACTGCTCCACTCCAGCGGCTGTCACACGATGGGTGATAAGCGGGGTCAATGATCCCCTCTCGCCCACCAGGATCGCTTCGCGCAGCGCCTGGAGGCCGAGCCGGATTCCGTCCCGGTTGCGAGCAAAGATCGATGCGAGCGGCTCCCCCTCCTTCACCGCATCTCCGGGCTTCGCCGGAATCACGAATCCGACCCCCGGATCGATGGCGTCCTCGATTGTTCGCCTTCCACCGCCCAGCTCCACGATAGCCTGCCCTATCCGGCGAGGCTCCACCTGGCTCACCACCCCATCCCGCTCGGCTCGAAAGATCTCAACCTCGTCCGCCTGCGGCAGCAGCTCGGGATCCTCGATGACCCGCGGGTCGCCGCCCTGCGCCGCCACAATCTCCTGGAACTTCGACAAGGCCTGCCCCGAAGCAACGCTCCGCTCAAGCCGAGCCCGGGCCGCCGGCGCATCCTGGTCGGTGCCGGCCAAGAGGAGCATCTCGACTCCCAGCGCGTACGTGACCTCCATCAGATCCGGAGGCCCTTCGCCCCGTAGCCCCTGAATTGCTTCCTCCACTTCCAGCGCGTTGCCACAGGATCGCCCCAGCGGACGGTCCATCGCCGTGAGTAGCGCCACGGTCGGGCAGCGATGGGCCTGCGCCAGTCCGATCATCGTGCGGGCCAGCTCGAGCGCGCGCGATGTCTCCGGCAGAAACGCCCCGCTCCCGGTCTTCACGTCGAGTACCAGTCCGGTGAGCCCCTCCGCCAGCTTCTTGGACATGATGCTCGCGGAGATCAGGGGAATCGACTCCACCGTACCGGTCACGTCGCGCAGGGCATAGAGCCGCTTGTCTGCCGGGGCAATCTCGGCCGTCTGCCCCAGCATGGCACAGCCGAACCGCTCGACCTGCGCCTTGGCCTCCCGGAGCGAGAGGTCGGTCCGGAAGCCCGGGATCGATTCCAGCTTGTCCAGCGTGCCGCCGGTGTGCCCCAGCCCTCGCCCTGACATCATCGGCACCGCGACCCCGCAGCTCGCCACCATGGGGGCGAGCAGCAGCGAGACTTTGTCTCCGATCCCGCCGGTGGAGTGCTTGTCAACCCGGGCGCGTGGGAACCCGTCGAACCGGAGCCGCTCACCCGAATCGAGCATGGCCTCAGTAAGCGCGGTCAGCTCCTCCGACGTCAGACCACGCCAGACCACCGCCATCAACAACGCGGCCATCTGGTAATCCGGCACTCTACCCTCGGTGTATTCGCGAATCAGCTCGGCCCACTGCCCGGGCTCGAGCGGGTGACCGTCGCGCTTGTGCTGGATGAGGGACGGGATCACCATTCCGTATCGTGACTCAACCCCGCAGTCTCCTTCTCCCGCGAGTCATTGCCGCGGTACTCTCGCTGGTCCTGCTGGCTCCGGCACTTTCGGCCCAGTCGGTGGCGGATCACGTCGCTCTCGGCGTGGCCGCTAACGATGCCCACGATCCGCGTACCGCCTTGCTTCACTTTCAGGCGGCGCGGGATCTTGACTCGATGAACTATGAGGCCAACTGGCGGGGCGCCCTGACACTCCTGACCCTGGCCGAGCAGCTCGGTACCCGGTCCAAAAATCCGGAGCGGGACTCCCTCTATGCCCTGGCCGAGCGGTATGCCAGGCTCGCCGTCGCCAGGGACCCGGCCGGAGCGGATGGTCATTTTGCGCTGGCCGCCTCGGTGGGAGAGGCCTCGCTCACCATGGGAAAGAAGCAGCGGATCCGCCGGGCCAAGGTGGTCCGGAGCGAGGCGCTCCGGACGTTGGCGCTCAATCCCCGGCACGATGGTGCGTACCACATTCTCGGCCGGTGGAACGCGGAGATCATGCGGCTCTCCGGCTTCAGCCGGTTCTTTGCAAAGAGCTTCCTGGGTGCCGGCATCTTCAAGGAAGCCTCCTGGTCGAAGGCGATCTATAACATGGAAAAGGCCGTCGAGCTGGATCCCGGCCGGATCTACCATCATCTGGAGCTGGCGGAGATCTATGCCGACCGCGAGCGATACCAGGACGCGGAGACCCAGCTCCGCCTGGTGGATTCGTTGCCGTTGCGGGAAATCATGGATTCGGTGTACAAGCGGGATGCAGCCACCCTGCAGCGCCGATTGGCCAAGCGTTGATCAGTCCAACGATTCCTTGGCCTCGCGCGCCTTGGCCTTGGCTTTTTCCCTGATCCGCTCCAGTTCGGCCCGCAGCCGCCGCTTCCGGCGCTGCAGCTCTTTCTTGGTCCGGCTGCCGGCTTCATCGAGACTGTCCCGCGCGCCCTCACGCAACATTTCCATCCGCCGGCGCAGGCGCCGACGGGTGTTTTCTCCCCGGTCCGGGGCCAGAAAGAGCGCAAGCCCGGCGCCGAGGAACACGCCGAAGAGAAGGCCGGCCACGAACCCGGCTCGGCCGTGGGCGCTTTCTCCGACCTCCGCCTCCACCGGAGATTCGGACTCGACTTGATCTTGCTCGGGTGTCATTGCGGCTCCACAGTATCGAATGTTAGAAAGTAGTGGAGAGCGGGACGGGCGGACAGGAGGAATGCATGACCGAATATCCGGCGGGCTGGACCTGTGAGCTGGTGCTCGTTCGACTCGAGCGGTACCGGGCGAGCACGCTGCCTCGGACGGAGGCGCTGGCACTGGCGGAGCACTTCGAGGCCTGCGTTAGCTGCGCCCAGCATTTGGTGCTGATCGTCACAGGTACGGCCAGCCGTGGCTGAGCGAATCGTCGCCTTCTCAGGGAGCCTCCGTGGCGGATCGTTCAATCGGGCCCTCATTCGCGCGGCGCAGGAGCTGGCGCCGAAAGGCATGACCATTGAGTCGATCGAGCTTGGCGACCTGCCCTTCTACAATGCTGATGTAGAGGCGGAGGGTGATCCCCCCGCAGTCGGGCGATTCAAGACATCGCTCCGCGACGCCGATGGCCTTCTCATTGCCACGCCGGAGCACAACGACGGGATACCGGGCGTGCTTACCACGGCAATCGAGTGGGGATCTCGTCTTCCCGGCCGCGCGCCGCTAGCCGGGAAGCCGGTTGCGCTCGTGGGTGCGTCGCCCAGCCAGACCGGCACCGCCCGGGCCCAGCTCCATTTGCGGCAGCTCCTGGGACACGTCCGTGCCCTGGTGCTTCCGCCGCCTGAGCTGCTGATTGGTAGAGCTCACGAACGCTTTGACAGTAACCTCCGACTCACCGACGAGAGCACCCGCAAGATACTGAGCGATCTGCTGGTGCGATTCAGCCGATGGATCGCGCGGGAGCGCGCCGTCGTCGAAGCAGAGCAGAACCGACTGCGCGCTTAACCAAGCGTGCTCCCCGACGCTTCCGCCGGCACTGTTGCCGGCATGGCCGGGGTATCCTGCACCATCCGGCGGAGCGCGATCGTCAGCGGTACCGCCAGCAGCGCCCCAGGTGGGCCCAGCAGGTAGCTCCATACTACCAGCGAGAGCAGTCCCAACAGCGGCGGCACGTCGAGTCCGCTCTGCAGGAAGCGCGGCTTGATTAGATTGTCCACCACAAAGTTCAGTATCAAGTACCCTGCCACAACCACCAGCGTGCGTTGCCAGCCGTGCTCCAGGAGCGTGAGTATGGCCGGGGGTATCACCGAAAGAATGATTCCCACGTTGGGCACGAAGTTGAGAACAAAGGCCAGCACCGCCCAAACCAGCGCGAGCTCGGTTCCCACCACCCGCATCAGCAGGTACGCCAGAACGGCAAACCCAAGGCCAGTCGCGGCGGTGATGATGAGATACTGGCGGACGTCGCGCGCCACCGCGGTTCCGGTTCCACCGGGCTGAAACACCCTCCCGCGCAAGCCCCGCTCGGCCAGGATGAAGGCGACGATCAGAAGCAGGAGCAGGGTTTGGCTCAGCACCTTGCCTACCTGGGAGAGGAACCCTGCCGCCAGACGCAGTAGCCGGCCCGGATCCAGCAGGTCGAGAGAGAGCACCCGGTCGGGCTCGATCCCGCGACTTATCAACCAGCTCTTGAACCCTTGCTGCAGAGCCTCGGCCTTGTCCTGGTAAGTTGGGAGGACCTGGACCAGCCGGGTCGCCGCCACGCCTAGAAAACCCAGCAGCGCCAGCATCACCGAGGCCAGCAGCAGCGTGGTCAGCACCACGGAGAGCCCCTTCGACACGCCCCGGCGCCGCAGGGCATCGAATGCGGGCAGAACTGCTACCGTAAGGAGCAGCGCAAGCAGAATGCTGTTCAGCAGGTTGGCTGCCTCCCGGATGCCTGCTGCGATGATGACGACCGCCGCAGCGACGATCAGCCGGCGATACCATTTGTCGGACTGCAGGAGTGTGCCGTAGGAACCAGTCATCGTCTCGCTCGCAGCAGGAATCCGGATCGGTGTAGCCTGCGCCTGACGCTAAGAATGTATGTCCGGGGCTTGCCGGCTGGCGCTGAGCTTGTCTCCAGGTTTACTTACTGCCCCCCAAAAGACCATTCCAAACGTTCCGGAGCACCCGCATGGCCGAGCTGTCGCGGGGACTGCGGGCGAGCCTCGCCCGGCTTGCTCGCCTGCCCGTTGGCTCCGTCGCGTTCGCGACGGCGCTATACGCCGTGGTCTACCTGGTGTGGGAGCGGAGTCAGTGGGGCAGCGCCGCGCTCCGGGATTTCATCGGCAACGTAGGTTTCATGCCGCTCAATCTGGGCGTGCTGATCCTGTTTGCCCTGGCGTCGAGAGGCGAAGTCCTGGATGCGGCTGTCCGTCGCGCGCTCCGCCTGTTCGCCCTCGGCTCTGGGATGGTCTTTATCGGGAACGCCATTTCGGCCGCCTACGTCGTCACCTTGCGCGACAGCCCGCCGGTCTCCTGGGCCGATCCGTTCTACCTCTCTGACTCGCTGCTGACGCTGACCGCGCTCCTCAACTTCCCCCTGGCACGTCGGGCCAGAATGGAGCGGCGGAAGTTCCTGCTCGATGCCGCGATGGTGCTGGTCGGTGGCGCAGTTGCCATCTGGTACTTCTCGGTGCGGCCAACGGCCGCTTCGCAGGAGAACAGCATTGTCGTCACCCTGCTCGCGTTTGCCTATCCGCTGGCGGGCCTGCTGGTGCTGCTTGGCGTCACTACGGTCGTGCTGCGCCGCCCCATCGACGGAAACCGGGTCGCCTTCCGACTGCTGGTGACTGGCATCGCGGTGGGGGTGATCGGAGACCTCACCTTCAATCTGGTACAGCTGGAGGTCGGCAGCCGGACCGCCACCTGGGCCGATGCCGTGTTCCTGATCTGCTACGTCCTGTTAGTCTGGAGCGGCGAGCTCTACTTGCGCCGGCCTCTCGCTTCCCAGGCGGCAGCCGCGGTGCCCGTCACCCGGACTCGGTTCCAGCCGCTCAGTCCTCTCCCCTATCTGGCCGTCGCTACCACCTACCTCCTCTTGCTGGTGGTGGCGCTCCGCCCGTGGACCGATCCACTCAGCGGCCTGGCGGTCGGGGCGCTGCTGGCCACCATCCTGGTCGTCGCGCGCCAACTCCTCACCGTCCGGGAGAACGTACGCCTGCTCGCCGAACATGCGGCGCGACAGAACGAGGCTCGCTTCCGCTCGCTGGTTCAGCACTCCTCGGACGTCATCATCGTCACCCGGGCGGACGGCACCGTGCGCTTCGTCAGTCCGTCGGCCGCACGGGTGCTGGGCTATGACCCGGGGGAGATGCTTCGCCATACGGTATCCGAGCTGCTTCACCCGGATGATCGCGAGCGCGCTGCCCTGTTCTTCGCCACCGCGGCACAGGCCCCGGGAGTCACTGGTCCGGTGGAGTGGCGCTTTCGTCAGCCGGATGGCTCCTGGCTGCACGCGGAGATCCTGGCGACCAATCTGCTGCATGACCCCACCGTCAAAGGAGTGGTGCTCAACACCCGCGACGTGAGCGAGCGGCGGCGGCTGGAAGAGCAGCTGACCCATCAGGCGTTCCACGATCCGCTCACCGGCCTGGCCAACCGCGCGCTGTTCCGCGACCGGGTGAGCCACGCCCTCGCGCTGGCACAGCGGCGCGGCACGCCGGTGACCGTCCTCTATGTCGACCTGGACGACTTCAAGAACGTGAACGACAGCCTGGGTCACGCCGAGGGCGACCGGCTCCTCATTGCCGCAGCCGAGCGGTTCCTGGCCTGCGCGCGGACCGCCGACACCGTGGCGCGGCTGGGTGGCGACGAGTTCGCCATTCTGATCGAAGGTGCCGACGGGTCGGAAGGCCTTCCGGACCGGCTGGCCGACGCGATGTCCCACCCCTTCTCGCTCAGTGGCAATCAAGTGCGGGTCACCGCCAGCATCGGCGTTGCCTCCGCCGCTCCTGGTGACCGGGCCGACGACCTGCTGCGGAACGCGGACATGGCCATGTACGCGGCCAAGCGGCACGGGAAGGGCCGCGCCGAGACCTACGAGTCGCGGATGTACGCCGTGATTCGGGAGCGCCTGGACCTGGAGGCCGCCCTTCGCGACGCCATCGAACGTCGCGAGCTGACTCTCTTCTATCAGCCGATCGTCGCTCTCAAAAGCGGCGACATCTATGGCGTGGAGGCACTGCTTCGGTGGGAGCACCCACAGTTCGGCCGACTCCTGCCCCAGCACTTCGTCCCCTTGGCTGAGGAGACCGGACTCATTGTACAGCTCGGGGCGTGGGTGCTGGCCGAGGCCTGCCGGCAGCTGCAGGTCTGGCGGGCCGCGCATCCCGAGCACACGCTGGCCGTCTCGGTCAATATCTCGGGCCGGCAGCTCCAGGGTGCGGGACTGACCGACGCGCTCCGCCAGACACTCACCTCGTCCGGGGTGGAGCCGTCGATGGTGGTGCTGGAGATCACCGAAAGCGTCCTGATGCAGCAGACCGACGCGATCCTCGAGCGGCTGCAGCAGCTCAAGGCCCTGGGGGTGAGACTCGCCATCGACGACTTCGGCACCGGATACTCGTCGCTCAGCTACCTACAGCGCTTCCCCATCGACATCCTCAAGATCGCCAAGCCGTTCGTGGAGGAGGTCGGCCAGGGCGCCGATCGCTCCGCGCTGGCGCGGGCCATCGTTGGGCTGGGCGACACGCTCAAGCTCCAGACCATCGCGGAGGGTATCGAGCGGGCGGAGCAACTGGCCGCGCTGATCGAGCTCGGCTGCCCGCTAGGCCAGGGTCATCACTTCTGGCCGGCGCTTTCGGCCGCGGCGATCGAGGAGCTGCTCACGGTCGACCGGCGGCGGCGCCTGCGACTGGTGGAGGAGAGTGCGTGAGAGCGCGGTCCGTCACCTCTAACGCCCTCCGGATCGCCGCCAGGTGGTGATAGCTGTGCCGGACCGCGTGATCCTCCAGCATGAACTGGCAGCTTAGCGGCGCATCGGCGTTGAGCGATACCGGTGCGGCCCGATCCAGCTCCGCATCGCCGAGCGCCCGGATGGCCGCCGCGGCTGCGGCGCTATTCTGCCGCAACAATTCTAACGCGACATCCCTCGTGACCCCATCGAACTCCTTGGCCTGCCGGGCATTCAGTTCGTGGACGTCATCCCAGGTTAGACCGACGACCGGCTTCCCGGCTGCGAGCGCCTGGGCCAACTGGATCTCCAGCGGGTACATCGTGGCGACGTGGTGCACTACGACGCCCACTTTACGGCCGTCGTGGGGAATCCGGCTCTCCCATTCCGATTGGGTGAGGCTGGCGGCGAGGTCCTCGAGGGCGTGGGCGCCTCGTTCCAGGCGATCGGCAAGAGCAGTTGAACGTGAACTCATCGGTTACCTCCGGCAGATGATGGGATGGGCTGGGCTCGCTCGAGCGACAGGCTCTATTTTGCCGGTTCCGCCAGTCAGCTCCAATGACCAATCGTCCCGACCTTCTGCTCTGGCGTCCGGCTTACCAGCCGTTCTAGAATCTGCGCCGATCCTCCCGCCATGCCCCGGGGGCACGCCCCGTCACCTTCTTGAAGGCACGGCTGAAAGCGGCCTCGGAGTCGTAGCCGACCTCGCGCGCGATCGCCGCGATCTTGGCACCACTCTCGCTCAATAGATTGGCCGCGATTTGTAGCCGCCACTGACTCAGATACTGCATCGGCGGTTGGCCAACCAGCTCGTTGAACCGCTTGGCGACATTGGTCCGAGACGAATTGGCCTGTCGCGCCAGTTCCTCCAGCGTCCACGGATGGGATGGCTGAGCATGGATCTCGGCCAGGACTCGACCCACGACCTCGTCCCGCAGCCCGGCAAGCCAACCGGCCTGGCCCGCCGGCAGTTCCGCCATATACCGCCGCAACAGGTCGATGAACATCAGCTCCGCCAGGCGGGTGAGCACTCCGTCGGCGCCGGGTCGGCCGAGTCGCGACTCCTCCGTGAGGCGGCGAGAGAAGTCGAGCCAGGCGCTCGACATCCCGCGCATGTGCAGCAGTCTCGGCAAGGACGCCAGGAGCGGGTTGAAGGGCCGCCGGTCGCAACCGAGGAAACCGCACACGAACGACGCGCTGGGCTGCCCGCCTTCTCCCAGCACCACTGTCTCAGGGTATCGCTCGGGCGAGCTGGTCAACATGCCGGTGACCCGCAGGTCCGGCCCGCTCGACATGACGTTCGCGTCACCGTGGGGAAAGACAATCGCATCGCCCGCGAGCAGCTCGAGCGGCCCCTGCCCGAGCAGCCTGGCATAGCAGCGGCCTTGGGTGAGTATGTGATAGGAGATGAGGTGCTCCGCCCTAGGCAGGATTCGGGGCTTCAGCTTCTGAGCCGGAGGCGACTCGACGCACCAGGGTCCCGCCGCTTCGACCGCATAGAAGAAGGCGCCGTCCAATCGGACCACGCGCAGCAGGTCGGAGAGAGGATCCAATGCCTACCCGTCCAGCATCACGGCATCGGCACCGGCGTGGACCCTCAATGTGGAGCCTTCCTCCGGCGGAGCGACCCGGGAAGGCAAACGAAAATCCACTCGCTGCTCGCCTACAGTGCCGAGCACGTGCAGGTGGTTCCCCATGTCGATCACCCGCTCGACTTCAACCATGAACGGCAGCGGGCCGTTGCCGACCCGCAGACTGCCGGGCGGGATGGCGAGCACCCGTCCGTCCACCACTACTGCGGTGTAACCCAGCAGCTCCGCCGTCGCCCGATCAGGAGGATGGGCGTAGACGAATCCCTTGATCCCGGCTGCCCTCACCTGCCCATCGATCAGCACTACCAGACGATCGGCCAGACGAAACGCCTCCTCCCGGTCATGGGTGACCAGAATGGTGGTGGCGGGAAATCTGGCCAGCACGCCCGGCAGTTCGCTCAAGAACTGGGTTCGGGCAATCCGGTCCACGCCCGCCAGCGGCTCGTCCAGCAACGTCACGGGTGCGCGGAGTCCCAGGACCCGAGCCAGGTTGACCCGCTGGGCCTCACCGCCGGAGAGCTCGCGCGCCGGGCGCTCCAGCAGACTGGCTATTCCACACTCGGCTGCGGCTTCCTCGAGCCGGGTGCGACGCTCCAGCGCCGGGACTTTCCTCAGCCGGAGAGCCAAGTCGAGATTGCGGCGAACGCTGCCGCGCAGAAACATGGCTTTCTGGAAGGCCATTCCGACCAACCCCCGGGCCAGCGGCTCCCTGCCGGCCGGCAGCCCCCCCACCCGCACTTCCCCCCGCTCCACACGCTCCAGTCCCGCGATCGTCCGAAGCAGCGTCGTCTTCCCCGCGCCATTGGGACCGAAGATGGCCGTGGTGCTGCCCCGGGGGAACCTCAGCCCAGGAACCTGCAGGATTGTGCGGCCGTTTTTGGTGACGGCTAGATCCGTGACAGAGACATCCATCAGCCGCGCTGCCGCTGCTGGATCCTGGTGAGAAGAATGTTCACGGCGAAGGCGAGCGCCAGCAGCATGACTCCGAGGGCGAGGGCGAAGGAGAGATTGCCCCGTCCGGTCTCGGTGACGATCGCGGTGGTGAGCACCCGGGTGCTGCCCCGAAGGTTACCCCCCACCGTCATCGAGGCGCCGACTTCGGAGATGACCGCGCCGAAGCCCGCCATGATGGCCGCAAGCAGGCCCAGTTGTGCCTCTCCTGCGATGATCCACAGCCGGCGTAGTCGCCCTGCGCCCAGACTGTAGAGAAGATCGGGCAGCTCCGGCGGAAGTGATTGGATCGACGCGGCCGTGAACCCCACGACAAGCGGAGTCGCGATGAGGAACTGGGCCAGCACCATCGCCTCCCTGGTGTAGATCAGGCCCAGCGAGCCGAAAGGACCGCTCCGGCTGAGCAGGAGCCAAACGAGGAGACCGATCACGATCGGCGGCATGCCCATCCCGGTGTTCACCGCGCTCAGCACCATGGTCCGCCCGCGGAACCGTCCTCTTGCTAGCGCATAGCCGATCGGAATGCCGACCAGCATCGCGAGGAGTGTCGCGACCGAGGAGATCACCAGGGTGCGCGCAACAATCCCAAAGAGCTCGGCGTCAGCGTTCAGCAGCAGCCGGACCGCGTCCCCCATCGTCTCACTGACCCACTGCCTGACCGGTCGGCCGACTCACCGCATCGGGCACAAAGAGCGGCTGGCCGAATCTGGCCCGGCCGAACTGGCCGATCCACGCTTGCACCCGAGGCTCGGTCAGGTAGCGAACGAACCGGGACGCCTCCGAGCGCTTGACCGTCGGGTGCTTGCCGGGATTGACCACATAGGCGTGATAGATATTGAGCAGCCGGGCATCGCCCTCCACCAGCGGCACCAGACTCAGCTTGTCCTTGAACGCCAGGTAGGTGCCGCGGTCGGTCAGGGTGTAGGTCTGCCGGGCGTCGGCCACGAGCAGCGTTGCGCCCATCCCCTGGCCGGTCTCCTCCCGCTGAGGCACCGATGCGGGAGAGACACCAGCCTCCTTCCACAGGGAAAGCTCCATCTTCTCGGTGCCGGAGCCGTCGCCCCGGGACACGAACGAGCCGCCGGCCGCGATCGCCTTCATGGCCGCAACCGCGTCCTTCCCGCCTCCCACCCGGGCGGGATCAGCCTTCGGTCCGATGATCAGGAAGTCATTGTGCATGACACGACGGCCCGCGATGAGCTCGCCGCTCTCGACGTAGGGCTTCTCCGCCGCGGGCGCGTGGACCAGCACCGCGTCGGCGTCACCCCGGCGAGCCATCTCCAGCGCGGCGCCGGTGCCGACCGCAATGGGCTTGACCGTGATGCAGGTCTCCTGCCGAAACATCGGAAGCAGAGAATCGAGCAGCCCGGTGTCCTGGGTACTGGTCGTCGTCGCCAGGATGATGTCGCTGCACTTCTGCTGGGCCACGATGGATCCGACCTCGAGGACGGACAGGACGCAGACGACGGAGAACAATCGCTCCATATATGCCTCAGAAGATGACTTGCGCCTGGGCCAAACCCAGGCCGCGGCGAACGCCGGGTTCCCCGACCTT
>Ga0075421_100001164_pt1 | contig 30197 bp, 30 predicted proteins | sample SoiMetdeltSBSDD5_FD_75292 | JGI IMG/M metagenome (GOLD analysis project Ga0075421, IMG submission 75292) | Bulk soil microbial communities from a Populus tree surrounding site in Tennessee, USA - Soil MetaG P. deltoides SBSDD5 | ecosystem: Environmental > Terrestrial > Soil > Tree plantation... | reverse complement strand
GCCGCGCTCGGCCGCGACGTGCTCGGCGCGCGGCGCTGACGGAGTCCCCGTGCCCGGCGTGATTCTCAAAGCGCTTTCCAAGCGCTACGGCGAGGTCGGCGCGGTGGACAACCTCTCGCTCGAGATCAAGCCCGGCGAGCTGCTCGCGCTGCTCGGGCCCTCCGGCTGTGGCAAGACGACGACGCTTCGGCTCGTCGCCGGATTTCTCGCCCCGGATGCGGGAGAAATCTGGGTCGGCGACCGATGCCTGTCGTCGCGCGCGAGCGTCGTGCCGCCGGAGCGCCGCCGCATGGCGATGATCTTTCAGAGCTACGCGCTCTGGCCGCACATGACCGTCGCGCAGAACGTGGCCTACGGCCTGCGCTTCAAGCCGGCGTTGTCGCGCAGCGATCGCGACGCGCGCGTGCGTGAGATGCTGCGCGTCGTCCAGCTGGGCGGCTACGAGCACCGCTATCCGGGCGAGCTGTCCGGCGGCCAGCAGCAGCGGGTGGCGGTGGCGCGCGCGCTCGTCGTCGAGCCCGAAATCTTGTTGTTGGACGAACCGCTGTCCAACCTCGACGCCAACCTGCGCGAGGAGATGCGCTTCGAGATCCGCCGGCTGCACGAGGCGTTCGGCAACACGACGCTCTACGTCACGCACGATCAGGGCGAGGCGATGGTGATCTCCGACCGGATCGCCGTGCTGAAGGCGGGACGCGTCGCGCAGGCGGGCACGGCGGACGATCTCTATCACCGACCGCGGACGCGCTTCGTCGCCGAGTTCATCGGACGCACGAACGTGGTGGAGGGGGTAGCCGAGTCACGCGAGACGCTCGCGCACGGCGCAATTCGGCTGCGTGTGGCTCCGGCCGAGCTCGTCCCCGGCGCGCGTGTCGCCGTGTCGATCCGGCCGCACCAGGTGAGTCTCGACACCGCGGCCGCCGGCGGGATCAACGCGCTGCGCGGGACCGTTCGGCGGGCGGCGTTTTTGGGAGATACCGTCGACTACGAGATTGCGATCGCGGGGAGTGATCTGCTCTTACGCGCGGCGGCGGCGCCGATCCCGCGCTTCGAGGTCGGCGCCGCCGTCGGAGTCCGTATCGACCCGGCCGCGTGCGTCCCGCTGGCCGGGGACAACTAAGCTATCAGCGATAGCGCCACGGGTCGTGGCGCCAGTGCGGGTGCACCTTGCGATAGACGACGACCGGGCGAGGTGCCACGACGACCGGGCGGGGTGCCACGTACACGGGGGTCGGCGCCACGTAGACCGGACGCGGCGGCGCGTAATACACGGGCGCCGGGGCGACGTAAACCGGCGGCGGTGGCGGGGCGACCACAACGGGCGCGGGCGCCACGACGACGGGCCGCACGGCGCCGAAGATGCCGACTCCACCGAGGATCTGGTTGAACACCGCGAAAGCGCCAAGGCCGAGGGCGGCGTCGGTGGCGGAGCTCGCGAAGGCAATTCCGGGAAGCAGAACCACGCTCAGCAGGGCGACGGCCGCAAGACGTTTCATGGGTGGCCTCCTGTGATTCTGCAACTTTGACGACGCCATGCCTGGCGCTATTCTCCGAAGCCCACTCGAGAGTGGGCGACGGCGAAGGAGTTCGGTATCATCGCGAGCGCATGCCCTTCCGGTGCGACGTCGTCGGCAGTCTCTTGCGCCCCACCGCCCTCGTCGAGGCGCGTGCGGCGCTCGCGTCCGGACGGCTGACCGCCCCGGAGTTCAAGCGCATCGAGGACCATGCCGTCGACGAGGCCGTGCGGCTTCAGGAATCAGCCGGCCTGGACGTCGTGACCGACGGCGAGATGCGCCGCTACGCGTTCTTCGGCCACATGGTCGAGGCGCTGTCGGGGTTCGATAAGCACGGCGGGTGGGCGATTCCCTTCCGCGACGAGCAGGGCGAGCAGCTCGTCTTCAAGCGTCCCGTCGTCGTCGAGAAGCTCGCGTGGCGCCGCAGCATGTGCGGCGAGGAGTTCGCGTATCTGCGGGCGCGGACGACGCGCGCGGCGAAAGTCACGCTGATCAGCGCCCAGCAGGCCGCCGCGTATTACGATCCCGCGCAGTCGTCGGGCGCCTATCCGACGCGCGAGGCGTACCTGGCCGACGTCGTCGACTTCAATCGGCGCGAGGTCGAGGAGCTGGTGCGGCTGGGATGCACGTACATCCAGATCGACGCGCCCCAGTATGCCGCGCTGCTCGATCCCGAGTTGCGCGCCGGCTACGTCAAGCGCGGCGCGGACCCGGACCGGCTCATCGACGCGTGCATCGAGATGGACAATGCCGTCATCGGCACGCACCCCGGCGTGCTGTTTGGCTTGCACATCTGCCGCGGCAACAACCAGTCGAAGTTCTACGCGAGCGGAGGCTACGAGCCGATCAAGCGGGTGTTCGAGAAGAGCCGGTTCCAACGGTTTCTGCTGGAGTACGACGACGAGCGGTCGGGCGACTTCGAGCCGCTGCGCGCCGTGCCGCCGGACCGTGAGGTGGTGCTCGGCCTGGTGACCACGAAGAAGCCGCGCCTGGAATCGGTGGACGAGCTGCAGCGGCGCATCGACGCGGCGGCGAAGCACGTGCCGCTCGAGCAGCTGGCCCTGAGCCCGCAGTGCGGATTCGCCTCGACGATGGAAGGCAACCGCGTGACGCCGGACGACCAGCGCCGCAAGCTCGAGCGGGTGGCCGAGGTGGCGCGACTGGTGTGGGTCGGCTGAGCCGGGAGGCGACCATGAGACCTATGCGTGTCTCGCTCGTCGTTGTCACCCTGCTCGCGCTGACCGCGGTAGTGCCGTCGGCCTGGGCGTGGGATGACGCGATCGACGACTACATCAAGGCGGAGATGGAGCGGCGTCACATCCCCGGCCTGGCGCTGGCGGTCGCGCGCAACGGCAAGATCGTCAAGACGCGCGGCTATGGTGTGGCGACGCTCGAGCACGACGTTCCGGTGACGCCGGACACCGTCTTCGAGCTCGCATCGATCACGAAACAGTTCACCGCCGCCGCGATCATGCTGCTGGTCGAAGAAGGCAAGGTCCGGCTGGACGAACCGGTCACGACGTACCTGCCGGGCGCGCCGGACACATGGAAGTCGATGTCGGTCCGCCATCTGCTGACGCACACATCGGGGCTGCCGAGGCTCGGCAACGGCTTCAAGGCGCTGGCGCCCGGCGGTCCGCGCATGCGTTACACCACCAAAGATCTGTTCGATGCGGCCGTGAAGGACGAGCTGAGCTTCCCGGCCGGTGAGCGGTTTCAGTACAGCGATGTCGGCTATGTGCTGTTGGGCATCATCATCGAGAAGGCGAGCGGGCGCCGCTACCGCGAGGTCATGGACGAGCGCTTCTTCAAGCCGCTCGGGATGACGTCCACGTCGGTCATCGACGTGTCGCGGATTCAAAAGCACCGCGCCGCGAACTATACGCTCGCCGACGGCAAGCTCGTGAACTACTGGCGGGTCTGGGACGTCGAGATGCCGTCGCACTATGGCGTCATGTCCACGGTCAAGGATCTCGTGACCTGGGACGCCGCGCTCACCGCCGGGAAAGTGCTGAAGCCGCCGTCGCTCACGGAGATGTGGACGCCGGTGCGCCTCAACGGCGGCGCGACCTATCCGTACGGATTGGGCTGGGTCGTCGACCAGCGGCGCGGTCACCGGTGGATCTCGCACACCGGCATCACCGGCACGGAGCTCTCGCGCTTTCCGGACGACGGGCTCACGGTCGTGGTACTGACGAATCTCGGCGCGACAGTGTCACCGAGCAGCCGCGCGAATTCGTGGGGGCTGACCTATGGCGTCGCCGGACGCTACATCAAAGGTCTGCTCGTCGGGCGCGAAAAGCCGCGGCCGGACCCGGACACGACACGAACGACCGCGCTGCGCGAGACGCTCCAGGAGTACGCGCGCGGCGACGAGCCGCTGGCCGTGCTGCCATTCACGCGCGGCTACTTCACGCCGCTCGGTCGAACGCTGATGGCCGAGCGGCTGAAGACGATGAAAGAGTTCACGTTCATGACGTGCGACGACGTGAGCGCCAAGTCGATGGAGCGCCACGGCGCCCGCGTCGCCCGCGTCTGCCACTACCGTCTCGTCAATGCGGAAGAGACGCGCTACTACTCGTTCTGGCTGAGAGCCGACGACGTCGTCGTCGATTTCTGGTCGTCGACCGAATGACGCTGACCTCAACGGAGGATCTTCGATGAAGGTGCTCGCCGCAGTGCTGCTCGGGTTGCTCGGATGCTGGCCGTCGCTCGCGGCCGCCCAGGCCGTGAGGATCGGTGCGGTTGTGCCGCTGACGGGACGCTACGGTCCCGGCGGCGCACAGGTCCGTGCCGGCTACGACATCGCGGTCGAGCACATCAATGCGGCCGGCGGCGTCACCGTCGGCGGCAAGAAAGTCCCGCTCGAGCTGGTGCTGCTCGACGACGAGTCCGACGCGACGAAGACCGTGGCGCGGCTGGAAAGTCTGGGAGCGCAGGGCGTGGTCGCGTATCTCGGCGGTTTCGGCTCCGACCTGCACGCGGCCGCGGCGTCCGTGGCGGAGAAAAACAAGACGCCGTACCTCGGCATCGCGTTCGCGCTCAACAAAATCCACCAGCAGGGGTTCAAGTACCTGTTCTCGCCGTTCTGGAAGTCGCCGGACATCGGCAAGCACACGCAGGGCCTGCTCGCGCTGATCCCCGCCGCGGACCGCCCGAAGACGGTGGCGATCTTTCAGGAGAAGACCGACTGGGGCCAGGAGATGGCCGCGGCGTGGATGGAGGCCGGCAAGGCTGCGGGCTATCAGGTCGTCGTGCACGGCGAGTACGCGCCCGGCGCGAAAGACTTCTCGGATCTGGTCTTGAAGGCGAAAGCGGCCAACGCCGACGCCGTGTTCGGCATCCCGACGCCGCCCGACGGCATGACGATCGTCAAGCAGATGAAGGAGCTCGGCTACACGCCCAAGCTCACCGTGCTGATCCGCGCCTCCGACTCGCCGCCGTGGACGAAGAATCTCGGCAAGGATGGCGACTACACCGTGCTGGCTGCGGGCTGGCATCACGCGATGCGCGCGCCGGGAGTGAAGGAGCTCAACGACGCGCACGAGAAGAAATTCGGCCGGCCCGCCGATCCCATCGTCGGCCCCGCCTACGCGTGCGTGCAGATTCTCGCCAACGCGCTGTCCCGGGCGGGCGCCGCGGATCGCGAGAAGGTGCGCGACGCCATCGCGGCGACCGACATGACGACGGTGATCGGCCCGGTGAAGTTCCGGCCCGACGGCACCGGCATCGTGCAGGCGGCGTTTGCGCAGTGGCAGAACGGCAAGCAGGAGCTGATCTGGCCCAAGGAGTTCGCCACCGCGCCGCTCGCGTATCCCGCGCCGCCGTTCGCCAAGCGGTGATCGTCTCGCGACCGTAGCGGCCGCATGCCTCTGCTCGAGGTAGAGCGGCTGTCGAAGCGCTTCGGCGGCGTCCGCGCGGTGCACGACGTCAACTTCGTCCTCGACGAAGGCGAGCTGCTCGGGATCATGGGCCCGAACGGCTCGGGCAAGACCACGCTGTTCAATCTCATCGCGGGCGCGCTGCGTCCCGACGGCGGGCGCATCCGGTTCGCCGGCCGCGACATCGGCGGGCTGCCCGCCCATCGCGTGTGCGCCGCCGGTGTCGCGCGAACGTTTCAGTTGGTCCGGCCCTTCGCGGGCCTGAGCGCGCTCGACAACGTGCTGGTCGGGCGGCTCTACGGCCGCGGGCGGAGCACGACGGCGGAGGCGGTCGGCGAGGCGCGCCGGCTCCTGCGCGTGCTCGGGCTCGAGGCGCGCGCTCACGAGCCGGCGGCGCGGCTGACGCTGATCGATCGCAAGCGATTGGAGCTCGCGCGCGCGCTGGCGACCTCACCGCGGCTGCTCCTGCTGGACGAGTTCATGGCCGGGCTCAATCCGACGGAGACGGCGACCGCGATGGAGCTCGTCCGCGACCTCGTCGCCGCCGGCGTGACCGTGCTCATGGTCGAGCACATCGTGTGGGCCCTGATGGACCTCGCCCGCCGTATCGTCGTCCTCAGCGCCGGCGAGAAGATCGCCGACGGCCCGCCGGCCGACGTCGCCGCCGATCCGAACGTCGTGGACGTTTACCTGGGCGGCGACGTGGGACATCGCGCGCGTGCGTGACCTCGCCGACATGGTGCCTGGCGCGCGTGCTTGAGATCTCCGGACTCGATGCCGGCTACGGCGACGTTCACGCGCTGAGCGGCGTCACGCTCTCCGTCGCCGACGGCGAGATCGTCGCGCTGCTGGGCCCCAACGGCGCGGGCAAGAGCACCCTGCTCAACTGCGTCGCCGGGCTCGTGCGGCCGTGGGCCGGCGCCATCCGCTGGCAGGGCGAGGACCTCCAGGCACTCGACGCGCACCTCGTCGTCGAGCGCGGCGTCGCGCTCGTGCCCGAGGGCCGCCGGCTCTTCGGCGGCATGAGCGTGCAAGACAACCTCGAGCTTGGTGCCTTCGCCCCGCGCGCGTGGGGGGCGCGCCGCGCGGCGCTCGAGCGTGTCTACGCGCTGTTCCCGGTGCTCGCTGAGCGCCGGCGCACCGCGGTACAAGCGCTGTCGGGCGGCCAGCAGCAGATGGTCGCGGTGGGCCGCGCGCTCATGGCGAGCCCGCGCCTGCTGATGCTCGACGAGCCGTCGCTGGGGCTGGCGCCCCGGCTCGTCGCGGCGATCCTCGAGGCGCTCGTGGCGATCAACGCCGCGGGCGTGGCCGTGTTTCTCGTCGAGCAGAACGTGCCGGCGGCGTTGGGCCTCGCTCATCGCGGCTATCTCCTCGAAGGCGGGCGGATCGTGGGCGAGGGGGAGAGCCGCACGCTCATGGCGGACGCGCACGTGCGTCGCGCGTACCTCGGTCCGCTCGCCGTGCGCAGCGAGGGTGGAGATCCGCGATGACGGTGCTCGCCCAGCAGCTGGTGCTGGGTCTCCTGATCGGCGGCCTTTATGGCCTCGCCGCCGCTGGCCTCTCACTCGTGTTCGGTGTCATGCGCGTCCTCAACGTCGCCCACGGCGAGCTCATCATGCTGGGCGGCTATGGCGCCTTCTGGCTCGCCGCACTGTTCGGCGTGGACCCGTTCGCCTCGCTCGCGCTCGTCATTCCCGGAGCGCTCGTCCTCGGCGCCGTCCTCTATGCCGGACTCTTCGGCTTCGTCGTGCGCGCGCACGAGGAAGCGCGCGTGAAGAATTCGCTGCTAATCGGCTTCGGCCTGGCGCTGGCGCTGCACGCCCTGGCCGTGCGCTTGTGGACAGCGGACGAGCGCTCGATTCCGACCTCGTACAGCGGTGCCGTGCTTTCCGTCGGCAACCTGGCGATTCCGCTCGTCCGGCTGGCGACGCTGATCCTGGCGCTCGTGCTGATCGGGGCACTGCAGCTGCTGCTGTCGCGCTGGCGCTGGGGCAAGGCCATCCGCGCCACCGCGGAGGACTGGCAGGCCGCGCTGCTCACCGGCATCGACGTGCGCCGCGCGTATTTGCTCGCGTTCGCGCTGGGCACCGCGCTGGCCGGCGCGGCGGGCACGCTCGTGACGATCGCGTACTCCGTGAGCCCGTCGATCGGGCTCGAATGGACGCTCAAGGCACTGATCGTCGTCGTGCTGGCCGGTCTCGGCTCCATGATGGGCACCTTCGTCGGCGGCCTCGTCCTCGGCGTCGCCGAGGCGGCGAGCGCCGCGACATTCGGCGGACCGTACCGCGAGATCATCGGCCTGGTGATCTTCGTCGTCGTGCTCGCCGTGCGTCCGCGCGGGCTGTTCGGTCGATGAGCCCTGCTGGGCAGGAGCGTGGCTGGGCCCTCGCCATCCTCGCCGCGCTCGGCCTGTTGGCGCTCCTGCCGCTGGCGCGGCCGCGCGAGGACACCCTGAACTTCGTGTTCCTGGTGCTGCTTTCGATCACGCTGGCCGAGGCGTGGAACATCGTCGCCGGCTATGCGGGGCAGGTGAACCTCGGCCACGCCGCCTTCTTCGGCCTCGGTGCGCTCGTGACGCGCGCGCTCTGGATCAATGGCACCCCGGTGCTGCTCGCGATGGCCGCAGGCGCGGCCGTGGCCACGCTGTTCGCGCTCGTCATCGGCGTGGCCGCGTTCCGGCTGCGCGGCGCCTACTTCGCGATCGGCACGCTGGCGCTCGGCGAGATTCTGCGAACGACAGTGGGCAACGCGCTGCCCGAGATCTCGACGCTGCCGGCGGCGACCATCGCCGGCTACCGGCTCACACTGCGGTATTACCTGGCCCTCGCGCTCGCCGCCGTCTCGATCGTCGCGGTGGCCGCGCTGGCGACGTCGCGCCTGGGGCTGGGCATGCGCGCGATCCGCGAGGACGAGGAGGCGGCGGAGGCGTCCGGCGTTGGTGCGCTCGGGCTAAAGCTGACCGCGCTGGCGCTGTCGACGGCGCTGGCCGGCCTTGCCGGCGGACTGTTCGCCTACTACCACATCAGCTACTACCCGGCGCATCCGTTCGGCCCGCACTGGACGTTCGACGCGCTCCTGATGACGTTCATCGGCGGCGTGGGCACGCTCCAGGGCCCCGTGCTCGGCGCCGTGCTCTACGTGGTGCTCAAGGAGTACCTGGCGCTGCGCTGGGTCGACGTCCATCTGCTCATCTTCGGTGCCCTCTTCATCGGCATCGTGCTGCTGCTGCCGGGGGGTCTCGTGCAGGCCGTCGAGCGCGCGCGCGGGATGTTTGGTGGCCGCGCGTGAGGGCCGCTATGCTGAATGAATGGACGAGAGTGCGCTGGTCTTCGGTCTTTTATGGTTCGTCGCGTTCCTGTTTTCGACGACGGTCCACGAGGCCATGCACGCCTTCGTCGCTTACCGCGGCGGTGATCCGACGGCATACCGCGGCGGCCAGGTGTCGCTTTCGCCCCTGCCGCACATCCGTCGCGAGCCGATCGGCATGCTCGTCGTTCCGCTGCTGACGTCGTTCACCAGCGGCTGGGCGCTGGGCTGGGCGAGCACGCCGTACGATCCGACGTGGGCCGCGCGCCATCCGCGTCGCGCGGCGAGCATGGCGGCGGCCGGGCCCGCCGGCAATCTGCTCATCGCCGCTGTCGCCTACGGACTGTTGCGCCTGGGCCTCGTGAGCGGCGTGCTGCTCGCGCCCGATCGCGTGAGCATGCGGCACATCGTCGAGCCCGCGAACGGCAGTGCGCTCCTGGCCGGCGTCGGCGACTTGCTCAGCGTGCTGCTCGTCCTCAACGTGCTCCTGTTCGTGTTCAACATGCTGCCGGTGCCGCCGCTCGACGGCGGCTCGGCCATCAGCGGCGTGCTGCCCGCGCGGCTGGCGCTGGCTGTCCGCGCCACGCTGAGCCATCCCGCGCTCTCACTGTTTGGGCTGTTCGTCGCGTGGCAGGCGTTTCCAACGGTCGCGTGGCCGATCGTCAAGACCGTGATCTGGCTCGTCCATCCCGCCGAACGATACGGCTCCGACTAATACCGCCATCTCACGCTGGCTACGCCTTGGCCTGGCGCCGGGTTTAGGATGAGGGCCCAAGGAGGCGACTGTGACGACGATCGGCATCCTGCATCCCGGTGAGATGGGCAGCGCGGTGGGCGCAGCGGCGCGAAGTGGCGGCGCGCGCGTGGTGTGGGCGTCGAGCGGGCGTGGGGCGGCCACGCGCAAGCGCGCCGAGGCCGACGGGCTCGAAGACGTCGGGACGCTGGCGCGGCTCGCGCGCGAGAGCGAGATCATCCTGTCCGTCTGCCCGCCGGCCAATGCGCCGGACGTCGCGCGCGAGGTCACCGGGACGCGCTTCGGCGGCACGTTCGTCGACGGCAACGCCATCGCGCCGGCGACGACGCGCGCGGTCGGCGAGATCGTCACCGCGGGCGGCGCGCGCTTCGTCGACGGCGGCATCATCGGCCCGCCGCCGCGCAAGGCGGGCGAGGCGCGGCTCTATCTCTCGGGCGAGGGCGCCACCGCGGTCGCCGCCGTCTTCAAGGGCTCGCTGCTGGAGGCCCTCGTGCTCGCCGGCCCGATCGGCGCGGCGTCCGCGCTCAAGATGGCGTACGGCGGCTGGAACAAGGGACAGCAGGCGCTGCTGCTCGCCATCCGTGCGCTGGCCGCCCACGAGGGCGTGGACGAGGCGCTCATCGCCGAGTGGAAGCGCTCGATGCCCGACGTCCCGGCGCGCTCCGAGCGCGCGGTGTCGGCGAACATCAAGAAGGCGTGGCGCTTCGTCGGCGAGATGGAGGAGAATGCCGCGACCTTCGCGGCCGCCGGACTGCCCACGGGCTTTCACGAAGCCGCCGGCGAGATCTATCGGCGGCTCGCGGGCTGGAAGGACACGGCGACGCCGCCGTCGATGGCCGAAGTCGCCAAGACGCTGGCGCCATGAGTGACGTCGGCCTCAAGCGTCTGCAGCATCTCGTGCTGTGGGTGGGGGACGTCGAGCGCAGCGTGGGATTCTATCGCGACGTCCTCGGCTTCGAGGTCGCCCACCGCTATCCGAACGCGGCGTTTCTGCGCATCGCGGGCAGCGGAGACGACCACAATCTCGGCCTCTTCGAGCAGCCCGGCGTGCGTCCGCCCGACGAGCGCGTGGCGCGCATGTACCACGCGGCGTGGGAGGTCGGGACGCTCGCCGATCTGGCGCGGGCGCGCCGGACGCTGATCGAGGCGGGCGCGCTCGTGGGGCAGTCCGATCACGGCGTGAGCCTCTCGCTCTACGCCAAGGATCCCGACGGCCTCGAGTTCGAGCTGTTCTGGACGGTGCCCGACGGCAAGCCCGTCCGCACGCGCGCGCTCGATCTCGACGCGGAGCTCGCCCGCCGCGGCGTCAGCGTCTGACGCCGTTCCCGCCTAGCTCTTCTTCGCCGGCGTGTGCTTGCCGCTGAGTTGCGGCGTCGTGCCCTCCAGCCCCTTCTGCTGGCGATCCAGCCGCGTCTCGCGGTCCCACGTGCGCTTGAGCGGATCGCGGACGTTGAAGCGCAGCTTGCCGAGCCCCTGCGTCTCGAGCTCGATGGCGTCGCCGTCCTGGAACGCGCTGAGCCCGCGGTGGTTGGTGCCGGTGGCCAGCACGTCGCCTGGCTCCAGCGCGTGGATCGACGTCACCCACTCGATGCATCGCGGGATCTTGTGGGCCATGTCGTTGGTGTTGAAGTTCTGCTTCACGGAGCCGTTCACGGACAGCCGGATCGGCAGCTGGTGCGGATCGGCGATCTCGTCGGCGGTCACGAGGAACGGGCCGAGCGGCGCGAACGTGTCGCGCGACTTCATCTGGTAGAAGGTGTTGCCGGTCGGTAGGAGGCCGCGCGCCGAGCCGTCGATGAAGTTGGTGTAACCGAAGACGTAGCTCATCGCGTTGGCCGCGCTCACGTGCGACGCGCGCTTGCCGATGATCACCGCCACCTCGGCCTCGCCCTCGAAGATCGTCGCCGGCACGTCCGGCAGGACCATCGTGTCGCCGTCCCCGATGACCGCCGACGGCGACTTCATAAACGCGTTGATTGGCGCCGGCTCGCTGCGCGTGCCGTCCTCCATATAGTTGACGGCCATGCAGACGATGTTCGCGGGCTTCGGCAGCGGCGGCCGGATCTTGACGCGATCCAGCGGCGTGCCGCGCTCCTGCGCCGCCGTCGACTCCAGCCGCGGGCGCAGCTCTGCGAAGCGCTCGATCACGCCGCGGATGACGTCCTGGGGGCCGAGCTGCGGAATGTCGGCGACGACGCGCGAGACGTCGACGATGGCATCGCCGTTCACCACGCCCAGCTTGAAGTCGTCGAAGAACGCGAGCTTCATCGGAGGTCCTCCGTCAGAATTTGAGGAACGCGCGCAGGGCCTCGAGCACCGCTTCGGGGTTGTCCTCGTGCAAGGTGTGGACGGCCCGCGGAATCTCCACCAACGTGCCGCGCGGCAGCTCACGCACCATGCGCTCGGCCACGTCGCGGTCCAGCACGGTGCTCTCGGCCCCGCGCAGCAGCAAGAGCGGCGGCGTGATCTCGCGGACGATCGCCCACCAGTCGACGTCGCCCATCACCCGGCGCTCCTTGATCGACGGGTGCCACTTCCACACCAGCGCGCCGTCGGGCCGGGCGCGCAGGCTCGTCGACGCCACCCAACGGTAATAGTGGATGCCGGGATAGGGATTGCCGCGATAGAGATGCCGCGCCGCCTGCTCGATCGACTCCCACGTCTCGGGCTCGGGCGGGCCCGACGAGGGCGCCATCGCGCGCTTGCTGACCTCGGGGCCGATGTCGAGCACCACGAGCCGGTCGACCATCTCCGGGCGCTTGGCCGCGAAGTACATCGCGTTGCGCCCGCCCATCGAGAGCCCGACCAGCGTCAACGTCCGCACGCCGAGCTGCTCGATGACGCTCGACAGATCCTTGAAGGCGCCCGCCGCGTCATAGATCTCTGCGGGGTCGCTGTCGCCGTGGCCGCGCGCGTCGAGCGCCCGGACGTGGAAATGCGGCTGCAGCGCGATGGCCAGCGTGTCCCAGGCGTGCGCGTGGCCAGTGAAGCCGTGCAAGAGCAGCAGCGGCGGGCGGCCGTCGCCGCCCCAGTCGAGCAGATGCAGGCGCCGGCCGTCGACGACGAGATCGCGCTCGTGCGGACGCAGCAGATTCATCGGCCCGCGCCGCCTACATCAGCCCGTAGAAACGACCAGCGTTCTCGCAGGTGATCTTGCGCGTGACGTCTGCGGGCAGGTGGCCGAACTGCTCGGCGATGTACTTCGACGACTCCGGCCACACCCCGTCGGGATGCGGATAGTCGGAGCCCCACATCAGCGTCTCGACGCCCATGTCGTCGATGAGCTTGGTGCCGATACGGTCGTACTGGAAGGTCGCCTTGCACTGGCGCCGCCAGTAGTCGCTGGGCTTCATCGTCAGCCCGAGATCGCGAAAGCGATCCTCCCACTCGTAGTCCATGCGATCGAGCACGTAGGGGATCCATCCGATGCCGCTCTCGCCGAACGAGATGCGGATGTTCGGATAGCGCTCGAGGATCGCGCGACCGATCACGGCGGAGATGATGTTCACCAGATTCAGCTGGAAGCTCGAGACCGCGGTGAAAAACGCCGCGCGGCGGACGAGGCCCTTCTGCTGATCGATCACGCTCAGCGGCAGCGCCGGAAAGGTGTGGAAGTGGATCGGCAGATTCACGTCGTTCACGGCCTGCCAGAGCGGCTCCCAAACGGGATGCCACATGGGCTCCATGTCCCACGAGCACGACAGCTCCATGCCTCGCAGACCCATGCGCGCGACGCGGTAGATCTCCTTCGTCGCGGCGTCGATGTCGCCGTACGGCAGGCACGCCAGGCCGATGAAGCGGTTCGGGTCGTACTTGCAGAAGTCGACGAGCCAGTCGTTGTAGATGCGGAACATCTCGGTGGCGGCCTCGTGGTCGTTCAGGCGCGTGGCCGCGCCGAGGATGCCGAAGATCACTTCCGCCTGCACGCCGTCGCGGTCCATGTCTTTGGCGCGCAGCTCGGGCGTGGACGGTCGCAGCACGCCGCGCTTGCCGTCCTCGTAGAGGCCGGTGGCGGCCATGGCGTCGACGCGGTGATTCTGGCCGGGCACGAGCTTCTGCCCTGCGGGACCGACGCCGCACACGAGCCCGAACGAGCCGCCGTTTTTGCACGTCCAGTACGGGCCGTCGGGTCCGTCCGTGACGTACGGCATCCGATCCTTCATGACCGCCGAGGCGTTGGCGGTGAAGAGGTCGGGCGGCAGCATGGGGAGATCGATGTGACAGTCGGCCGAAATCCGCGTGTAGGTCGTCATGGCCTGTCTCCTCGGCGGGGATAGTACACCTGCCCGGCGGAAGTTGTAGACTCACGCGGTCATGGAGACGCGACGGCCGCTCGACGGCATCCGGGTGCTGGAGCTCGCGCAGGTCGTCGCCGGGCCGTTCTGCGGGACGCTCATGGCAGAGTTCGGCGCCGAGGTCATCAAGACGGAGCTGCCGGACAAGGGCGACGATCTCCGGCGACTCGGACCGAGCGAAGACGGCGTCTCCTACTGGTTCGCCGTCGACAATCGCAACAAGAAGCTTATGACGCTCGATCTGCGCACGCCGAAGGGCCAGGACCTCGTGCGCCGGCTCGCCACCAAGGTCGACGTCGTGCTCGAGAACTTCCGCCCGGGCGTGCTCGAGAAGTGGGGACTCGGCTGGGAGACGCTGCACGCGCTGAACCCGCGGCTCGTCATGGCGCGCATCACCGCGTTCGGCCAGACGGGACCCCTGCGGCACGGGCCTGGCTACGCGGCCATCGGGTCGGCGTTCGGCGGCACCTGGTACGTCAACGGCCACGCCGACCGCCCGCCCGCGCGTCCGACGCCGGTCTATCCCGACTACATGACGGGACTGTTCACAGCGTTCGGCGTCATGGCGGCGCTGCGCCACCGCGATGCCACCGGCGAAGGGCAGTGCATCGACGCGGCGCTCTACGAGTCGGCGTTCCGCGTCATGGAATACACGACGACGTTTTATGGCAGGCAGGGCGTCGTGCGTGAGCGCGGCGGCCTGCAGCACGCGGGCTGGCCGGGCGGCGCTTTCGAGACGCAGGATCATCGCTGGATCGTCTTCACCTCGCCCGCGCAGCATCTGTTCGAGCGCCTGTGCGTGATGCTGGGCGAGCCGGACCTGCCCAAGGATCCGCGCTTCGCCAGCGCGGCGGAGCGCCCCAAGAACATCGGGCTGATCCTCGACATGGCGACGCGCTGGTTCGCCGCGCGGCCGTTCGACAAAGCCGTGGAGGAGCTGCGCACGCACGACATTCCACACTCGCCGATCATGAGCATGGCCGACATCTTCGCGGACCCGCACTTCCGCGCGCGCGAGATGATCGTCGACGTGCCGTCGGAGATCGGCCCGCTGGCGCAGCCGGGCGTGACGCCGAAGCTGTCGCTCACGCCGGGGCGCGTCACCCACGCCGGCGCGGCGCTCGGCCATCACACCGATGAAGTGCTGACGGAAGTCCTCGGGATGTCACCGGCGGAGATCGCCGCGCTGCGCGCGGACAGGGTGATCTGACCCGCGTCCTCGTCGCGACGTTCGTCACCCTCGGCCTCGCGTACGGTTTCTGGTATTCGTACTCGGTCTTTCTCGTCGCGTTCCTGCGCGAGTTCGGCTGGAGCCGCTCGGTCGTCGCAGGCGCGTTCTCGGTGCTGGTCGTCGTTCACGGGGTGTCGGGACCGCTGCTCGGCTGGCTCATCGAGCGCGCCGGGCCTCGCGCGGTCATCGCGACCGGCGGCCTCGTGCTCGCCGCCGGGCTGTTCCTCGGCGCGCACATCTCTGACGTTTGGCATCTATACGGAGCCATCGGGCTGCTCACCGGACTCGGCGTGAGCGCGGCCGGGTGGGTGCCGGCCGTGGTGTTGATCCGTGGCTGGTTTCCCGCACGCTTGGGCACGGCCATCGGCATCGCCTCCGCCGGCATCGGCGTCGGGATCTTCGCCCTCGTGCCGTTCACGCAACTGCTCATCGATGCGCTCGGCTGGCGCTGGGCGCTGCGCGTGCTCGGGGTCATCGTCGCGGCGTGGATCGTACCGGCGGCGCTGCTGCTCGTGCGCGACGCGCCGCCGGCTGTCGTCGGCGACCGGCGAGCCGGCGAAAGTCCCATCCGATCGTCGCGCGCGTACTGGACGGTGCGCACGGTGATCCGCACGTGGCGGTTCTGGCTCACCGCGGCGGTGTTCTTCGCGGGAAGTCTCGCGACGCAGATGCTGCTGGTCCATCAAGTGGCCTACCTGGTCGACCACGGCGTGCCCGGTCTCGTCGCCGCCACCGTCGTCGGCATCGTCGGCGTGGCCAGCGTCGCCGGCAAGGCGGGCTGGGGAACGCTGTCGGACCGCATCGGTCGCGAGCCCACGTACACGCTGGCGTTCGTCTGCGTGGCCGCGAGCGTCGGCGCGCTCGCGCTTGCCGGAGCGCAGCCGCGCACGCCGCTGCCGTACGTCTACGCGGTGCTCATCGGCGTCGGCTACGCGGCCACGGCGCCGCTCACGCCCGCCATCGCGAGCGACCTGTTCGGCGGCCCGCGCTTCGCGCGGATCTTCGGGATCTTGCACCTCGCCAACTCGATCGGCGGCGCGCTCGGCCCATGGGTGGCCGGGCGGATCTTCGACGCGACCGGCGGATATGCGGCAGCGCTGCCGATCGCGGCAGGCATGGCGCTGCTGGCTCCGGCGCTGCTGTGGGTCGTCGCGCCGCGGCGGCCCAACGCGCCACCGTGATCTGCCGCGCATTCCATCACCGCGAGGAGTTCCCGCGGCGTGCCGGGCGCAGCGCCCGACGGCGACGTCCCTCCCCAGTGCGCAACACCCGCGCAGACACCGAAAGCGTCTACAATCGGCCGTTCTCGCCTGGCATCACCGATGCGACAGGCGAGCGGCCAGCTCATCCCAGGAGGCGGCGCTATGAAGCGGAAGGCCAAGGCCAAGGGGCGGAAGTCAAAGGCAGGGAAGCGGGTCAAAGACCTGACCGCCAAGGACACGAAGCAGGTGAAAGGCGGCAAGGCCAACTTTGAAGAGATCCCTTTCACCTCGCGCGTGAACAAGGCATCGCCCCTCCTGTTTTAGGTCTGGGGATCCGCGGGCGCCCGCGCGGCGGGGCCGCATCGCGCTTGCACCGCGGTGGGCGCCTGTGGATAAGTAGTGGCCCCCATGGCGACGCTGGCGGGCGCCCGGATCTTCACGGTTGGGCAGACGGTCTACGTCTGGGAGGACATCGTCCTCGCCGGGCAGCTCTCAGGGGAGTGGGGAGCGCTCGAGCAGCGGGTCCGCGACGGACTCGCGTGTCTGGCGCGCCTCGACGACTCCGAAGAGGACGCCGAGGACGCCCTGGACGAGGACGACGTCGACACCGCCGCGAACGACTTTCGCTACGCGCGCGACCTCATCGCCGCCGCCGACCTCGAGTCATGGCTCGCCGACCGCGGGCTGACCGTCGACGCATGGCTCGACTTCATCCGCCGCACGCTCCTCCTCGAACGCTGGACTGACGCCCTCGACGACATCCGTGAGTCGTACGAGATCGACGACGACGAACTGGCGGAAGGCGTCGTCTGCGAGGCCGTGTGTAGCGGCCTGGCGCAGCATCTCGCCGGGCGGCTCGCCGCGCGCGCGGCAATCGACGCCCGCTTGCGGGAGTCCGGCGCGCTCGACGTCGAGGGCGCTGCGGCCGATGGGTCGGAGCACCTGCGACGGCTCGAAGAGACGTGGCAGCGATTCACGGCGCGTTTGGCGCCGCCCGAGGCGCTCAAAAAAGTCATCGCCACGCACGCGCTCGACTGGATCCGGTTCACCGTGGCGGCCGTGATCGCGCCCGCCGACGAGCTCGCGCGTGAGATCGCGCTCTGTGTGCGTGAGGATCGGCGAGCCATCGCCGAGGTTGCGGCCGAGGCGGATCTGCCTTGCGAGACTGCCGAGTGGTGGCTCGAAGATCTCGAGCCGAGCGTACGTGATGCGCTAGTCGTGGCACAGCCGGGCGACGTCGTCGGGCCACTCGCCGTCAAGGCAGGGCAGCTGGTGCTGACGGTGGCGGACAAGCGTTTACCGTCGGACGACAATCCGGCGGTGCACGCGCGAGCGGAGGCCGCGCTGCTCGTCCGCACCGTCGAGCACGAGATCGCGCAGCGGGTGGTATGGCACAGAACGTTCTAGACGACAGCGCGCTCGAGCGGCTCCCGCTGCTGCAGGCGCTGCCGCCCGAAGTTCGCATCGAGATCAAGCGCCGCTTCGTGCACGCCGCTCATCCCTTCGGCGCCGTGATCGTCCGCGAGGGCGAGCCGGCCGATGCCCTGTACGTCCTCGCCAGCGGACGCGCGCGCGTCGTCAAGCGCGGAGACAACGGCGACGAGGTTCCCCTCGACGTCCTCCGCGCGGGCGACGTCTTCGGCGAGATGGCGCTGCTCGAACGAACGGTGCGCACCGCGACCGTCCGCGCCAGCAGCGAGGTCCAGGTGTGGCGGCTGGATCGGCCGGCGTTCGAGGATCTTCTCGTCACCTGGCCGGATATCAAGAAGCACCTCGAGCTGCAGGCTGCGCGCCGGCGCCTGCAGAACTTCTTCCGGTCCTACACCGCGTTCGCGCGCCTTCCCGTGGACGCGGTTGCTGCGATGCTCAGCCAGCTGGAGGCGCAGACGGTGGCCGCCGGCGAGCTCGTGATCCGACAGGGGGAGCCGGCGGGCCCGATGTACATCGTCGAGGCCGGTCGGCTGCGGGTGTTCGTGGAGGAGTACGGCGGCCGCCGTTACCTGCGATACCTGCGCCGCGGCGACTTCTTCGGCGAGCTCTCGCTGTTCAAGCGCGAGCCACGCACGAGCACGGTGGAGGCGGTCGAGCCGTGCCGGCTGCTGCGGTTGAACGAGGCGACCTTCAGACAGTTGCTCGAGGGCTATCCCGAGTTCCGCACGCAGCTCGAAGAACGTATCGCACAGTACGATTACCGGACGGTCGCCCGCGTGCCGCTCGACTTTGCCGAAGAAACGCTGCCCGCCGAGCTGCGCGCGCACGAGAAGGTCGGGCCGCGCCAGGTCGAGGCGACGGAGGACGAAGAGCCCGATACCGAGGAGGGTTCGGCCGCCCCGTTCGCGACGCCCGATGGACGCTTCGTCAAGCGCGCGCGGCGGATCCGACGATTTCCCTTCGTGCGTCAGCTCGACGCCGCGGACTGCGGCGCGGCCGCGCTGGCGATGGTGTGCCGCCATTACGGCCGCGCCGTGAGCCTGGCGCGTATCCGACAGCTGTGCTTCACCTCGACCGATGGCACGAGCCTGCGCGCGCTCTGCCGCGCGGCCACCGAGCTCGGCCTGGCCGCCCGCCCGGTGAAAGTCTCTGCCCGCAATGTTGCGCAGATGCCGCTGCCGGCGGTCGTGCACTGGGAGGGCAATCACTGGGTCGTCGTCTACGACGTCGCCGACGGCCACGTTCGGATCGCCGATCCTGCACTCGGGCTGCGGCGCGTGCGGCGCGAGGATTTCGAGGCGCGCTGGAGCGGCTACACCGCGCTCTTCGATTACACCGACGCGTTCGCGCAGGCGCCGGTCGAAGGACCCACCGCCGCCTGGCTCTGGCCGTTCGTCCGGCCGTTCCGCTCGGTCCTCGCCAGGGCGCTCGGGCTGGCAGTGGTGGCGGCCGCGCTCCAGATGCTGCTGCCGGTCTTCACCCAGGTGATCGTCGATCGGGTGCTGGTCGAGCAGGACGTGGGTCTGCTGAACATGGTCGTGCTCACCATGCTCGTCGCGCTGGCGTTCATGACCGTGGCGACGGTGGTGCAGCGCTATCTGCTGAGCTTCACCGCCGTGCGCATCGACGCCGCGACGCTCGACTATCTGACGCGCACGCTGCTGGCGCTGCCGATGTCGTACTTCACCTCGCGGCGCACGGGCGACATCCAGCGTCGTCTGGCCGGTCTGCGGCAGGTGCGCGAGTTCCTCGTGCACAGCGCGGTGGGAGGCATGACGGCGCTCGTGCAGCTCGCGGCGGCGCTGGCGCTGATGGCCGTCTACAGCCCGCTGCTCGCCGGCGTGTTCCTCATCACCGCCCCGCTCTACCTCGGGCTCATGCGTTTCTCCGCCAAGCGGCTGCGTCCGATCTTCGACGACCTGGAAGAAGGGTTCGGCCGTTACGCCTCGCACCAGATCGACGCCATCAAGGGCATCGAGACGGTCAAGGCGCTGGGTGCGGAGGTCGCCTTCCGCGACCTGATGCTGCAGCAGTTCCACCGCATCGCGCGCCGCCAGTTCCGTGCGGATTTCACGGTGATGACCTACGAGGGCGCGGTCGGCATGGTGACGTTCCTGACCTCCGCGCTCTTTTTGTGGTTCGGGGCCCGCCAGGTGCTCGACGGCCATCTCACGATCGGCGCGCTCGTGGCGTTCAACGCGCTGGTCGCCCTGGCGAACGCGCCGATCACGACGCTGCTCAACCTCTGGGACAACTTTCAGGTCGCCGCGGTCCTCCTCGGACGCCTCGACGACGTGTTTCAGCACGAACCGGAGCAGGGTCGGGCGCGCGACCGGCTGCAGCCGGTGCGGACGCTGGAAGGACGCATCAGCCTGCGCAATGTCGGATTCCGCTATGGCGGCCCCGAGTCGCCCGCGATTCTCGAAGGTATCTCGCTCGACGTCGCCGCCGGCCGCACCGTCGCCATCGTCGGCCGCAGCGGCTCGGGAAAAACCACGCTCGTGAAATGTCTCGCCGGCCTGCTGGAGCCGACCGACGGCGCGATCCTCTACGACGGCGTCGATCTCAAGACGCTGAACTATCGCGACCTGCGCCGGCAGATCGGCTTCGTGCTGCAGGACAATCACCTGTTCGACGACACCATCGCGCGCAACATCGCCTTCGGCGAGGACGAGCCCGATATGGACCGCGTGATGTGGGCGGCCCGCGTCGCGAACGCGCACGAGTTCATCGAGCGGCTGCCGCTCGGCTACGACACGCGCATCGGCGAATCGGGCCTCGCCATCTCCGGCGGCCAACGCCAGCGCATCGCCATCGCCCGCGCGGTCTACCTGCAGCCGCCGGTACTCATCCTCGACGAGGCGACGTCGTCACTGGACACCGAGTCCGAGCGGGCCGTGAAGGAAAACATCGACCGGCTGCTGGAGGGCCGCACGTCGTTCGTCATCGCGCATCGGCTCAGCACGGTGCGCGACGCGGACCTGCTCATCGTCCTCGAGAACGGACGACTCGTCGAGCAGGGCAGCCACGACGATCTCATGAAGCGCCAGGGCCTCTACTTCTATCTGGTGAGCCAGCAGCTGGCGCTCTGAGCCATGCCGCCCATCGACGAGCCGTTCCTGCCGACCGAGCCGCCGCACTGGGCGGCGCGTGGGCTCACGTGGATCGTGCTCGTCGTGTTCGCGGCGGCGCTGATCGCCGCCGTCGTCATCACGGTCCCCGAGCGCGTGTCGAGCCCGTTCGTTCTCATCCCCGCTCAGGGCACCGATCCGATCAGAGCCTCGCGCAGCGGCGTGGTGACCGCGGTGCGCGTGGCCGAAGGCCAGGCGGTCGCGCGCGGCGCCCCGGCCTTCGTCGTCCGCTCCTCGGTCGCCGGCGACCGCTCGGCTGAGCTGCAAAGTCTCGAGACCCACATGACCGGCTCGGAGGACAGCCGGCGTAACATCCGCCAGCGCTACGAGAGTCAGCAGCGGGCGGACGCCGAGGAACAGCGACGGCTCAGCGTGCGCGCGGCGCACCTGCGCGAGAAGCTGGCGGAGCAGCGCGGACTGCGGGACGTCCGCGAGGCGCGGTTCGCGCGCGACATCGAGATCCAGAACAACGACATCGAGATCACCCAGCGCGAGATCGAGCTCAAGCGCGGCCAGTACGCGGTTGCGCGCGAGCTCGCCGATCGCATGGAGCGCCATCACCGCGACGGCACGATCTCGTGGCTCGAATACAACACGCGCCGTCTGGAGGCGACCAAGCTCGAGGTGGAGCAACAGCAGCTGCAGCGCACGCTCGAGACCGCGCGTCTCAAGCTGAGCCAGCTCCGCGCGGAGCACCAGACGTGGGAAGTGGAGTGGAAGCTCGGCGTGGCCGCGCTCGAGACGGAGGCGCGCGAGGTGCAAGCGTCTCTGGCCGCGCTGGGACAGAACGTCGTGGCGCGCACGGCGGAGCAGCGCGAGCAGGATCGGCGACTCAGCGAGGATGCCGCGAAGTCTCGCATCCGCGCGACGGCGCTGCGCGAAGAGCTGGATCAGACGCGCGGCGCCGATCTCACGGTGGCGGCCCCCTGCGCGGGCACCGTCCTGCGCCTCGCCGTCAACGCGGCCGGCGCGGTCGTGCAGGACGGCGATGTGCTCGCGGAGCTCGCGTGCTCGGGCGAGCGGCTGCAGGCGGAGGTGAGCGTGGCGCCGTCCGGATCCGGACGCATCGAGCCCGGTCAGCTCGTGCGCCTGCTCTACGACGCGTTTCCGTATCAGCGGCACGGCATCAAGCACGGCACCGTGCGCTGGGTCAGCCCGGCGAGCGTCACGATCAAGGACAAGCCCGTGTTCCGCGTGCTCGTCGACCTCGAGGACTACGACGTGCGTGTGAAGGGCGACCGACGCGCACTCATGGCCGGCATGGGCGGCCGCGCCGACATCGTCGTCGGCCGTCGCTCGCTGATCTCGTATGCGTTCGAGCCCGTCCGAATGCTGCGCGAGACGCTCGCCGATCGCACGCCGACCCGCGACCGCGCCCGATAAGACGGTCTTGACGTGCGAGCTTCTGCGACATAGAAGGACGATCGCGACACCATCCACGTCGGAGGAGGGCGGGCATGAAGAAGAAGGCGAAGAAGGCGGCAAAGGGCGGACGCAAGAGCTCGGTCAAGGACCTCACCGCCAAGAAGGCGGCCGCGGTCAAGGGCGGGATGATCAACCTCCGGGCGGAGCTCGACAAGCACTAACAGCCAGAGCCCCGCAGCCGCGTCTCCCCTGAGGCGCCACCGCAATCGTCGCTCCGTCCGCAGCCGGCGCAGCGCCGCCGGCGGCGGACGGCCGTCAGTTCCCCCCGCTATCGTGCCGTTCCGCACGTCCGCCCGCTCGCGATACGAGCGCTCTTGACGAGCGCGACTTTCTGCGACATACGTCGACGCGCGATGAGCGTCGTCATCTTCACGGGACCGACATTGGCGCCCGACGCGGGGCGTACCGTGCTCGAAGCGACCTACCTCCCTCCGGCCGCGCAGGGCGACGTCTACCGTGCCGCACGGCAACGGCCGCGCGCCATCGGCATCGTGGACGGCTACTTCGAGTGCGTCCCCTCGGTGTGGCACAAAGAGATCCTCTGGGCGCTCGCCCACGGGATCCAGGTGTATGGCAGCGCCAGCATGGGCGCGCTGCGGGCCGTAGAGTGCGAGGCGTTCGGCATGGTCGGGGTCGGCGCGGTGTTCGAGGCTTTTCGCGACGGGGTTCTAGAGGACGACGACGAGGTTGCAGTCGTCCATGGCCCTGCGGACACCGGCTATCGCCCCCTTTCGGAGGCGATGGTCAACATCCGCTGGACGGTTGGCGCGGCTGTCGCCGCCGAGGTGCTCGACCCAGCCAACGGCGCTGCCCTCGAGCGCGTTGCCAAGGCCCTCTACTACCCCGAGCGCGCATGGCCCCGCATTCTGGCCGGTGCCGCCAACTCGGGGCTGGCGGCGGCCCACGTCGACCGCTTGCGCAGCTGGCTGCCGTCCGGACGCGTGGACCGCAAGCGCGAGGACGCGCTGGCAATGCTCAGAGCTATCCGCGACGACGTCGCCGTGGACCACGGCCGGCGCCGCGCGGCGTTCACCATCGCGCGGAGCGCTCAATGGGAGCGCGCCCGGCGGGCGATGACATGCACTGCACACGTCGGCCACGTTGGGGGAGGTGGGCCGTGAAGAAGAAGGCGAAGAAGCGTAATACCAAGGGCCGTCGCAAGGGCTCGGCGGTGAAGGACCTGTCGGCGAAGAAGGCTGGCTCGGTGAAGGGCGGAGTGGTGGCGATCAAGCCCAGTGCCTACGGCAAGATCATCTTCGAGTGACGGGAGAACGTCGTGAAAAAGAAAGCGAAGAAGCGCAGCGCCAAGGGCCGGCGCAAGCGTTCTGCGGTGAAGGATCTCAGGCCCAAGAAGGCGGGCTCGGTAAGGGGCGGCGCCACCATCACGGAGGCACCCGCGGTGACCACCATTCGGGGCGGAATCACCGCCATCCAGCCTGGCGTGACTATGAAGTGGATGCCGGCCCCTTAACGCCCAAGTCCTACCGCTGCGGAACCCACCGTCTCGTCGATCCCGACGAGACGGTGGCGCGGCTTCGGCCGCATCTGGGCGCCCTCGGCATCACGCGTCTCGCCAACGTCACGGGCCTCGACCGCGTCGGCGTGCCGGTGGTGATGGTGTGCCGGCCGAATTCGTGCTCGATCGCCGTACATCAGGGCAAAGGGCTCACGCTGGCCGCGGCGCGCGCGTCGGGGCTCATGGAGGCCGCCGAAGTCGCTCACGGCGAGCGGGTTGTCCTGCGCCGGCGCGTGAGCAGCTACGCGCGGCTCTCGCGTGGGGCGGCAGTGGTCGATGTCGCACGCCTTCCGCGCCGGCCAAACGCTGAGGTCCACTACCGGCGGATCCCCTGGGTCCAGGGGCGCGACGTGCTCACCGACGAGCCGATCTGGGTGCCCTACGAGCTCGTCTACACCCGCTACACCGCCGTGCTCCGCCCGTGGAGGTGCTTCGAGGCCACGACGAACGGGCTTGCGTCTGGAAATTGTGAGCTCGAGGCGCTCAGCCACGGGCTCTGTGAGGTTATCGAGCGCGATGGGTTCAGTCGCTGGATCCGACTTCCCCGCGCCGCGCAGGACCGAACGCGCTTGGATCTGGCCACCGTCGACGACGCGTCCAACTGGGAGCTAATCGGGCGATTCGAGGCAGCGGACATTGCGGTCGCGGTCTGGGACATGACGTCGGGCAACCGCGTACCGGTTTTTGGCTGCCAGATCCAGGACCGCGACGTTACGTATCAGCGCCGCGTGGCCGCGACGTGGGGGTATGGCTGCCATCCGACGCGGGGCGTCGCTCTGTCGCGGGCGCTCACCGAGGCCGCGCAATCGAGGCTCACGTGGATCGCGGGCTCCCGAGACGACATCGGCCCCGACACGTACGCTCGCCATCTCGCCCAGCGCGAGGTGGAGCGGGAGCGGTCGTATCTCGAGGTGCGCGCGCCAACGCGGCGGTTTACGGACGTACCCAGCTTCGAGGCCGACACCTTCGAAGAAGACGTCTCCTGGCTGCTCGGCCGGCTGACCGCCACGGGCATCCGCCAGGTGGCGACGGTGGATCTGACGCTGCCCGAGTTTGCGATTCCGGTGGTCCGCGTCGTCGTCCCCGGCTTGGAGCCCGGCACCGAGCCGAGGAGACAGCCACCGCGCCGGTTGAGCGTCACCGCGGCTCGACGAGCAATCCAAAGTCCACGAGCCGCCGCACGAGATCCAGCTGAACGTTGATCCGGCGTTCGGCCCGGATGCGAGCGAGCGTCTCCGAGGTCGGACGGCCGTCGAAGTACGGCAGGACATCCACAAGGAGGCGCGGCAACTCGAGCGGATCGTACGCGCTGTACGTCGTCACGAGGACGCGCTCCCGACCGACGACGACCGCCTGGAACGGGCCGACCCCTAGCCGCACCGGGATGGCGTCGTTGCCGTGACGTCGGTACGCGTCGACAAGGATACGCGCCAGGGCATCGACGCTCGCGCCGCCGATACCCACGACATCGCGCCATTTCAGAGGGTTCACCACACCGGCGGCGCGGCGGAACAGCTCGCGCTCACGGCCATGCCATGCGCCCCAGAGCGCCGCATATGTTGCGTCATCCACCTCACCATCCAGACCGCGGGCGTCGATAGGTGAATCGCCGAAGCCCCGGTCGGAGCCGCGCGGTAACAAACGGGCGAGCAGGCCGGCTTCCACGCCGATCTTCAGCAGACACCAGCGGCTGAGCTCTCGCTCCGCGATGGCGAGGAGCTGGTCGAGCGAATGCCAGAAGCGCAGGCCGGTGGCGCCGCGCACGTGCTTGCAGAACCACGTCGCGCACACGCCATTGCGGTGACGCCAGACGCCGCAGGCACCGCCGGCCTCGGCACGATAGTGCGGGCAGCGCAGGGTTTTGGCCTGACCCATGCCGTGCAGTGTGGCGTGACGGTAGAGCAGCGCACGGACGGGCGTGGGCTGAAGCCCGAGCGGCGTCACGCCGACGCGCGCATCGATACGCTGCTCGACTGTGGCGCGGCCCGCCTCGAATGCTGGATCCGGATCGTCGAGGATGCGACCGACGAGGAAGTTCGGAAGGTTCGGAGTGTACGTGCAGCACTTCGTTTCCTCCGCGAACACGACCATGCCGGGGGCGGCCGAACCGCTGGGCCGCATCGCGCATTGCTCGCAGGTGGCCTCGGATTCGTGGGGCAGCGGACCGCCGAGGAGATCGTCGATCCACCGGGCGTAGAGCGGCGGCAGGGTGCTCGGTGGCTGCCACGGGGCGGGGCGAGTCGGCTTGGTCATATTTCCGGTGCGTGAAGGTATCACGGTCGAAACGCCCGATCGCGCAGGGCTTCGATGCGCGCGTCTGCCCGAGCCCAAAGCCACGGCGTACGGATATGCGGCTAAATCGCCGCCTTGACGATTGCCGCCTCTGGCACCCGGCATGCTACTGCGCAGCGGTCACCTAATTGGTCAGGAGGCACGCCGCGATGAAGAGCAAGAAACATCGCAGAGCACCCGCCGAGCGGTGAAGGACCTGACGGCAAAGAGCGCAAAGGCGGTCAAAGGTGGAGAGCTCGCGAAGGCATGCGCCACCGGCGAGCACATCAAAAAAGCCGTGCTGTTCGTGCGCTAGACGGAGGAACGCTTCCATGAAGAACAGGAAGGCTCGGAAGAGCAGCCGCCGCGCAGTGAAAGATCTGACCGCTAAGACGGCGAAGGCGGTGAAGGGCGGCAACACGGCCAGTCCGGTGCTTCTGCAGGCATGCGCCACCGGCGAGCACATCAAGAAGGCGGTGCTGTTCGTCTGAGCTAGATCGCAAAGCCGGGCGGCCGGGAGAGGTCCGGCCGCTCGGCGAATAGCCGCGCCCACGCGGCGCGTGCCACACGCTCGGCCTCTGCGACGATCGCGGGCTCGTCGAGCGTCAGCACGCGCCTCTCGCGCATGATCCAGCGGCCGTCGACCATGACCGACTCGACGTCGGCGGCCTGGCCCTGGTGGACGAAGCACGAGACGGGACGCACCGCCGGCGTGAGGTGCGGCCGTCGGAAATCGACCACGATGAAGTCCGCGCGGTTGCCCGGCGCGAGCCAGCCGCCGTCGGCAATGCCGAGCGCGCGGTAGCCGTTGCGCGTCGCCCACGTCAGCGCCTGCTCGGGCGTGGGCCGGCGGCCGTCGCTCCGGCGCACTCGCTCCATGAACATCGCCGTCCGCGTGACCTCCACCATATCCTCGGCCATGTTGTCGGTCCCCAGCGTGACGAGCGCGCCGGCGCGCTCGAGCTCGTCGATACGCGCGGCGAGGCCGCGGCGCGCGGCGATCGCGGAATTGATCGCGACCGCGGCTCCGGAAGCGCCAAGCGTTTGCTCTTCCTCCGCCGTCATGCAGCGGCAATGCGCGGCGATAAGGCGCGGCGAGAGCAGTCCGCAGCGCGCGACGTACTCGGTCGGCGTCACGCCGCGCTGCTCACGAATTGCGGCGACCTCGCCCCACACCTGGCTCAGGTGGATCGTCGCCACCGTGCCGAGCTCGTCCTGCAGCTTGCGGACACGCCCGAGCAATTCCGGCGAAGCGAGATCCGGCGCCCACGCCGCTACTCCAACGCTGAGGCGACCGTCGGCGCGTCCATGCCAGCGCGCGTGCAGCGCGCGAATGCGCGCAACACCATCCTGCGCCAGCGCAGCGTCCTGCTCGAACGGACCCGGCTGGCCGATCGACGCACGTGCGCGGTCCCACGCGCGCTCGCAGAGCACGAGCCGCAGACCCGTGGCGGCGAGCGCGTCGGCGTAGACATCGAGCTGGGCGCCTTCTTCGAGGACGAGCGTCGTCCCGCTGCGAATCGCCTCGAGCGCGCCGAGCGTCGCCATCAGCCGCTCCTCGCCCGCGGACAGCGAGGGCAGCGGCAGCGGTGAGAGCCCGCCCGTGAACGGCGGCGTGTGCGGCGGCGAGAGATCCTCATAAATCCCGCGGGCCAGCACGCGCGGCAGATGCGTGTGGGTGTTCGCGAAGCCGGGGAAGACAGCGCGGCCCCGCGCATCGATCCGCTCGGCAGTCTCGTAGCGCGGCAAAATCTCGGCAGCTGGACCCACCGCGACGATCCGCGTGTTGTCCACGGCGAGCGCGCCGTCGGGATAGAGCGTGCCGGCGTTGTCGCCGGTGACGATCGTCGCGCCGTGGATGACGAGCGGGCGAGGCATGGGCGCCACTCTATCGCTTTCGGCGGGTGTCGGTCCGCGGTATCGTACGGACCCCTACAGGAGGCCCTGACATGGATCGTGTCTGCCGATTGCTCGCAGGCGTCGTCGCGCTGACGCTCGCGGCGTGGCTCACCGCCGCGGGGAGCAGCGACGCTCAGACACCCGCTGGCAAGCCGGCGCCCAAGTCCGGCGGCGTGCTGCGCGTGGCGCTGATCGGCGAGCCGCCGACGCTGGACGCGCACGCGACGACGGCCGTCATCACGCGCGAGATCATGATCAACGTGTACGAAGGGCTGTTCGCCCTCGACGCGAAGTATCAGCCGGCGCCGCTGCTCGCCGAGAGCGCCGAATCTCTCGACGGCGGCAAGCGCTACGTCATCCGGCTGCGCAACAACGTCAAGTTCCACAACGGCAAGCCGCTCACCTCGGCCGACGTCGTCGCCTCGCTCAAGCGCTGGGGCGCGGTTGCGAGCCCCGGCAAGGCCGTCTTCAAGAATGTCGAGACGGTCGACGCGAAGGATCCGCTGACCGTCGACATCCGGTTGAAGGAGCCGTCGAGCGCGCTGCTCACGATTCTGGCGCACGTCGACAGCGCCGCGTCGATCTATCCCAAAGAGGTCATCGACAAAGCGGGTGAGACGCCGCTGAAAGAGTATGTCGGCACCGGTCCGTTCAAGTTCGTCGAGCACCGGCCCGATCGCCACATCAAGCTCGCGCGCTTCGACGGCTACGCCGCGCGTGGGGAGTCCGCGAGTGGCCTCGCCGGTCAGCGCGTGGCCTACGTGGACGAGCTGCTGTTCCTGCCGGTGCCGGACTACGCCACGCGGCAGGCGGGAATCACGACCGGCGAGTACCAGTACATCCAGCAGATCAAGCCGGACCAGTTCGACCGCATCAAGGGCACACCCGGCGTCGAGCCGATCGTCGTGAAGCCGTACGGCTGGGTCACCGCGGTGCTGAACACGAAGCAGGGCGTGCTGACCGACAAGCGCCTGCGTCAGGCCATCCAGGCGGCGCTCGACGTCGAGCCGCTGCTGCTCGCGGGCCTCGGTCACAAGGACTTCTATCGTCTCGATCCGGGGATCGTGTTCCAGGAGCAGGCCTACCACTCGCGCGCCGGCGCGGCGGCGTACAACCAGCGCGATCGCGAGAAGGCCAAGCGCTTGCTCAAGGAGGCCGGCTACGCCGGGCAGCCGCTGCGCTGGATCGTCACGACAGAGTACGAGCACCACTACAAGCCGGCGCTCGTCGCCAAGAGCCAGCTCGAGGAGGTCGGCTTCAAAATCGACATGCAGGTGTCCGACTGGGCCACCGTGGTGCAGCGCCGCGCCAAGCCCGAGCTCTGGGACGTCTTCAGCACCGCGTTCGTGTTCGTGCCTGAGCCGACAGTGACCGCACAGGTGCTCTGCGACTGGCCGGGCTGGTGGTGCAACCCGGAAAAGGACGCGCTGCTGCAGGCGATGGGGCGCGAGTCCGACCTCAAGAAGCGTCAGGCGACCTGGGAAAAGGTCCAGACGCTCTTCTACGCCGACGCGGCCCGCATCAAGGTGGGTGACTACTTCCGTCTCGACGCGCGCCGCAAAGACGTCCAGGGCTACGAGCCCGGACCCTACATGCATTTCTGGAACGTCTGGCTGGATCGGAGGTAACTCATGCGAGACCTCGTCGAACGCCTCGATGCGTTGTGCGACGCCGTGCCCTTCCACGCGAGCTGGTACCTCAAAGAAATCGCGACCGGCGCGCGAGCTGATCGGCTCGGCCACGTGCCGGTGCCCTCGGCCAGCACGCGCAAGATCTCGATCATGATGGCCGCGCTGGCCGCGGTCCACGCGGGCAAGCTCGCGCTCGATCAAAAAGTGACGATCGACAAGCGCTTCCAGGACAACGACTCCGGCACGTTCCAGCACCTGACGCCGGGCTTCTGGATCACGTTCCGCGACGCGCTCGTGATGATGATCATCGTCAGCGACAACACGTGCACCGGCCACGTCGTCGATCTCGTCGGGCTCGGCAACATCCAGCGCTGGTGCGAAGGCATCGGCATGACGGCGACGATCCATCGCTTCGGCATCCCGCCGAAGCTGCCGCCGGATCACACGCTCGAACAGGTGACGAGCACGACGCCCAACGACCAGGGCCTGCTGCTCGAGCTGATCCTCAAGGGCACGACCGATCCGGCCGTCGCCGCGCGCCTGGGCTCGACGCCGGACCTTTGCCGTCTCGGGCTCGACATCCTGTCGTGGCAGAAGCTCAAGACGCGGCTGCCGTCGCTCCTGCCGCTCGGCACGAAGGTCGCGCACAAGACGGGCACCGGGGCGCGCGGCTACATGGACGCCGGCATCCTCTTCAAGGACGATCGCCC
>Ga0075421_100001163_pt1 | contig 30201 bp, 26 predicted proteins | sample SoiMetdeltSBSDD5_FD_75292 | JGI IMG/M metagenome (GOLD analysis project Ga0075421, IMG submission 75292) | Bulk soil microbial communities from a Populus tree surrounding site in Tennessee, USA - Soil MetaG P. deltoides SBSDD5 | ecosystem: Environmental > Terrestrial > Soil > Tree plantation... | reverse complement strand
AACTCAGGAGTGTTGCCATGAGCCATCCTCGCGAGCGTCGTGCGCACCTCAGCCGTCGAGACTTCCTGCGCAGGGGTGCGGGTGCAGCCGTTGCTCTTCCGAGCATGTCGGCGATCCTCGCCGCCTGCTCGAAGCCGGGGACCACGGGCAGCGGGGGCGGCGGTACGGGGAGTACCGGCGAGCGCGTCCTCGCCCGTCCGGACAACCCAGTGACGCTGCCGATGACGCGCGAACCGATCCCGACGGACACGCCGATCGAGGGCGGAACGCTTCGCGTCTACAACTGGGACGCGTACTTCTACAAGAAGGTCCTGCGGGAGTTCGAGGACGAGTACGGCGTGACGGTCGAGTGGACGACGTTCAACAACATGGAGGAGGGGATCCAGAAGCTCGCCGCGGGGCAGATCGAGGCCGACGTCTTCTTCCCGACCACCGACTACATCGGTCGATTGGTCGAGGCAGACCTCGTCCAGCCCCTCAACCACGAGCTGATCCCGAACCTCGAGGCGAACTACTGGCCGGTCTTCTCCGATCCCGGGCCGTTCTACGACCTGGGCTGGCGCTACAGCGTGCCGTACGTGATCTACACGACCGGCGTCTCGTATCGGCGCGACCGCGTGGATGACGCTGCCGCGGCTCAGGCGGGGTACGACCTGTTCTTCGACCCCGCGTTCCAGGACGCGGTGAGCTACTACGACTCCTACCGAGACGCCATCGGGATGATGCTGCTCCGCAACGGCGACACCGACGTCAACAGCGACGACCCGGCGGCGATCACCGCCGCCAAGGACGCGATCCTGCAGATGATCGACCAGAACGATGCCCGGCTCACGATCAACGGCACGTACGCGAAGCTCCCCGAGGGCGAGTTCACGGTCTCCCAGGCCTGGTCGGGCGACATCGTCGGCGCGAAGTGGTACCTGCCGAGGGGCACCGCCGAGGACGTGCTCGGCTACTGGTACCCGCCGGACAAGAAGGGCCTGGTCGGCAACGACACGATCGTGATCACGAACGGGCCGAGCCCGCGGCTCGCGCACGAGTTCGTGAACTGGATGCTCGACGAGCACTACGGGTACATCAACTTCACCCAGTACAACGGCTACCAACCGCCGATGACCTCGATCGTGCCCGAGCGCCTCGTCGACGAGGGCATCGTCCCCGAGTCGCTATCGGCCGCGGTGCTGGGCGAGGAGAACTTCACCCTCGGCTACCTCCAGGGCGAGCTGTCGGCCGAGGCCGACGGGCTCTGGCTCGACGCGTGGAGCGAGATCCAGGCAGGTGGCTAGCGGCACCGGGGCCGCGACGAGACGATCGCGGCGCGGCCGATCCTCCGAGTCGGCGCGTTCGGGGGTCCGATATCCGGGCTGGTACTGGCCGTCGTTCACGCTTCCGGGCGTCCTCTGGCTGGTCCTATTCTTCCTGCTGCCGTTCTACGTCGTGGTCTCCTTGGCGTTCGGGACGGTCGACCCGCTCTTCCGGCTGCCGCTCCCGGTCTACCAGCCCTGGTGGTGGAGCTTCGACACCTTCGCGACCACGCTCGAGAAGTTCTACGCCGGCGACCGGATCTACCTCGACCCACTCATCCGGACGCTGCTCTACGTCGGCACGGCGAGCTTGATCTGCCTGGTCCTCGGGTACGCGATCGCGTACTACACCGCTCGACGCGCGGGCAAGTGGAAGGGGCCGATCCTCGTGTTGCTCATCTCCCCGTTCTGGATCAGCTACCTGATGCGCATCTACGCGTGGCAGAGCCTGCTGCAGCCCGACGGATACATCAACGACGCGATTGGCGTGTTCGGCGTGGCGTCGACCGTGTGGATCGGCGAACCCATCACCGTGATCCTCGGCCTCGTGTACGGCTACATCCCGTTCATGATCCTGCCGTTGTTCGGGTTCCTCGATCGGATCGACCAGAACCTGCTCGAGGCCGGACGTGACCTCGGCGCGGGCTCGTTGCAGACGTTCCGGCGAGTGACGCTTCCCCTCTCGAAGCCCGGCATCCTCGCCGGGTTGGTCATCGTGTCGCTGCCGATGTTCGGCGACTACTACACGAACGATCTCCTCGGCAGCACGCAGACCTCGATCTACGGCAACCTCATCGACGACGCCGTGGGGCAGGCGGGACAAGGGCCCGAGGCAGGTTCCCTCGTGCTCATCCTGATCGTGATCGTGATGATCCCGATGCTCTACTACCTGCGGGCGACGCGGCGCTCCACGGGGATGACGTGAGCGAGACCGCGCTCGCGCCCGATCGTCCCATCACGGTGGCCCCGCCGCGCCGGGCGATGGGATGGTTCCGCAACCCGTGGAGGAAACCGCGCGTCCTCCAGTTCGTCACGTGGGGATACCTGGCCTGGTCGATCCTGCCCGTCGTGATCGCGATCGTATTCTCGTTCAACAACGGCCGGTCGAGGAGCACGTGGCAGGGGTTCTCCCTCCGATGGTGGTACCAGGACCCGTTCGATTCGGTCTGGAACGACATCGCCCTGCGGAGCGCGATGTTCCAGACGTTCCGCCTCTCCGTGATCACCGTGGTCTTGGCGGTGCCGATCGGCACCGCCTTCGCGATCGGGATCGACCGATGGCGAGGGCGACCCGCATCGACCGCGAACTTCTTCATGCTGTTCTCGTTCGTGATGCCGGAGATCATCCTGGGCGTCTCGCTGCTCCTCCTGTTCTCGAACCTGCTCGAGGGCGCCGTCCGACTCGGGACCTCGGCGCAGATCATCGGTCTCGTGACGTTCCAGATCTCCTACCCGTTCATCGTCGTGCGCGCGCGGCTGCTCTCGATCGGCCCCGAGTACGAGGAGGCGGCGATGGACCTCGGCGCGCCGCCGGGCCAGTCGTTGCGCAGGGTCCTGCTGCCGCTCCTCGGCCCGGCGATCCTCGCGAGCGCCGCGCTCGTGTTCGCCGACTCCGTCGACAACTTCGTGACGGTCCGGTACCTGTCCGGGCCCGCGTCGTCCGAACCGCTCTCGGTGAAGATCTACTCGGCCGCCCGGGCCTCGCCGACCCCGGCAGTGAACGCCGCCGCGACGATCATGCTCGTCTCGACCCTCACCGTGATCGGCCTCGCGTGGTTCGCGTACCGCAGAACCACCCGGCGGCGCGGTGACGCGATGTCTGCCGCCGGCCTGGCCGAGCTCTGAGCCGGCCTCGGCGCTCAGCCCGCGGCCGCGTCCTCGAGATCCGCCGGCGCCGGCTCGGTGGTGTCCACCAGCACGCGGAGCGCGTCGACCGGCAGGTGGACGGACACCGGATGGCCCTGGCCGTACGGGATCCCGTCGCCCTGGTTCTGCACCCATGCCTGCAGGGTCTGACCGGGAGCGAGGTGGACGATCACCTGCATGATCGAGCCGACGTAGACGACGCGTTCGACCATGCCCGGCAGCCGGTTCTCGCCGCTCGCGCCGGTCTCCTCGAGTCGGACGCGTTCGGGGCGGATCACGAGCTTCACCGCGCCGCGGGCATCCACGTCGCCCTGCCCCGCCGCGAGCTCGAACTCGCCGAGCCGGATCCGGGCGCGACCCTGCGCGTCCATCCCGTCGGCATCGGCGTCCATCAGGTTCGAGATGCCGAGGAAGTCCGCGACGTAGGCGGTCGTCGGCTCCTCGTACACGTCGGAGGGTGACCCGATCTGCTCGACGCGGCCGTTGCTCATCACGGCGAGGCGGTCGCTCATCGTGAGCGCCTCCTCCTGGTCGTGCGTCACGTAGATGAACGTGATCCCGATCTCCTCCTGCAGCGCCTTCAGCTCGATCTGTAGCGCCTTGCGGAGCTTCGCGTCGAGCGCCCCGAGCGGCTCGTCGAGCAGCAGCACCGAGGGGTTCAGGATCAGCGCCCGGGCGAGGGCGACCCGCTGCTGCTGTCCGCCCGAGAGCTGTGAGGGCCGCCGCCGCTCGAACCCTTGGAGCCGGACCAGCTCGAGCGCCTCACCGATCTTCCGCTTCGCGTCCTGCTTCGAGACGTCTTTGTACCGCAGCCCGAACCCCACGTTGTCCGCTACGGACAGGTGGGGGAACAGCGCGTAATTCTGGAACACCGTGTTGACGTTGCGCTTGTGCGGCGGCGTCTGCGCGACGTCGACCCCGTCGAGCAGGATCTGGCCCTCGTCCGGCCGCTCGAAGCCGGCGATCAGTCGCAGCGTCGTCGTCTTGCCGCAACCCGAGGGCCCCAGCATCGAGAAGAACTCGCCGGTCGGCATCGACAGGTTGATCCCGGCGACCGCCGTGACGTCGCCGAACCGCTTCACGAGATCGACGAGGACGACCTCTCCGCTAGCCATGACCGCGCGAGGATACACCCCGCGGCTCGAGCGGTCCGAGCCCGCGCTCAGCCGAGGTTCAGGTAGACGGACTTGCTCTCGAGGAAGTCCTCGACCCCGTCCTTGCCGAGCTCGCGGCCGATCCCCGACTGCTTGTAGCCGCCCCAGGGCATCTCGGTGGGCGCCGGCTGCGTGTCGTTGATCCAGACGACTCCCGCTCGGAGCAACCGCGCCGTCCGCATCGCCTTCGTGATGTCGTTCGTCCACACGGCCGCGGCGAGCCCGTACTCGTTGTCGTTCGCCAGCGCCACGACGTCGTCGGCCTCCTTGAACGGGATCACGGACATGACCGGCCCGAAGATCTCCTCGCGCGCGATCCTGGCCGAGTTGTCGACGTCGGCGAAGACCGTCGGCGGGACGAAGTAGCCGCCCGCGAAGCGGGCGTCGTCGGGGCGGTTCCCCCGCCCGGCCAGCTTCGCCTCGCGCTCGCCGACCTCGATGTATCCGGCCACGCGTTCCAGCTGCTCGAGACTCACGAGCGGGCCCATCTCGGTCGCCTCGTCGAGGCCGTCGCCCAGCACGATCGCGGACGCGCGGTCGACGAAGGCGTTCACGGCGTCGTCGTAGACGGGTGCCTCGACGTACACGCGTGTCCCGGCGGAACAGATCTGCCCCTGGTTCCAGAACACCCCGTTCGCCGAGCCCTCGAACGCCGTCTCCGGATCGGCGTCGGCGAACACGATGTTCGGCGACTTGCCCCCGAGCTCGAGCGTGACGTGCTTCAGCGTGTCGGCTCCGCTCCGCTGGATCAGCCTGCCGACCTCGCGAGAGCCGGTGAACGTGATCTTGTCGACCCTCGGATCGGCCACGAGCGGCGCGCCCGCCGTCTGGCCGAACCCGGTGACCACGTGGAGAACGCCGTTCGGAAGCCCGGCCTCCTCGAGGATCTTCGGCAGTTCCAAACAGGTGAGCGGGGTCTGCTCCGGCGGCTTGAGGACGAAGGTGCACCCGGTCGCGAGCGCGGGCGCGAGCTTCTGCGTCGCCATCATCATCGGGTAGTTCCAGGGCGTGATGCCCACGGCGACGCCCATCGGCTCCTTCCACACCATGAACATCGCGTCGTTCGACAGGTGCTGCGCGTCGCCGTCGATCTTCGTCGCCCATCCGCCGAAGTACTCGAACATGAAGGCGACCTCGGCGATGTCCTCGCGCGCGTCGCCGATCGGCTTGCCGACGTCCAACGCCTCCATCCGCGCGAGCCGCTCGTGCTCCCTGCGGACGATCTCGGCGGCCCGCAGGAGGATCCTTCCACGCTCCCGCGGCGTCGTGCCCGGCCACCATGCGCCCTCGTCGAACGTGCGGCGGGCGGCGCTCGCCGCGAGCTCGGCGTCGGCCGCCTTCGAGTCCGGCGCGGTCGCGATCACCTCGCCCGTCGCCGGATTGAACACGTCGAAGCGCTCGCCGTCCTGAGCGTCGAGCCACTTCCCGTCGATGAAGTTCTGCAGGGTCTCGGCCACGGTCGCCTCCCGTTGAACGACGGTTCAGCCTACCGCGGGCGAGCGTGCGTGCCCCGGCTTGCCAACACTCGCTCGTAGAATGGAGGGGTGCTGGTCGTCCTCCTGATCCTGTTGTTGATCGCGGCGATGACGGGCGTGCTCGGCGCCGTGCTCGAGGTGACGCTGGTCATCGTCCTGTCCCTCGTGCTCGCCGTGATCCTGCTGGTCTGGATCGGCTCCTGGTACGCGAAGCGGCGGTTCCGGGAGTTCCAGCGGCAGTTCGACACCCGGATGGACCAGGACCGGCGGCGGCGGTCCGCCTATGACGTCGGTCCCGACCCCCATGATCAGAACCTTCGTCCCGGCGACGGCCCCGGCGGCCCGATGATCCCTCGGAAGTAAGCGTCAGATCCGGTGACGCCACCGACCCGTGCAGTCGAGTGATGTCCGTTCCGTGCTGAGATCGCTCGAAGCGTTCGCCGATCCCGCGCGTCTGGAGGGCATGGCCCGGGTCGGGATCGACACGAACACCGCGCTGGGCGTCACGGTGACGGAGCTGCGGCGGCTGGGACGCTCCCTCGGGCGCGACCACGCGCTGGCGGCCGAGCTCTGGGCTTCGGGTATCCACGACGCACGGATCCTCGCGTCGATCGTCGACGACCCGGAGGCCGTCACGAAGCGGCAGATGGAGTCGTGGGTCCGCGGGTTCGGATCGTGGGACCTCTGCGACCAGGTCTGCATGAACCTGTTCGATCGGACGCCGTTCGCGTTCGAGAAGGCGGTGAGTGGAGCGCGCGCGAACCCGAGTTCGAGAAGCGCGCGGGCTTCGCGATCATGGCGAGCGCGGCGGTCCACCGCAAGGATCGCCCGGACCGCGACTTCCACGCCTTCCTACCCAGGATCCGCGCGGAGGCGACCGACGAGCGCAACTACGTGAAGAAGGGGGTCTCCTGGGCGCTTCGTCAGATCGGTAAGCGGAGCGCCGGGCTGCACGCCAAGGCGCTCGCCACCGCTCACCGGATCGAGGCGATCGACGCACCATCCGCGCGGTGGATCGCGCGCGACGTCCTGCGCGAGCTCGAAAGCCCGGCCGTCCGGCAGCGGCTCGCGCGAGCGGCCCGCTAGAGCTCGAGGAGAGCAGGCGCGAGCTCGCGGAGCTCCTTCAGACACGGGTCGAGGTCGTCCTCGCCCACGACCTGCACCGCGACGTGATCGGCGCCGGCGTCCAGGTGCTCGCGCACCCGGACCGCGACGCGGTCCACGTCGCCCCAGGCGATCACCGCGTCGATGATCGCGTCGGACCCCTGCCCGGCGATGTCGGCGTCGGTCCATCCCATCCGCTTCAGGTTCCGCGCGTAGTTCTCCGTCTGCAGGTAGCGCACGCCGAACCTCCGGGCGATCGACCGGGCGGCCGCCGGGTCGCTCTCGAGCACGACCGTCTGCTCGACCGCGAGGACCGGCCCAGGGCCGACGCGCTGGCGCGCGAACGCGGTGTGCTCGACCGGGACGAAGTACGGGTGCGCCCCGAGCGCCCGCTCGGCCGCGAGCCCGAGCATCTTCGGCCCCAGCGCGGCGAGCATGAGCCGGGGCGGCGACTCCGGTTCGGCTGCCGTCGACGGCGCCCGGTCCATCGCGTCGAGGTAGTCCCGCATCGTCGAGAACGGGCGCTCGTACGTGCCGCCCCGGCGGGCGACCGAGGGCGAGTGGCTCACGCCGATCCCGAGCAGGAATCGTTCCGGGTACGCGTCGGTGAGCAGCCGCCACCCGTTGGCCATCGCGAACGGGTCGCGGGCCCAGATGTTGGCGATGCCGCTCGCCGCGATCGTCCGCTCGGTGTTGGCGAGGATCCATGAGGCGTGGCTGAAAACCTCGCGACTCTCGACGCTCTCGGGGAACCAGATCGCGGGGTAGCCGAGCGATTCGATCTCGGCGACGGCATCGGCCTCCTCGGACGCGGAGAGCACCTCGAGGTTGAAGCTCCACGCGCCGACCCGGCCGAGCGCCTCACGGAGCGCTGCGCGCTCCTCGCGGAGCTCGAGTTCGCGAGGATCCTCCACGGCGCTCGGACCCTACAACGAGGAAGGGGCCCCCGCACGGGGACCCCTTCCGTTGCCGAGCTCGAGTCGGCTCAGCCGTCCTTGCGAGCTCCCACGGGCTGGACCTCGGGGACCCGAAGCGGCTCCTCCTTGGCCTCGTGACCCTCCACGTCGAGGTCGGGCAGCCACTGCAGCCACCTCGGCAGGTACCAGTTGCGGTCGCCGAGGAGCTTCATCGCCGACGGGACGAGGATCGACCGGACGATCGTGGCGTCGATCAAGACCGCGATCGCGAGCCCGAACCCCATCTCCTCGAGCGCCGTCAGCCTGCCGGCCGCGAACCCCCCGAAGACGGCGACCATGATGATCGCGGCGCCCGTGATGATCCCACCGGTCGTCCGCAGGCCGTAGGTGACCGCCTCGGCGTTGTCTCGGGTCTTGTCGTACTCCTCCCGGATCCGCGTGAGCAGGAACACGTGGTAGTCCATGGACAGCCCGAACAGGATCGAGAACAGGAACAGCGGCAGCCACGCCTCGATCGCATCGGTCTGCTGGAACCCGAAGGCGTCCGCGATCGTCTTGCCGATCGCCGGACCGCCCTTCTGGAACACCAGGACGATCAGCCCGTACGCGGCTCCGACCGAGAGCAGGTTCATCACGATCGCCTTGGCCGGCACGACCAACGAACGGAACACGACCGTGAGCAGGATGAACGACAGACTGAGCACGATCACGATGATCAGTGGCGTGTAGTCGCTCGAGACGTCGAAGAAGTCGGTGATGAACGCCGTCTCGCCACCGACGAGCACCCGGACGCCCGAACCCGAGAACGCCTCGGGGATGTAGGTCCCGCGCAGATCGCGGATCGCGAGCACCGCCGCCTCGCTCTGGGTGTCGGTCGCCTCCCCCGCGAGTGGGATCTCGACGAGCGTGACGCTTCCGTCCTCGCTCGCGCGAGGTTCCGCCGGCGTCCCGAGGCGCGGGTCGTCGGCGACCTCGGCGTCGAGGGCCTCGATCCCCTGTTGCACCTCCGGGTCGGTCGGGTTGCCCAGGATCAGGACCTGCGCGGGCGACTGCGCGCCCGACTCGGGGAAGTGCTCCACCAGGGCCAGGAAGGCCTGCTTGGTCTGGATGTCATCCGGCAGCGTGGTGATGCCCGAGAGCCCCTGCTTGATGCCGCGGCCGTCGTCCTCGGGGTGCGACTGCAGCCAGAAGGGGAGCGACAGCACGATCAGGAAGCTCGCCGAGAGCACGAGGCTGATCACCGGACGGGCCATCACGGCCCGGCTGGCCCGGTCCCAGAAGCCTCCCGGTCGCCCCTGCTCGATCTGGCCGTGCCGGACCCGGCGGGAGAGCCACGACGAGTCCCTGCGTACCCAGCGGGTCAGGAGGATCGCAGCAGCGACGAACCCGAGGAATCCCGCGAGCCCGACGAGGGCGCTGGGTGCGCCGACGACCGACGCAAGGGTCGCGACCACGCCCGCGGCCACGATCATGCCGAGGAGTGCGAGGGCGTTCGAGATCCGCGACATCCACGGCCAGTCGAGCCAATCCGCCCCCACGCGCTTCGCTGGCCTTCCGAGCAGGGCAAGCACCGCCGGCAGGAGCGTCATCGACGCCGCCACCGAGACCAGGACGACGATGATCGCGCCGCCCGCCAGGCCGCGGAAGATCGTCGTGGGCACGAGGAGCATGCCCGACAGGGCGATCACGACCGTGAGCCCGCTGAAAAACACGGCGCGGTTCGCCGTGGCACCGGAGCGGCCGATCGCGCGGAGCTTGTCGCCACCCTTCGCGCGCTCCTCGCGATACCGCGACACGATGAACAGCGAGTAGTCGATCCCCACCGCCAGACCCATCATCGAGATGAGGTTCGGGGCGAAGAACGTGAACTTCCAGACCTGGCCGATGATCGCGACGATCCCCAGGGTCACCGAGATCGCGAAGATGGCCATGATGATCGGGGTGACGCCCGCGATGAGCGCGCCGAACACCGCAATCAGGACGATGATCGCGGCGACGATGCCGATCGACTCCCCGAATCGGAGGTCCTCCTCCGAGACCTTCCGGAAGTCCTCGGTCGACGTGGCCTCGCCGAGGATGAACGCCTGCGTCCCGCCGGCGTTCGCCTCCTCGCGGATCGCCTCGACCTCCTCGACGTGCTCGGCGGCGTCGTCGACGTCCCCGGCCATGATCACGGTGAACAGGACCGCCTGCCCGTCCTCCGACGGGAACGGTCCGAGCGGTGCCGTCTGCGGATCCTCGGCCACCTCGGCGGGCAGCGGGAACGCGGGGGGCACGTAGGTCACGGCGTCGGGACCCAGCGCGTTCAGTTCCTGGAGCGCCGTGTTCACCGTCTCGACGAAGGCGGGATCCTCGACGGCGCCCTCCTCGGAACCGGCGATGATCCAGTTCTCCGTCACGATGTCCTGCTCGAGGCGCCGTTGCTCGAGGATCTGCTGCGCCTCCTTCGCCTCGGGCGTGTTCGTGAAGTCGATGTCGGTCGTGAGCGCCGACCCCAGCAACGCCGAACTCGACGCGCCGGCCAGCACGAAGATCACGAGCCAGACCGCGACGGTGCGCCAGGGGTGCCTGCTGCTCGCACGTGCGATGGACTCGGGGTTGAGCCTCATCCCGTCCCCCTCACTCTCGATGGCCGGGGACGATTGCCCCGACGCGACTTACGGCATATGCTTACAATGTACGGAGTATAGGCGTACGATGTAAGGTGTCAACCCGGGAAACCCCGATTCCTTCCCGGGACGGCCAAGAAGTTTCCCCGACGGAGATGGACGCACGATGAACACACGAGCAACCACGTCCGAGAAGGCTTCCAGCGCCCGGCGACGCGAGCCGCTCACGCGTGAGCGCATCATCGAGGCCGCCCTGCACGTCATGGACGCCGAGGGGCTGGACGCCGTCACGATGCGCCGGATCGGCCGGGAGCTCGGCGTCGAGGCGATGTCGCTCTACAACCATGTCGAGGACAAGGACGACATCCTCGAGGGGGTCACCGAGCGGGCGATGAACGAGTTCGAGTTCCCTCCCTCCTCGGGCGAGTGGACCGAGGACGCGTTCGCGATGTCCCGCGAGTGGCGGAGGCTGCTCCGCCTGCATCCGAGCGTCTGCCAGCTGCTCGCCGAACGCCACAAGCCGATGGACGGCTTGGCCGCGTTCCGGGCCATGGACGCGGCGCTCGGCGTCCTGCGGGAGGCGGGGCTCTCGGACCGCGAGGCCGCCCAGGCATTCAACGCGCTCGGCAGCTACATCCTCGGGTTCGTGATGATGGAGCAGGGGCTGATGCTCGGGGCGGACGAGGACCACGCGAAGCAGCACGAACAGATGGTCGACACGCTCCAGGGGGCCGGGCTGCCGAACGTGGTGGCCTGCTTCCCCTACTTCGCGGACTGCTCCACCGACGAGCAGTTCGACTTCGGACTCGACCTGATGATCCGGGGCATCCTGGCCCGCGTCGAGGACCGGACGCCGGTCGCCTAGCGCAGGCCGAGCTCCGCCCCCGCGCGGCCGAACGTCTCGAGCGCCTCGGCGAGGTCGTCCTGCGTATGATCCGCCGTCACGATCGTCCGGACGCGGGCTCGCCCGCGCGCGACGGTCGGGAAGACGATCGCCGGGCAGAAGACGCCCTCCTCGAAGAGTCTGCGCGCGAACGTCTGCGTCGCCTCCTCCTCGCCGGTGATCACCGGGGTGATGGGCGTCTCGCTCTCCCCCGTGTCGAACCCCAGCTCGTGCAAGCCCGCCTTGAACGACCGCGTGTTGGTCCACAGGCGCTCGATGCGTTCGGGCTCGTCCGCGATGATGTCGAGCGCCTCGAGGCAGGCCGCCGTGACGGCCGGCGGCGCGCTCGTCGAGAACAGGTACGGGCGCCCGCGGTTGCGAAGCCACTCGATCAGGTCGCCGGGCCCGGCGACGAACCCCCCGAGCACGCCGATCGCCTTCGACAACGTCCCCACCTGGACGTCGACCCGCCCGTGCAGCCCGAAGTGGTCGACGGTGCCAGCGCCCTGCCTCCCCAGCACGCCCGAGGCGTGCGCGTCGTCGACCATCATGATCGCGCCGTGGCGCTCGGCGACCTCGACCAGGTCGGGCAGGGGGGCGATGTCCCCGTCCATCGAGAACACGCCGTCGGAGATCAGGAGCTGCCGCCGGTCGGGCGCCTTCGTCTCCTCGAGGAGCCGGTCGGCGTGCCCGGCGTCCTTGTGCTCGAACACCTTGATCTCGGCGCGAGAAAGACGCGCGCCGTCGATGATCGACGCGTGGTTCAGCCGGTCGGAGACGATCACGTCGCCCTTGTCCAGGATCGCGGCGACGGTGCCGGCGTTCGCGGTGAAGCCGGACTGGAACATCACCGAGTCCTCCGCGTGCTTGAACGCCGCGAACCGCTGCTCCAGCTCGCGATGCATCGACATCGTCCCGGCGATCGTCCGCACGGCGCCGGACCCCGCGCCGAGCTCGGCGGCAGCCTTCGACGCGGCCGCGTTCATCCGTGGGTGGTTCGACAGGCCGAGGTAGTTGTTCGACGCGAGGTTGATCACCTCGCGTCCGTCGAACCTGGCCCGGGCGCCCGTCGGCCCCTCGAGCTCGCGTTCGCGGAGCAGCAGCCCCTGCTCGTCGAGCTCCGCGAGCCGTTCCTTCAGATAGTCGAGCGCTCCGGGCATCGAGAGGCCACGCTATCGCATCACGTACGCTGAGGTTCCGACCGGAGGGACGGACGTGGACATCGAGCTCGACGGCTTCCTCGCGGACTCGGTCGCGAACGTGCAGGGCAAGCTGTACGCGCTCGGCGCCGGGTGGAACCGCATCGCCGTCGCGCTGTTCCCAGGGCGGCACGACCGCGTGGGGATCGGCCTCCTGTTCCGCGTTGGCGCGGGCTCCGAACGCAGGGCGCGACGGTTCGAGCTCCGGCTGCTCGGCCCGGAGGACGAGGAGCTCGTGCTCGGCTCGGGGCAGCAGGGCCCGGTCAACCGGATCAGCGGCGAGTTCACCGCCGGCGCCGAGGACGAGCAGGTCGTGCCGATCGCGCTGAACCTGAACGGCCTCACGCTCCCCCGCCCCGGGACCTACCGCGTGATCGTCTCCGTCGACGGGACCGACCTGAAGACGCTGCCGTTCCGCGTGGAGGCGCTCGCCGACCGCACGCGGCAGGCGACGCAACAGCCCTCGACCGGCACCGCCGGCTACCTCTAGGCGTTCGCGCCGGGGAACACGATCACCTTCGCGGCGTGACCCGACGCCGCGATCTCGAACGCCTCCTCGAAGCGGCCGATCGGGAACCGGTGCGTGATCACCGGGGAGACGTCGACCCGCCCCGTCGAGAGTAGGGTCGTCGTCTGTTGCCAGGTGCGGAACATCTCGCGCCCGGTCACGCCCTGGACCCTCGCCTCCTTGAAGATCACCTGGTCGTTGAGGTCGAGCGTGACCGGCCCGTCGGGCAGGCCGAGCAGCGACATCCGTCCGCCCCGCGCCACCATGCGCGTCCCCTGATCGATCGCCGTCGCGTTGCCCGACATCTCGAGCACGACCTCGGCCCCGCTGTCGTCCGTCGCGCCGAGCACGGCCGCGACCGGGTCCTCGGACTTCGGATCCACGAGAAGGTCGGCGCCCATCTTCGCGGCGAGCGCTCGCCGCTCGTCGTTCGGCTCGATCGCGATCACCTTCCACGCGCCGAGCGCCCTCGCGATCGCGACGGCGAACAGGCCGATCGGCCCGCACCCGATCACCGCGACCGGGTTCGTGAGCAGGTCCTCGCCGCCCTCGGTGCCGAACGTCGCGTGCACCGCGTTACCGAACGGCTCCATCACCGACGCGTGGTCGGGATGGATCCCCTCGCCGACGATCCACGCGTTGGCGGCCGGCACGACCACGTACTCGGCGAACGCGCCCTCGGTGTCGACGCCCAGGATGCGCAGGTTGCGGCAGATGTGCGCCCGCCCGGTCCGACATGTCGAGCACACGCCGCACGCGATGTGGGTCTCGGCCGCGACGAACGACCCGGGCTGCACGTGGTGCACCTCGGGGCCGACGCGTTCGACCGTTCCCGCGACCTCGTGGCCGAATGTCATCGGCACGCGGATCCGGCCCTGCGCCCACTCGTTCCAGTCGTAGATGTGCAGGTCGGTGCCGCAGATCGACGCCGCGTGGACGCGGACGAGGACCTCGCCCTCCCCGGGTTCGGGGACCGGGACCTCCACGAGCTCGGCGCCGGGAGCGCTCGCAGTCTTCCGCAGCGCACGCATCGTGCCCACGGAGCCAGCCTAGCGCCCCGTTGCTCGCCCCCGCTGCCCGGAACCTCCAGGCTTCTAGGCGCGTCGAAGCCGAACCCGACCACGGAGGAACCGATGACCTCGCGGAAGCTCTGGGCCCTGATCCCCCTGATGTTCGTGCTCGCCGCCTGCGGCCGTCTCTCCGACGACGGTGGCTCGACCGGAGGCGGCGGCGGGACCGGCGGGACCGGCTCCACTGGGATCGAGCACCCGACCGGCGCGGACGAGGTTGTGCTCCGCGTCGAGTACGCGGGTGGGTTCGTCCCCGTCGACTACACCCTCCGCACGATCCCCTCGTGGACGCTCTACGGGGACGGGACGCTCGTGATGCAGGGCCCGCAGATCGAGATCTACCCGCCCCCCGCGCTCCCCGGCCTGACCGCGACGCCGATCTCGGAGGACGGCGTGCAGGCGATCCTCGAGGCCGCCCGCGACGCGGGGCTCATGGACGGCGACGCCTCGTACGGCAACGACTGCATCGCCGACGCCGCGACGACGGTCTTCACGACGAACGCGAACGGCAGCACCTCCGTGGTCTCCGCGTACGCGCTCGACGTCGGCGAGCCGGCCGGAAGCTGTGGGAACGAGCAGGAGGCCGACGAGCGCGCCGCGCTCGCGGAGTTCCAGGCGGCGCTCGGCGACCTCTCGAGCTGGCTCCCGGAGGGATCGGTCGGGCAGGAGCAGCCGCTCGACCCGAGCGAGCTCCGCGTCTACACGCAGCCCTATCAGGGCCGACCCGAGCCGCCTCAGGACGAGGTCGCGTGGCCGCTCGGCGTACCGCTCGACTCGTTCGGCGACCGGGTCCCCGACTACGGCGCGCCGATGCGGTGCGGCGTCGTCGCCGGCGACGACCTCTCGACGCTCCTGCCCGTCGCGGGGGCGGCGAACGAGATCACGCCGTGGACGAGCGACGGCGGCCAGTACCAGCTGATCTTCCGCCCGTTGCTGCCGGACGAGAGCGGGTGCGTGGTCGCTGCCGCGACCGGCTAGAACTTCCGCCGGCGCGGCGGGCGCAAGCCCGAGCGCCGCCCCTTCGCGGAGGCGGAGAAGACGACCCGGGGAGGGGCGACCTTCATGCCCTCTCCCTCGAACGCCTCGCCCAGCTCGAGCCGTGCGGCCATGCGACCGACGTCGCCCTGTTGGTCGGCCGTGACGAGCGTGATCCCGGTGCCGGTCCCGCCGGCGCGGGCGGTCCGTCCGACGCGGTGCACGTACCCCTTGTCGTCCTGCGGCGGGTCGTAGTTCACGACGTGGCTGATGCCCTGCAGGTCGAGCCCGCGAGCGGCGACGTCCGTCGCGACGAGCACGTCCACCTTGGAGTTCTCGAAGCGTTCGAGCGCGCGTTGCCTGGCCCGCTGCGGCATGTCGCCGTGCATGCCTTCGGCGCGGACGCCTTTCGCGCGCAGCTTGTGGACGAGCCGGTCGGCGCCGCGCTTCGTCCGGACGAAGACGAGCGAGAGCCCGCCGTCGTGCTCGAGCAGCTCGAGAAGCGCCTCGACCTTCGAATGCACGGAGACCTGTACGAACCGGTGCTCGACCCCTTCCACGGTCTCGCCGATCGACTCGACCTCGTGGCGGATCGGATCTCGCGTGTACGCGCGCGCGAGGTTCCCGACGGCGCCGTCCAGCGTCGCGGAGAAGAACATCGTCTGGCGGTCCTTCGGGATCCGCCGCACGATCCGGTCGACCTGCGGCTGGAACCCCATGTCGAGCATGCGGTCGGCCTCGTCCAGGATCAGGATCCCGACGCGGTCGAGCCGCACGAGCTTCCGCTCGGCGATGTCCTGGAGCCGGCCGGGTGTGGCGATCAGCACGTGGGCACGGCCGAGGCCACGCGACTGCTCCTTCACGTTCGTCCCGCCGTAGGCGACCCCGACGCGCAGCCCCTTGACCTTCGCGATGTCGGCGAACTCGTCGGCGACCTGTTGCGCGAGCTCGCGCGTGGGCACCAGCACGAGCGCGGCCGGCGCCTCGTCTTTCGGGGTGATGCGTTCGACGATCGGCAGGGCGAACGCGAGCGTCTTGCCCGAGCCGGTGTTCGAGCGCGCGAGGACGTCCCGCCCCGCCATCGCGTCACCGAGCACGAGCGACTGGACGGGGAACGGGGCGTCGATCCCTCCGGCGCGAAGCGCCTCGATCACGGGGCGCGACACGCCGAGGTCGGCGAAGGTGGTGGTCATGTTTCGACTCCTTCCGGGAGCGTCAGCCCGCGGCTACGGCCGGGGTATCGGGGAGGTTTGGCCTTGCCCCGAGACTCCGGTGGATGACCCAGAAGGCGGAACGAGGAGCGAAACCTCACGGACGGCGATGCCGTCCTCGGCAACCACGATACCAGCAACGACTCAGGATGCGAGGAGCAGGAGCAAGATCATCACGTAGTGACAGGCGGCCGCCGCGACCATGAACGCGTGCCAGATCTCGTGGTAGCCGAACGATGAGGGCCGGGGATCGGGGCGGCGACTCGCGAACACGATCGCGCCCGCCGTGTACAGGAGCCCGCCGGCGACCATGAGGCTCGCCTCGGCGGTCGACATCTCTCGTAGCAGCTGCGGGAAGACCGCGACCGCGAGCCATCCGAGCACCATGTACAGCACCGCGGTCGGCACCCTGAGCCCGTCCGGTCGTGCCAGCTTCATCGTGATGCCGACGACCGCCCCCGCCCAGACGACCGAGATCAGGACGATCTCCCACGGCCCCCCGAGCATCAAGGCCGCGACCGGCGTGTAGCTGGCCGCGATGAGCACGAAGATCATCGAGTGGTCGAGCCGCTTCATCCACCGGCGCGCTTGTTCGGACCACGCGCCCCGGTGGTAGGCGGCGCTCGAGCCGAGCACCGCGCTGAGGCTCACGGCGTAGATGGTCGCGACCGCGGTGGCCGCGGCGCCGCTTGCCAGCAGCACGAGGAGCACCCCGGCCGGGACGGAGACGAAGAACGCGACCTGGTGGATCCGGCCGCGCAGGCGAGGCTTCTGGATCAGAGCGTCGCGCATCGGATGCGCAAATCTTATCGACACACCTTTCGACTACCCTTCGGTGATGGGGACCAACCTCGCTCGCCGGATCGCGGTGGCCCGTGGGGACGAACCCGCCGACCTGGTGCTCTCGGGCGGCCGCGTGCTGTCCGTGTTCACGGGCGAGCTCCTGGAAGCCGATGTGGCGATCAGCGGCGAACGCGTCGCCGGCGTCGGACGCGGCTACGAGGGCCGCGAGCGCGTCGACGTCTCGGGCCTGGTCCTCCTGCCGGGCTTCATCGACGGCCACATGCACCTCGAGTCGACGCATCTCACGATCGACGAGTTCGCTCGCGCGGCCCTGCCCTGGGGCACGACCGCCGTCGTGCTCGACCCGCACGAGATCGCCAACGTCTTCGGGCTGGACGGCGTGCGGGCGATGCTGCGCAGCGCCGACTTGGTCCCGCTCGACGTGTTCGTGATGGTCCCCTCGTGCGTCCCGGCCTCGCCGTTCGAATCCAACGGCGCGACCGTGACCGCCGACGACATCGCGCGTTTCCTCCGCGAGGAGGCGGACGCGATCGGCGTCGCGGAGATGATGAACTACCCGGAGGTCGTCGCCGGGAACGTGGAGGCGCTCGCGAAGCTCGAGGCGGCCGAAGGCCGGAACGTCGACGGCCACTCGCCCGGGCTCTCGGGTCGCGAACTGAACGCCTATCTCGCGGCCGGCGTGCAGAGCGATCACGAGTGCACGACGCTCGAGGAGGCGCTCGAGAAGCGCCGGCTCGGGATGTGGATCATGATCCGCGAGGGCTCGGCCGCCCGGAACCTCGAGGCGCTGCTGCCGATGGTCCTCGAACACGGCCCGACGAACTCCCTGCTCTGCACCGACGATCTCGAGCCCGACCACCTCCTCGAGCGCGGGCACGTGAACGACGTCGTGCGCAAGGCGGTGGCGCTCGGGTGTCCGCCGGCGGATGCCGTCGTCATGGGGTCGCTGAACGCGGCTCGCTACCACGGCCTCGCGCGGCGAGGGGCGATCGCGCCCGGGTACCTCGCCGACATCGTCGCCGCGCCCGACCTCGTCGACTTCCGCCCCGCCAAGGTGTGGAAGGGCGGACGCCTGGTCGCGCACGGCGGCCAGGCGATCGGCGTGCCGAAGGCGAGCCTGCCGGAGGGGATGCGGGACAGCATCCGGACACGCCTGCTCGGCGCCGAGGACTTCGCGGTCGCCGCGAACGGCCCCGTCCGGGTGATCGGCGCGGAGGCGCGGCAGATCGTGACGAAGGCGCTCGTGGAGACGCCGCCGGTCCGCGACGGTCGGGCGGTCGCGGACCCCGACCGGGGGCTCGCCAAGATCGCCGTGATCGAACGGCACACGGGCTCCGGCCGCATCGGCCTCGGCTTCGTCCGCGGGTTCGGCATCCGCCGGGGCGCGATCGCGACGAGCCTGTCGCACGACGCCCACAACGTCGTCGTCGTGGGCGTCGAGGAGGCCGACATGGCCGCCGCGGCCAACCGACTGCGCGAGATCGGCGGTGGGCAGGTCGCGATGGCCGGGAACGAGGTGCTCGCCGAGGTGCCGTGTCCGTTCGGGGGACTGCTGTCCGACCTCCCCGTGGAGGAGGTGGCGGCCCGCACCGGCGCGGTCGAGCGAGCGGCCGAGGAGCTCGGGACGACCCTGCCGGCGCCCTACGCGGCGATGTCGTTCATGGCGCTCTCGGTGGTCCCCGAGCTGAAGCTCACGGACCTCGGGCTCGTCGACGTGAACCGGTTCGAGCTCGTCCCGCTCGAGGTGTAGGCGGGCTACGCGAGGAAGTCGCGCGCGGTCCGCGCGATCCGCTCGGCCGAGATCCCCGCCCAGTCGCGGAGCTCCTCGGGCGCCCCGGACCCCGGCATCTCGGTGACGCCGACCTTCACGACCCTGCCGGTCAGCTCGCCCTCGGCGGCGAGGGCGGCCAGCACGGCGTCGCCGAGGCCGCCGTCGATCCAGTGGTCCTCGACGGTGACGACGAGGCCGGTCTCGGCGAGCGCGGCCCGGAGCGTGGCGACGTCGATCGGCTTGATCGAGTAGCAGTCGATCACGCGCGCCGCGATCCCCTCACCGGCGAGGCTCTCCGCGGCCGCGAGCGCCTCGTGCAGCGTGATGCCCGCGCCCACGAGCGTGACCCTGTCGGCATCGGAGGAGCGCAGCGTCTTCGAGCCGCCTACCGGGAACCCCTCGTCTCCGTCGTAGAGGGCCGGCGTCTTCTCGCGCGTCGTCCGCAGGTACGAGATCCCGGGCAGCTCGGCCATGGCGGCGACGAGCTTCGCGGTCGAGTTCCCGTCGCTCGGGTAGAGGACCGTGGATCCCTGGACCGCCCGCATCATCGCGAGGTCCTCGAGCCCCATCTGCGACGGGCCGTCCTCGCCGATCGAGACGCCGGCGTGCGAGCCCGAGAGCCGGAGGTTCGCGCGACTAATCGCCGCCATCCGGATGAAGTCGTACGCGCGCGTGAAGAACGCAGCGAACGTCGCGGCGAACGCGATCTTGCCGAGCACCTGCATGCCGACCGCCATGCCGACCATGTTCTGTTCGGCGATATAGCTCTCGACGAAGCGCTCCGGCGCGACCTTCTGGAAGTCCTCGGTGTGCGTGGAGTTCGCGACCTCGCCGTCGATCACGACGACCTCGGGACGGGCGGCGAGGGCGGTGAGCGTCTCGCCGAACGCCTTGCGCGTGGCGATCGCGTCGGCGAACGAGGGCAGCCGCACCGCGGCGCCGTTCGCGGGCGGCGGCGCGCCCGCCTCGGGCTTGTGCGGCGAGATGCGGATCTCGCGCGGTCCGCCGAGCTCCGCGATCGCGCGCTCGGCCTCCTCCTCGGAGAGCGCCTTGCCGTGCCAGCCCTCCTGGTTCGCGAGGAAGGACACGCCGTGTCCCTTCTCGGTCCGTGCGACCACCAGCGAGGGGCGGTCCGCGCCCTCGGCCTCCGTGTACGCTGCGTCGATCGCGGCGACGTCGTGGCCGTCGGCCTCCACCACGTGCCAGCCGAACGCCCGGGCCCGCTCGGCGTACGCGTCGATGTCCCACTCGAGCATCGTGGGCCCCCGCTGGCCGAGCCGGTTCACGTCGAGGATCCCGATCAGGTTGTCGGCGCCGTGGTGCGACGCGTTCGCGAACGCCTCCCAGACCGACCCCTCGGCGGACTCCGAGTCGCCGAGCAGGCACCACACGCGCGCCGGGAGGTCGTCCATCTTCTGGGCGAGCGCCATCCCGAGTGCGATCGGGAGCCCCTGTCCGAGCGAGCCCGTCGCGACGTCGACCCACGGCATGTCGGGGAGCGGTACGGGGTGGCCCTGGATCGGCGACCCGAAGCGCCGGAACGTCATCAGCTGTTCGTCCGAGATCGCGCCGACCGCCTTCAGTGTCGAGAACATCAGCGGGGAGGCGTGGCCCTTCGACAGGACGAAGCGGTCGTTCGCTCGGTTGCCGGGGTCGGCGACGTCGATCCGCAGGTGATCGCCCCACAGGACCGCCATGAGATGTGCGGCCGACATCGACGAAGTCGGATGGCCCGAGGCCGCGGCGGTGGAGCACCGGATCGAGTCCACCGCGAGCTGGGCCGCCAACTCGTTCCACTCCTGCACCGTGCCCATCGCAAGCCTCCTGGAGATCCGTCCGTCGGAGTCTAGGTTCCCCGGGTGCGCACCGTTCATCCGCCCGGCTCGGCTGCCGAACGAGACCGCCTGCTACCCTTCCGAGCCTCATGGCCGACTACAAGGAAGTTCGCGTCGAGCGCCTCTTCGTGAAGGTGCCGAACACCGACAAGCTGCGCAAGAACGCGGCCGGCCGCCACAAGCACCTGCTCGCCGACGGCTGGCGCGAGATGGAGCGGCGCCAGGAGATCGACCACATCTGGGTGCGCTACGAGCGCACCGGCCCGACCCCGCTCCGCCTGCGGATGCCACGGCCCGAGAAGGACCAGGGCCGGTTCGAGCGCCGCCCGCGCATGGGGATGCGCGACGGCGGTCGCGGCGGCCCCCGCGGTCGTCGCTGACCGACCCCCCGACTGACCAACGGTGCCGGGCGCTCGCCGTTCGCACGGGTATCGTTCCTGCATGAGCAAGGAGCCTTCCGCATGAGCGACTCCAACCTTCGTCCCACGCACGAGGCCGGGCACGCGCACGCGTCCGAGCAGCCGTTCGCCTACCCGCTCCGGCGCGAGTTCGTCGAGCCCGACTGGCGGCGCCTGCCGGGGTTCGCCGACGTGACGAAGGAGCAGTGGGAGTCCGCCCAGTGGCAGCGCGCCCACTCGATCAAGAACCTCATCGAGTTCAAGCGGGCGCTCGGCGACCTGCTCACGGACGAGCTCTACGCCGACATCGAACGCGACCAGCAGGAGCGCGCCACGATGTCGATGCTGATCCCGCCGCAGATGGTCAACACGATGGACGAGTCCGACCTGGTCGCGGACCCCGTCCGCCACTACATGGCACCCGCGCTCTCGGACCGCGAACGCGAGTTCCCCTCACACCCGATGGCCAGCCGCGACTCGCTCCACGAGGCCGACATGTGGGCCGTCGAGGGGCTCACGCACCGCTACCCGACGAAGGTGCTCGCCGAGCTGATCCCGACGTGCCCGCAGTACTGCGGCCACTGCACGCGGATGGACCTCGTCGGCAACGACACGTCGCAGATCCTGAAGTACAAGTTCGAGATGAAGCAGAACGAGCGCTGGGACGCGATGCTCGACTACCTACGGAAGACGCCGTCGGTGCGCGACGTCGTGGTCTCGGGCGGCGACATGGCGAACGTGCCGATCAAGCGGCTCCAGGAGTGGCTGTTCGGCCTGTTCGAGATCGAGCACATCCGCGACGTCCGGATCGCGACGAAGGGCCTCATGGGGATCCCCCAGCACTTCCTGCAGGACGACGTGCTCGCGGGCTACGAGGCGATCGCGAAGCGGGCGCACGAGCGCGAGGTCGAGGTGGCGATCCACACGCACGTGAACGCGGCCCAGCAGGTGACGCCGCTCGTCGGCGCGGCCGTCCGCAAGCTGCTCGACATGGGCTACCGCGACGTTCGGAACCAGGGGGTGCTGCTCCGCGGGGTCAACACGACCACGAAACAGATCCTGGAGCTCTGCTTCGCGCTCCTGGATCACGCGAAGATCATGCCGTACTACTTCTACATGTGCGACATGATCCCCAACAGCGAGCACTGGCGGCTCGCGGTGTGGGAGGCGCAGGAGCTGCAGTTCTCGGTCATGGGATATCTTCCCGGGTTCGCGACCCCGAGGTTCGTCTGCGACGTGCCGTTCGTCGGCAAGCGCTGGGTGCACATGACGAGCGGCTACGACCGCGTGAAGGGCATCACGTCCTGGAGGAAGAACTACCGGACCGGGATCGAGTACGACGACGCCGAGGCGCTCGAACGCGAGTACCCGTACTACGACCCGATCTTCACCCTCCCAGAAGAGGGACAGCAGTATTGGCGTGAGTTCATGGCCAAGGACCAGGGCCTCGAGCTCCAGCCCGTCTGATCTGCCGGCCGCTCAGTCGCCGGGCTTCCCGATCGTCCGTAGGTGGGGCCACGACGCCCGGAAGTGCGAGAACGACGTGCCGTAGGGGCAGTCGTCGCGAAGGGGCAGCACAAGCTTGTCGAAGTTCGGGTTCTCGAAGTCGAACGCGCCGGACAGCGGGTCGGCGTCGCGATCGCGCTTCGTCATCGGGTCGAGATCGAACACGCGCTCGATGAACGCCAGCACCGAACTGAACTCGTACGTGGTGTCGTCGACGGCGCCCCCCTCCGGGTTGTCCCCCGCGACCGTGTACGGCGAGATGATCAGCGCCGGCGTCCGCGGGCCGAGCCCCATGATGTCGACCTGGGGCGGCGCGACCGGATCGTAGAAGCCGCCGAAGTCGTCCCAGACGACGACGATCGCGGTCGAACGCCAGTACTCGCTCTTCATGATCGCGTTCACCTGATGTACGGTCCAGTTCTCGCCGGCGCACGTGCTCTTCCCGGCCCCCGGGTGCTCGTTGTAGGACTCGTCCGGGACGATCCACGAGACCTCGGGCATCTCGCCGCGCCGGACGTCCTGCACGAACTCCGTGGGCGGCCGCACCTTCTGCCACATGGGCCCGTAGCGCACGTGCCGGATCATCTGCAGGGCGTTCATCCAGGCGTTCTCGTTCGCGTAGTACTTCCACGAGATCCCGGCGTCCTCGAGCTGGTCGGGCAGGACCTCGATGTCGAAGCACAGCCGAATCTGCCCCCAGAAGTCGGCGAGGTCGTACGTGTTCGAGGCGTTCTGCGTGATCTCGCGCTCGAGCCGCATGATCTCCTCCTCGAACTCGCGAGCGTCGCTCGGGTTGAAGCGGGTGGCGTACTCCGTGGAGTCGTCGCAGTAGCTCCCAGGCGTCTCGGCGTTGCCCTTGTTGTCGACGATCCAGTTCGCCTGAGCCGCGACCGTGTAGAGGTGCTCGGGGAGCGTCGGCCCGTACATCGAGGTGAAGAAGTGGTCCGACAGGACGAAGCGGTCCGCGTACGCCCAGTAGTTCGGCACGCCGTCTCGGTCGAGGTAGGAGTAGCCGCTCATGTCGGCGCCGTACAGGTCGGCGTTCTCGGACTGCGGGATCACGCCGTTCATCCGGTTGAATCCGTTCATCTTCCCGTCGTTGATCGCGACGAGCCCGCAACGGAAACAGTGCGTGAGGTCGTGCGGGTAGACGTCCGGGCCCCTCGTGAGCTGCACGACGGGGCCGTCCCTACAGCCCTCCTCGTCGCACCGGATCGTGCCGCCCTCGGTCGCGCCCTCGGCGCCGGGGTAGGTCGCGAAGTAGTTGTTGAAGGTCCGGTTCTCCTTGACGATGAACACGACGTGCTCGATCGGCGTCTGTCCCGGCACGATCGTTTGCCCGCCGGTCGGCCCGGTCCCGCCGTTCCCATCGCCGGGTATTCCGTTGCCCGTCGCGGTCGGCGGACCGGTAGTGTCGTCGGCTCGGTCGGTGCCGTCCCCGATGCCGGTCGCCCATGCCAACCCGGCGATGACGACGACGAGCAGCGCGATGAGGACGGCGAAGCCGCGGCGGCGCGCGGCGCGGCGCTTCGCGGAGCGCTGTCCGCGCGGCGTCGGGACGCGCGAGCCGGGACCGGAGGTCGAGCTCATGGGTCGCTAGCCTACCGGCGGCCTCCTGGAACACGAGCCGTTCGGCGACCGTCGCCGCCGCGACGCGACGATCTCGAACGCGATCAGCGCGAACAGCGCCCCGACGAGCAACGGAACCTGCGTTTCGGAGCGGTCGTCGTAGCCGGGCGGCGGTGGAACGCAAAGCTCGCGCAGCCGCGTCCGCAACCGCGTGAGCGTCTCCTCCTCGGACGGCCGGGCGGCCAGGTTCTCGAGCTCGAACGGGTCGGCGTCCAGGTCGTACAGCTCCTCCTCGCCCGTCGCGTAGCGGACGTACTTCCACCGCGCCGAACGCACGGCACAGTACGTGGTGACCGGGTTGGTCCCCTCGAGGTGCTCGATCAGGAAGTCACGGCGAGGATCCGTCCGCCCGTCGAGCACCGGCAGCAGGCTCTCGCCGTCCGTGGCGGGGATCGGGACGCCGGCGGCGTCCGCGATCGTCGGCGCGAGGTCGATGTTGAGCGCCAGCGCGGTCTCGGTCCGCGCCGTCCACCCTGCGGCGTCCCAGCGGAGCACGAGCGGGATGCGGATCGCCTCCTCGTACGGCGCCTCCTTCTTCGTCCAGCGGTGCTCGCCGTGCAGGATCCCGTTGTCCGAGGTGAAGACGATCAGCGTGTTCTCGAGACGGCCGCCGGCCCCGAGCGCGTCGAGGATCTCACCCACGGCCCGGTCGACGCCGAGCAGCGACCGGTACTGCTGCAGACGGAACGCGTCGATCGCCGCCTCCTCGTCGTCGGACAGGCGCGGGAGGTCTCGCACCCATCCCGGCTTGTCGACGACGTCGGCCTCGTCGAACGATGCGGGACGCGCCGGCGCGAGGTCGGCGAACGCGTTCTCGTCGCCGGGCGACGGGATCGCGGGCGCGTGGGGAACCGCCGGCGCGTAGACGAGGAACAGGGGACCCTCGGTCTCGCGGACGAACGCGACCGCCTCGTGGGCGAGCACCTGGGTCGAGTGGTCCTCGGGCTCGGTGCCGAAACGCCGCACCGTGCCGTCGAACGTGAGTCCGTAGTCGAGCATCTCGGCGTGCACGAACGCGACCCACCGGTCCCACCCGGGCGGAACGAAGCCCGTGACCGCCGCGTGCTGCCCGCCGTCGATGTACTTGCCGAACAGCCCCGTGCGATAGCCGGCGGCGTCGAGCCATGTCGCGAGCGTCGAGGAGTCGTCGAACCAGTCGAACCGTCCGAACGGCGGATCCTGCCGGTACACGAGGTGCGTGTGCGAGTAGTTGCCCGTCAGGATGCTCGCGCGGCTCGGGCAGCAGAGCGGGTTCACGACGAAGGCCTCCGAGAACGTGACGCCGGGTGCGGCGAGGCGTTCGGACACCGTCGGCATCGCCCACAGCGTGTCCCACCGCTGGTCGTCGGTGACGATCAGGACGATGTCGGGGGGACCGTCGGGATCCGGGGTCTGCGCGGACGCGGGTTCGGCCGGGAGCACGCCCGCGCACACACCCGCCACGAGCGATGCGACGAGCGCGAGGGGCCGGCGCAGCCTCACCCGATGTAGCCGTCGAGCGCGGCCGACAGGCGTTCGACCACGGCGGCGAACCGGGGCTCGTCGACCACGTTCTCGAGCTCGAACGGGTCCTCACGGAGCGCGTAGAGCTCGCGCTCGCCCGTCGTGAGCTCGACGTACGCGAAGCCCGGCGTTCGGAGCGCCCACCACCCGGGGACGGGGAGTCCCTCGCCGACCCACTCGGCGTACACCCGGTCGGGGAGCCCGTCGTCCCGGCCGGTCCTGAGCAGGCGGACGAGGCTCGAGCCGGCCACGGACCTCGGCGGCTCGACGCCGGCGAGCCCGGCGATCGTCGGCGCGAGATCAACGGTCGAGACGAACGAGGTCTCGACGCGGTGCTCGACCCCCGGCATCCGGACCAGGAACGGCACGCGGAGGCACTCGTCGTAGGCGCACGTCTTCTTCGCCCATCGGTGCTCGCCGAACGCGAGCCCGTTGTCCGAGGTGAAGACGATCACGGTCCTGCGCAGCTCGCCGCGCGCGCGCAGTTCCTGGATGATGGCGCGGACGGCCTCGTCCACCGCCAGGAGCGTCTCGTACGAACGCCGGCGGGCGTCCTGGTAGGACGCAAGCGTCGCCGCGTCCGGCGGCGGGAGCTCGCGGACCCACGCCGGCTTGTCCGAGACATCCGGCTCGCCGGTCGAGGGCGGCGACGGCACCGCGAGGCCCGAGTAGGACCCCTCGTGCCTCGGCGCCGGCGTCCACGGCGGGTGTGGCGCGGTGGGGGCGAACCACAGGAAGAACGGCCGGCCGAACGGCGCCTCGCGGACGAACTCGACCGCCCGGGCCGCCAACACGTCCGTCGAGTAGTCCGCCTCATCGTCGCCGTAGCTCACCGGCATACCCTGCTCGATCAGCGTGTAGTCGTAGTACAGGCTCGTCACCGGTCCCTGCCGCCTGGCCGACCAGCTGTCCCAGCCGCGCGGGACGAACGGCGGGCGCCCGAACGGGTAACCGTTCAGGTACTTGCCGACGAGCCCGGTGTGATAGCCCTCATCGTGTAGCCACGAGGCGACCGTGGCGTCCTCGTCGAGGAGCCTGCCGTGGTCGTTGTCCACGACGCCGGTCTCGTGGGAGAAACGGCCGGTGAGCATCGTGGCGCGGGACGGACAGCAGAGCGGCGTGTTCACGAACGCGTTCTCGAACACGACCCAGTGATCGTCGGGATCCAGCGCTCGCTCCTGCAGGAACGGCATCACGGGCGTCGGACCCGGGATCGACTCGACGGTCTGGTCGTCGGTGACGATCACGACCACGTTCGGCGGCGTCCGCTCGCGGCCGCCGACGTCGGGCAGGACCACGACCCCCCACGCGATCGCCGCGATTGCGAGCGTGAGCGCGAGGCCGATCCGCGTCGAGGGCGCGGTGGGCTCGCGGGGCCCGCCGTTCATCCCGTCTTCCGGAGCTTCCAGATGTTCTCGCCCGGCCACCGACGGGCCCACTCGGGCGGGGCGAACTCCGGATAGGTCGTCCGGGCCCGGGCGGGCGGGCGCAGCTCGACGAGGTCGAGCACCTCGAAGCAGTTGGCTCGGAACAGGCGGATCCACTCTCCGTACGGCAGCTGGAACTCGAACGTGTCCGGCCACGACCCGCGCCGCATGCCGAAGTAGTCGCGGACGAGCTCGGGGCCCGGCGGCTCCTCGCCGTCGCCCCAGCACAGCCAGATCAGCGGGCTCGCCATGTTGAACGCGAACCGCCCGCCCGGACGCAGGACACGCGCAACCTCGGGGACGGTGGCGTACGGATCGGCGAACGTCATCGCGCCGTGGTCGCAGAACACCACGTCGAAGCTCTCGTCGGCGAACGGGACGCGTTCGGCGTTCGCGTTCACCAAGGAGAAGCGTTCGCCCGCGTCCGACATCAGCCGTGCGGCGTGACCGAGCTGCCGGATCGAGAGGTCGAGCCCGACGGGTCGCGCGCCGCGGCGCGCGAGGGCGATCGACCACTGGCCGCCGCCGCAGCCGAACTCGAGGACGTCCTTGCCCTTCAGGTCGCCGAGGACGTCGAGCTTGGCCTCGGGGATCTCCCACACGCCCCACGACGGCCGGTCGAACCGGTTCAGCTGCGACGCGTGCTCGCGCTGGTACGCGTCCGCATCCCGGTTCCAGCTCGCTCGGTTGCGCAGGATGTGGCGCGGGGAGGTGGTTCGCGGGCCCTTCGCTCGCGCCCGCCCGGATGGCGTCATCGGTCGAGCCATCCGGCGTCGCGATCGTGGGTGTCCGCGACGAGACCCGCGGCGATCGACACCGCGATCTCCTCGGGCTCGCGCCCGCCGAGATCCACCCCGAGCGGGGAACGGATCCGGGCGAGCTCGTCGTCGCCGAACCCGAGCTCCCGAAGGCGCTCGACGTACGGCCCGACGTGCCGGCGGCTCCCCATCACCCCCACGAACCGGGCCGGCGACTTCAGCACGATCGCGAGCGCGTCGGCGACGTCCGGTGCGTCGTGATCGGTGAACACGACCCGCGTCCGTTCGTCGATCTGGATGTCGTCGAACCCCCGCGCGACCTCGACGGTCGAACGGTCCCGGTCGGTCACCCGTTCGGAGCGCGGCTCGACCAGGACCGGCGCGTAGCCGAGCGGTCGTGCGAGGCGGACGAGCGCGCGCGACACGTCGTTCGCCGAGACGAGGACGAGCGCCGCCGCGGGACGGACCGGCTCGAGGAACACCTCGACGTCGCCCTGCTCGTGGTGATAGGTCCGGACCTCCGGCTCGCCGGACACGAGGATCTCGGCCGCGTCGCGGACCGCCGCCTCGTCGAACTCGGCGCACCCCAGCGTCCCGTGGACAGGCCCACCGGGCACGATCGTCATCGCGTTGCCGAGGCGGCACGGCGGCGCGCCCTGGACGCGGATCGCCTTGGCCGTCACCGACGGGGCCTCAGCGGCCCGGCGGTCGGCCTCCTCGACACGCGGCGCCTCGTGGCCGGTCGGATGCGCGCCGGTCGCGCCGCCGAGCAGCTCGACGGCGTGCGGGAGCACCGGCAGCATCGCCTCGAGGCTCTCGGTCGCGCCCGTGGGGCTGCCCGGGAGGTTCACGATCAGGGTCTCGCCGCGCAAGCCGGCGATGCCGCGGGACAGCGCGGCCATCGGCGTGTGCTCGAGCCCGCTCCGGCGCATCAGCTCGGCGAGCCCCGGCGCATCGCGGTCGATGACGGCCCGGGTCGCCTCCGGCGTCACGTCCCTCGGTCCGAAACCGGTGCCGCCGGTCGTCACCACGAGCCGGACGCCGCGCTCGTCCGCGAGCACCCGGAGGAGCGCCTCGACCTGCGGGCGGTCGTCGGGAACCACCCTGCGGACGGCGATGCCGAATCCGGCGCCGAGCAGGATCGCCTCGACCGCGTCGCCGGACCCGTCCGTGCGCGTGCCCTCGGCGACGCCGTCGGACACCGTCACGACGGCGGCGGAGGCGCTGGTGCGGTCCACGCGCTCATCCTGCCAGACGCGGCCCGGCGCGGCGGGGGTACCGTTCCCGCGGGCCGACGACGAGGGAGGGCACGATGGAGGGGTGGATCGACGAACTGGCCGAGGCGCTCGGCGAGGAGGCGCTCACGCGGGAGGAGGCGAATGACCTGCTCGGGGCCGCCCGCAACGTCGCCCACCGGGTGGAGCGGAAGATCACGCCGCTCGCCGCCTTCCTGCTCGGTTCGTCCGTCGGACGGGCGACGAGTGGGGGCGCCACGCGCGCGGAGGCCCTGCGACGCGCGCTGGAGACGACCGAGGGCCTGATGCCGGCACCGCCGGAATGATGACCTTCGGCGGGCGGGGGTAGGCTGGAAGGGATGGACGCCTGGACCCCGCCCACGACGCCTGCCCCCGCGGACGGGCCGCTCGTCGACACCTTCGGCCGCATCGCCGACGACCTGCGCGTCTCGGTGACCGACCGGTGCAACTTCCGGTGCACCTATTGCATGCCCGCCGAGGGCCTCGAATGGCTGCCGAAGCACGAGATCCTGACGTTCGAGGAGATGACGCGGCTGCTCGGCCTGTTCGTCGGGCGCCTCGGGATCCGCTCCGTGAAGGTGACCGGCGGCGAACCGACGGTCCGGGCGGACCTGGCCGAGCTGATCCGCATGTTCCGCGACACGGCCCCCGGCATCGACATCTCGATGACCACGAACGGCGTGCTGCTCGACCGGCTCGCGCAACCGCTCGCGGACGCAGGCCTGGACCGCGTCACGGTCTCGCTCGATTCCCTGCTCCGTCACCGCTTCGAGGAGATGACACGCCGGGACGCACTCGAGCGCGTGCTCGAGGGGATCCGGGCCTCCGAGGCGTCCGGGCTCACCCCGATCAAGATCAACTGCGTCGTGATCGGCGGGACGAACGAGGGCGAGGTGGTGGACTTCGCGCGGTGGTCGCGCGAGCACGGCCACGTCGTTCGGTTCATCGAGTACATGCCGCTCGACGCGCAGCACGCGTGGGAGCGCGCGAAGGTCGTGCCCTCGATCCGGATCCTCGAGGCGATCGACGCGGTCCACCG
>Ga0075421_100001159_pt1 | contig 30247 bp, 23 predicted proteins | sample SoiMetdeltSBSDD5_FD_75292 | JGI IMG/M metagenome (GOLD analysis project Ga0075421, IMG submission 75292) | Bulk soil microbial communities from a Populus tree surrounding site in Tennessee, USA - Soil MetaG P. deltoides SBSDD5 | ecosystem: Environmental > Terrestrial > Soil > Tree plantation... | reverse complement strand
CCTTGAAACCCTCGAAGCTGCCGAATGCGCTCGCCAGCGCCTCGGCCAGCGCGCCCGTCGGCGCGCCGCCGCCGCCGGGGCCCATCACCTGCCAGAACAGGGAGTGGTTGGCGTGGCCGCCGCCGTGGTTGCGCACGACGGTGCGCACGTCTTCGGGCACCTGGTCGATGCCGCGCAGCAGCTCCTCGACGCTCTTGCTGGCGAGCTCCGGGTGCTTCTCGACCGCGCCGTTCAGGTTGGTGACGTATGCCGCGTGGTGCTTGGTGTGGTGGATCTCCATCGTCCGCGCGTCGAGGTGCGGCTCGAGGGCGTCGTAGGCGTAAGGAAGCTTCGGCAGCTCGTACATCTTTTGGCTCCTCCTCGGCGACGATAGCACCGCCCCTCCGACTCATCCGCTTGGCTTCTTCGGCAGGGTCTCACCCGCCGGCCATCGCCAGCGTCGCGGCCACCTGCGGCGGCGCGGCGAGCTGGCGGCGTATGCGGTGCAGGATGGTGTGAACGCTGCTCGGTGTGATCGTGCCCGCCAGTCGGATCGAGACCTCGGCCGCCGTGTATCCCTCGATCGCGGAGAGCTCGAGGATCCGCACGTTGCGCGTACCGTGCTCGTCGCCGAGCTCGCGCACGCGCCGCCGCAGGGCCGACGCCCGCTCGCGAACGAGGAGTCTCTCCTCCGGGTCGGGCCCGGAAGCGGTGCGGTCGGCGAGCGCCGTCACGCCGCACGGCCGTAGGTCCCTCTCGCCGGCGGGGCCACCGCCGCGCTTTTGCGCCGCGCGGCTGCGCAGCGCGTCGACCGCCACGCTACGGGCGATGCGATGCAGGTAGCCCCAGAGCTGGCGGGTGGGCCACGATCCCGGCGCCGCGGGCGAGCCAGGCTCGAGCACCCGGCAGTAGACCTCCTGGACCAGCTCGTCGACCTCGACCGGGTCGGGGCGCCAGCCGACCCTCCGCATCGCCGTGGCGACGCAACGTTCGAGCTCGCGGCCGCGATGGCGCGCGAACTCGTTCCAGAAGTGGTGCCCGGCGGGCAGGGCAGTGCCGCCCGCAGCCGTGGGGCACGGGCGTCCCACGTGCCATGTGTCCTGCCGCTTCGAATCCTGATGGCCGCGATCCTGTTCCTGCGACATCCTCCGCTCTCCTCGGTTGGGGAGCGAAGGTGGGAACGGCGGCAGGCGGGCCCGAACGGGCCCACGGCAGGGAGGTGCAACCTAACACGGCTCGCCGCGGCGCGGCAAGAGGGCATCCGGGGGCATCGTCGCGCACGCCGCTGGATTGACTCGACCCCAGCCGCCCGGTATCATCTCGCCCCTCGTAGGGGGGTTAGCTCAGCGGTTAGAGCACCTGCCTTACACGCAGGGGGTCGCGGGTTCAAATCCCTCACCTCCCACCAGGGCCCGACGCAGCGACACTCGCTGTGACGCTGCAGAGGGCAGCCCACCTCGGGCGGGATTTCCTGGGTCGCTCTCTCGATCAGGGGTCGTAGTTCAGCTGGTTAGAACGCCGGCCTGTCACGCCGGAGGCCGCGGGTTCGAGTCCCGTCGACCCCGCCATCCCGCTCATCCCGCGGGGGGCGAACCCCAACGCAGGAGCTCACGACGATATGCGCGACAAGATCAAGCTGGTGTCTTCGGCCGGGACCGGGTACTACTACACGACCGACAAGAACAAGCGCACCTCCACCGAGAAGCTGCGCATGAAGAAGTACGACCCCAAGGTCCGCAAGCACGTCGAGTTCGTCGAAGAGAAGCTCCGCTAGTCTGTCGATGGGACCGCGCCGATGACGGGATGGTGAGCCGCCTCCCGGCCGCCATGGACGTCGTCACCGATCCGCGCTCTCTGCTGCACCGCGTGGCGCTCGGTTTCCCCGAGCAGCCCGCCCGTCTCGCCGCCATCCTCGACGGTTTGCGCGCCTCCGGCCGCGTGCCACGTGAGCCCGGCGCCCACCCGGCGGCGAAAACGCTCGTCGAGCGCGTGCACGGCGCCGACTACGCGGCGCGCTTCCGAGCCGCCGTGGAGCGCGGCGACGGCGTCTTCGACTCCGCCGACAACCCGCTCGTCCCCTCGACCTGGGACGCTGCCTGGGGCGCGGCCGAGGCCACCCTGCACGCCGCCGACGCAGCGCTCTCCGGAAGGCCGGCGTTCGCCGCCGTGCGCCCGCCCGGGCACCACGCCGAGCGGCAGACCGCCATGGGCTTCTGCTACTTCAACAACGCCGCGCTCGCCGCCGAGCGCATGCGCGAGCAGGGGGCCGCGCGGGTGGCGATCTTCGACTTCGACGTCCACCACGGCAACGGCACGCAGCACATCTTCGAGCAACGCGCCGACGTCTTCTATGCCAGCACCCACCAGTACCCCTTCTACCCGGGGACCGGGGCGGCGGGGGAGCGCGGTCGCGGCGAGGGGCTCGGCGCGACGCTCAACGTGCCGCTGCCGGCCGGGTGCGGCGACGCCGAATACGCCGAGGCGATCGCCGGCATCGTGATCCCGGCGCTAGCCGCGTTCGCGCCGGACGCCCTCATCCTGTCGGCAGGCTTCGACGCCTGGCAGGCAGACCCGCTCGGCGGCATGCGGGTGAGCGCCGAGGGCTTCGGGCAGTGGGGCCGCTGGCTGGGCGAGCTGGCCCGCAATACGTGCGGTGGACGGCTGCTGGCGGTGCTCGAAGGGGGTTATGACATAGGGGCGGTTCCCCTTCTCGTGGAGGCCTTTCTGGGGGGAGCCGAGGCCGGACTGTGAGACCCGTGATTGACTCTGTTGTAACGCTGCCCGTACAATCGGCCTCAAAACCTCAGGTAGAGCTTGAACAGCTGGACCGCCTGAGAGCTTGATCCCGCCCGTCGCAAACCGGCCCAGCCGCCTCACGCGGCCAGGTTCCCGGGGCGCGGCGTCGGCGCTGGAGGAGACGCGATGCGAAGCAGATTCGTCCTGGCGGCGCTGGTCCTTCTCCTTGGTTGTGCGATGCCCGCCCTGGCGGCGCCGCCGATCGGCTTCTTCGACGGCAAAGGCGGCTCGGGCAACGCCGGCTGGGGGATGCTGGGCGTCACCGGCTGGGCGCTCGACGACAACGGCATCGCCTCGGTGGACATCGTCGTCGACGACGATGTCGTCCAGCGCGCCACGTACGGCGTGCGCCGGCCCGACGTGACCCGTCGCAAGCCCGGCTTCCCCGACACCAACGCCCCCGGCTTCCAGGCGTTCGTGAACACCACGCACTTCATGAATGGCAAGCACACGATGAGCGTGCTCGTCACCAGCAAGAGTGGCGAGCAGGTCGTCATCGGGCCGACGCGGTCGTTCACCTTCCGCAACGCGTCCCACATGTTGGCGCCCTTCGGGGACATCACCTTCCCGCAGCAGGACGCGGAGATGCGCGGTCGCTGCGACGCCGATCCCACGCGCCGCCTGAGCATCATCACCGGCAACGCGCTCGACGCCGGCTCGGGTGAGAACGCGCACGACTACGGCGTCGCCTACGTCGAGCTCCTGATCGACGGGGCCATCAACCTCAACACGCTGAACAGCTGCACCTTCGACCCCACGCCCGGCGTCAACATGCTGCTCAACTGCTACGGGCTGCCCAGCGGGTTCCTGACCTACGACTACCCGACGCTGCGCAACTCCGACCGCGCCAAGTTCCGCTTTGCGCTCGACGTGGGTTTGCTGATCGCCTCCAACACCTACTTCCGCGGCCACCACACCCTCACCATCCGCGCCGGCGACTTCGGCGACAACGTGCGCAACATCGACACCGTCAACGTCTTCTTCTCGTGCGACAACGAGGCCACCAACGAGAAGTCGATCGGCAAGATCGAGGAACCGAATACGAGCCAGCCCTGGTTCGGTACCACCGTTCTGCGCGGCTGGGCGATCGACTTCCAGGGCGTGGCGGCGGTGAGGCTGAAGGTCAACGGCATCCAGGTCGGCACCGCGACGCCGACCGGCCCGCGCCCCGACGTCGCCGAGCTCTACCCGGGCTATCCGACGGTCATCTCGTCGGGCTGGGTTTTCAACTTCGACACTCGCACCGTGAACGACGGGCAGGTCACCTTCGAGGTCTGGGTAGATGACCTGCTCGGCGACGAGACGCTGATCGGCGAAGGGCTGGCGGTCATCGACAACCGCGACCACCCGTAGCCCTTCGACGGGAGCTCTCGACTCGAGGTCTCGGACGGCCGGCGGCGACGCCGGCCGTTTGCGTTCCGTGCACCCGTGCAACTCCGGGAGAGAGCTCCAGCGGCTGGGAGCGCTACCGGCCGCCGTCGGGGCTCGGCAGCTCCTCCATCTCGATCTCCAGCTCCTCCCACTTCGCGCGGGCATCGGGCGCCACCTCGACGTCGACGACGACGGGCTTGTAGCCCGCCGCGGTGAGACGGAGGGTGTGGTGGCCCGGCGTCGTGATCTCGTACTGCTCGACCTCGTCGGCGGGCCCGAGCAAGCGGCCGTCGAAGGTGACCAGCGCGTCGCTGGGATCGAGGTCGAACTCGACCCCACGCCGGCAGCGGACGTGGACCGTCGCCTCCTCGCGCGGCGGCTGTGCAGCCGGTGCGGAGGGCAACGGTGGTGGCGTCGGCGCCGGCTGTGAGGGCGGTGCCGAGGTTGCCGCCGGCGGCGATGCCGCGGGCGGCTCCCCCCCATTCGGAGCGGGTCGCTCGGAGATCGACGGCGCGGCGCCGGGCGACGGCGTGGGTGCCACTGGCAGCGGCGGGATCATCGACAGCGGGGCCTGGCTCGGCGTGGGCGTCGGGGGCAGCAGAAGCAGCGAGGACTCCGGCAACGGTCCTTCGGACGGGTTCCAGCCGGCAGGGCGGGGCGGTTGCACGATCGGCCGCAGAGGGTTGCGATTCCACGTCGCGAGGACGCCGGCGACGACGACGAGCGCAGCGCCCACCGTGCCGAGGAGGAGCCAGAGAGCTGTGCGCCGCGGCGCACCGGGAGCGGCATATGGGGTCGGCGGTGCCGGAGGGTGGGGCGGGTGGAGCGGCGGCACGAGCGCGGCGACGGTCGGCGGCAACGGCGGCAGAGGCGGCACCGCCATGCCGGGTCGCGTCTCTGCCTCGTCGGCCCTCACGCTCTCGAGCGGCAGCTGGCGTAGCGCCGCGGCGAGCGACTGTGCGTCCGGGTAGCGATCTTCGGGTTGCTTTGCGAGCAGACGGCGGAGCAGGTCCGATATCGGCCTGTCGATCTCCTTCGAGATCGCCGGATCGGCCATCGGGTCTTCGTGCAGGATCTGGTAGAGCAGCGTGGTGATCGACTGCGACGGGAAGGGGCGCTTGCGCAGCACCATCTCGTAGAGGACGACGCCGAGCGAGAAGAGGTCGGCGCGGCCGTCGACGGCGCCGCCGCGCAGCTGCTCGGGGGCCATGTACGCAGGGCTGCCGACGACCATGCCGGTACGAGTGAGCTCGGAGACCTCGTCGAGGCTGCGCGCGACGCCGAAGTCGGTGAGCATCACCCTGCCGTCGTTCGAGATCAGGATGTTCGCCGGCTTGACGTCGCGATGCACGACGCCCGCGCGGTGCGCGGCGGCGAGGGCCTCGGCGGCACGCGCCGCGACCTCGATGGCGGCCGCGCGGTCGGGGAAGGCGCCACGCTCGAGCCGGCGCGCCAGCGACTCGCCATCGACGAGCTCCATCACCAGATAGAGGCCGCTGTCGGTCGTGCCCACGTCGTGGATCGCCACCACCCCGGGGTGGCGGATGCGGGCGGCGGCTTTCGCCTCGCGGCGGAAGCGCTTCTCCAGCTCGTCTCGCACGTCGCGCGAGGCGTCCACCGGAAGCTGGATGTGCTTGATCGCCACCTCGCGGTCGAGCTCGGGGTCGTGGGCGCGGTAGACGACGCCCATCCCGCCGCGGCCGAGCTCGCCGTCGACCCGGTAGCGCCCGAAGCCGATGGCGCCCATGGCGGGCGATTGTACCGAGTTGGCCTCCGAAGAGTGGGCCTGCGAAGAGTTGACCAGTGGAGCGCCGATGGTGCGAAGCTCGGCGCGTGGCTCTCCACAGGGTCCTCGGCGTCGCCGGCTGGCAGGGGTCGGGAAAGACCACGCTGCTCGAAGGCGTCGTCGCCAGGCTCGTGGGCGAGGGGCTGTCGGTGGTGGTGGTCAAGCACCACGGCCACGGCGGCGGCCTCGCCCACGACGTCGCCGGGAAGGACTCGGACCGCCTCTTCCGCGCCGGCGCGAGCGTCGTCGTCGAGGGTGCCGGCGAGTCGTTGGCACGCTGGCAGGCCGCCACCGCGGCCGACCTCCTGGGACCCGGCGTCGATCGCCACGGAGACCTGACGGCGCGTCTCACGGCGCTCGCCGGGCGCTGCGACCTGGTGCTGGTCGAGGGGCACAAGGGCGCCCCCCATCCCAAGGTGTGGCTGCTGCGGCCGGGCGAGGCGGGCCCGCCGCCGGAGGCGCGCGCGGTGGTCGCGACCCTCCCCTGGGACGGCGACCGGGTCGACGCGTTCGGCGCCCTCGCGCGCGAGCATCTGAGAGCGGGATGGGAGGCGACCCCGAAACGGGCCGGCATTCTCGTCGGCGGCGCGAGCCGCCGGATGGGACGGCCGAAACACGAGCTGCTCGTCGGCGGGGAACGGATGCTCGACCGAACCGTGGCGCGGCTCGTCGCCGCGGGACCGCCGATCCTGCTCGGCGGTGCCGGGGCCGCAGGCGCGGTGAGCGTCGGCGGGCAAGCGGAGCCGTGGCCACGACTGCCCGACACGCCCGGCGTGCGGGGTCCGCTCGCCGGCATCCTCGCGGCCCTGCGCTGGGCGCCGGTGGCGAGCTGGACGATCGCCTCCTGCGACCTGCCCCGGCTCCGCGCGGAGGCGGTCGCCTGGCTGCTCGCCGAGCGGCGGCCGGGGCGCTGGGCAGTGATGCCTCGCGTAGGAGGCGTGGCGCAGCCGCTGTTCGCGATCTACGAGCCGCAGGCGCTGCGGATGCTCGAGTCGATCGCGGTGGGCGACGGGCAGGGCCCATCGCAGCTCGAGGGATTCGCGCACGTCGCTAGTCCCGAGCCACCGGCCGAGCTCGCCAACTGTTGGCGTGGCGTCAACACTCCTGAAGAGCTCGCCGCACTGTAGGGTGCGCACCGCGCACCATCTGCTCTCTTCGTCGCGCAACCCACGGGATGGTGCGCGATGCGCACCCTACAACCGAGACGGCGAGACGCCAGGAGGCAAGAGGTCCGGCCCCTCGCGCAACGCTTGCGCCGCGAGGCGCCCCACCTCCCAGCTCGCTCCGAGACCGTAGCCGCCGAGCCCCGCGAGCCACCAGAGCGCCGGGACCCGCGGATCCGGGCCGATCACCGGCAAGGCGTCGGGGGCCTTGGTGCGGAAACACGACCAGGCGCGCGTGATGGGTGCCTCGGCGAGCGCCGGAGCGAGCGGCCGCAGCCGCTCCCGCAGCAGGTCCTCGGCGCCGTCCGACACGGTCTCGGCCAGCTCGGCCGTCGGCTCCTCGTCGCAAAAGCAGGTGAGCACGCCCTCGACGTCCGGCCGGAAGTAGACGTCGTGCGCCAGGTGCCAGACGTAGGGGTGCGCGAGCGGCAGGCTCGCCCGATGCACGAAGAGATGGCGCTTGTAGGCGACCAGCGGAAGGGGCGCGGCGCCGGCGCAGCAGGCGAGCGCGGAGGCCCACGCCCCGGCCGCCGTCACCAGTCGCTCGGCGACCACGTCGCCCGCGGTGGTGCGGACGCGGAAGGGACCGTCGCCCTCGATGGCGGTGACCTCGACGTCGAAGCCGACTGCCGCGCCCGCGGCGCGGGCGCCGTCGAGATAGAAGGCGAGCAGCCGGTGCGGATCGAGAACGCCGTCGCCGGGCGTCGAGAGCGCAGCCGCGAAGTCGGCCGCGGCGACGAGCGGCACGCGGCGCCGGATCTCGTTCGCGCTCAGCACCTCGGCGTCGATCGCGGGGTCGGTGAGCGCCGCGAACGCGGCCTCGTCTCCGAGCAGCAGCGAGCCGGTGCGCAGGAACCCCACCTCTTCGGCGCGCTGCGAATAGGCCGCGACGCTCGCTGCCGTCAGGCGCCGCACCAGCGGCTCGGCGACCGACTGCAGCACGAGCCGGGCGTTGCGGCCCGACGCGTGCACGCCCGGTCCGGGGGCGCGTTCCACGAGGCGCACGCCCGTTCCATCGCCACCCGCTGCCATTGCGGTCGTCGCCAGATGGTAGACGAGCGCGGCACCGGCCACGCCCCCGCCCACTACAAGCGTCTCGACCTGCTGCATCGTCAAGTGTCCCACCGATCCTCGGCGAAGCGGGGAGCATAGTCGCTGCGCCGCCGGTCGAGGTGCCGGGCGCGGCGTCGTCTCCGCTCCGCGGCGCTTCGCTGCAGGCGGCGAGGGCCGGGATGTAGAATCGCGACTGCACCATGCGACAACCAGAGCAGCGAGCTCGCGGCGAGCTGCGATGTCGTCGAGCGGAGGCCCGTCTGCGCTCCGTCGCGGATCCACGGGGCGCGGGCCCCCTGGTCGCGCCCTCGATCGCCGTCGCTCCCGTCACCGGCGCTCGCACCGCGTGAGCCAAGGCCTCATCGTCCGCTGCCCTGCGTGCGGCTCGCGACTGCGCCTGCAACCGGGCCGCGAGCTGCCGGAACGCTTCAAGGTGCGCTGCTCGTCGTGCAGCAAGCCTTTCCTGGTGCGCCGCCGCGACGAGGGGCAAGGCGCGACGCCCGCCGAGCCGCTCGACCGCACGCTCACCGGCGAGAAGCTGACGTCGGGGCCGCACGACGAGCAGGCGACCCACGCACAGATCAACCAGCTCACGGCGTCGCCGCCCGTGACGCAGCGGCCTCGCCAGCGGCCCGCGCCGACGGGCGCCGGCGCCGCCACCACCGGCGGCGAGGCGCCTCGCAAGCTCGGCACCACCTTCGGCCCCGGTGAGCTCGTTGCCGGGCGCTACCGCGTCGACCGTTTCATCGCCAAGGGCGGCATGGGCGAGGTCTACGAGGCCTTCGACACGGCGCTCGGCGACAGCGTGGCGCTCAAGACGGTGCGGCCCGACGTCGCCTCCGACGAGCTGGCGCTCGAGCGGTTCAAGCGCGAGATCCACCTCGCGCGCCAGGTCACCCATCGCAACGTCTGTCGCATCCACGACCTCGGAGCGCACTACTCCGAGGCGCCGGTGGCGGCGCTCTATCCGAACAACGAGATCCTCTTCGTGACGATGGAGCTGCTGCGCGGCGAGACCCTCGCCGACTGCCTCACGCGCGTCGGCTCGCTCAGCGAGGCGGACTCGCTGCCGCTCGTGCGCCAGATGGCCTCGGCGCTCGACGCCGCCCACCGCGCCGGCGTCCTCCACCGCGACTTCAAGTGCGTCAACGTGATGCTCGAGCCGGAGGCGGACGGCGAGGTCCGAGCCGTCGTCACCGACTTCGGGCTCGCCCGCGCGTCACGGGGCGAGGGCGGCGCCACGCTGACCGTCGTCGGCGCGGTGATGGGGTCGCCCGCCTACATGGCGCCCGAGCAGGTCGAGGGCAGCGGCACGACACCGGCGGTCGACATCTACGCTCTCGGCGTGGTGATCTTCGAGATGGTCACCGGCCGCCTCCCCTTCCGCGGCGAGAGCCCGCTGTCGACGGCGGTCAAGCGGCTCACCGAGCCGCCGCCGCGGCCCAGCGAGCTCAAGCCGGGCCTCGACGAGCGCTGGGACACCGCGATCCTCCGTTGCCTCGCGCGCCAACCCGAGGACCGCTTCGCCGCGGCAGGCGATGTGGTGTCGGTGCTCGACCCGTCGCCGATCGCCGCCGCCCTCGGCACCGCCCGCGTCACCCGCAAGCGGCTGGGCCTCGCGGTGGCGGCGGGCTTCCTGGTCGCGCTCGCCCTCGTCGCCAACTTCTACGTCTGGCAGCGGCGCGTCGCGAGCCAGGAGGGGCACCTCGAGGCGCCGAAGTCGGCGCGGCCGGCGGTGGCGGTGCTCGGCCTCAAGAACGTCGCCGCGGACCAGGGCCTCGAGTGGCTCTCGACCGGGCTGCCCGAGATGCTCGCCTCCGAGCTCTCGGCCGGCGGCGCCGTGCGTCTCATCCCCGGCGAGAACGTGACGCGTGCGCAGCTCGAGCTCGGCCTCAAGCCGGGGGACACCTGGGGAAACGACACTCTCGAGCGGGTGCGCAAGAACCTCGGCTCGGACTACGTCGTCACCGGCGGCTACACCGCCCTCGGCAGCGGCCCCACCGGCCAGCTGCGCCTCGACCTGCGGCTGCAGGACACGATGAACGCGGGCAGCAGCACAGCGGTCGCCGTCTCGGGCCCGCGGGAGGCCGTCTTCCAGCTCGTCGCCAAGGCGGGGGCAAAGCTGCGCGACGCGCTCCACCTCGAGTCCGGCGGCGCGCGCTGGACGACCACCAACCCCGAGGCCGCCCGGCTCTACGCGCAAGGCGTCGAGAAGCTGCGCCGCTTCGACGCGCAGGGCGCGAGCGAGCTGCTGCAGCAGGCGGTGGCGGTGGACCCGCGCGATCCCCGCGCGTACTCGGCGCTCGCCAGCGCCTACGCTTCGCTGGGCTACGTCGAGAAGGCGAAGGCCTCGGCGCGCCAGGCGGTGGACCTGTCGACGCCCCTCGGCGAGAGCGAGCGACAGGAGATCCGCGCGCAGTACCTCGAAGTCGCGGGGGACTGGCCCGCGGCGGCGCGCGCGTGGGAGGACATCTGGCGGCAGCAGCCGGACAACCTCGAATACGGGCTCAAGCTCGCGCAGGCGCTCACCGCCGCCGGCGACGGGGCCCGCGCGCTCGAGGTGGCTCGCGTGCTGCGCAGGCTCCCCTCGGTGGCCGCCGACGACGTGCGCATCTACTTCGCCGAGGCGACCGCCGCCGGCGCGCTCGGCCAGTTCGACGTGCAGAAGCAGGCGGCGGCCAAGGCCGCCGAGGTGGCGGGAGCGCAGGGCGCACGCCTGCTGCGCGCCCGCGCGCTGCTCCTCGAGGGGTGGGCGCTGCGCAACCTCGGCGACGCGCAGCGGGCGCAAGGTGTGACCGCGGAGGCCGAAGGCCTCTTCCAGCAGGCCGGCGACGAGTCGGGGGTGGCGAAGGCGCGCGTGCAGCGGGCGAGCCTGCTCTACGACCAGGGCGACCTCGGCACCGCGCGGCGCACCTTCGAGGGCGCCCTCGTCACCTACCGCGAGCTGGGGGACAAGGGCAACGAGGCGCAGGCGCTCAACAACCTCGCCCTGGTCCTCAAGCAGCAAGGGGACGTGGACGCGGCGTTTCGCTTCTACGAGCAGTCGCGGGCGCTGTCGCAGGAGACCGGCAACCGCGTCGGGGTGGCGAGCGCCGAGAACAACATCGGCGCCATCGAGCTCAAGCGCGGCGACCTCGCGGGCGCGCTCGCCGCCTTCGAGCGCTCGCTCGAGCTCTCGCGCCAGGCCCACGACCGCGGCCAGGAGGCCAACGCGCTCTACAACGCCGCCGCCACGATGCGGCGCCTCGGGCGCCTCAGCGAGGCCGAGACGCGCCACCGCGAGGCGCTCGCCCTGCGGCGGAAGATCGGCCAGACGTTCGGCGAGGCCGCCTCGCTCACCGAGCTGGCGGCGGTGCAGCTCGACCGCGGCGACCTCGAGGCCGCCGCGGCGAGCTACGACCAGGCGCTTGCGCTCGCCAAGCGCACCGGCAACCGGCGCTTCGAAGCCCACGCGCTGGCCGGGCTGGGCCAGGTGCGCCTCCTCGCCGGCGATCTCGCGCAGGCCGAGAAGCTGCACCGCCAGGCCCTCGCTCTGCGCGAGGAGCTCGGCGAGCAGGGGAGCGCGGCGGAGAGCCGTCTGGCGCTCGCCGTCATCGCCATCGAGCAATCGCGCTTCGCCGACGCCGAGCAGGGCGCGCACGCCGCTCAGGATCGCCTCGCCGCGGAGGGCGCCGTCGATCAGGTCGCCCGTGCGCAGTCCCTTCGCGCCTGGTCGATGCTCTTCATCGACCGCGCCGCGGAGGGGCAGCAGCTCGTCGCCGCCGCGCTCGAACGCGCCAACGCCAGCCAGGACCTTCGCATCCGCTCCGAGGTGCAGCTCGCGTGGGCGCGGGTTGCCGCCCGCAGCGGCAACGTCGCGCCCGCCGAGAAGGTGGCCGGCGAGGTGGCGATGGCCACCGAGAAGGCGGGGCTCGTCCCGGTCCAGCTCGAGGCGCAGCTGCTCCAGGCGCAGATCGCGCACGACTCGGGGGACGAGGCGCGCGCGTTCCAGCTGTTGTCGAACCTGCGCGCGAGGGCGCAGAAGTCCGGTCTGGGGCTCCTCACCGCGAAGGCCGGTACCTAGGCGTCCGCCGGCCGGCGTGACCTTCCCGAGGCGGCGACCGCGGCGCGGAATCGCCGGCGCCCGCCGGGCGTAGCGCTCCGTGACGCCCGGCTATACTGCCGGCACACTCACGCTCGTCGGAAAAGGGAGCTCCAAATGAGCGCGCTCTTCTCGCTGCCCTACATCTTCGGCGGCATCTTCGTCATCCTCTTTCTCTACATCCTGGCGCGCGCTCTCTACAAGAAGGCCGGTCCCGACGAGGCGCTCATCGTCTACGGCCGGCGCAAGCTGTTCGGCCAGCAGGTGCGCGACGAGAAGGGGCAGGTGGAGAGCTTCCGCATCGTGCGCGGCGGCGGCACCTTCGTGTGGCCGGCGTGGGAGCAGGGCGAATACCTCTCGCTCAAGATGATGACGCTCGACATCGACCTGAAGCACGTCTACACGATGGAGGGGATCCCGATCAACGTGCGGGCCGTCGCCCAGGTCAAGATCGGCAGCCAGGTCAACGAGATCCGCCGCGCCGCCGAGGGGTTCCTGGGCATGAACGCCGACCAGATCACCGGCACCATCAAGGAGACCGTGGCGGGCCACCTGCGCGGCATCATCGGCACGCTCACCGTCGAGACCCTCTACCGCGACCAGAAGCGCTTCCAGGAGCGGGTGCGCGAGGAGGCCCACGTCGACCTCGATGGCATGGGCTTCGAGTTCAAGAGCTTCGTCTTCCAGGAGATCCAGGACGACGAGGGGTACTTGAACGCCCTCGGCCAGCCGAAGATCCAGGAGGCGCTCAAGAACGCCCGCATCGCCGTCGCCACCGCCGATCGCGACGCCCGGCTCGAGGAGGAGGCGGCGCGCCAGCAGAAGGAGAGCAAGCGCCTCACCGTCGACACGCAGATCGCCGACTCGGACAAGGCGCTGTCGCTCAAGAAGGCGTCGATCAAGAAGGAGGTCGACGTCGCCAGCGCCCAGGCACTGAAAGCCGGCGAGATGGAGGTCAAGGTCCAGGACATCAAGATCGCCGAGCAGGAGGTCGAGCGCCGCAAGCTGCAGCTCAACGCCGAGATCCGCGAGCAGGCCGACGCCAGGAAGTTCGAGACCGAGCGGCTCGCCGACGCCGAGCAGTACAAGGTCGAGCGCGCCGCCTCCGCCGAGCGCAAGCGCCGCGAGGAGCAGGCGCAGGCGATGAAGGCCGAGGGCCTCGCCAAGGCCGAGGCCGAGTCGGTGATGCGGCGCAACATCGGTCTCGCCGAGGCCGAGGCGATCGCCGCCAAGGGCAACGCCGAGGCCGAGGCGCGCCGCAAGCTCGCCGAGGCCCTCAAGCTCTACAACGAGGCGGGCCTCTCGATCGAGGCGCTCAAGGTGCTGCCCGAGATCGCCGCCGCCGTCGCCGAGCCCCTCTCCCGCGCGGGGGCGACCACCATCATCAGCAACGGTGGCCCCGGCAGCGGCACGGGCGCCGCGAAGCTCTCCGAAGACGTGGTGCAGGTGCTCTCGCAGCTCGCGCCGATCATGCAGCAGCTCGCCGGCATCGACCTGAAGGGCTTCCTCCAGGACGTCTCGAAGCTGCCGGCGGCGGCCGCCCGCGGCCTGCGCGCCGAGGCGATCGCACCCGACGATCGCAAGTAGCGCGACGAACCGCCGACGCGACTCACGTGACCTGACGCCGAAGCGATGAGCGACATCCAGCCGGCCGGCGACCTCGCGAAGCTCCTCGCCGCCCTGCGCAACGCCGCCGACCCATGGAGCCGCCTCAAGCTGGTGGCCACGGGCGCGCGCACCCTCGCCAAGCTGACCCCGGAGCAGCGCGTGCAGCTCCTGCGGCAGCTCGGCCTGCAGGGCGCGGAGGAGCTCGCGGAAGCCGCCGCCGGGGGCGACCCGCGGACGACGGCGGCGATGGCGAAGGCGTTGCGCGACCTCGAGGCGGACCCGCGTCGGCTGCAGCAGCTCGCCGGCGCGATCGCCGACCCGAGCTCGCGCCGTGCCACCCTCGTCGGGCTCGGCGCTCATGTCATCGAGGCGATGGGAGCGCCGGCGGCTCCCACCGCGGCACCCGGCCGCGCCGCGGGCGCGCACCAGCCCTCGCGCGTGGCCGCGCAGCCGCCGGCTCCGGAGCCGCCCCAGATCCCGACCCCACCGGTGCCGGCGCGTCCGACGCCGCCGTTGCCGCCGACCCCCACGCCGCCGAGCGCGACGCCGCCATCGGCAGGCACGCCCACGCCACCCGCACCTTCGACCCCCGTGCCGCCGGCTTCGTCGACCCCGCACCACGCTCCGACCGCGGCTCCGCTCGCGCCTGCGATGGGCGGCGGGGTCGTTGCGACACCCGTCGGCGTCCCGCCGCGCCCGGAGCTCCCATCGCCCGTGCGTCCGGAAGCCCCCGCGGCCGCGGCCCCACTCGCGCCGCCGACCTCTTCGGCCGCCGGGCGAGAGCTCCCCGACGCGACTCTCGCGGTCCCCGTCGCTGCCGCGCAACGGTCGGCCGCACACGTCGACGCCGCCGCGGGCCGTGGCGCGCTGGCGACTCTGCGTGAGCTCCGCCGGCAGCTCGACGCCGGCGGCACCGTCGACGGCGAGGCCGTGGCCGCGCTCTTCGCCCGCGACCTCACCCACGACTGGGCGCGGCGGCGTGCCCTGGGTGCCTTCTTCGCGCGCCGTCCCCCTGCGGAGGTCGAAGACGCGCTCTCGCTCATCGGCGAGCTGGAGACCGCCGCGGGCCGCCGCTGGGCGCTCGCGGACCTCGCCGGCAGCCGCGCCTGGCGCGACGACGAGTGGGAGCGGCTCCTCGCCGCCGCCGACGGCCCCGGTCTCCGCCGGCGGCTGGCGATGCGCCGGCGCCGAGCGTAGACTCCGCGCACCCTACAGGGAGCGTCAGCGGCCCGCCGTGGCCGCCGTGGGATCGGGCGCGCGATCGCGCCCCCATTTGATCATGGCCAGGACCGCGCCTTCGCCGCCCATTGCGAACGGCGGGGCGCTCAGTGCCTCGCTGCTCGACTCGACCCTCGGCGGCGTGCCGCCCGGCAGTCTCGCGCCCGAGCGGAGCCTCCGGAGCCGCTTCGTGTTCGCGCTCGTCGCCCTCGTCGGGCTCGTCCTCATCGCCCTCGCCCTGGTCTTCGTGCTCACCAGCCGGCGGGCCCTTCGCCGCGAGATCGAGCAACGTGCCGACGCCTACGCCGCCCTCGCCACGGGTCCCGTCTGCGTCGCGTACGAGACTTACTACCGGAGCGGCTACAGCAAGTTTCGCGAGCTCCTGACCAAGCTCCTGCGCCGCAACGGAGATGTGGCGGCGCTCGCGATCTACGACACGTCCGGGCGCCGGCTCTTCGAGTCGAGCGAGCTCTCGCGCGAGCTTTCAGAGCCTGCGGCGGTGCCGCGGCCGGCTGACCGCAACCCGCGCCTCCTCGCCGCGGTCAAGGGCCTGCGCAGCGAAGGGTGGGTCGAGCGTCGGCCGCAGGGAGAGATCTACAGGGTCGTCGTCCCCTACGTCGAGGAGTGGGGGAGGCACCGTCACTCGGTGGTCTACGACGTCTCCTACGACGGCCTGCGGGCCGCCACCCGCGACCTCGGCGTGCGTCTGCTCTGGCTCACCGCCGGCTCGCTGCTGCTCGGCACCGCATTCGCCTTTCTCCTCGCGCGTCAGATCCTGCGCCCGCTGTCGCAGCTCACCGACGGCGCCGCACGCTTCGCCGAGGGCCGGCTCGACCACCGCCTCGAGCTCGGCACGCGCGACGAGCTCGAGGTGCTCGCGCGCACCTTCAACCACATGGCGGGGCGCCTCTCGAGCTCGATCGACGACCTCGAGGCGGGCAACCGCGCGCTCGAACGAAGCAACGTCGAGCTGCGCGAGCTCGACCGCCTGAAGAGCGACTTGCTCGCCAACGTCAGCCACGAGCTGCGCACGCCGCTGACGTCGATCAAGGGCTACTGCGAGGCGCTCACCGAGGGTCTCCTCGGGCCGCTCACCGAAGCCCAGAGCGAGGCGCTCGACGTTTCGTCGCGCAACCTCGACCGCCTGCTCTACATGATCAACGAGCTGCTCTCGTACTCGCGCTTCGAGTCCGGCGCCGTACAGGTGGAGAGACACGCGCTCGACCTGGGAGCGCTGGCGCGGCAGGTGGTGGACGGCGCGTTCGCGGCGCGCGGCCCCGACCTGAACCTCCAACTGACCGTGGAGACGGGTCTGCCCACCGTCGAGGCGGACGGCAAGCGGATCGCACAAGTGCTCGACAACCTGCTCACCAACGCGCTCAAGTTCACCCCCGACGGCGGGCGTGTCGAGGTGAGACTCCGGAAGGAGGGTCGCGAGGTCGTCACCGAGGTCGCGGACTCCGGGATCGGCATTCCTCGCGACGAGCAGCAGCGCATCTTCGAGCGCTTCTACCAGGTCGAGTCGTCGAGCACGCGCAAGTTCGGAGGGATCGGTCTCGGCCTCGCCATCGTGCGCCAGATCCTCGACGCCCACGGCACGGCGGTCGAGCTCGACAGCGAGCCCGGCAAGGGATCGACGTTTCGCTTTCGCCTGCCGGTGGCCGACCACCTCGAGAGCCACGGCAGCGGCGGCCCGCGCGTGGTCGTCGTCGACGACGACGTGGCGTTCGCGCGGGGGCTCGCCGATCGGCTCGAGGAGGCCGGCTACCGGGTGCGCATGGCCGGCAGCTTCCAGGGCGCGGACCAGCTGGTGCGCGAGCTGCGGCCCCGGCTGGTGGTGCTCGACCGCCTCCTCCCGGACGGCGACGGCTTCGACCTCATCGAGCGCTGGCGGCAGACGCTCGACGCCAAGCAGCTCCCCATCGTCGTCGTCTCGGTGCGCCACGAGGAGCCGCTGGCGCGACGCCTCGGCGCCAACTCCTGCCTCGTCAAGCCGGTGGCGCCGGCGCTCGTCCAGGCGGAGATCGAGCGCATCCTCGCCGGCATCCGCGCCCCCACCGTGCTGTTGCTGCCGCTGGGGGGCGGCGGCGCCCTCTTCGAGCGGCTCGCCGAGCAGGTGGCGGCGTCGGGGCTGCGCCTGCAGCGGCTCTCCTCGGCGGAGGAGATCGAGGAGGCGGTGGACAAGGGGGCTGCCGCGGCGGTCGTCTCGGTGGGCAACATGCTGCCGGCGGAGGCGACGCACGCCGTGCGCGACGTCCTGGCGCGCACGCAGCTGCCGACCGGGCTCGTCGGCACCGACTCCGCCGACCTCGATTCCTGGCAGCGCCTCCTGCGCGTCGTCGGCGTGGCCGTCGCCGACGACGACGTCGAGGCGGTTGCCTCGCTGCTGCGCGAAGCGGTATCTTCGAAAGCGGGCGCCCCATGAACGGCTACAAGATCCTGGTCGTCGACGACGAGCCGGACGTGCTGCGAATGCTGCAAGTGGTCCTCGGCCGTAGAGGCCACAGCGTGGTGACCGCCCCGACGGGGATCGAGGGGCTCGTCACGGCACAGGGCGAACGCCCCGACCTCATCCTCCTCGACGTCATGATGGAGGGGATGGATGGCTGGGAGGTTCTCAAGCTGCTGAAGCTCGAGCAGAGCACGCACGACATCCCGGTGGTGATGCTCTCAGCGCGCGTCGAGCCGCGAGACAAGATCCGCGGGCTGCAGGAGGGCGCCGTCGACTACATCACCAAGCCGTTTTCGGTGCGCGACATGCTGGAGACGATCCAGGCGGTTCTCGAGCGGACGCCGATGAGCGCCGGCGCGGGCCGGGCGCCGCAGCGTGGAAGCGACTCCGGCAGCACAGAGGGCGACTAGCGCATGGACCGCCGCACCCACGAGTTCCTGGCGATGCGTGCCGAGTGGTTGAAGGTGCGGGGGTATCTCTACGATCCCAACACCTCGCTGCCGGCGGTTCCCGCCGTGCTCGAGGACGTGCGCCGCCGCATCGAGAAGGGGGAGCGGCTCGGCGTCATCTACCTCGACGTCTCCGGCGAGGAGTATCTCGAGGAGGTCTACGGCTGGGAGACCTACGACGGCCTCCTGCAGCAGGTGGCCCAGGCGCTCGACGATTTCAAGGGGCCGGTCCTGGCGGAGGGCGACGTGGTCGCGCTCGCCGGCGTCCGCAGCGACCAGTACGTCCTCTTCGTCAGCCTCGACAGCCGCCGTGGCCCCGGCGACCTGGCGCAGCTCCGCGACCGCGTCGTCGGCGAGCTCGGCCGCCGGATCAAGATCCAGGTCGGCAAGGAGGTGCCGCGCGGCCTCGGCGTGCATGCCGCCTCGAGCGTCCTCAAATACGACCCCACCGTGCGCATCGAGCGCTCGATCTACAAGACTCTCGACGCCGTGCGGCTCGAGTGCCACCGCGAGCGGCAGGAGAGCCTCGGCGCTCGGCGGCGCGAGCTGCGCCGCATCCTGCAGTCGCGCGACATCCTCATCCGCTACCAGCCCATCGTGCGGCTCGGCGACGGATCGGTGTTCGGCTACGAGGCGCTCTCCTGCGGTCCCGAGGGGGACCTCTTCCAGAGCCCCGAGATGCTCTTCTCGTTCGCCGAGAAGACCGACCAGATCCTCGACCTCGAGCGCCTCTGCCGTCTCGAGTCGGTGCGCGGATCGACGCGGTTGCCGCGCGGCCACAAGCTCTTCCTCAACTGCTCGGCGCACGGCATCGGCGACGTCGAGGGGCTCTCGCAGCACCTCGTGGCCCAGGCCGAGGCCGCGGGCCTGGCGCCGCGCGACGTGGTGCTGGAGATCACCGAGCGCGTGGCGGTGACCGCCTGGAACGACTTCCGCAAGCGCATCGACTCGCTGCGCGGCCTCGGCTTCGGCGTCGCCATCGACGACATGGGCGCCGGGTACTCGTCGCTCCACTCCGTGGCGGAGGTCGAACCGGACTTTCTCAAGTTCGACATCGCCCTGGTGCGCGACATCCACCTCTCGCCGATCAAGCGCGGCCTTCTCGAGTCCCTGGTGCTTCTTGCCGAACGCATCGACGCGGAGGTGATCGCCGAGGGGGTCGAGAAGGAGGAGGAGTTCGAGACGCTGCGCGAGATGAAGGTCCCCTTCGGCCAGGGCTTCCTGTTCTCGCCGCCTGCCACCCTCTCCTTCCACGTACCGGACAGTCCGTAGGGCCATGCTGGCGGACAATCGCGGCCGGACCGGTGTCCGGCCTCGGTGTTCGTGTCGGGAATCACCGTGTGGCGGATCACCGTGTGGCGGATCACCAAGGCGGAACACTACAATCCACCGCTTATGACCAAGGCAGCGACCGAGCCCTACCGCCCCCACGACTTCGAGTCCCGCTGGCAGGCCTTCTGGCAGCGGGAGGGTCTCGACCATACGCCCGAGCCGCCGCGGCGCAAGCAGTACCTCATGGAGATGTTCGCCTACCCCTCGGGCGACATCCACATGGGGCATTTCCGCAACTACACCATGGGCGACGTCGTGGCGCGCTTCGCGCGCATGCGCGGCTTCGACGTGTTGCACCCGTTCGGCTGGGACGCCTTCGGGCTGCCGGCGGAGAACGCGGCGATCAAACACGGCATCCACCCCGCCGAGTGGACGGCGAAGAACATCGAGGTGTCGCGCGCGACGCTGCGGCGGATGGGCCTCTCCTACGATTGGGACCGCGAGGTCGTCACCTGCCGCGCCGACTACTACAAGTTCACGCAGTGGATGTTCCTGCTGCTCCACGAGCGCGGCCTCGCCTACCGCGCGCGGGCGGCGGTCAACTGGTGCCCGGTCGACCAGACCGTGCTCGCCAACGAGCACGTGGTCAACGGCTGCTGCTGGCGCCACCCCGACGTGCCGGTGGAGAAGCGCGAGCTCGAGCAGTGGTTCTTCCGCATCACCGCCTATGCCGAGAGGCTGCTCGCCGACCTCGACAAGCTCGACCAGTGGCCGGAGAGCACGGTCAAGATGCAGCGCAACTGGCTCGGCCGGAGCGAGGGTGCGGAGATCGACTTCGCCGTCCCGGCCTGGGCGACGGCGAGCGGCCACGGCGAGGGCCTGACGGTGTTCACGACGCGGCCCGACACGCTCTGGGGGGCGACGTTCCTCACCATCGCCCCCGAGCACCCGAAGACGCTGGAGCTCGCCTCCGAGGACCGCCGCGCCGAGGTCGAGGCCTACGTCGCGAAGGCCCGCAAGAAGTCCGACATCGAGCGCTCCGACCTGACGCGGCAGAAGGACGGCGTCTTCACCGGCGCCTACGCCATCAACCCGGTCACCCACGACCCGATCCCGATCTGGGTCGCCGACTACGTGCTGGGCGGCTACGGCACCGGCGCCATCATGGGGGTCCCGGCGCACGACCAGCGCGACTTCGAGTTCGCCCGCACCTACGACCTGCCGCTCAAGGTGGTGGTGCAGCCGCCGGAGGGGACGCTCGACCCCGAGACGATGACCGAGGCCTACCCGGGCTTCGGCACGATGGTGAGCTCGCCACCCTTCGACGGCACACCCGCGCCGGACGGCATCGCGGAGGTGATCGCCTGGCTCGCGAAGCAGCGCGTCGGGCGCCGCAAGGTGCAGTTCCGGCTGCGCGACTGGCTCATCAGCCGGCAGCGCTACTGGGGCTGCCCGATCCCGATGATCCACTGCCCCGCGTGCGGCATCGTGCCCGTGCCCAGGGAGCAGCTCCCCGTCGAGCTGCCCGAGAACGTCGAGAGCTTCATCCCCACCGGCCGGTCACCGCTGGAGGACGTGGCGGAGTTCATCGAGACGACCTGTCCCAAGTGCTCCGGGCCCGCGCGGCGCGATCCCGACACCATGGACACCTTCGTCGACTCGTCCTGGTACCACCTGCGCTACCTCGATCCGCACAACGAGCGTGAGCCGTTCGCGCCCGAGCGGGCCGCCGAGTGGCTGCCGATCGACCTCTACATCGGCGGCGACGAACACGCCACCGGCCACCTGCTGTACTTCCGCTTCTTCACCAAGGTGCTCTTCGATGCCGGCTGGGTAGCCGTCGACGAGCCGGCGACGCGCCTCGTGCACCAGGGAATGGTGGCGGACTCCAAGGGCGAGATCATGTCGAAGAACAAGGGCAACGTCGTCGCGCCAGGCGAGCTCTTCGACCGCGACGGCGTCGACGTGCCGCGGCTGGCGATGCTCTTCTTCGCGCCCTCCGACGCCGAGATCCTCTGGAGCGACGGGGGGATCGAGGGTGTACGTCGGTTCGTACACCGCTTCTGGGAAACCATGCTCTCCACCATCGCCGACCCGCGCTTCGCGGCCAGCGCGGGCGCCACTGTCGACGCGGCGGTGCTGTCGAGCGGCGCACGCGAAGCCTGGCGCCTCGCCCACCGCGCGATCGAGCGCACGACGCAGTCGATCGAGCGCGACCTCGCGTTTAACACGGCGATTGCGCTCTTCATGGAGTGGGTCAACGCCGCGCGGCGCGTCGGCGACGCGGGCGACTGGAGCGACGCCGACTATCCATCGCTCGCCGCTTCGGCGCGGCTGCTCGCCGCGACGATCGCCCCGCTCGCGCCCCACCTCGGCGAAGAGCTCTGGCAGCGCACGGGCGGCGAGGGCAGCGTCTTCCGCTCGCCGTTCCCCGCCGTCGACGCAGCCGCTCTCCGCAAGGAGACGGTCGAGGTGCCGGTGCAGGTCAACGGCAAGCTGCGCAGCCGCGTCTACCTCGCGCCCGACGCCTCGAAGGACGAGATGGAGCAGGCCGCGCTCGCCGACGAGAAGGTGCGCGAGATCCTCGCCGGCCAGGCGCCGCGCCGGGTGGTGGTGGTGCCGGGCCGGCTCGTGAACGTGGTGATGTAGCGCGCCTCCGGCGCACGCCGCGGAAGCCCTCTCGCGTCGATCGCGCACGCCTCGTCTCGCCCCGCGAGCGCTCGCGAGCCCGCCCCCTGAGGTCCTCGGCGTCCGGCGGGCGCCTGCCTGGCACCGATCTCGCAAATTGGGAGGGCAAGTCCGCCGGCCCTGAGGCGGTTGCCATATCGAACGGAGGCATTCCGAATGAACGCGACCCAGATGTTCCGCAAGCTGATCGACCCCGCCGACCCCGCGCAGGTGGACGAGTTCTACCAGAACTTCCGGCCCACCATCCGGATGGATCGCGCTCTGCTTTGCCTTGACTGCGAGTCGATCTTCGAGGCCGAAGGAACCCAGACGTGCCCGGCATGCGGCTCGACGATCGCCTGGGCGATCGGCCGCGCGCTCAATCGCAGCGAGACCAAGGCGGCTGCGATCCAGCAGCCACACTGAATTCCAATTGGTGACCCCGCTTCGTAGCACTCGCCTCGTGAAGCCCTGAGCGGCAACCGGTTCCGTAGAGACATGAGTTACAAGTCGGCCGGCCGGGACGTCCCGGCCGGCCTTTCTCTTTGCCCACCTCTCCGGCCTTTTTCTTCCGGCCACCCTTGGTAGGCTTGCGCCCATGGCCGACCGCCGCCGCAACCGACGCTGGCCACGCCAGCTCGAGGTGCGCTTCTGGAAGCAGGGCGAGGAGGGGCAGGGCAACCGTGCCATCTCCACCAACGTGTCGCGCACGGGCATCTTCGTGCGCACTCAGGCCGTGCTTCCGAGCGGCAGCCGGCTGCGCCTGGCGGTCGGTCACGGCGGACGGGACTTCACCGTCGAGGGAATCGTCATGCGCGCGCTGCGCGCGCCCGCCCACCTGCAGTCGGTGATGCCGTCGGGGATGGGCGTGCGCTTCCTCTCTGCCGAAGAGCTGCTCGAGGAGCTGCTGCCGGCGATCGACTTTCAGGCGGAGGAGCGCATTCCGTCTGGCATCGAGACGCAACTCTCCCCGTCGTCGTCGTTCTCGACGGCCCCGAGCGAGAGCTCGCGCGCGCCGTCCGGCGCCCTCTACGGCTCCCTCCCGACACCGCCGCCGTCGGCCATGCCGCCGATGGCTACCCCACCCCCGCGGCCGATCGTGTCGCCACCGCGCCCGCCGGCGCCCGCGTTCACCGCAGCGCAGTCACCCGCCGGCGAGGAGATCGCTTCGATGCAGGTCTTCCCGCTGCGCTTCCGGGACGCCGACCAGTTCCGCCGGGTCTTCGATCGCGACGTCAAGACCGGCGGCCTCTTCATCACCACCGCGAAGCCCCCGGGGCTCGACGCGGTCATCCTGGTCGAGGTCACCGTCGAGGGCATCGCGGTGCCTCCCATCCGGCTGCAGGCGCGCGTCGTTCACCGCATGGAGCCGCCGGCGGGATCGCCGCCGGGCAACCTGCTCGCCGGCATGGGCGTACAGTTTCTCGACGTGACCCGCGCCGTCGAGCAGCTGCGGTCGCTGCTGCGCTGACCGGCGCTCGCCGTCCGTGCCTTGGCGCGGAGGCGTCCTCTCCAGGGGTCGCACGGTCGGCGCTCGTCGCCGGCGGGCGGTGAGAATTTCGTTGCACAGCCGGCGTTTCTGCCGCGCGAATGTGATGGCACTGCCGTTGCTCTCGTGCCACTTCGCGTGGGCGCTGCCCGCGCGATGAACCGAACACCAAGCGAGGAGAGGAGACGGCGATGAAGCTACGGTGGTGGTTTGGCGGTCTGCTGGCGCTCGGCCTGCTGGTCGGCGCGACTCCCGGGCAGGCCCGTTCCCGTTACGGCGATCGCGGCTACGAGCGCTACGGCAACCAGCAGTCGGTGCGGCTGCGCCTCGGGCTCTTCACGCCGGACGGCGAGTCCGACTTCTTCGACGACGTGGCCGTCGATTTCACCGGCGAGCCGAAGGACCTCGAGGACGTCGTCGGTGGCCTCGACTACGTCTTCGACCTCCAGCGCAACTTCGGCCTCATGCTGTCGGCGGACTACTTCCAGGGCAAGATGGACCAGTCGTACCGCGACTTCGTCGACAACCGCGGCAACCGCATCACCCACACCACGACGCTCGACGTCACCCCGCTCACCGCGGGGGTGGTCATCAAGCTGGCGCCCGAAGGAGCGCCGATCGTCCCCTATGTCGGCGCCGGCGGTGGCGTCTACGCCTGGCGCTACCGCGAGTCCGGCGACTTCATCGACTTCGGGGTCGCCAGCCGGCCGGTGTTCAGCACCACGCTGGAGGACACCGGCGCCGCGCTCGGCTACTACCTGCAGGCGGGTCTCGACGTGCCGATCTCGCCCTACTTCTCGTTCTTCGCCGAGGGTCGCTGGGACCGCGCCGACGACGAGCTCGGCGGTGACTTCGCCGACCTCGGCACTCTCGACCTCTCGGGCCGTAGGGTGATGGGCGGCATCGCCTGGAAGTTCTGAGCCGGGTGCTTCGCGGGCGGCGCCGGCGGTGCCGCTCGCGCTGACGGTTGGATCTCGAGCGGGGCGACGACGCCCCGCTCTTGGTATGAACGTCTCGAGCGGGGCGACGACGCCCCGCTCGTCGTTTTATCGCGGTGCTAGCATCGCGCCCTGCCTCGCGCCAGATCGGGCCCTCCGACGACGGGGGACCGACACCACGGCGCACCGCTCGACGCCTCCGAACGACCGGATCTCACCTGGAAAGGGGAAGCGCTCGATGAAGAAAGCCGTGCTATCGATCGCCCTGCTGAGCCTCCTCGGGCTCGGCGCGCCAGCCTCGGCGGTCATCTGCGCCATCGACGACGTACCGGCGGCCACGCTCCTGCTGCCGTATTTCGAGGTGGACCTCTCGAACCCCAACGGCCTGACCACGTTGCTCTCGATCAACAACGCCGAGGCGGTGGCGATCCTCGCGCACGTGGTCGTGTGGTCCGACCTCTCGGTGCCGGTGCTCGACTTCAACATCTACCTGACCGGCTACGACGTGCAGACGATCAACCTGCGCGACATCGTCGTCAACGGCACGCTGCCCAGCACGGCCTCGGTCGGCCAGGACCCGAGCGACACCATCAGCCCCCAGGGCATCTTCTCGCAGGACATCAACTTCGCGAGCTGCACCGGCCAACTGCCGGCGCCGACGCTGACCGCGGAGTTCGTCCAGCACCTGAGGCTCTCGCTCACCGGCAAGTCGTCGTCCATCCTCGGCAACCGCTGCGCCGGCCGCGATCTCGGCGACAACGTGGCCCGTGGCTACGTGACGGTCGACACGGTGAACAACTGCACGCTGCGCTTCCCCGGCGACGCCGGCTACTTCGGACCTGGCGGCGACGTGACGAACCAGAACTTCCTCTGGGGAGACTATGCGTACGTCAACGCCGACGAGAACTTCGCGCAGGGTGAGACGCTCGTGCACATCGAGGCGGCGCCGGGCACGGGACTCGACTTCGGAAGCACCTACGGGGCCGACCCGCAGACCGGCGTCTCCGGTCAATACACTTTCTACGGCCGCTACGTCGGCTGGAACGCCAGCGACAACCGCGAGCCCCTTGCAACGAGCTTCGCCGCCCGCTTCTTGAACGGCGGCCCCTTCACGGGCGGTACCACCTTCATCTGCTGGCGCGATTCGAAGACCAACCAGGGCGCGTTCACCTGTCCGGTGGCGCCCACGGTGCGCCCGACCTGGTTCCCTCTCAGCCAGGAACAGGTCGTCATCTTCGACGAGTCGGAGAACCCGGAGGTACCGGTGAGCCTGCCGGTGTCTCCGCAGCCTCCAGGCGCCGAGCTCCTCATCTGTCCCGCCGAGGCGCAGCGCGTCAAGGTCGACGGGCCCGACCTGCCGGTGACGCCGATCTTCGGGTGGATCTACGCCAACCTGAACACGACGATCACGGGCAACCCCAACCCGCCCGAGGATCCCACCGCGGCCCAGGCCTGGATCGAGACCGTGATGGATGCCCAGGGCCGCTTCAGCATCGGCTACGACGCGATCAAGTTCGACTCCGCCTGCAACGCCAAACACGTGCGGATCGGCAGCGCCGGCTAGCCGACCGATCGGCGTCGCGGCGGCGGAGAGAGGCCCGGGCCGCCCCGGGCCTCTTCGTCGATGCGCCGCCTTCATCACCGGCGCGGGCGCCTGTTTGGCGGTCAGAGGGCCGGCAGACCGCGTGTTAGACTGCCCGAGTCTGCCGCCGGCAGCCCTCGGCCGGCCCCTCAGGAGGTTCCCCCAATGCCCTATTCGCCTTTGCTCGTCAAGCCGATGCGCGAGGAGCTCACCTCCGCCGGCGTCGAGGAGCTGCTCACCGCCGCCGACGTCGATCGCTGGATGGCCCAGCACGAGGGAACGGCGCTCTTGATCGTCAACTCCGTTTGCGGCTGCGCCGCCGGTGCCGCCCGTCCCGGAGTGCGCGCCGCGCTCCAGGGCGCCCCGCGCCCCGACCGCGTCGCCACCGTGTTCGCCGGCCAGGACCTCGAGGCCACGGCGCGTGCGCGCGCGGCGTTCGCCGACATCCCGCCGAGCAGCCCGTCGATGGCGCTGTACAAGGACGGTGAGCTCGTCTACTTCGTGCCCCGCCACCGCATCGAGGGGCGGACGGGGCAGGAGATCGCCGCCGACCTCGCGCAGGCCTTCGAGCGCTGGTGCGTGGCCGCGCCGGCGACGCGCTGAGCCCAAGAAGAGCCAAAGAAGAACCAAAGAAGAGCCAAGTGAGCTCAAGTGAGCCCAAGGTGCGACTAGCGTCGTAGCGGCGCGCCGGGTCATGGGTACGTTTCACAACGACAAGGGCGAGCTGCACGGCATCACCGTCGTCGTCGACACCGACGGCCCCGACGTGTTCGTCGGCCGTTGCCACGAGGTGACGCCCGCCGGCGTCGTGCTGCTCGACGTCGACGTGCACAGCGAGGCGCCGGGGGCGGCGAGCAAGGACGAATGGGTCCGCCGGGCCGCTCGCTTCGGGGTCTGGGGGCGCCACCGCCACCTGGTGGTGCCGAGCGCGCGCGTGGCCTCGATCCGTCGTCTCGGCGACGTCGCCACGGAGTGAGGGGTTGATGGGCGGCGGGTGGATCGCGGTCGGGGCGGTCGGGTGCGCGCTCGCCGTCGCGGCAGGCGCCTTCGGCGCGCACGCCCTCGCCGATCGCCTCGACGAGCGCTCGCTCGCGCTCTGGGAGACGGCGGCGCGCTACCTGATGTTCGGTGCCTTCGGCATCGTCCTCGCCGGTCTCGCCGCCGCCCGCTGGCCTGGCGTCGAGCGGGCCGCCTGGGCGCTGCTCGTCGGTACGCTCGTCTTCTCGGGCACGGTGGCGGCGCTCGCGCTCGGCGCCCCGCGCTGGCTCGGCGCCGTGACGCCGATCGGCGGTGTGTTGATGATCGTCGGTTTCCTGGTGTTTGCCTGGGCCGTCCTTCGTGGGTAGCCACGGAGGCGGCTGGACCCTTTCCGGAGCCCACCCATGAACGGAGTCGTCTCGGTCCCACCGCCGGTCAACGAGCCGGTGCTCTCCTACGCCCCCGGCTCCCCCGAACGCGCCTCGCTGCGACGTCGCCTCGACGAGATGTACGGCGAGCGCGTCGAGATCCCGCTGCGCATCGGCGGGCGCGACGTCTTCACCGGCAACACCGGCGAGGCCGTCTGCCCGCACGACCACAAACACGTGCTCGCCACCTTCCACCAGGCCGGCGAGGCGGAGGTGCGTCAGGCGGCCGACGCCGCCCGCGAGGCCTGGAAGGACTGGTCGGAGACGGCGTGGGAGTCGCGGGCGGCGATCTTCCTCAAGGCCGCCGAGCTGCTCGCCGGCCCGTGGCGCGACACGCTCAACGCCGCCACCATGCTCAACCAGTCGAAGACCTGCTACCAGGCCGAGATCGACTCCGCCTGCGAGCTGATCGACTTCTGGCGCTTCAACACCGCCTACATGCGGCACATCTACAGCGAGCAGCCGATCTCGCCGCGGGGCTTCTGGAATTACGTCGAGTACCGCGCCCTCGAGGGGTTCGTCTTCGCGGTGACGCCGTTCAACTTCACGGCCATCGGCGGCAACCTGCCGACGGCGCCCGCGCTGATGGGCAACGTCTCGCTCTGGAAGCCGTCGTCGACCTCCATCCTGTCGAACTACTACATCCTGCGTCTCCTCGAGGAGGCGGGCCTGCCGCCGGGCGTGCTCAACTTCATCCCCGGCAGCGGCGCCCAGGTCGGCGACCCGGTCTTCGCGCACAAGGAGTTCGCAGGCCTGCACTTCACGGGCTCGACAGCCACCTTCCACGGCATGTGGCGCACCATGGCGGCGAATCTGCCGAAGTACCGCTCGTATCCGCGCATCGTCGGCGAGACCGGGGGCAAGGACTTCGTCTTCGCGCACCCGAGCGCGGACGCCGCTGCGCTCTCGACCGCGCTCGTCCGCGGGGCGTTCGAATACCAGGGGCAGAAGTGCTCGGCGGCGTCGCGCGCCTACGTGCCGCGCTCGCTCTGGCGCGAGGTGCGCGAACGCATGGCGGCCGACCTGGCCAGCATCCGCGTCGGTGACGTGCGCGACTTCGGCAACTTCATGGGGGCGGTGATCGACGCCAAGTCGTTCGCCAGCATCAAGGGCTACATCGACCATGCCCGCAACAGCGGGGACGCCGAGGTGATTCTCGGCGGCGGCGCCGACGATTCCAAGGGCTGGTTCATCGAGCCGACGGTGGTGCTCACCGGCAACCCGCGCCACAAGCTGGTCTGCGAGGAGATCTTCGGCCCCGTGCTGACGGTGTACATCTACGACGACGGCAAGGTCGAGGAGACCCTCGACTTCTGCGACACCGGCACCGACTACGCACTGACCGGCGCCATCTTCGCGCAGGACCGTGCCGCCCTCATCCACATGAGCAAGCGGCTGCGCCACGCGGCGGGGAACTTCTACGTCAACGACAAGCCGACCGGAGCGGTGGTTGGACAGCAGCCGTTCGGCGGCGGCCGCGCCTCGGGCACCAACGACAAGGCAGGCTCGCCGATGAACCTGCTGCGCTGGACCTCGCAGCGGTCTATCAAGGAGACCTTCGTCCCGCCGAAGGACTTCCGCTACCCGTTCATGGCCGACGAGGCGAGCGGCCGGCCGTAGGCGGCGGCCGTTTCTCGCGGCGCGAATCCCCAGCGATGCGATCCGGTCCGTCGCCGGCTACGGCTGGGGCAGGGTCGCGCAGCGGGGGTCGACGTTGCACGAGGTGAGGCGCACCGCGATGTGCTCGTCCGGCTCGACCTCGAGGAAGACGCCGATCCCGCGCGCGAAGTATTTGCGGGCGAAGATGCCCGGTTCGAGCAACGAGTAGTTCTTGGTCACCACGCAGTCGCCGGAGCAGAGCGCGTTGGCGAGCGCCGCGGGCACCAGCTCGTCGAGCTCGGCGTCGTGGCCGTACGAGTAGTTGGTGGAGAGGATCTCGGTGACGTCTTCGGCGTTGCCGAGGGAGAACTCCTCGAGGTAGGCGTCGCCCTCCTCCGGCGCCGCGAGGAAGATGATCCCGGGCTTGTCGCCGTCGCGGCCCGCCTTGAACGAGCCGTCGACGCTGACGAGCTCGGGGTTGGCCGGGCTGTCGCCGGCGAAGACGTCGAAGTTCTTGACCTCCTCGCCGCAGTACCAGACGGTGCCGTCTTTCGCCTGCGCGAACCAGTCGTCGGTGTTCTCGTGGACCTGACCGTTGCGCCGCACGATGTCGCGCACGACGACGCAGCGCACGCCGGCCATGAGCTTGGTGTCGCTCAGCACCTCGAGGCTGTCGGTCTCGTTGGGGCTGACGAACTCCCATCGATTGCCCGGTCGGATGGGGAAGTAGGGGTTGGCGTGGGTGGGGTGGGCGAAGTCGGTGTCGAAGAGCGCGGGGTCGAAGCCGGGGTCGTAGCGACCCTCGCCGATCACCTCGCAGGCGTCCAGACGCCACTGGAGCGTTTCGAGGCAGGTGCGGTCGGCGTCGCGACGCTCGGCAGCGGCGTCCGCGTGGCACTCGGCGCGTTCGCCGTCGTCGTCGACGTTGATGCAGCGGGCGGAGGCGACCCACCAGTCGTCCTGGGTTTCGTTGCCGCAGGCTTTGAAGAGAGCCTTTGCGGTGGCGGTGCAGCGACCGCCGGCGGCTTGGGTGGGGGACGAGACGAGGGTGGTAGTGAGTGTGAAGATCGCGAGGATGGCGAGCGGTGTGAGGGATGGCGCCACGAGGCTGGACCGTTTCGGAGGGGAGGTGACTCCTGACTCGTGCATGGATGCTCCTTGTCGTTCGTTGGTAGCGACTCGGCTGGTTCGTTGGATGCGGGGGATGGTGGTTTCATTCGGCGGTGCGAGGGTGAGGGTGGTGGTGGTGGCTGAGCGGCGGTGACCATCCGGCCGGCGTCTGCCCCGGGTCCGGGGGGCGCCATGGCGGGACACGGCGCGCCACATTGACGACGGGGG
>Ga0075421_100001157_pt1 | contig 30279 bp, 26 predicted proteins | sample SoiMetdeltSBSDD5_FD_75292 | JGI IMG/M metagenome (GOLD analysis project Ga0075421, IMG submission 75292) | Bulk soil microbial communities from a Populus tree surrounding site in Tennessee, USA - Soil MetaG P. deltoides SBSDD5 | ecosystem: Environmental > Terrestrial > Soil > Tree plantation... | reverse complement strand
GCCAGCGGAAGATCTCGTCGACCTCGGCCCGGGTGCGGCCCTTCTTCTCCGCCTTGGCAATATAGGAGGGATAGACGCTCGCGACGGGCATGGCATAGACGCGGCGCCAGTTGGCGGCGGACTTGGCTGTTGCTTGGGCTGTCGCTTGCTTCATGGCGGCTAGTCCTCTGGCGGCCCCTTGACGACGGGCATGACGTCGATGCCGTCGCCGGGGAAGATGGTGATGTGCGGGTGGTCCTGGAAGAGGCCGGCCGCGGCGGCGATATCGGCGGCTTCGACGATCAGAAAGCCGGCGATCTGATTCTGCGCATCGGCGATGCCGGATTTGGTGACGCGTCTGGTCTTGCCCACCATGACGTCGGTCGCGACGATGGCGGCGGCGTTGCGCTTGCTCCACTCCTCCCACGCTTTCAGGCCGACCTTGTCGATCGCCTCCTGCTCGGATTTGGGGCGCGCGCGGAAGGCGGCGAGGTCTTCCGGCTTCATGGTGTAGACGGCGACGAAGCGGGGCATGGGCGTGCTCCGGACTTGGTGGGATGCGCATCATAGGGGGCCGGCACGACCGGCGCGAGGCCCCCGTGCGCGGCTCTACTCGCCCTGCCGTACAGCGACGCTAGTCTCCTCTCGCCGCGGCGCTTGGGGACGATGCGTCGTATGTCCTCTTCGGGGCGGACGGGTGAGGGGCGTGACAGATGCAGATGGTGTTCGCAGACGTTCGCGCCGAGGCTGACGGGGGGCGACCTCGCACCGCCGTCCAGTGAGGTTCAATTCCTTCCTCGCCCGCCAAAGCCTTCGCGCGCCGCTCCCACTAGGCGATCGCACCGGAAAGCAGGAGCCCGCCGGTTACGAGCAGCGCCAGCACCCAGAGCACATCCACGTTCAGCCAGGCTCTTCGAAGAATGGCAAGGCCGACCCATTCGTAGATGATCACGGCAACGAAGGCCGTGGTGATGAGCATCGCCACGGTATGGAGCCCAACGCCTGCAAGGGCTGTCGAGAACGGGGCGGCGAAAGCGACCCCGTTCGAGGGCGTTGGCATGCAAGATGCCATAAGGACTGGCCAAAGCATGAGACCGGCTCCATGTGCAGTCGCCATAACGAACGACCACACGGCCAGTCCCCCCAGCCCCACCTGCATGCCGAAGCGGACGCGGTGGCGATGAGCGAAGTACCAGTGATAGGCGGCCCAGGCCAGAAGCAGGAGACCAGAGACGGTCCGCATCAAGTTGTGGGGGATGAGGATGCCAGCAATCACCAGCAGGCCCGCGACAAGCGTGATGGATGCCGCATGGCCGATCGCGATGGGAATGAGCGACGCCAAGATAATCGCGCGGCTCTGGCGGTGTAGACCGAGCGCCACAGCGAACAGCCAGCCCATCGCGGGGTTCAGCCCGTGAAAGGCACCGAGCCCCGCGTATGTCAGCCATGGCCAAGCGTCAGTCATGGTGTCGCCAGCCCACCCCAAGTGGGATAGTTCTGATAACTCTCTGTTCTCACCGGGTCGACCTAGCCCACTTTCTACGGGTAGCAATAGGAGTCCGACGAGCAGTCGCCACCCTCCAGCCGCACCTGATGCGGCCGATGGGGTGCGGGCCACTGCACGAAGAACTTCGGATCGAAGGCAATGCCGCCGTTCGGGTTGGCATCGAGCTTCACCATCCACCCTTCGATGCCGTCGGGATAGAACTGCGGATCGATGGCTCCGTACAGCGAGTTGGTGAAATAGACGCGGTGCCCGTCGCGGCTGATCTCCACCATCTGCGGACCACCGCTCAAGGCTCCGTTCTTGGCGCCGGGATGCGTTGCCTTGGCGACGATGCCGCCGATCCTGACCTTGCCGGTGAGCTTGGGCTTGAACGGGTCCGACACGTCGTACTGCTGCAGATCGCCGGTGCCCCAGCAGGCGACGTAGAGGAACCTGTCGTCCATCGATAAGTCGATGTCGGTAACCAGCGGTGGCACCGCTTTGAAGCCCTTGAGCAGCGGTGGCAGGTCATCCTCGCTCGCCGGTTCGGCCGGGATCTCGATCACTTTCTTCACTGCCCACCTGTCGCCGTCCTTGTACCAGGTCCAGATCGAGGACGAGAGGTCCTCCAGGCTCACCACGCAGTTGACGAAGCCGTAAGCCTTGGTGGGGTCGTGCGCGGGGCGCAGCTCGAACACCAGCTGGTACTTGTCGCCGAAGTCGATGGTCTGCACGTGCTTCCTCTTGTGCAGGTCCCAGAAGTGCAGGCGCCGGCCGTACTTCGCGCCGAGCAGCACCTCGGGGATGAGCCCGTTCTCGAAGGTGTCCGGAGTACCCCATTCGCTGGTCACCATGGTGTCGTGTCCGAGGTGCCACCACGCATCGTAGGCGAAGTGCTGCGGCCCGCGGTCCATCTCCCACTGTCCCCGCACGTCGAAGGTCTCGTGGTCCATCAGGAAGACGCCGCCGGGCCCTTTGCCCTCCCGGTTGCCCAACGCGGCAACGTAGATGCCCTCCGGGCCGCAGTGCACGGTGTGCGGACGGGTATAGCCGGCCTGCTCGGCGACCGTCTCGGGCTCGATCACCCTGACGATCTTCGGTTTCTTCGGATCGGGCTTGGTGTCGAGGATGTGGATACGCGAGGAACGGAGCCCCGGCACCACGAGGTAGCGGCGCTCGGCGTGGGCGTGCGGCGCGTTCGGGCACAGGCACGAGGAGCAGGCGTTCCAGCCGAAGTGGTGCAGTTCGTCCCCAGCGTTGGGCATGGCCGTGGAGCCGACGATCTGCGCAAAGGTCCCCGACTTGGGATCGACATCCACCACGGCGATCGCGTCGGGCACCTTGCGGTCGGGATCGAAGGCGGCGACGTAGGCCAGCGTCTCGGGCGCCGCCTTCATCGCCATGCGGGGAGAGGGATAGAAACTGGCATCGGGTGTCCAGGTCGGCATGATGCGTCCTCCTCGGGTTTCCCTGTTCTGCTCAGGCGGCGACTACGCACTTCCCGAATGCTTGCCTGGTGGCATTCGAGAGCCGATCGCGGGGCGGCAGGTCTCTTACGAGGTGCACGAGCCGGCCGTCCTCGTGCTTCTTCGTCGCGCCGAACCCCATAGACCTGGCGAGGGCGATCATTGCCTGGTTGGTCGACACAGTGTCGCCGACCATACGGCGGATGCCCGAGGTTGCGGCCTGGTGTGTGAGGCGCTGGAGCAGCGTGCGCGCCAACCCCATGCCTCGCCAGGCATCGGCCACGGCAACGGCTAATTCGCACACGGCACCACCATCTTCGTCGACGATGTAGCGCGCTTCGCCGATCATCGTTTCACAGGCGTCCGGGAATACAGTGGCGATAAGCGCCATGTGGCTGCGATAATCGATGCTCGTGAAGCGCTCAGCCATAGCTTTGGACAACTCGCTGAGCCTGGTCATGAAGCGAAAGTAGCGGGCCTCGTCGGACAACGTGCGTACGAATAGGCGTTGCAGCTCGCAGTCTTGTGGCAGTGGCGGGCGCACGACGACGCGGCAACCGTTGGCCAGATGCACGAGGTCGATCAAATGCGTCGGGTAACGATGGGCCGGATCAATCACGACACCGCTCCGCTCAGTGCTCGTGAGCCATCGCCCTCGCTCGCAGCGCGCGGGTGGAAGGCGCGGCTGACGCGTCGCCGTCTCAGCCGCGCGGATATGGGAGGCGATCAACTCACTGACCGCCGATCCGTGTGTCAGGGGCCCCATGTGGCCTGCCCCGTCGACGACTGCCAGCTCAGCGTGGGGCAGCATCCGGGGCAGCACTTCAGCGATCTTGCGTGTCGGGCGCGGCGCATGCTCTCCCCGCATGACCAGCACGGGCATGCGCAGACCGGCGTAAGCTGTGGGCGGCGTCGGCTCCTCGATGAGGGCGCGGAAATCGAGTGGCGCTTTCACCACCCAGCGGATGAGGGCAGCTTGCACCGATGGCTTGAGAGAGGCCCATGCGCCCGGACCGCTCCAATAGTCGACGAAAGCCGCTGCCGCACCAGCATAGTCGCCCGCAATCACACCGTGCCCTGTTCTGCGCGTGATATCGACAATGTCCCTGAACTCTGCGGCGGCTTCGTCTCCCATCTCCTTGAGGAGATGAAAGGCGGATGGCTCGTAGAGCGCCAAGCTGGCAATGCGGTCGGGCCGCGCAAGCGCCACATGGAGGGCGACGCCGCCTCCGTAGGAGTGTCCGACTAGATGAACCTTGCTGTCGCTCCGATCGATGATGTCGATGGTCCTTGCCGCTTCGTCCTCGAGGGTGAACGCATGTGTGCCGATCCAGGGACCCGTTTGCTCGCAGCCGTAGTGCTCCGGAGCAGTGACCTGGTAAGTCGGGCCGAGGACCTCGCCGAGCTTTTTCCACTGCCCTGTCCCTGCGCCCGAGCAATGCAACGCAATCACGCGACCGCGGTTCGCCGGCTGCACGGGAGACATCACGTCGGATTTCATGACAGTATGCTCTCCGGCGTACTCAGCAGCAGCACCTGCAATCGTGCCTCGCGCGCAGCTTCGGCTCCCGCGGTTTGCGGTATGGCTGTGCGGGTGAGCCCGATGGCCTCGTGCTCGATGCGCCAGTCGGTGTAAGCCGCCCACCAGCGCCTCCCGGCCTGCCGCTCATGGCCATCTCCTCCGCACCGGCCACAGGCGGACATCCCGTGCGCCGGCGAGGTCAACCTACGCCGCCTGCGTATCGCCTCGATGTCGCAACGAAGCTGAGTTGGTATCATCGGTATCGCGGCAAGTGCGGTTCGACACCGTGACGGGGTCTCCAGAATGTCTGCCAGCGCGCTTAAATCCATGCCAGCGTCTTGAGATGTCCTCGATAGCGTATGATCTCCGCCTGACTCGAAGCCAATACCCCAAAGCGTGATACAAACGATACAAATCGAGAGACCCACGACACACAGGCGCTACCTCAACCTGCGACGATCAGGGTCGGAGATGAAACCGATGTCCCGTTCGCCAGCCGCCACGCCTCCCCCACGCCCTGGACGTGGAGCAAGAAAGCTGCATTCCCCGGACGGCGCCATCGCTGCGCAGGGTCACGCTCTAATGCAGACCGTGCTCGACAACATGGGCGAAGGCGTCGCCCTGTTCGATCAGAATTTCCGCTTGCGCTTCATCAACCGCCAATGCATGGAGTTCCAGAATTTTCCCGCTGAGGTCGCCTGTCCGGGTGCCTCGGGCTACGACGTGATCCGCTTCCAAATCGAGCGGGGCGATTTCGGCCGAGTCGGCGACGTCAGTCGTACGCTCGGCGAGCGCGTGAGACTGATGCGCCAGCCGGGCGGGTATCGCTACGAGCGACGAACCGCGGGCGGGCAGCACGTCGAGTTCAGCTTCAAGCCGCTGGCAGATGCCAGCGTGCTGGTCGTGTGTCGCAACATCACTGAGCTGAAACGGGTCGAGGAATCGCTGCGGGCGGCCAGCGACGTTCTCAAGGTCATCAGTCGGCCGGGGTTCAGCCTTCAGACAGTGCTCGACAAGCTTGTCGTGTCCGCCGCCGAGTTGTGCGAGGCCGACAGCGCCTTCGTTTTCCAGCAAAAAGACGGCACCTATCATCTCTTCGCCAGCCACGGCTTCTCGCAGCCGTATCAAGAGTACATGCGCCGGCAGGCCATACCGCCGAGCCGCAATACGCTTGTTGGGCGGACGGCGCTGGAGAGCGCGATGGTTCACATTCCCGATTGCCTCGCGGACCCCGAATACACCTGGAGCGAGTCGCAGAAGCTCGGCAGGTTTCGCGCGATGCTGGGCGTACCGCTTCTCGGCACTGGAGGTCCGATCGGCGTGGTCGCGTTGACCCGATCGATGCCGCGCCCCTTCTCCGGCCGAGAGATCGACTTGATGACGACCTTCGCCGATCAGGCGGTGATCGCCATAGAAACCGCGCGCATGGTCGACGAACTGAAGAGTCGCGAGGAGGCCATCGCCGCGGCCAAGGAAGCAGCCGAGAGCGCGCGCGATGTCGCCGAGCGGGAGCGTGCCGCCGCCGAGGCCGCCAATCAAGCCAAGTCGACCTTCCTCGCCACGATGAGTCATGAGATCAGAACGCCGCTCAACGGCGTGCTGGGCATGGTCCAGGTCCTGGAGCGCCAAGGTCTCGACGGGGCACAGCAGCGGACGGTCGCTACCATGCGTGACTCCGCGCACGCGCTGTTGCGAATCATCGACGACGTGCTCGACTTCTCGAAGATCGAAGCTGGCCGGCTGGAGCTCGAGGAGACGGGATTCTCCTTGTCCGAACTCGTGCACAGCGTCGTCGCCACGTTTCGTCAGCAAACAGCAGCCAAGGGCCTGGCATTGCATCTCGACATCGCACCTGGAGCGGCCGACGCGCTCATCGGCGATGCCACGCGGGTGCGTCAGATCCTGCTCAACCTCGTCGGCAACGCCTTGAAGTTCACCGAACGCGGAAGCATCCGGATACGCGCCGGGACGGAGCCTCTGGGTGCCGGCCGCACAGTTCTGACGCTTGCTGTGGCCGATACGGGAATTGGGCTCGGCCCCGAGCAATGCACTGGCCTTTTCCAGCCCTTCGCTCAGGCCGACAGCTCGACGACCCGCCGCTTCGGCGGCACCGGTCTGGGGCTGTCGATCGTGAGGCGGCTCGCGCAACTCATGCACGGAGATGTCAAGGTCGAGAGCAAGATCGGGGTCGGGTCGACGTTCACGGTCACACTCGCCCTCCGTGCCGCGCCAGCGGACTCGCCGCTCAGAAGCCTCACCCAGCCTGCGCGTCGGCCAAAGGCCAAACGAAAGGGCAGCCGGAGGCTGAAGGTGCTGGTGGTCGACGACCACCCCGTGAACCGCGAAGTGCTCGTGCGTCAGCTCGACCTCCTGGGTATTGTAGCCGACGCGACCGATGACGGTGCCGCAGCACTCAAGGCTTGGTCGAGAGGCGGGTACGCGGCCGTGCTCACCGATCTCCACATGCCTGAGATGGACGGATACGAGCTCGCCCAGCGCATCCGTGAAGCGGAGGCCCAGGGACGCGGAACCCACACGCCTCTCATCGCCGTGACCGCCAATGCCCTCAAGGGCGAAGAGCAGCGCTGCCTCGCCGTCGGCATGGACGCTTACATCGCAAAGCCCATCGGCATGGACAAGCTGCGGGCTACACTGGAGCGTTGGCTGTCGGTTGAGGATCAATCCGCCGTGCAGGCGGTGGCAGCCAGAGCCGGGCGGACTGAGCCGATCGATCGGTCCGTTCTTGGGGCCTGGCTCGGCGATGATGCGGCCGCAGTCGGGTCGCTTCTAAGGACGTTCGCGCGCACGGCGCGCGAGGCCGAGGGTGAGATCGCCACGTCATTGCGCTCGGGGAATCTGGCAGGGGCAGCGGCGACCGCCCACAAGCTGAACGGTGCTGCGCGCTCCGTCGGTGCCACTGGTATCGCCGAGGCCGCCGCGGTCATCGAGCACGCCAGCAAGGCCGGAGACAGAACAGCTTGCAGCGACGCGTTGGGCGTGCTTGCCAGCGAACTGCGGCGTGCACTTACTGATATTGCAGGTGAGCAGTAGGGTTCAGTCCTTCGGCGGCACGAACATGTAGCCGACGCCGCGGACGGTGCGGATGGCAGTCGGATGCGCCGGATCGGCCTCGATCTTGCGGCGGATGCGCGCGATTCGCAGGTCGATGGAGCGATCGAAGGCCTCCATCTCCCGATGCGCCGTCACCTCCAGCAGCCAGTCCCGACTCAGCGGCCGGTTGGGGTTCTCAGCGAACACCTTGAGCAGATCGAACTCGCTGGCTGCCAGCGTCTCTTCGCTGCCGTCATCAGGGCTGCAAAGCGCCCGTTTTTCGAGGTCCAGAACCACCCGACCCATACGAACCCGGGGGTCGGACATCGGCGCGGCCCCGGTGACTCGGCGCAAGACGCTCTTCACGCGCGCCAGCAGCTCGCGAGGCTCGAACGGTTTCGGGATGTAGTCGTCGGCGCCGCTCTCCAGCCCAACCACGCGATCGACGGTATCGGCGGCAACCGTGACCATGATGATGCCGATGCGGCCGCTCTTCTCGCGCAACCAGCGCGCCAGCGCGAAACCGTCCTCACCGGGGAGACCGACATCGAGCAGCACGACCTGGGGCAGCTCGCGTTCCACCAAACGGCGCAGCGCGGCGCCTCCGTCCGCCCCGCTGACCCGGAAGTTCTGCTTGGCAAGATAGTCGAGCAGAAGCTGGCGCTGTGCCGCCTCGTCCTCCACCACCACGATGTGCGGTCGATGATCCATGGCTCCGGCGCTGCCGCGCTCCCGCCCCGTCGCGAACCGCTCAATTCTGAGCGGCCAGCCCCGTTGTCTTCCGGACACTGGGGCGACGCCAATGCCCGGCAGCGCGGTTGTCCACGACAAGGCCGAACTCTATGACGATACATTTGCGGAACGCAATCACCCGTTTGCTGCACGCGTGGGTCCGTTTCTGTTGCTTGAGAGACTGAGCGGCATGGGAAAGCATCTGGAGCTCGTCAGTGTCGAAGGTCGTCGATGGCGTCAAGCAACCGTGGTGTGGCTGCCGGTATTGTGTATAGGGTGCGGCTATTCGGGCCAGAGGAGGCCGGCGAAATCAGGGCCGGATGTTATTTAGAATCAGAGCGTCCCGAATCGATCGAAGCTGGTGCTCGATCGCTCTCGAGCCATCGGGTGTAGGCTCGGACGTGAGCCCTTTGAGCGCCTCGAAACAGCGCTTCCCTTCAGCTCGGCGCATCCCGTTTCCAACATTTGCCCGGTGGAGCGGGGAGCCTCCCTCTTGCGCTGGCTCTTCGGCTTCTCTTTGCCGGCACGCGCTTCAAAGTCTCGTTCGACGGCAAGCCACTGTTCGAGGTCGAGGACGCGACCTTCCGGGAGCCAGGGATGGTCGGCCTATGGACGAAGGCCGACAGCGTGACCGTGTTCGACAGTCTTGTGTTTGGCCAGGGGAAGTAGGCGAGTTCGCAAGACAACCAACGATTCGAGGCGCCGCCGGAGTTGTTGCGGAGAGACACGTCCGCAACACTCGTAGCAGCCACAATCCGGCATCAGCGGCCTGCGTGGTGGTCGTAATGCGACACGAGCAGCAACCCTGCAACACGGCCCAGCTTGAGCTTAGCGCAAGGAATGCAAGGGCTTAGGGCTGACATTCACTCCCGGTTCATGCCTCACTGTCGAGACTCCCCTCAGATCACGCCCGAAGCTCGAGGAGACCGTTCTCATGAGCAACATGATAGGTCGCGGGCTGCTGGCGGCCGCTGCCTCGGCGAGCGTAATGCTTGCCGCGCCGGCAATGGCCCATCCAAGATCTTACTCTTATGACTCCTACAACTATGACTACGACCGCTACTACCGCGGTCATAGTCACCGGCACCACCATCACTATGGTCATCGCCACCACTACTACGGGCGCTACCACCACCATACCTACCGCCACCGCCATCATCATGATCGCGGTCACCACCACCATCATCATAGCCACGGCCATGGTCATTACGGCTATCACGACGACTAGGGTGGGTGACGTTCACGCCGGAGGCGCCGGCGCAGAAATGGCGACGGCGCCTCCGCATTTGCTTCAAGATTTCGTGCGTCCCTGCTAAGAGACACGGTCTTATCGCCGTAACCCGTCGCTCCAAAGGGAGCGCAGGGATCGCGGGACGGCCGGTGACGGAACGGATGCTGGCGCGATTGAAACGAGCGAGCCGACGCCGCATTGCCCTCGTTTGGGCGATGATGCTCGTGTTTGCGCTGGCGCCTGTGGTCAGCGTGGCCTATGGGGCGCCGGCCGGTGTCTTCTCGCACTTCCTCCTTCATTCTCACGGGGATGGCGATGCGGACCGTGTTCACCATGGCCACGACCACCACCATGGCCATCACCACCACCATGATCATGATGGTCACCACCACCACGATGGCCATCACCATCACGACGACGCGACGGATGATGGCCCGCAAGACGGCGGACAGGGTCCCCTGCATGTTCACTACGACGCCAGCTGCCCGAGCGTGCTGACGTCGGTTCCCACCGCAGAAGCTCTGTGTCTCCTGGGGGAGCGAGTCACCCTTCCGCCCGTGGACGCCAAGCAGGGCGCCCCGCCAGGCCGTCTTCTCCGACCTCCAATCCTCACGCTCTGATCCGACTTTCGCGCGGCCGGCTGCCGAACAGCCGGACGATGGCCGTTGGCTGGACAGAGGTGAGAGCCTTTCATGCCGAATACAGATCGGACGGAACCCGTCCGGCGCCTGCGCCGCCGGTACGGTGAGGGCGTGCATTCGAGGCTGCGCCCGCTGGTGCCTTCTAGAATGACAGCACTCGTCGACCGTGCTGTCGGGCTTCCCGACGCCGCTTTGAGCGTCACGGAAGTGCGTGAACTTCCAAGCGGTTTCGGCCGACCAAGGTCGTGCGCGCAATCTTGCGGCCGAAGCATCATGACGCGACTGTTGAACATCATCGCCGCCCTTCTCGTCGCTGCGCAGGTCCTGTTCGCCAGTGAGGTTTTTGCCCATGAGGGCCACGACCACGATCAGCCCGCGCCGCTGAACCTGCCCGTGGCGCCGCGCGTGGTGGCGGTTACGCCGGACTATGAGCTCGTGGGGGTGCTGTCGGGCGAGCACCGGCTGACCATCTTTCTCCACCGATTCGAGACGGGCGAGCCGGTCAAGGACGCGAAGGTCTTCGTCGCGGACGGCGAGCACGAGGTCGAGGCGATGCGCAAGGAGGACGGCGTCTTTGACGTCTCCGCGCCTTGGATCAGCGTGTCCGAGCCCATGGACATCGTCTTCAGGCTGAAGCTGCCGAACGATGAGGACATCCTGACCGGACGGCTCGAGGCGAGTGCTTCAGGCCCGCCGCCGGCGGCCACCGCAAGCCCACTGCAGCAGACGGTCCATGTCGCGGCCGGCGCTTTGATGACGGGGGTGCTGCTGACCCTGCTCATCGGAGCGAGCCTTTCGCGCCGGCGCAAGCCGCGTCTCGGCGCCGAGGCGCAGATCCAAGACGGTGCCGAGGCGGATGCAGCAGCAGTGAAGGCGAAGCAGCTCCGGCGCGCTACGACCGTTGCCATTGTCGCACTGATCACTGTGATTGCGCTCGCGACCGAGCGCGGAGCGGCGCAGACTGCGCCAAGCCTGCCGTCGGTCCCGGCCACCATGGCGACCGACGTGCCGCAGCGCATGGCGGACGGCAGCCTGTTCGTTCCCAAGGCCACCCAGCACCTGTTGTCTGTCCGCACGATTGTGACCGCCGAGACCAAGGCGCCGCGCACGGTTGAGCTGGCCGGCACTGTCATAGCTGATCCCAACAGCTTCGGCCGTGTCCAGAGCGGTCACCCCGGCCGTATCGAGGCGCCCCAGGGCGGCCTGGCGTTCGTCGGCAAGCGCGTCCGCAAGGGCGACCTGCTCGCGCAGCTGCAGCGCTTCATCGAGGCCTACGACAAGGGCAACATGCAGGGCGAGATCGCCCAGCTCGACGAGCTTATCAAGATGCACGAAGCTCGTGTGGAGCGATACATCAAGGCCCAGATGGCCTACCCGCAGGCCAAGATCGACGAGGCCAAAAGCGAGCTCGAGGCGCTGCGCCAGAAGCGCAAGCAGCTGGTGCCAACGCTGGCCGAGCGCGAGGAGATACGTGCACCGATCAGCGGCGTCATATCCGCTGCAAATGTGGTGGCCGGCCAATCCGTCGATGCCCGCGAGGTGATGTTCGAAATCGTCGATCCGGCGCGCTTCTGGGTGGAGGCCATCGCTCACAATGCGGGCGTCGCGGCCAAACTCACCAAAGCCTTCGCTGTCACCGGCACCGGCGAGAGCGTGCCGCTGGCGTTCGCGGGTGCTGGATTGTCGCTGAAGCAGCAGGCCGCGCCGCTGACATTCCAGGTGATGCACGCCGAGGCCAAATTGAGCATCGGCCAGCCAGTCACAGTGATCCTGCAATCGACGGTCGACCTGAGCGGCATCGTCCTCCCGGCATCGAGCGTAGTCCGGGCCGCGAGCGGCCTCTCTATCGTCTGGATCAAGAGCGAGGCGGAACGGTTCGAGCCGCACACCGTGCGCTACGAGCCCCTGGACGGTCAGCGCGTGGTGGTGCTCGCCGGCCTCAAGCCAGAGCAGCGCGTGGTGACCGAGGGCGCCACCCTGCTCAATCAGATCCGCTAGAAGCGTCGAGGGGAACCCATGTTCAATTTCCTCGTCTCGGCGAGCCTCCGCAATCGTCTGTTCGTGCTCGCGGTCGCGCTGATCCTCGTGGTCTACGGCGCAATCACGCTGCGCTCGCTGCCGGTGGACGTGTTCCCCGACCTCAACCGGCCGACCGTCACCCTCGTCACCGAGGCCGAAGGCCTCGCCCCCGAGGAGGTGGAGCAGCTCGTCACCTTCCCGCTGGAGACCGCCATGAACGGCATGCCCGGCGTGGTACGCGTACGCTCCGTGTCCGGCGTCGGCCTGTCCATCATCTACATCGAGTTCGACTGGGGCACCAACATCTTCCTCAACCGTCAGCAGGTGACGGAGCGCCTGGGCGTGGTGCGCGAGCAGCTGCCGCGCAACGTCAACCCGCAGATGGCGCCGATCACCTCGATCATGGGCGAGATCATGCTGATCGCCGTCGCCAGCGACGAGGCGAGCCCGATGGAGGTGCGCGAGCTGGTCGACTGGGTCATGCGCCCACGCCTCCTCACCATTCCCGGCATCGCCCAGGTCATCCCCATCGGCGGCGAGGTGCGTCAGTACCGCGTCACGTTGAACCTCGCGCAGATGCAGCGCCTCGACATCACTCGCAACGAGATTGAGACCGCGCTCAAGCAGTTCGGCGCCAACACCGCCGGCGGCTTCATCGACCAGCATTCGCGCGAGTACCTGATCCGCAATCTCGCGCGCACGACCAGGCTGCAGGACCTGGAGACGCTGACGGTCGCCTATCGCAAAGGCGTCGCTGTCCGCCTTGGGCAGGTCGCGTCGATCGACTACGCCGCCCGCGTCAAGCGCGGCGACGCGGGATACATGGGCAAGCCATCGGTGATCATGACGATCCAGAAGCAGCCCAATGCCGACACGCTGAAGCTCACGAAGAGCATCGAGGAGGCGCTCGCCGACCTCAAGCGCGTGCTTCCGAAGAACATCACGACGGTCGATGTCCTGTTCCGCCAGGCCAACTTCATCCAGGTCTCGATCGACAACGTGCAGAGGGTGCTCGTGGAGGCCCTCGCTGTCGTTGCCGTCGTCCTGTTCCTGTTCATGATGAACTGGCGCACTACCGCGATCTCGCTCACCGCCATCCCGATCTCCATCCTGATCACGGTGATCGTGTTCCAGCTCTTTGGGCTCAGCATCAACACCATGACCCTGGGCGGCCTCGCCATCGCCATCGGCGAGCTCGTCGACGACGCGGTGGTCGATGTGGAGAACGTGTTCCGGCGCCTGCGTGAGAACCGGGCCAGACCCGAGCCGCTGCCGGTCCTACAGGTGATCGCCTCGGCCTCCCAGGAGGTGAGGTCGGGCATCGTCCTGGCCACGACCATCATCATCCTGGTGTTCGTGCCGCTCTTTGCGCTCTCCGGCATCGAGGGCCGGCTGTTCGCGCCGCTCGGCGTCGCCTACATCGTCTCGATCCTGGCCAGCCTCGTCACCTCCATCACCGTCACGCCGGTGCTATGCTACTACCTGTTGCCGCGCATGCGCCGTCTGGCGCACGGCGATACCTGGTTCGTGCGCGTCCTCAAGGCGGGCAACCGGCGGCTGCTCAATTGGGCCTTCGGCCAGCAGGCCTTCGTGATGGTCGGGGCGATGTTCGCGGTGGCGATCGCCGCCTATAGTGCGCTCTTCCTGCCGCGCTCCTTCCTGCCGCCCTTCAACGAGGGCACGCTCACCATCTCGATGCTGATGCGGCCCGGCATCTCGCTCGCCGAGTCGAACCGCGTGGGTCTGATCGCCGAGCGCCTCCTCCTGCAGGTCCCCGAGGTCAAGACCGTCGGCCGCCGCACCGGCCGGGCCGAGCTCGACGAGCACGCGGAGGGCGTGCACTCGGCTGAGATCGACGTGGACCTGGAACGCTCGAGCCGCAGCAAAGAGGAGGTCCTCACCGACATCCGCTCCCGCCTCGCCATGCTGCCCGTGGCCGTCAACGTCGGGCAGCCCATCTCCCACCGCCTGGACCACATGCTCTCGGGCGTGCGCGCCCAGATCGCCCTCAAGATTACCGGCGAGGACCTCGACACGCTGCGCAACCTCGCCGAGCAGATGCAGAACCGCATGTCCGGCATCAAGGGCCTGGTCGATCTCCAGGTCGAGCGGCAGGTGCGCATCCCGCAGGTGCAGGTGTCCGTCGACTACCAGAAGGCCGGGCTCTACGGCGTGGCGCCCGCGCACGTGACCGAGGCGCTGGAAACCCTGCTCAACGGCCGGGTGGTCTCGCAGATCATCGACGGCAACCGGCGCTACGACGTGGTGCTGCGCGTCGCCGATACCGACCGCACCACCGAAGGCTTGTCCAAGCTCACCGTCGAGACACCGGCGGGCCGCGTGCCGCTGTCGTCGTTCGCCCAGGTGGTCGAGACCGACGGGCCCAACCAGATCCAGCGCGACAACACGCGCCGCCGCATCGTCGTCTTCGCCAACACCGACGGCTCCGACGTGGCGCGCATCATCGGCGACATCCGCAGGATGATGGCCGAGTTCCCGCTACCGGCCGGATACTCCACCGCCCTGGAGGGCACCTTCCAGGCCCAGGAGGAGGCCACGCGGCTCATCGGATTGCTGTCGCTGCTGTCACTGGGCGCCATCTTCACTGTGCTCTACAGCCGCTACCGGTCCGCGGTGCTCGCCCTCATCATCATGGGCAATATTCCGCTGGCGCTGATCGGTAGCGTGATCGCGCTGTGGCTCGCCGGCCAGCCGCTGTCCGTGGCGACCATGATCGGCTTCATCACGCTCGCCGGCATCAGCGCCCGCAACGGCATTCTCAAGATCAGCCACTACATCAACCTGGTGCTGCGCGAGGGCGAGACCTTCGGGCGCGCCATGATCGTGCGCGGCAGCCTGGAGCGCCTCACCCCCGTGCTGATGACCGCGCTGTCGGCAGGCTTCGCCCTGCTGCCGCTGATGGTCGGCGCCGATGCACCCGGCAAGGAGATCCTGCATCCCGTGGCGATCGTCATCTTCGGCGGCCTCATCACCTCGACGGTGCTCGATACCATTCTCACGCCTGTCCTGTTCCTGAGATACGGCGCTGCGCCTCTGGAGCGGCTTGGCGTCGTTCAGGCCGAACTCAGACCGAGCGAGGCCTATTGACGACTGCAGCCTCCAACCGCAACCAAGGGAGAACCATCATGTTGCGTATACTCGCCGTTATTCTCAGTCTCGGCCTGGCAGCTACCGCGTTCGCGCACAGCGACAGCAAGTGGACCAAGGGCCCGCAGGGCGGCCACATCGTCGACGCCGGCGGCGGCAAGCAGCACTGGGAGCTCACCGCCAAGGGCAACGAGCTCACCCTCTACGTCCTCGATGCGGACGAGAAGCCGATCGCCGTCGACGGCGGCAGCGCCAAGGGCCAGGTGCTTCTGAAGGGCAAGACGATCAACGTGGACTTCAAGCCGGCCGGCGGCAACGCCCTCAAGGCCACCGGTGACTTCACGGCCGCCAAGGGCATGAAAGTGATCGTCAAGACCGACAAGGTGGGCGGCCAGAGCTTCCAGGCGCGGCTGGCGCCCCTGAACTGATCGTCCAACGTGGGGAGGGGCGACACATAGCCCCCTCCACCACTGCCTGCCTGCCATTGCCGTGATGGGCGGCCCCGGCGTCGCGCTCGCAAGTGGACGCACCTTCCAACCATCGTGAGGGATCCGACATGCCGACGACATTTCTTGAGGGCCTCGTCTCGGGGCTGCAGCATCCCGCGCTCGGGCTCGATCACTTGGCCTTCATCGCGGTGCTGGGCGTCGTCGCAGCGCTCACTCGCGCAGGAATCCCGACGATCCTGGCGTTCCTGGTGGCTGCTGCGATCGCCACCTACGCCCGCGCCGTGAATATCGACTATCCCTACGTCGAGCAGCTCGTTGCCCTGACCGTCATTGCTGCCGGCGTGCTGCTCGCGCTCGGGCTCGGGGCCAACAAGCTCATCTGGCTGCCGTTCGCAGCTGTCGCCGGTCTTCTTCATGGCTACGCTTTCGGCGAGGAGGTGCTCGGCGCAGACCAGCCGGTCATCGCCGCCTACATCATCGGCGGCACGGTTGCCTGCGCGGTCATCGCCCTCATCGCCAGGCTGATCGCATCCCGGGTGCCGGGGCTGTCCGATCCCGGCTCTTGGCTCATCAGAATCGCGGGTGCGCTCGTAGCTGCTCTGGGTATCGTTCTGCTGGCGCAGCTGATGATGGCGACATAGACCAAGGAACGGCCGAGCCGCGCCAACGCGCCAACCGCGCCGGACGATAGACGAACAGGACGAGGCTGACGCCGTAGCCCAGAAGCCCAACCACGGCGGCCAGCGAGGCACCCGCAAGGCGGGCACTTGGCCACCGGCCAAAAGACCGAGCGCGAGGTTTACGGGGCCGGCGATCAAAGCCTTTGAGCTCGACGATTTGCAGCGGGTCAGCCAGGGACACCTTGCGCGTCAGATTGTTGTCCAGTCCCCACGCGAGACATGCGCCGACAATTGCCAATGGTCGGCCAGCTCACCCTTCCCGATGACGGCGACCGCCATGTTCTCGCCACGGCCATCAAAGGCGACGCCGAAATCCTGGTGACCGCAAACCTCAAGCACTTCCCGGCGACGGCACTGGCGCCGTACGGCATCGAGGCGCTCCATCTCGATGAATTCGCGCTGCGACTGATCGAGAGTGTGCCGGCACGCGTGCTGGCTGCGGCGCGTGATCACCCGCACAGCCTGAAGAACCCGCCAGAGTCGATCGAAGAGTACCTTGCGGCACTTGAGAAGCTCGGCCTCGCCGGTACCGTCGTCGCTCTCAGGCCATTCGCCGCCCTCCTTGCATAGGGCCACCCCATGAGAGCAGCCCGGCCACGCCCACTGTCACCGGATGGCGGCAACGCTGTTCAGGCGCCGCAGGTGCTCCTGGCTCAAGGCCAATCCGGCGGTAGCGATGTTGTCGCGCAGATGGGCGCGCCGCGACGTTCCGGGAATGACCAGGATGTTGGGGCTGCGCTGCAAGAGCCAGACCAAGGCAACGCTTTGTGGCGTTCGCTTCACCTCGTAGGCCACCCGGGTCAGCTCCTCGGTTTGCAGCGGTGTGAACCCGCCCAGCGGGAAATAGGGAACATAGGCGATGCCTGCTTCGGCCAATGCGTCGATCATGGCATCATCATCGCGGTGGACCAGATTGTAGTGGTTCTGGACACAGACCACCGGGGCAATGTCCCGCGCGACTTGCAGTTGCGCCGCGCTGACAGTGCTGATCCCGATGTGCGCAAGCAGGCCCTCGTCCCGCATCTGGCGCATCGCACGCATCGGCGCCGCGATGTCGTCATCGGGGCCGCCCATGCGCAGATTGACGATGCGCATCCGATCGACACCAAGGCGCTTGAGATTGTCCTCGACGGATCTCCGCAGGAAATCGGCACTGCGCTCCAGGATCCAGCCGCCCTTGTCGTCGCGCCAAGCCCCGATCTTGGTCACCAACGTCAGCGCGTCCGGATAAGGAAACAGCGCCTCGCGGATCAGGCGATTGGTGACATGGGGGCCGTAGTAGTCGCTGGTGTCGATGTGGTCGACGCCGAGCGTCAGCGCCTCGCGCAGGACGGCCCGGGCCTCGGCGGGGTCGCTCGGCTCGCCGAAGACATGCGGGCCGGCGAGTTGCATGGCTCCATAGCCCATACGGTTGACGGAGATCGACGTGCCGGGAAAGGTGAAGCGGCCGGCGGCCGCGGCGGGAAGACGATCATTCATCGGAGTCTCCTTTTCCAGTCCCATATCGATCGACTGACGATTGATTGGTGAGCGCCCTCACGGTTGGCCCGTAGGGCGTACCACGACCTCGTTGACGTCGACCCCCGAGGGCTGTGCTATCGCGAAGGCGACGGCGCGCGCGATTGCGTCGGCCGGGATCGCGTGCTTGCGGTATTCGGCGAGCCACGTGGCCGTCTCGGCGTGCGTGACCGAGCGGCCGAGCTCGGACTCGGTGACTCCGGGCGAGATGATGGTCGTGCGGATCGTCCGACTCTCCTGGCGCAGACCCTCGGTAATGAAGTTCACCGCCGCCTTGGTCGCGCAGTAGACCGCGGCGGTCGGGACGACGCGGTAGGCTGCGATCGACGAGACATTGATCACATGGCCGTGGCCCTGAGCATGAAATACGGGCAGCGCCGCGGCGATCCCGTACAGTACGCCCTTGATGTTGACGTCTACCATCCGCTCCCACTCCTCGACGTGGAGCGCAGCGAGGGGTGACAGCGGCATCAAGCCGGCGTTGTTGACGAGCACGTCGAGACGGCCGAGCCGATTTCGTGCGAAGCCGACGAACGCCTCGACACTGGCGCGGCGGGTCACGTCGAGCGCCTGGTGCTCGACTCGTGCGCCTTCGGCACGCAGCTCCTTGGCCAGCGTCTCGAGCCGGTCCGTGCGGCGCGCGCCGACGATGACGTGAGCCCCCAGTCTGGCCAGATGACGTGCCGTCGCCTCGCCGATCCCGCTGGAGGCGCCGGTGACGGCGACGACCTTGCCGGCAATTCCGGCGTGCTCATTCTGCGTCATGGTGCTCATGATCATCCTCCTCGCCTTTGTGCGAGCTTCATCGCGTTCTACGCGACGGAGAGATACGTTCGGACGCGCTGAGGGCGGTAGATCAGGACTCCGGGAGCATTGCTCAATTCTCCAAACGTTGGAGGATCGAGCAAGGAGGGAGTCGTCAGGCGGACATCTCGGCCGACACGGTGGCGGGCTGCGCCCGCAAGCGCGCCGCGTCGCGCTGGGGCGGAGCGCCGAACAGGCGGGCGTACTCGCGGCTGAACTGCTGGGGGCTCGAATAGCCGACCGCGAAGGCCGCGCTGGCGGCGTCGCTCCCCGCCGACACCATCAGCCGCCGCGCCTCCTGGAGGCGGAGCAGCTTCTGATACTGCAGCGGGCTGTGGGCGGTGACGGCCTTGAAGTGCTCGTGGAAGCTCGATGGGCTCATGCCGGCTTCGGCGGCGGCGTCCTCGACGGCGATCGCCTCGCGGAAGCGCGCCCTGATCCAGCGGACGGCCTTGACGATCTGGGCCGTGCGCCCTTCCGCCCGCGCAATCTGGCGCAGCCGCCCGCCCTGCGGGCCTGCGAGCAGGAAGTAAAGGAACTCGCGTTCGTAGAGGGGCCCCAGCGTCCCGATGGCCCAAGGCTTGTCGAGAATCCCCACCAGACGGGTCGCGGCGTCGAGCATCTCCGGTGTGAGCAGGCTCACCGAGAGCCCCAGGTCGGACTGCTCGTCAACGTTGGTTGGCAGGCGGGCATCGAGCAGAAGGTCGCTCAACTGCGTGCCGTCCAAATCCAGCTTGAGACAGAGGTAGGGCTTCGACGGCGAGGCAGCCACAACTTCGCCGATCACCGGCATATCCACCGACACCGCCAGGTACTGTCCGGGCCCATAAGCGAGAGCCGAGGACCCGGCGATGGAGCGCTTGGCACCCTGCGCCACGATGCAGATCAGGGGACTATAAACGGTGTGTATCTGCTCGCTCGGCCGCTCCTGGCGGACGAGCGCGACACGCTCAATGACGGTCTCGTGAATTCCCGGCCCCAGCGTGATCGTGTGGCGATCCAGGAGACGCGCGAGGTCTTCGATGCGGTTCATGAGTGGCCCTGGCAGCACGCGGAGATCGACGGCGTAGATAAGGAAGCTCCGCCGCGTCGACAACCTCCAGGGGCGGACGATCGGAGGATCAGGCAATCCTGGGGCAGGATCTGTCAATGCGCGGAGGGGGCATGGGCCATCTCGGAGGATCGCGCAAACAATACGGACTTTGCAGCATGGATCGCATGCGTATGCCTGTCTATCTGGTGACAGGGACCTTATCGCGCAACGCAGTCACGAGCCCCACGAGGGGGTGCAATATGATCGCTGTCACTGCGCCCACGGGCAATACCGGGCACCAAGTGCTTGAGAATATCCTTGGACTTCTGCCTGCGAGCGGTGCCACCGCAACTGTACATTCTGCACGGGCGCTATACGTGAGAGCTCGACATGGATCGCGAACAGAACTCACCACTTATCTGCCGCCTGTACCAAAGGTCCTGGGCTCGGCAAGCGCGAGCGATGCACCGCCGGAGGCGGCATTCAGTGCCATTCCTCGCGAGCGCTTTCTTGGTCCAAGCCCTTCGTCGATCAATGCGCAGACCCCGGCCTGCCTCAAGACTCCCAGCCGCCGCTGCCGTAGGGTCGCGTGATGACTTCCAGCAGGTGGCCGCTCGGATCCTCGAAGTAGACGCCTCGTCCACCGTCGTGGCGGTTGATCTCTCCCGGTTTGGCCTGCGCAGGATCGGCCCAATGGGTGAGGCCTTTCTTTCACGCGGGCGAAGACCTCTAGGCGGCAAGGCGCAGCGCTGAGCGTTGCCTTGAGCATTCGAGCTGCATAGCGGCCGAGTCGGCTGGGTGCTTTCCGTACCTGGCCGCGGTTGACTGAGGGGCTTCGCTTGCGATGCCTGTGGCGGTGGCGGCTATCGATTGGGGCAGAAGTCGCGGCGCTGGCGAGCTAGTGGTGACTTTGTCGGGGAAGATGGAAATGCCGTTGCGGCTCTCGAGCGCACCGCCATCTGCGGCAAATGTTGCCACGCGCGACCGGTAGGTTCGTGACCGGCATCACCCCGCCGTCTGCCGCCAGCGCCGCACTTGGTGTTTTCTACTCTCAGAGAGGCCCCGCTCGGTTCACCACTTGAGGCTCGGCGAAGGGGACGCTCGGCCAAAGGCCTATTCGGACCTTCTGCAACGATTCCAAGCGTCCCGGTCATTGCGTCAGGGCCAGCGCACATACAGTATCGGCGCTTCCGGCATTCGCGAGGGCGGTATGGACGCGAGACTGCAAAGGCGGGTGCAGCGATACGGATGGGACAGGGCCGCGTGCCACTACGAGCGCGCGTGGCAGGCTCAGCTCGAACCGGCACAGACAACCCTGCTCGAGATGGCTTGCTTGGCTCCCGGCCAGCGGGTCTTGGACGTCGCCTGCGGCACGGGCCTGGTGACGCTGCGGGCCGCTGCTCTCGTCGCACCAAATGGCACTGTCATCGGCACCGACTTATCGGAGGAGATGGTCGTAACGGCGCGCGAAGTAGCTCGTACCCGACGCATCGCCAGCGTCACTTTCGAGCGCATGGACGCCGAGGAGATCCTGTTCGATGCCGACGCATTCGACGTTGCCCTGTGCGCGCTCGGTCTGATGTATGCCCCCGATCCCGAGAAAGCGGTCGTCGAGATGCATCGCGTCTTGCGGCCTGGCGGACGCGCCATCTACGCTGTCTGGGGTCGGCGCAGTAAGTGCGGATGGGCAGAGATTTTCCCCATCGTCGACGCGCGCGTCCACTCGGAGGTCTGTCCAATGTTCTTCCGACTCGGAACGGGCGACGCCTTGGAGCGCGCGCTCGCGTCGGCAGGTTTCTGCGCCATCACCAGCAGGCGCCTGGAAACGCCCCTTTGCTACGCCAGCGCTGCAGAGGCGTGCGAAGCAGCGTTCGTCGGCGGACCTGTTGCTCTCGCCTACAGCCGTTTCTCGGAGTCGGTGAAGGCTCAAGTGCACAAGGAATACCTCGACTCTCTGTCGTCCTATCGACAGGGCCAAGAGTATTCGGTGCCGGGAGAGTTTGTCATTGCTGCAGGGACAAAGTGAGGAGGAGAAGGCATGTCAAATCTGCAAGCGCGCGAGGCATTGGAGCGAGCCAAGCGCGTGTTTCTCGATAGGCCTTCGGCGGCACGGAAGCCCAATGCGATGGCGACAGCAGTCTGGCGCGATGGTTTGCGGTGCGAGGTCGCCGGCCCCGGCGGCGAGAGGGCGGTCACCGACATGCCGGAGCCTATGGGAGGAAGGGGCGCCGGCTCGAATCCGGGCTGGCTCCTGCGCGCGTCGATGGCATCGTGCGCTGCCACGGCGATCGCCATGCGGGCGGCAATGCTCCGAATCGAGCTGCGCTCCCTCGAAGTGACGGTGGCAAGCGAATCGGATGCGCGAGGCCTGGTCGGCATCGCCGGCATCCCCACGGCACTCGACGGCATACGAATGACAATCAAGATCGGCGCCGACAGCGTTCCCGAACCACAGCTGCGTGAGCTTGCTGCGTGGGGTGAGGCGCATTCGGCTGTGAGTTGCACGCTACGGGAGCGTCCGCAGGTCGCCGTTGAGATCGCGGTGGTTTGAGCGCACGCACCGGTCAAGTCGTCTCATCCAGGAACCGCTCGACGACGTCGTTGACGCGTGCCGTGTGGGTGAGCGGCGACATGTGACCGGCACCGGCGATCTGGGCGTACGCGGCGCCCGGCCAGATGCTGCGCAGGACCTCCACCACCTCCCATGCCGCGCGCGTCGTGTTGCTGCCGGCGACAAGCTGGATCGGCATGCTCAGGGCCGCCAGCGCCGCCAGTGTCGTTCCCCACGCCTCGAAAGCGGTGAGCCATTCATCGTGAACCTTGGCCATGCCTGCGGTGACGCTTGCCCGGACGCGCTCGTCCATCGCGTTGAAGGCGCCTGGCGCAACCCAGTAGTCTATGAAACCGCGCGCCGCCTCTTCAGGGTTGCCGGCCGTGACATGGCGGATGACGCGCTGCGCCTGCTCCCAGATCTCCTGGTGCGCGACGCTCCTTTGTGTTGACGCCAGGAGATGGAACAGCGTGGGCTCGATCAGCGTCAGGCTGCGCACGCGCCCAGGCGCTCGCACGGCGGTATGGGCCATCAGGGCACCCCCATAGGAATGTCCCACCAGGTGCACGGGCTCATTTCCGATATTCAGCAGAGCGTCGATGACTGCCAGCTCGTGCTCGACCAGCGGCAAAGCGCCCGCGTAAGCCGCCGTCCGGCCGTACCCCAAGTGGTCGGGTGCGATCAGCCGGTAGCGATCCCGCAGCCGGGCGACCAGGGCAGACCATTGTCCGCTGCTTCCCGCGGAGCTATGCCCCAGAACGACGGTCGGGCCGGCGCCCTCGTCTCTGTAGAAGACATCCAGGCCCAAGACTTTTATGTGTGGCATGTCGAGCTCTTCTTGCAGCTGAATTGATCGAGAGTGGTGGCAAAAATGGTCGGTGGCAGGCGGCCGGACGACCGCCACGTTGCCGGCGTTCACTGGCGCTCGATGTTGACCTCCAGCGTCTGTCCGTCCGCCACCCCGATTTGTGTCCTCTCGGACGGTGTGCTCATGTTCCAGAGCAGGTACCTTCCTGGCGGCAGGTTGACAGTCTTGTCCGCCTTGAAGATTTCTTCGGGTCCGCCACCGAGGGGGCGTACCACTCAGAACTGAAGCTTCCTGGCGTGTGAGGGGTCGTTCACCCGGCATCGGCTGGTTCATGCTGCCGGAGGCGTCCAGAACGATAAGGACGCTGCGGCCGGTCTCTGCAAGCGCGGCGGCACTGACCGTTGCGACGACAGCCAACGCCACGGCAGCACTGGCCACCGTGCCGCGGCCGGTATTCCGGGTTGCACGCATCATTGCGTCCTCCAGATGAAAAGCCGTCGCTTGTTCCACTCGCTCGGGATCAGGCGGCGCCGTGCCACTTAGTCGGGATGGGAAAAGCGGCGGCTTCGATGTGGCCGGAAGGCCCCACGACGATCGCCGCCTCCTTGAGGGCGTAGACGACGGCGCGACCGTGGCGGTCGAGAATGAAGGACTGCCCCCGCTTGAGGATCACGTCGCGCCGGTCGCAGGCCTGGGTGATCCAGACGGCGCCGCTGACGGCCGTGATCTCGAAGCCCTTCCCGCCCTCCACGCAATGGACGCAACCTGCCGGCAAGCGCACCGGGTTGATATCGCGCACGGGTTTCATTTGGCCGCTCTACCCTCGGCCGCCGGGTTTGACGTTCTGGTTGACGCTGAAGAAGTTGTGAGGGTCGTACTTGCCCTTCAGCGCGACGAGGCGGTCATAGTTGTCGCCGTAGACAGCCCTTATCCGGCCGTCGCCCTCCTCCATCATGAAGTTGACGTAGCCGCCGTCCGTCGAATGCGGCTGCACGGCCTCCGAATATGCTCTGGCCCACCGGGTCAGCTCGCCCGCCTTGCGCGGATCAGGGTCAATACCGGCAATGACCATGCACCAGGTCGCGTCGCGCGTGCTCCATGCCGTGTCGGAGCTGCCGACGCGCCGTACGGCGCCGTCGATCGGGTAGAGGTGCATGAGCGAGAGAGGACTCGGGGATTTGCCTGCCTGGGCGAGATGCGCGTCGATCGCAGCGTCCGTCAGCTCCTTCACCATGCCGCCGCGCCAGTACCACTGCAGCCCCTTGGGAAGGAACGGATCGAACAACGCCTGCATCGCCGGATAGGGCATCTCGCCGAGCCAATTGAACATAGGCTCCGGCAACTCCTTGAGGAGTCTCCCCATAACCTTCTCCCCCTCATCCGCGGGCCCGCTGAAGCAGGAGATGATCGCGCAGGCGAGCTTTCCGCGATGCTCGGCAGGAAACGGATCGACCGGCAAAACGGTCTTCAGGCCGACAAACGCCCCGAGCTCCTCAGGGGCGCCAGGCAAGAACTCGCGGTACTTCTGCATCACCGTCCGCGCGTGCTTGAAGTCCCAGAATACAGGGCCGGCATAGACCGTCTTCATGGCATGAGCCTGGAACAGAAAACTGGTGACGACCCCGAAATTTCCACCGCCGCCGCGCAGGCCCCAGAACAGATCGGCGTTCTTCGACTTGCTGGCAGTGACGATTTCGCCGCTGGCGAGCACGACATCGGCCTCAATGAGGTTGTCGATGGTCAGGCCATGCTTGCGCGACAGATATCCCACGCCGCCACCTAGCGTCAGGCCGGCAACGCCTGTGGTGGACACAATGCCGAAGGGAACGGCGAGCCCATAGGCATGAGTGGCATGGTCGACATCGCCCGACGTGCAGCCCGCCTCGACGCGGACGGTCCTGCTCGCGGGATCGACGCGTATGCCCCTCATGGCCGACAGGTCGATCACCAGCCCGTCGTCGACGCTGCCAAGGCCGGGCCCGTTGTGCCCGCCGCCACGTACGGCAACCCGGAGGCCATACTCGCGGCCGAAGTTGACCGCGGCGACCACGTCGCTTACGTCCACACACAGGGCGATCATCAGTGGCCGCCTGTCGATCATGGCGTTGAAGAGCTTGCGTGCCTCGTCGTAGTCGGAATCGGCCCGTTGGATCAGCCGACCCCGAAGACCCTGCTTGAGCTGAGCGACGGCCTCAGTTTCCATGGTTGCCTCCGTGAACGCTTCTCCAAGCGAGAAGCCGATGGCACCGTAGATAGATCGGGCGTTGGCGAAGCTGTATGCTCCACCATCCGAAAGCATTGCTCGGATTGCCGAGAGATCTCAGCAGCTTGATCAATCGTCCGGCACAATTGACCGATCGTCCCAAGGGGTGAGCGATGGATGTCCTGTCAGACGTTTTGCTCTCGGTTCGGCTGGCCGGCGCCGTGTTTTTCGATGTCGAGGCGCGCTCCCCCTTTGTCACCGAGACGCCGGGCGCGAGCAGGATTGGCAGCCGGGTGATGGCAGGCGCCGATCACGTCATCGGTTTTCATACAGTTACGGAAGGCTCGTGTTGGGCTGAGGCGATTGGCGCCGCGGAGCCGCCAATCCACGTCCGCGCCGGAGAGATCGTGGCTTTTCCTTGGGGGGATGCCAACGTCATGGCTTCGGCCCCGGGAATGCGGGGGAAGGTCAACGAGGCCGCGTACTATCGACCGTCCGATCAACAACTGCCGTTCTCCCTGAGAATGACCAGCGATCAAAGCGCGGATACATGCCGATTTGTCTGCGGCTTCCTCGGGTGCGATGCACGTCCATTCAATCCGTTGCTGAGCGCGTTGCCGCGCGTCATCCATGCGCCGATCTCGTCGGCCAGCCGGGGCTGGCTATCGAGCCTCCTGCACGTCGCGGTTCAGGAAAGCGGCGTCGATAGCGCTGGTCGCGAAGCCATGCTCGCGAAGCTCGCAGAGCTGATGTTTGTCGAGGTGATTCGGAACCACATGCGCGGCCTGCCGGAGGATGCCCGCGGCTGGTTCGCCGGCCTGCGCGATCCCCATGTCAGCGCCGCGCTGCGTCTCATCCACGGTCGGCCATCGGAGCCTTGGACCCTTGAAGGGCTGGCCCGGGAGAGCGGCCTGTCCCGCTCGGCCTTCGCCGAGCGCTTCGCTTCCTATGTGGACGTGTCGCCGATGCAGTATCTCGGCCGGTGGCGCCTGCAGATCGCCGCCCGCCTTCTCGAGGACAAGCGCATGAGCGTCGCTCAAGTCGCGGCTGAGGTGGGCTATCAGTCGGAAGCGGCATTCAACAGGGCATTCAAGAAACACATCGGCACCGCTCCAGGCTCGTGGCGGCGCGAGCGGATGGATCGAGGCACGATGGAAGGGCAATGACTGTACGGCAGTGCCAGCAAGGCTGAAGCGTACCCGCCTATCTCGGGTGAAGCCACTTCGGCAGGAACGAGTAGGCGTTCGCATCGCCTCTCGGCTTGATCGCTATTCCATGCTTGCCCAGCAGCTCCTGCAGGCGCCCCTCGTTAAAGGCGTCGAACGTCTCGGTGCATCCGCCGATGTGGCGGTTGCCGACGAAGATTTGTGGGATCGTGGGGGAGCCGGTGCGATGCCTGAGGACCTTACGGATTCCTCCGCCGAGATCGTTCTTCTGGTAGTCGGCTGAATCGAGGTCGACAGAGCGGTAGGGAATATCGAATGCCTTGAACAGCTTGCGAACGGACCAGCAGAACTCGCACCACTCGAGGGCGAACATCACGACCGGTTGGTCAGCATCGCCCGTCACCTGGCTTACAAGCGCCTCCGCTTCCGGACTGAGTTGCGAGGGCGCCTCGGCCACGGGCTGGGAAGGCATCGGGGGCGCCGGTCGCGCATCGAAGCAATAGCGGGGCGTGGACCGGGAAATCTCGATCTCCTCCCCGGTCATCTCGGCAGGGATATCCTCGAACAAGGGCGTGCTCAGATAGCGTTCCCCGGTGTCGGGCAGCATGCACAGCACTTTCGCGCCGTTCTCCGCGCGCGCGCAAATCTGCAGGGCGCCGGCGAACGTGGCACCGCCAGTGATGCCGGTGAAGATCCCCTCCCTCTGCGCGAGCTCGCGCGCGAAGCGCAAGGCATCAGCGCCCTTGACCGGCACAACCTCGTCGATCAATCCGTCCTTGACCGCGTCCTCTGCAAGCTTGGGAATGAAATCGGGCGTCCAACCCTGCATGGGATGCGGGCGAAAGACCGGATGGCTTTCCGAGGGCGCACCGTCGGCGCCGCGCTCCTGGGGAATGCCGCTGCCCAGAAGCGGGGAATTGTCCGGCTCGCAGACAACGATCCTGGTCTCAGGCCTCTCCTTCTTCAAAACCCGCGCAACCCCCTTGAGGGTGCCGCCCGTGCCCATGCCGGTCACCCAACAGTCCAGGCGATCCCCCTCGAAGGCCTCCAGAATCTCGACGGCGGTGGTCCTGGAATGGAAATCGGGATTGGCTTCATTCTCGAATTGCCGGCAGAGGTACCAGCCGTGGGCGCGTGCGAGCTCCGCGGCTTTGGCCAGCATTCCGCTGCCCTTCTCGGATGCCGGTGTCAGCACCACTCTGGCGCCCAGGAAGCGCATGAGCTTGCGCCTTTCGACGCTGAAATTCTCGGCCATGGTGACGACCAGCGGATAGCCCTTCTGCGCACACACCATGGCAAGGCCAATACCGGTGTTGCCGCTGGTAGCCTCGACAACGGTCTGCCCCGCCCTCAGCTCGCCGCTGCGCTCGGCCGCTTCGATCACGCCCAGCGCCAGCCTGTCCTTGACGGACCCGAGCGGATTGAACGCCTCCAGCTTGACGAACAGCTCCACCCCTGGGGGCGCCAGCTTGCCGATCTTGACGACGGGCGTGTGCCCGATGGTCTCCAGGATGTTCTGGAAGCGTGCAGCCATGACGTCCTCGGATTTCGCTTCTATTGAGAGGCAAGGGAAGTAGCTCTAGGCGACCGCCAGATTTGTGGCTCAATCGGGAGGTGCCGTGACGCGGCGAGCGCGGCACCTTTCGTTGGGCGTCGATAGTCCGGCATCAGCACCTACATCAGCCCGAGCGCACGAACAGTATGTCTGCCAACATGCCCGGGGCTATGACTGAGCGTCCTCGATTGTTGCCGGTTCATCTGTCGAGTTGATCAATCGTCCGGAATGTCTTGCCGATTGTCCGGCAGTCGCTCCACTGCATCGCAACCTGCTAAGCAATTCTCACGAGTCGTCCCGCGGGGCCCAACGAGAGCAGGTGCAAGGTGAAGGCAGCCTGCAGCTGCCGACCACGCGCCGACGTAGCGCCCGTCCGGCTGGCACCACGTAATGCAGTTTGCTGCTCCGATCCGAGAAAACGTGTGTGCGGCTTTGCTCCTGAGCCTGCTGATCGATTCCATGAGCATTTCCACGCCGCATACCCCGCGTGCGTCCATGCAACGGTTCTATCGATGAAGTCTCGAGGTACGTCGGCTTGATCGCGTGGCGCAGGAGTTGCACCATGGTTGCCATCGATGCACGCATGCTTTGCCACCCAATTCATACGGGTATTGGCAAGGTTGCTGTCAGGCCAATCGCGCCCGGTGACGCAGACATGGTACAGGCATTCATTGGCAACCTGTCAGGTACCTCGCGCTACTTCCGCTTCGCGCCGGGCAGTCGCTTGTGAGCGACACGGCACGGTTTCAACTCCCCCTTGGGCAGGCCGACGCATGGCTTGAGGCACACGGCGTCTCGCTCGTCGGAACGTGAGCCGAGCACCTTCAATGGGCGCCGGCCGGTGCACGCAGTCCAGAGATCAACGGATCCTTAGCACGAGCCGCGCGTCTGCGGCACTGCGCTCCGACCGTTGTCCTGTTCGCGGCGTCCCCCTGGAGGTTCCTTTGGGGCCCGTTCGGCGCCTTCATTGGTGTTGCGATCGCCGTCGTGCTTCTCACCTTCTGTGCCCACCCTCAACCCGGTCGCCGGCCGATTTTATCCGTGACGCACGCTGAGCGGCCGGCCATCGCGGGCGGCGAGGTCGCGCCGGTTTGGTCGTCCTCCCCCGCGATATCCACACGCTCGGGTGGCAGCAAGCAGAGCCGTCCTTCAGGCCCTGCCGCCAGCGCGTGGATATGGAACGACGTCGGCTCTGCGTCAGTTGCCTCCATGACGGGGGACGGCGCGGAGACGATCCGGAGACTGCCGCATTCCCCGATCCAATCGATGTGGCGATGGCCGTGCATCACCACAGCCCGGCGGCCCAAGTGCTGGAGTTGGCGCACGAACCAGCTGCCGTTGATCAGCGCGGTCCCGATGCGCTCCGAGAACGCCTTGGCGGGCCTAGGATATTCCATCAGGTGGTGGTGCAGGGCCACGATCCAGCGCGCGCGGGGAAATTGCCGGGCAGCGGCGGCTACTCCACGCGCCTGCCCTGCGGTTATGAGGCCCAGCGCATTCGTGAAGGAGAAATGCGTCTCCGCGCACGTATTGAGCAGTACGACCCCGAGCCCGTCGTCGGCGTCGGGCACCAGCACCATCGGAAACGCATCAGCCCACACCTGCGCCAGCTCGATCCGGGGGCGCAGGCCTCCCGCATCGGCGAACGCCGCGATGGCGCGGCGGCGCGGCACCAATGCTCCGGAAAGCGTATCGCCGAGGCGCCCGGTCCTATGGTCGACAATGCGGACCCTGTCGCCCTGGACGGTCATCATGGCTGAGAGGGTTCGCATCTGCCGCAGGCGCCCGCCCGGACTTGTCGGCAGATCGAGCCGCGCCGGATTGGCGCGGTCGACGACATTGGTGTCGTGATTGCCCGGCAGCATCAGCGTGCGCTGCAAGAGCCGCGGATAGCGCCCGAGCGCGGCCAAGAACTCGGCCCATTCCGCCGACCGGCCGGCGTCGGTCATGTCGCCCGTGATGAGCACGAGGTCGAGCGGCCGCTCGGCGTGGATGGCGTCGAGCCGGGCCAGCAGCCGCTCCAGCCTGGCATTGCCGCACGGCCCGGCGCGTCCGCTCTCGATGCGGAATCCGTAGCGCTCGCCGACGGCGTGCAGGTCCGACAGATGCGCGACACGCCACGTCCGGCCGCCTGGCGGCGGCCCGTCGAAGGCACGCAGGTCGCGCGGCTGGTCCATGGTCGCGTCGGCGAGCCCCCACGCGAGCGCAGCCGCCGCAAGGTAGCTGCCGACGAGCACCACGGCATTGGCCAGCGCCGGGACGATGAGGCGCTGTGGC
>Ga0075421_100001156_pt1 | contig 30282 bp, 27 predicted proteins | sample SoiMetdeltSBSDD5_FD_75292 | JGI IMG/M metagenome (GOLD analysis project Ga0075421, IMG submission 75292) | Bulk soil microbial communities from a Populus tree surrounding site in Tennessee, USA - Soil MetaG P. deltoides SBSDD5 | ecosystem: Environmental > Terrestrial > Soil > Tree plantation... | reverse complement strand
TCATCGACGAGATGGCCGACCTCATGATGACCGTGCAGGGTGAGGTCGAGACGCCGATCGCGATGCTGGCGCAGAAAGCGCGCGCCATCGGCATCCACATGATCCTGGCGACGCAGCGCCCCAGCGTGAACGTCATCACGGGTCTCATCAAGGCGAACTTCCCGAGCCGCATCGCGTTCCGCGTCGCGTCCCAGGTGGACAGCCGGACCATCCTCGACGGCATCGGCGCGGAAGCACTGCTTGGCAACGGCGACATGCTATTCATTCCGCCGGGGAAGTCCGAACCGGCGCGTCTCCAGGGCGCGTTCATCGCCAGCGAAGACACCGAGCGTCTCAACCAGTGGTACGAGGCGAAGCGTGAAGCCCGCCGAGCGGCGCTGGCGGCCCAGGGGCTCGTGGTCGAGGAGCCGGTCTCGACGGAGCCGGACATTCTCGAGACGATCCGCGCGCGCGAAGCGGCGGAGAAGCTGGGCGACGACGCCGACGAGTTCGACGACGCCGATCGCGACAAGCTATTCCGCGAGGCGGCCGAGGTGGTCATCCAGCATCAACAGGGCTCGACGTCGCTGCTGCAGCGTCGCCTGGGCGTCGGCTACGGACGCGCGGCGCGCATCATCGACCAGCTGCACGCGGCGGGCGTGCTCGGGCCGCCTAACGGCTCGAAGCCGCGCGAGATCCTGTCCGGACTCGAGGACCTCGATCGCATTTGCGGGCCCCGCACCTAGTCGCCGCGCGCGATCGCTACCGCGGGTCGTCGTTGCCGCAGCGCGAGTGTGACTGCGGAATAGCCGACCCTTGAACCGCCCCCGCCGCGACGGCACGGAACGGTGCGGCGAGCTCACCCAGACATTGTAGTTCCTGCGCCGCCAGCCCAGCGGGCAAAGGGCGCCGTGCAAAGCCCCCGGCAAGGCCACGCCCCGGCACGCGAAGCGCGACGGTGGGTGCGGGCAGGTACGGCGTGCACGGGAGTGGTGCGGTGGAGCACTTCTCGAAGCCGACATTGCCATCGATGGTGCTCACGTAGCTCAGGGTGTCGGCCACGGGGCGCGGCACCGGCGTGAAGACCTCGACGTCGTTCACTCGCCATCGGTAGAGTCGCGGCGGCGGCTCCGGTGCTGCGGGAAACACGATGAGCTGGTGCGGCACCACCATCATCGGCGCCTCGCCGGCGGCGGCGGACACGACGTTCACCTTTTGCGACGCCACAGCAAGCGCGGCACCACTGACGACTGCCGCGACGACGAACGCCATCCCGGCTCGATACGGCTCAGGCGCGGCTCGGGACCCCACCGGTCGCGCGAGGCCACGGTGCAGCGCAGCTGCCAGCGGGAACGACACCGCGAGCACGGGCGCGATGATGGCGAATGCGTACAGGAAGCGCGGTGCCGGCGCTTGCCACGCCGCAAATACCAGTCCGAGTATCGCGACGAGGAGCGCCGACCGCATCCCCGCCCGTCGCGGACCGAGCAGGAGGATCGCGGCGAGGAGCGGAGACAGTACGATAAGCACGAAGACGACGGGATGCGCCGCCACCCACGGCCCCACCCACGAAAGCGCCGGCGACTCGCTGAACGTTCGTCGAATCTCCCACCGTGCGACTTCGCGGATGTACTCCGCGTACGCTGCGGCCGCGTCTCCACCGACCGACCAGGGCGACGACAAACACCCGATCGGTGACGGATACAGCGGACACCCCGACGCGGTCACATTCGCGGCAAGGAAGGGAAGCAGGAGCACGACCGCGACGACCACGCACACGGCCGCTCGGCGTGCGGCCAGCCCCGCCCCACGGTCATCGGTCACGGCGAACGAGTAGAACATCGCGGCCGCAACCGCCGCCGGGACCGCAAAGAGCTTCATCGTCGACGCCCCAACGCCCAGCACGAACGGCAGTAGCCGAGGCGTGAGCCAACGGTGCCACGGCCGCGATCGCGACGCGGGCGTCACGTGCGCGACGACGAGGAGCGACCAGGCAACCACGACGATCAACGCGTTCGTCACCACGTCGGGCGAGGGCGTCGCGCTGTTGTATCCCACCGCCGCCCACAGCAGCGCGATCGACGACAGTGCGAGGAACGCGTCGGCGCCATTCGCCCGGCGAGCCGCAAGGCGCGCGACCGCGATCGACGCCTGAGTTGCGACGAGTACAACTGCGATCCCGAGCGGAATGTTCGACGCTCGGTCTCGCAGCACCCCCGCATCGAAGGGGGCGCCAAGGGTGAACCACGCCGACACGTGGCCGAGTCGGTTGTGAATGAGCGCGAGGCCGGGCACGGTACCGTTGTCGCTCAGCCAGCGCATGATGCCGACGTGGTAGACCAGGGAGTCGTAGAGCGTGACCGGGTCGCTGGCGAGGGCAGCGGATCCCACGGCGATGCATGCCAGCCCAGTCACGCGCGCCCAGCGCGGGACGGCAATATCCGACGCGAGCTGATGGCGCGACTCGACGCGCGCGTCGCGCCTAACGACCCACGCTCCCGCAGCCGTGAGGACGGCGGTCGTCGCCAGACCCACGGCTGGCGAGAGGGGCAACACGAGGGAGACGGTGAGGAGCGCGATCGCGAGCATGGTGACGCCGATCCACGCGGCGAGGATCACACGGTCGCCCGCACGAAGGTGGTGCGCGCCGAAAACGACGAGGACCCCGGCACCGATGAGCGACGCCGAAGCGAGAGCCACACTCCACGCCAGAATGTCGAGCAGCATGTGAAGGCCGTCGGTCCGTCGCTCGATTCATTGGAGCACAACGCAAACTGCACGCCGGGCTCGGCCGGGACCTGTGGGGCACTTCAGATGTTGATAGCAGGCGACTCCGGCCCTTTTGCCCGATGTGGCAAGCGCAGGAGACCGGGGCCGGTTCTTGTTGCTCTCGCCTTGCCAAATCTGGCAACGGTGCCTGCATCGCGCCTGCTATCAACATCTCAAACGCGCACCACTACGCCTCGTATCGGGTCAGCGCGCGGTCCAGGAGGCGCGCCAGCGCCTGCGCCTGGCGCGGCTGGCTGTACCGCGCGATTTCGCGGCCGTTTCCGCGATACGGCACCGAGCCGCTCGTCTGCCACGCGGCAACCCAGGATTCCAGCGCCCCGGCGGCGTCACCTGCGCTGTCCACGGTAATCCCGGTACCGGTGTGCTCGAGCAGTTGGTCTCCCCACCCGCCAGGATCGCGCGGCAAGGCGAGGATCGGGCGCCGGGCGTTCAGATACTCGAACGCCTTTGCCGGATAGCTCAGCGTGCCCTCCTCGCGCGACGGATTCGTGCAGTTCAGGAGGAGCAGCGCGTCCGCCTGGCGCTGAAGCCGCAGCGCTTCCGGTGGAGAGAGGCGATCGACGAACACACACGCGCGCTCGGCGTTCGGAAACGCCGTCAGCATTGCCCGGAGCTCGACGTCGCATCCGGTTCCGGCGAATACCACCTCGATAGGCGGCGACGCGGCGTTCGCACACAGCCGTTCGATCGCCTCGAACAGGATATCGGGTCGTTGGTCGCCGGGGTACACGGATCCGGTGTACGCCAGTCGGAATCGGTCTCGCGCTGGCGCTGGTGCATGGGGCTGATCATCGGGATCGAAGCCCACAACGACCACGTCGCCGTCGAGCGCGTAGGTGCTCTGGACATATCGAAGCATGGCCGGCGTGATGGCCCCGGCGAGCGTCGCCAGACCCATCCAGCGTCGATGCATGTAGTCCGCATACGGTCGCCAGATGGCGCGTCGCTGCCGCTCGAGATGAAAGCTGTACAGGTCGTCGAACTGCGCGACCCACGGCAAGCCCGTTCGACGCGCGATCTCCGATGCGACGACGTGCGCCGTGGACGGCGGGCACACGCTACAGATCGCGTCGATGCCCTCCTGCCGTACGACGTCGACCCCGGTTCGAACCGCTGGAGCGATCCAGCCACGGAATGCGTCGGGGAAATCCCCGAACACCGGCGAGAAGAGCGACAACGCCCTTCGAGCGAGCGTTCGCGGGAACCGCCCGTTCCCAGTGCCGTTTCGCGTCGCGCCACCAGCCTGGTGGGCCCCGTTGTTGATCGCACTCAGGTCACGCGAGCTGTGCTCGTACACGCCTCCCAGTCGGCGATGCAATCGGCGAAGGGCGTTGTCGTGCGAGCGGTAGGGCGCGCGCACGACATGCACATCGGGGATCGCCTCGAGCGCCTCCGGATGTGGGACCACCGTGTACGCTCGGGCGTCCTCCGGCGCAACGTCGCGCGTCCAGTCTTTCGTCAGAACGATGGGCTGCCATCCGGCCCGTGGCAGATACTTGCACAGCTTTGCCGTGCGGCGGGCGCTCACGTCGTACTGCGGAGGAAACGTGTAGCTGACCAGGAGGACCTTTCTCGACGGTGCGGGGGCCTCCGGTAGCGGTCGATGCGATGTTCGGGCGCGGGCGCGGCTCACGGCCGTTGCCTGGTGCCTGCGTCGCCGCTCGGAGGTGCAAGCACCGTCTCGTCGACCCCAAGGAACTCCGCGAACCGCTCGCGGAACCGGTGCAAGCCGAGCTCCTCTCGTAGCGCATCCGGTATCGCGGCGGCAGCCTTGCGGTGGAAGGCTTCGTCGGTGGCCGCGACGCAGAGCGACTTCGCGATCTCGTCCGCGTCGAGGGAATGACACGCGACGCCGACCGGCCACCGTTCGAGAAACCGAGTCGGCGTGGACGAACGAGGGCCGTGGAAGAAGATCGGTCGCCCCGCAGCGAGGTAGAGCGACACCTTGTTCGGGAACGACAACTCGACGCCCGCGCGAAACGCGTCATCGAACCAGTAGGGCACGTAGCAGACGTCGCACTCCGAGAGAATCGCGACGGCGTCCGTAGTCGAATGCCAGCCGAGAAACTCGATGCGGGCGGGGCCCGTCGCACGCACGTCCAGGCCGGAGGCCAGGACCCGCACGACTACCGGCCGACCCTCGATCTGCCACGACTGTCGGGCGAGAGCAGCCATCAGCGCGTCCCATTCACGCCGCGCGTAGAGACTGCCCGCGTAGCCGATCACGAACGGCTCATCGCGCGGCCGCAAGCCTCCCGGCGCCATCCACTCGGATTCGGCGAGCCCGTGAATCATCGTGACGCACGGCGTTCCGTAGCGCGCCTCGTACGCTTGCTTCATCTCCGGAGACGCCACGGCGCAGCGCACCGACGCGCGCACGGCGTCGCCGAACGCCACCATCAGCCGGTCGAGCGCGGGCCCATCGATCGACCAGTAATGACTCAAGGCGTAGTTCGGTGCGTCCCAGACGGTTGTGACCATGGGCAGCCCTAGCTGCCTCGGAAGCCTGCCCGCGATGTTGATCGTCGTGGGCCCGGCGAGCGGAACCCAGATGAGGTCCGGACGGACGCGCTGCGCGAACGCCGCGATCTGGTCGATGATGCGCGGCAAGTGATGCCACTCGACGTACCGGTCGAAGAGTCCCCGCGTGCTGCGCTGCACCCGTCGCCCCCAGCGATTGAAGCCGCGCTCCGGGACGAGGTCCAGCGTCGTGCGGGGAGCGTGGCGCAGGGGCTCTGGCCATGGTCCATCACCGATCCCCGGCAGGATCGCGAAAGACACGCGATCCGCCGGGTACATGAGACACAGGTCCCGGAGGTACACGCCGCCCACGCCCTCGGGAACCGGCGCGACGGGTGAGACGATCAGCAGGCGTGGTGCTCGCGACGTCTCACGCCAGTCGGAACGATCGCTCTCGTACGACGTCGAGACGACTGTCACGGCAGGCGCTCGCTGAGCAGGATGTTCACGATCGTGTCACTCACGGCCGGCGCCAGATATTCGGGCGGAATCGTCCAGTTTCGCTCGCGCTGGAGCGCCGCGCGAACCGCCGCGCCAATGCGATCGGGGGTTACCCCCGCAATGATGTTGCTGCCGCACTCCACGGTTTCGGGGCGCTCCGTCACGTCGCGTGTCGTCACGTTCGGCACGCGGAGAATACAGCACTCCTCCTGAACGGTGCCGCTGTCGGTGAGAACGCACATTGCGTCGCGCTCGAGCCGGACGAAATCGAACAAGCCTAACGGGGGCATCACGCGGAGGCCTGACACGAGCTCCGTCAGCCCGAACGCCTCGAGTCGGCTCCGTGTGCGCGGATGCATGCTCACCACGATCGGCACACCGTGGTCGTCGCCGAGCTGACGAAGCGCGTCCGCCAACTGGCGCAGTCGATCGGGGACGTCGACGTTCTCCGCGCGATGGGCCGTGACGAGGAAGTACGCGCCCTGCTGCACGCCGAGCCGGGCGTGAACGTCCGACGAATCGATGCAGCGCACGTAGTAACGCAGCACTTCGTTGATCGGGTTGCCCGTGACGATCACGCGCTGCGACGCGATACCCTCGCGGAGTAAGTTCGCGCGGCTCCGCTCGGTGTAGGGAAGCAGCACATCGCTCGAGTGATCGATGATGCGACGGTTGACTTCCTCCGGAACGCGATCGTCGAAGCAGCGATTGCCAGCCTCCATGTGGAAGACCGGAACGCCCATTCGCTTTGCGACCACCGCCGAGAGGCCGCTGTTCGTGTCACCGAGAATGAGTAAACGATCCGGTCGCTCTTCGCGGATCGCCGATTCGACCCCCGCGAGGATCTGACCGGCCTGCGCGCCGAACGAATCGGCGCGGACTCCTAACGACCGGTCCGGAGCTCGGACACCGAGGTCCCGAAAGAAGACGTCGCTGAGCGCGGGGTCGAAGTTTTGCCCCGTGTGCACGAGCACGTGGTCGCAAACGGCATCGAGCTTCGGAATCACTCGCGACAGGCGAATGATCTCGGGCCGAGTGCCGAGGACCGTCATCACTTTCATCGGAGGAGCTCGACGCCCTCAGGTTCTGCGACGTCGTCGCGAACCATCAACTGCTGCCTCGTGAGCAGCGCGACGACCTCGTCGTAGCTCATGACCTCTCCGGCGGAGCTGTACTCGCCAGGCAGCTGCGCGACCGGCTCCGCCTCGTCGTGAAGCTCCGGAAGCACCGGGCGAATCGCGTAGAACCGTCCACGCTCCACGCTTCGGTGCGCCTCCTCTTCGGAGATCAGAATCTCATGGACCTTCTCTCCAGGGCGGATACCCGTCACGACGGTGTCGATCTCACGCTCGCCGATCAGCGCTCTCGCGACATCGACGACGCGCGCCGACGGGACGCGCGGGATGTAGGTCTCGCCACGTCGCGCGCCACGTATCGCCGCAAACACCGTGTCGACAGCCTCCTCGAGGCTGAGCAGGAACCGGGTCATGTCCGTCGTTGTGATCGTCACCGGGCCGCCACAGCGGATCTGCTCGTGGAACAGCGGGATCACGGAGCCCCGCGACGCGAGGACGTTGCCGTAACGCACGCATACAAAGCGCGTGTCGGGGCACGTGATGTTCGCCGACGTGAACACCCGCTCCTGAATCGCCTTCGTCATCCCCATCACGTTGACCGGCTTGCACGCCTTGTCGGTGCTGACGCCGACGACGGTCTCGATGCGCAGCCCATTCTCCCGAATGGCGCGGATGATGTTTTCGGGGCCCGTGATGTTCGTCTGGACGGCCTCGTACGGGAAATACTCGCAGGTCGGCACCTGCTTGAGCGCGGCCGCGTTGACTACGACGTCCGCCGTGCGAAGCACCGACGCCACCGCGTGGTAGTCGCGCACGTCGCCGATGACGAACGTGAGCAGGTCCGCGAAGTTGCGGTACACGATCTCGTCGGTGGCGACGACGCGATTCTTGTAGGCGAGCCGCATGTCGTGCTGCTTCGCCTCGTCGCGGGAGAAGACGGTGATGCGCCGCGGACGGCCCATCTCGCCGCTCAGGAGACGGCGCACGAGCACCTTCCCGAGCGACCCTGTCCCTCCCGTGACTACGATGTGCTTACCGTCGAGCGGCCGTGTGCGGTCGAGGTCCACTGATGTGCCCAAGCGTCGTAAGGCGCCGGGTCGGCGGCCAGCTCGGCCACCATCGCCGCCCAGCTCGGCGGTCGATACCCGGTCGCGTTCATGAAGCGGGTTGCGTCCAACGTCCGATCGCAGACCAGCGAATCGTCCGGCTCGATCGCGGTGCCGAGGCCAAAGGTCTCGTTCAACTGCGACAGGAGCGCGAACTTGCTGATCTGTTCGCCAGCAACGTGCCAGACTCCCTGCAAGCCCCTTCCTTCGGTCACGACGTCAGTGATCACTCGCGCGAGCTCGAGGGTCGTGAGTCCGCTGAAGCGAGCTCGAGTGAAGCCGCGGACTCGCTCCCCACGATGGCGGAGGAACCACTCGACCAGCCCCTGCGCGGAGCCGATCTCGCGCCCCACCATTGAGGTCCGGATCGTGAGGCACCCGTCGCGGTCCACCTCGCCCAGGAGCTTGCTGCGGCCGTAGAGGTCCATGCCGTCCGGCACATCCGATTCCCGATAGCTGCCGCGCTGGCCGGAGAACACGCAATCGGTACTGAGGTGAACGAGCCGAGCACCGGCGTTTCCCGCCCGTGCTGCCAGCTGATGCGGCAGCATCGCGTTGATGGTGATCGACCGCACGGGATCGAGCGCCTCCTCGCGTTGCTTCACGACCCCCACGGCATTGATCACTACGTCTGGCCGCGCGACCCGGAACGCCCGGTCGAGATCCTCATCGGACGTCGCGTCGATGCGATCGATGACGCGTCGGTCGTCGAACCAGCCCAGCGAAGCGTACTCACGATATGGTCGACGAATCGCGGCGAACGTCTCGATTCGCCCGCGCAGCTCACGCCACAGTCGATGGCCGAGCATGCCGCCCGCCCCGAGTACGAGGGCCCTCACGTGGGCCTCCGCTCGCCGGCGAGCGTCTCGTACAGGCCAATGACGCGGGGGCGGATCGTCGCCCGATCGGCCAACGTCCGAACCAACGCCAGGTTCTCCTTGGCCGCATCGTCGACGAGATGATCATCGTTCATGGCCCGAGCGAGCGCGTCGCCGATCTCGTCGGGGTAGAGATTGCGCGCGAACAGAACGTTCCGTCCCTCCTGTAAGAGCGGCCGGATGGTATCGAGTGGCGAGAGTACGGGGAACGCGCCGGTTGCCATGGCCTCGAACATCGAGTTCGGTGTCCCGTCCACGAGGGAGGGCGCCAGCATCACGCGCGCGTGCCCCATGAGCGACAACAACGCTTCACGCGGAATCCGATCGTCGATCACGCACGCGCGCTTGATCGCCGCCGGGAGTGCGTGATACCACATGCGCGTTTCGGGAATCGTCGCGAGCATGTGAATCTCGCAGTGTGGCAATCGGTGCCAGTGCTGCGTGAGCGCCTCGAATACGGGAAGCGCCTTGGACCACGGACACTCGTACGCCTTGGGCCACACCACGACATGACGCGCCGACGGGTTGCCGCTGGCGTGCGCCGCGAGGCGATCCACATCGACGCCACCGGTGCCCGGCACGGTCCCGATCGGCGACAACTGGTCTGGTCGCACGCCCATCTCGAGCGCGATCTCGAAGTTGACCGTGTTGTCGCTCAGCAGGCAGTCGGCGCTCTTCATGACCTGGGCGAGCCGTGCGGCACGCGCCTCATCGTACCGCGCGAGTGCGAGGTCTGATCCCCCGCGGGTCTGCAGCAACCACCGCGCGTCGGAGTCGAGCGCGTGCGCTCGGCGCACATCGAAGAACAGGTCGCCCGCGGGGTCGATCCCTAACGTGTGAATGATATGCGGCCGCCATTCGCGCACGATCTGCGCGAGCCAACGTTCCTCGAGGGCGCGATCTCCGGCGATAAAGCGGGCGAATGCCCGTTTGGGCGCCCGCGCCAGTCGCCCCGCGGGATACAACCGTTGCCTCGAGCCGCGGTCGAGCTGCCGCGGCGTTGGCATAGTCACGTACGTCCGGACCGGCCACTCATCCGGGGGCATGCTGCCGGGCAAGGCGAACAGGCGCACGTTGAGCTCTGCGCCGGCGAGCAGGTCGATCCAGGCGTGAGTGTGTGAGCTCTGCGCGGGCCCGATGAAGAGGATCCTCGGCCGCCCGGGGAACGGGTCCTCCTCAAACCGTCGCGCCGGTGTCCAGGTAGGCGACGGTCCCGGTGTCGGCGCGCCGTGCGCGTCGGCTCGTGGCCGGATTGCGGAGCGGGATACGGTCATGGTTGCCCGTCCGCAAGCGTGCCTACCACGCCGGACCTAACGAGTTCCGCGGGCAGGCCGCGCTTGGCGCGAGCCGCGGCCGGTCCCGCGCGGTCGAGAACTTCACGACACCAGAGCTCGAGCATCATGAGCAGCCAGGGCTCCGCCCATCCGACTTCGCCGCGCGTGAATCGATCACGCACCGCGACCACCGCCCTGGGCTCCAGGAGCCCGCGTGCGAGCGCGACCCGATCGTCCAGCGTGTCGTACAGGACGTCGCGAAGTGGTCCGCGCATCCATTGCGCGAACGGCATCGCGAAGCCGCGCTTCCGCTGGACATCGAAGTCCCGTGGAAGCCATCGCCGGCCGACGTCGATGAGCACGCGCTTCGCGCCGGTCTCGCGGTACGTTTGCGCATAGGGGTCGGACCCGTAAACATCCCCGAGCTTTGCGACATCAGGGAGCGAGAGCGCCGTGTCCACCACGACGGGATCGAGATACGGGACACGCACCTCGAGCGAGTGCGCCATCGAGACGGCATCGATGTCCCGCAGGAGTTGGTTCGTCAGATACCCCCGGGTTGCGAGCGCGGTCACGCGCTCGATCGGCGATCCGTTGCGCAACTCGTCGAGCGGCGCCAGGTCACGGTGGGGTGCTGCACCCGCTCCACCCGCCGCGGCGACGCCAGGTTCCAGAAGGCGTGCGGCCCCCACCGGACCGAAAATCTGATACGTCTCGCCATACGTACCTACGAAGCTGCTACGCCGCAGACGGTGCACTCGACCGCCGCCGCGATGGCGGAGCAGCGGATCCAATGCCCGATGCCGTGCGGCCGCCGCGATCGCAGACCGCGCGAGCCCACGCCACGGCTGGCGCGACAGGCGGTCCTCGTCGCGCGCCATGGTGATGAACCACGGGTACCCGGCGAACAGCTCGTCACCTCCCGTTCCGGAGACCGCGACAGTGACGTCTCGGCGCGCCGCCATCGACACGAAGTAACTGTTTACGCCGTCGACGCTCGGCTGGTCGAGTGCGCGCGCGATCTTCGTGATGTGATCGCGGACATGGGTGCCGCGAACGATCGATGTCGTGTGGTCCGTCCCGAGATGGCGAGCCATCCGTTCCGCATCGCCGCTCTCATCGATGTCATGGGCTTCGCCCGCGAACCCGACCGAGAACGTTCGAACCGGCGAGCCAAGGGCCTTCGTCATGACGGCGACGAGAATCGATGAGTCGACGCCGCCGCTGAGAAACGCGCCGAGGGGCACGTCGCTGACGAGCTGCATCCGCGCGGATTCCTCCAGCACCGACGCCACGGCATCGACCTGATCGGGATATGAAGATCCACGCAAGCCAACGCGCCGATCGAGGCCGAGCGCCCAATAGCGCTCCACCCGCACTCGACCGCCCTCCACGACCAATCGATGGCCAGGAGGAAGTGCCTTGACGCCGGCCAGAATCGTCCGCGGTTGAAGTACCGAGCCATACGTGAGCAGTGTGCGCAGGGCCGTCGCATCGATCGCGGGGGCGATGAGGCCGCTCGCGAGCAGCGCCTTGATCTCGGACGCGAACACGAGCCGGCCGCCGGCTTCGGCGTAGAGCAGTGGCTTGATGCCGAGGTGGTCACGCGCGAGGAGGAGCCGTTCGCGTCCGGGCCCCGGGCGGGCATCCCAGATCGCGAGGGCGAACATGCCGCGCAGCCTAACGACGAAGTGGTCGCCGTACCGCTCGTACAGCCGGAGGACGACCTCGGTGTCCGAGCTCGAGCGGAATCGAACGCCGCTGGCCATGAGCGCCGCGCGCTGCTCCGCGAAGTTGTACACCTCGCCGTTGTAGACGATGTGAACCGCGCCGTCGGGCGTAACCATTGGCTGGTGTCCGGCCGGGCTCGGATCGAGCACTGCGAGTCTCGCCATTCCCAGCGACGCGCCATCACTCCACCATGTGCCGTCGTCGTCCGGCCCACGGTGGTGTAGGGCGGATACCATCGCGTCGAGCGCGAGATCCGCGCGAGGGCCGGTGAAGCCGCAGATCCCGCACATATCAGGGCGCGAGCTCCATCCATCGCGAGCCGCCCGCAGGAGGCAGAGGCTCGGCGGGTCTCCGCGCCCGTGCCTCGACGCCATTCCCGCCCGGCGCCACGACGACGTCCGCCAACCCGAGCTCGGTCAGCGCGTCGTGGATCTCATCGGGACTCCTGAGATGCTTGTAGCGGTCGGTGAGCGTGTCGTGCGTGTCCAGCACCGCCCACTCGGCCAGCAGCTCACGGCTCAACTGAGGGTAGGCATCGTAGTAGTCGACCAGTGGCGAGACCCGTTGCAGGTACCCGCGCAGACGGCCAAACCCGCGACGTTTCGACCAGAGCGCGCGGTGAATCGGCAGTAGCACGCGCGCGGCCCCCAGTGCCACTCTCCGCGCATGCAGCGGGTCGAGCTTCAACAGGAAGTCACGCAGCACGCGGCGCGGAGTCGTGACCGGGTACTGGTGCGAGTAGTGATCGACCACCAGGAGCCCACCGGGCTTCACATAGCGCGTGAGCGCGGCAAGGGCCTCTTCGGGAACCGGCGTGTGTTGCAACACGCCAAGGCAGAGCACGACGTCGAACGACCGTGGCGCGACCGGAAGTGCCCGAATGTCCGCCTGACAGACGAAGTAGTCAGGGCGATGCCCGCAATTGGCGTAGTTGGCATCGACAGCAACAGAGAGGTCCGCCGCCACCACGCGGGCGCCAGCGTCGAGCAGGATCTCCGTGAATCGCCCCGCACCACACCCCGCCTCGAGCACTGCCTTCCCGCGCACCACGTCGAGCGAGCCGCCCAGACATCGGACGAGACGGTCGCGCGAGATCGTCGTGCCGGTGTGTGAATCGAGCTGCGACCGGCGAAAATGCGTCCACTGCCATCCGAACGCGGCGGCGTAGTCGTCGGAGTCGACGAACCGAGGGATGCCGCGCACGATCGGCACGCGACACCCGGACCAGCACGCGAGCGCCTCGGCGTACTTCAAGTCGACGCGGTCGACGATGCCACCACTCGGGTCCAACACCGAGCCATGCGGTCGGCAACGCAACTCCGGAGGAACGCGCATCGGTCGTACCTAACGAGCCGCGCTGGCCGCCGCGCGGTCAGCTACCGGGGGCGGACCCTCCGAGGCTCGCGCGTCGCGCCTCTCGCGGTCGATCGACACGGTGTGTCCAAACGCGCACAGGTAAGGTCCCGGAAACTGCTCGGAGTGCTGCAACTGCTGGGGGTCGGGCTCGACTTCGAGCGTCGCCGCGTAGAGGATGCCGTCGATGTCTTCCACGTTGCCGCGTCCCATCCAGAGGCCGACGAGGTACGAACCGGGCTTCAGCAGCACGTTCTCGAGCGTGAACTCGACGCACGCTTCGTCGCCGGGCGCCATCGACACGAACCTGCCCTGCATGGCCGTGTTCGCGTCCATGAGCCGGTACCCGCTCGCGTCGTAGATCGTGATCCCGACGTTCGCGCTGTCGACGGGGGCGGACGCGACGATCCGCAGCTCTGCGCGCAGGCGACTTCCCGGACACATGATCGCCCGTGCAAATCCATCGCGCCGTTCGGGAACCAGACGAAGCGACACAAACCGCGCCTTGCCCGATCCGAAATGCTCGGCGTTCGCCAAGTCGGTAGTGTCGGTGGGCGCTGCCGCGAGCGTCGCCTGGTACCGCGCGGCCACGGTGATCGGATCCGAGTCGAGCACGACCCGTCCGGCATCGAGAAGCAGCGCGCGCGAGCACAGTGAAACAACGGCTCCCATGTTGTGGCTTACGAACAGGACCGTCCGGCCGTGGCGCGCCACCGTGCCCATTTTCCCCAGGCACTTCTTCTGGAACGCGGCGTCGCCGACCGCGAGGACCTCGTCCACGATGAGGATGTCGGGCTCGAGGTGGGCCGCAACGGAGAACGCGAGGCGCAAGTACATGCCGCTGGAGTAGTGCTTCACGGGCGTATCGATGAACCGCTCGACCTCGGCGAAGTCGACGATCTCATCGAAATTGGCGTCGATTTCCGAGCGCCGCATGCCGAGAATCGCTCCGCTGAGGAAGACGTTCTCGCGGCCGGTGAGATCCGGATGGAAGCCCGTACCAACCTCGAGCAGCGACCCGACGCGTCCCTCGAGATCCACCACGCCTGCCGTGGGCTCGACAATGCGCGAGAGGATCTTCAGCAGCGTGCTCTTGCCGGAGCCGTTGCGCCCGATGATGCCGACGACGTCTCCGTGCGCGACATTGAACGAGACGTCGCGAAGCGCCCAGAAAAGCTCGGGCGTGCGCCGCGAGCGCGCACGCCCGAATGATCGCGCGGTGTCCCGCACGCCATCCATGAGCGCTTCGCGAATCGTGCGGTACCTCGCGCGGCCGCCGAGTTGGTACTGTTTGCCGAGACCTCGGACACGGATCACCGGCGACGACGACGTCGTCTCTCGGGCGGGCGGCTTAGACGACATCGGCGAACGTCCGCTCCATGCGGCGGAAGAAGAATGCGCCGCCAACCAGCAGCGCCACGGCGGCGATTGCTGACACCGCGATCATCGGTCCGGGGCGCGTGCCGGTACCGAGCAGCGCCCATCGGAACCCTTCGACGACTCCGACCATGGGATTGAGGGCGTAGATGGCCCGCCACTGCTCGGGGAGCAGACTGCTCGGATACGCGATGGGCGTGGCGAACATCCACAACTGCGTCAGGAACGGAACGACATGGCGCACGTCGCGGAACTCGACGTTGAGTGCTGCCAGCCACAGTCCCACGCCGAGCGCGGTCGCGAACGCGAGGGCGATGAATCCGGGAAGCCACACGATGTTCGCCGTCGGCACGACGCCGTAGTACCACAAGAGGCCGAACAACAACGGAAACGTGAGCGCGAAGTCGACGAGGCTCCCGAGGATTGTTGCGAGCGGGATCGTGAGACGCGGGAAGTAGACCTTCGTGATGAGGTTGGCATTCGCGACGAGGCTGTTGGATGCCATGGCGAGCCCCGTGGCGAAGAACGTCCACGGCACGAGCGCGGTGTACGCGAACAACGAGTACGGGACGCCGTCGGAGGGGACGCGCGCGAGTCGCCCGAAGAACAGCGTGAAGACGAGCATCGTCAGCAGGGGCTGCAGAACGGCCCACGCGACGCCGAGGATGGTCTGTCTGTAGCGCACCTTGAGGTCGCGCCACACGAGGAAGTAGAGCAGCTCGCGGTAGGCGACGACCTCACCGAGGCGCAGGGCGACCCAGCCGCGGGTAGGCTGGATGCGCAGCGTGTTCGGGCGGACGGACGCGTGTGTCACCGGTTGACCGCGGTAGCAAGCGTCATACCCGGCGTCGGAGGCCGATGGCTGGCGGCTGCGCCAGACTGGCGCGGAAGGTGGACCGCCGCGGCGCCTCGCTTCAGGCTGCGTTTGTTTGGTGCCGGACGCGCCGCGAGGGGGTCCTACCTTCCGACATGTCCAAGCTACGGCAGGAATTCGGCGAGGTGGGCGAGCAGGTAGCGGAACGGTGGCTGCGGAGTCGCGGCTGGCGGGTGTTGCAGCGTCGGTTTCGAAACGGGCACCGCGACATCGACCTCGTGGTGGAGCGAGACGGTACGGTCGCGTTCGTCGAAGTGAAGGCGAGGCGCGGTACTGGTTTCGGCGACCCCGTGGAGGCCGTACACTGGCGGAAGCAGCGTGAGCTGGCGCGATCGGCCGCGGTCTGGATCGACCGCCACGGCCGTCCGAACGACTCCTACCGATTCGACGTGATCGGGGTCCTCATGGAAGGGAATTCGGTGCGAATAAAGCACATAGAGAATGCCTTCCGGCCGAGGTAAGAGGCTTGAGAAACCGACATCATCTTCGTATTTTGTTCGGGTATCGAACGGCTCGTCCAACGGCGTAGATTCTGGCCGTGGCCAGAGTTTCACACACCAACCCAATGGGTGGCGGAATGGCGGTTTCAGTCGCGCAGGATGATCGAAAGAAGGCGTTGAACCTGGCCATCGCGCAGATCGAGAAGAGTTGCGGAAAGGGTTCCATCATGAAGATGGGCGCCGAGTCGGCGCGCGTCCGTATCGATGCGATTCCTACCGGCGCGATCAATCTCGACGCGGCGATCGGAGTCGGCGGGATCCCTCGGGGACGCGTCACCGAGATCTACGGTCCCGAGTCGAGCGGCAAGACGACGTTGTGTCTGCACGTCGTCGCGAATGCGCAGAAGGCGGGCGGCGTCGCCGCGTACATCGATGCCGAGCATGCACTCGATGTCGAGTACGCGAAGAAGCTGGGTGTGGAGGTCGAGAGCTTGCTCGTGTCGCAGCCCGATACTGGTGAGCAGGCGCTCGAGATCTGCGAGATCCTCGTGCGCTCCGGCGCGGTCGATGTCGTCGTGATCGACTCGGTCGCTGCTCTCGTTCCGAAGGCGGAGATCGAGGGGGAGATGGGTGATTCGCACGTCGGCTTGCAGGCGCGACTCATGAGTCAGGCGCTGCGCAAGCTCACGGGTGCAATCGCTCGCTCGAAAACGTCGGTGGTCTTCATCAATCAGCTGCGGGAGAAGATCGGCGTCATGTTCGGCAATCCCGAGACGACGACGGGCGGCAAGGCGCTCAAGTTCTACGCGTCGGTGCGACTCGACATTCGTCGCATCGGCCCGGTGAAGGAGAAGGAAGACGTCATCGGCTCGCACGTGCGCGTGAAAGTCGTGAAGAACAAGGTCGCACCGCCGTTCAAGCAGGCCGAGTTCGACATCATGTACGCCGAAGGCATCAGCCATGCGAGCCTGGTGCTCGACATTGCGGCCGAAGCGGGCATCATCGACAAGTCGGGTGCGTGGTACAGCTACGGCTCGCAGCGCATCGGTCAGGGCCGCGAGAACGCGAAGATGTACCTCAAGGACAACGCGGCGCTCATGGCCGAGGTGGAGGAGAAGGTGAAGGGCATCCTCGGGATGCGCAGCGGTGACGCGCAGGTCGAGGGTGAGGTCGCGGTAGACGACTGAGCGGAGCGGTTCCAAGTCGCTCCGGTGAATCGGGCCGGAGGGGTCGTTCTTTGAATGAGTCGGTGCCCGGATCACCGTCGCGTTCAGAGGGCACCCCTCCGGCCTCGTTTTTCCCCGATGGCCTGCCAGCTCCCAGCCGACACGAAGCATGGGCGTAGTCACCAGAATCACAGAGCATCCGCGCAAGCCTGGGCGGTACATCGTCGATGTGGATGGGCGCGAGTTCGCGGTCGTCGGTGCGGACGCGCTTGCCGACGCGAAGGTTCACGTCGGCGTCGTCGTTGATGACGTGCGTGCGGTGCGGCTTCGCGAGGCTGGCGAGTTCGCGGCGAGCTACGATCGCGCCCTCAATCTGCTCTCGTTCCGCGCGAGATCCGCGCGCGAGCTCCGGCGCCGTTTGATCCAGAAAGGGGAAGCCGCCGAGCGGGTGGACAAGGTCATCGATCGGCTGCGGGAGACCGGGCTCGTGAACGATGCGGACTTCGCGCGCCAGCTCGCGCGAACGAAGGTGTCCGCCGGAGCGTCGCGCCGGCGCGTGCATCAGGAGCTGTTCAAGCACGGCGTCGCGCGCGAGGTGGCCGACGAAGCCGTCACCGAAGTGCTCGAAGACGAGGGGTTAAGCGACGCCGACACGATCGAGCGGGTCGCGCGCAAGAAATGGCGGATGCTCGATGGTCTGGACGCCCCGACGCGGCGGCGGCGCCTTTACGCGTTCCTCGCACGCCGCGGCTACGATGCCGATGACGTGTCCCGCGTGGTGCGGGAGCTTGAGTCCGAACGGTCGGCCGAGCCGCCGGACGAGCCTAACGACTGACTGAGACCGTCAGCGGCGCGCCTCGACGATGAGCGAGGCGTTGATCCAGCCTTCGTCGGGTTCCATCTCGTGCAGCACCGCCGACGGAAAGAACCGGCTCTCGGCGCGCGGAGCGCACTGGATGTCGGTGAAGCCGGCATCCTCCAGCAACTCGTGCATCAGCGAGAAGTCGAACCCCATCCGGTGCTGGCCATCGCAGAAGAGCAGGTTGACGGCGCGGCCGCCACGGGATCGGTAGGGGCGGGGAAAGGTCATGAGGACCGAGTCGTCGCCCTCGAGATAGGCGCGACACGCAACTTCGAGCGACGGCACCATGACGCGCATCCCTCCGCCAGGGCGGAGCACCCGATGGCACTCGGCGAGGACGCGCATCAGCTCGTCGTGATAAAAATGCTCGAGCACGTGCCGCGTGTAGATGGCGTCGACCGTGCCGCCCACGAACGGCAGTCCCTGTCGCACGTCCAGCCACATGTCCGGCCGCCGCGCGAGATTGATGTCGACGTTGACGAACTGCGGATACGGTGACGCGCCGCTGCCAAGGTTGATCCAAACGCGCTGATCGCTGCCCTTCCGCAGTCGGGACGGCACCGAGTGGCCGAGCCTCAGCCGCCATACGCCGTGGCTCAACCTCGTGAACGGCGCGGCAGTAGAGAACACCGCGTCCTTGAACCGTTGCGATCGCATCGGCGGCTGTGGTTGCAAGAACTGCTCCTTGGCTTGAGTGCGCTTGCAAGCGTCGGGTATATTCAATGCCTATGCTCGCTTCCGAGATTCGCGACCGCTTCCTCCGCTACTTCGAGCGGCAGGGCCACGCCGTGCGCCCGAGCTCCTCGCTCGTCCCGGCCGATGATCCCACCCTGTTGTTCACGAACGCAGGGATGGTGCAGTTCAAGCGCGTTTTTCTTGGCCTCGAAACACCCGCCTACGGGCGCCGCGCGACGACGGCTCAGAAGTGCGTACGTGCCGGCGGAAAGCACAATGATCTCGAGCAGGTCGGGCACACGTACCGGCATCACACGTTCTTCGAGATGCTCGGGAACTTCTCCTTCGGCGACTACTTCAAGCGTGACGCGATTCGGTTCGGCTGGGAGTGGGTCACCGAAGAGTTGAAAGTGCCGAAGGAGCACATCCGCGTCACCGTGTTTCGCGAGGACGACGAGGCGCGAGCGCTCTGGCGCGAGGTGGCCGGCCTCCCCGATTCGCGCATCTATGGCCTTGGTGAGAAGGACAACTTCTGGCAGATGGCGGATACCGGGCCGTGCGGCCCGTGTTCCGAGATCTATGTGGACCTCGCGTACCTAACGCGGGACTGGCGGTTCCCGGAGGACGCGAACGGCGAGTGGACGGAGGTCGATCGGAAGGAGTTCTCGACCGAAGCGTTCGTCGAGGGCGCGGAGGCCGGGCGCTTCCTCGAGATCTGGAACCTCGTGTTCATGCAGTTCGATCGGCAGGCGGACGGCACGCTCGTGCCCTTGCCGAAGCCATCCGTCGACACGGGCGCGGGGCTCGAGCGCATCGCGGCGGCGATGCAGGGCGTGACAAGCAACTACCACACGGACGTGTTCCTCACGCTGCTGCGCAAGGCGGAGGAAGTCGTCGGCGTCCCGTACACCGGCCTCACGCCGGACGGGCTGGGCGGTGCGCCGCGCGTCAGGAATCAGCCGAACGTGGAGCCGGCGTCCTTCCGCGTGCTGGCGGACCACGCGCGCGCGGTGGCGTTCCTGCTCGCGGACGGCGTCTTCCCCTCGAATGAGGGGCGGGGCTACGTGTTGCGACGTATCCTGCGCCGTGCGGTGCGCCACGCGTGGCTCCTGGGCCGTCGCGCGCCGACGCTCGTCTTCCTCGTCGAGGAGGTCGTCGCGCAAATGTCGGGGGTGTATCCCGAGCTCGCCCAGCGACGGCAGCACATCATCGAGACCACGAAAGCCGAAGAAGATCGGTTCCTCGCGACGATCGACGGAGGGATGGCGCGGTTCGATCAGCTCGCGCCAGCGCTCGGGTCGACACAGGGCTCGACGCATCTCCGCGGCACGATCAGTGGCGACGACGCGTTCCGGCTTTACGACACCTACGGGTTCCCGATCGACCTCACTGAGCTGATGGCGCGCGAACGCGGCTATGCCGTCGACATCGCGGGCTTCGAAGCGGCGCTCGCGCAGCAGCGCAGTCAATCGCAAGCCGAGCGCAAAGCGCGGAAGCTCGGGGTCGGTGCCGATGATTTCGGGGACGTCGCGGCGTGGCGGAGCGCCGGCACGGACGAAGGCGCGCAACCGGCGCTCCCGGCCACCACGTTCGTCGGCTACGACACGGTGGAGATCGATACGCAGGTCACTGCCGTGCGACACCTCGACGAAGGGCGCGTAGCGGTGCTGCTACGAGAGACGCCGTTCTATGCGGAGTCGGGTGGCCAGGTCTCCGACCGCGGCGAGATCGTTGGGGACGGGTGGCGCGTCGACGTCGATGACGTGAAGAAGATCGACGGGCGTACCGCCGCGCTCGGCCGAGCCGTCGGTGAGATTCACTTCGGGCGTGCCGTCGCGCGGGTACCGTCCGACCGCCGCCGCGACACGGAGCGCAATCACACCGCGACGCATCTGCTGCACGCGGCGCTTCGTGAGGTCGTCGGCGACCACGTGCACCAAGCGGGATCCGTCGTCGAGCCCGACCGGCTGCGCTTCGACTTCACGCATCACGGCCCACTCAAGCCCGAGCAGCTCGCCGAGATCGAGCAGCGCGTGAACCGCGGCATCTGGTCGTCCGTGCCCGTGGTCCTGGAGCAGAGGCCGTACAAGGAGGCCGTCGCCAGCGGCGCGATGGCCCTCTTTGGCGAAAAGTATGGCGACGTCGTTCGAGTCGTCCGGATCCCGGGGCTGTCGGTGGAGCTGTGCGGCGGTACTCACGTTCGCAACACGAGCGAGATCGGGCTGTTCAAGATCGTGAGTGAGACGGGCGTGGCGTCCGGCGTGCGACGCGTCGTCGCACTCACTGGCCCGCGTGCGTTCGAGCTGCTCCGGGATCGAGAGCAGGCGCTGTCGCGTGTGGCGGAGCGACTGAAGGTTGTCCTGCCCGCCGGGCCCGGCAGCGATGTTGTGCCACAGCGACTCGACGGCCTCCTCCACGAGAAGCGGCAGCTCGAGAAGCGGCTTGACGAGGCGATGCGCGGTGGTGGTGGCGACGCCGTGGAGCGGTTGGTCTCGGCTGCAACGTCGGTCGACGACATGCGGGTCGTAGCAAGCGTCGTCTCCGTGCCTGACGTGAAGTCGCTCCAGGCACTCGGCGACGCCATTCGCGAGCGGCTTCGGACAGGTGTTGCGGCGCTTGGGTCGACGTTCGACGACGGGAAGAGTGCGCTCCTGGTGGTGGTCACGGATGACGTGCGCGGCCGCGGCGTGCGCGCCGATGCCGTGATCAAGGAGTTGGCCGCGGCGGCTGGCGGGCGGGGTGGAGGCAAACCGCACATGGCGCAGGCCGGCGTCCCGGATGCCGCGCGGATTCCGCAGGCGCTGGACCGGCTCCCGGACATCGTGCGCGGACTGCTGGGCGCGGCGTGAGCGGGCCCGGATGAAAGGACCCGTGCCGCTCCACGACTGGCTCACATCGCGCGTGCCGGAACCACCCCGGGATCTCGCGTCGCGCATCGCTGCGATGACGGCGGGCACTGCAGGCGCACCGGTCGCGCCTCACGCCAGCGCGCTGTTGGATGCGGGGGAAGCGGCGATGCGCACGGTGCTCCAGGGCGGATGCCTAACGCGGCAGAGCGCGCTGGACCTGCTTGCCGTCGACGCGATCGTCACGTACGCGTTCGAGGCGGCAGCCGACGACCCTGACCGGCTCGAGGAACGTGCGGCGGAGGCGCTGGCGCGCATTGCCGCGCTCGCCGCACCGTACGAGGCGTGACGCCACCGACGCGAGCACTCTTCCCGTTCGACGAGCGCGGCGGCCTCGTCGTGCTCGTCGACCCCGGGCGCGTCACGCCACAGGCAGCGGCGCAACTCGCCGCGGGCGCCGCGGCAGGTGGGGCGTGCGGATTCCTCGTCGGCGACAGCCTGGGGGAGGGAGGGCACCTGGCGGCCCACATCGAAGCGATTCGAGTCGAAGCCCCAGGTCTGCCGATCGTTCAGTTTCCGGCGTCGGCGAATGAGCTCAGTGCGGACGTCGATGCAGTGCTCTTTCTCGTGCTTCTTTCCGGTCGGGACCCGCGCTACCTCGTCGAGGAACAGGTTCGCGCCGCTGAGTTCTTCGATCGGCATCCCGAGGTGGCCGCGATCAGCACTGCGTACCTGCTGATCGATGGTGGGCGGCGCAGCTCCGTCGAGGCCGTGACGGGAACGCGCCCGTTGCCGGCGGACGCGGGGGTCGTCTCCGCTCATGTGACGGCGGGCCGACTGATGGGAATGCGGGCAACGTATCTTGAGGCCGGAAGCGGCGCGACACGCGCCGTGCCGGCGGCGGTCGTCGCGGCTGCGCGGCAGGCAAGCGACCGTCCACTCTTCGTAGGCGGGGGCGTTCGAAACGCGGCGGCGGCGCGAGCGCTTCGTGATGCCGGGGCCGACTACGTGGTCGTCGGGACGCTCTTCGAACGAGAGTCACCGACCGCGGTCCGGGACCTCGCAGTCGCCGCGCGCGCGTGATCGACATTCATTCGCACCTCCTGCCGGGCGTGGACGATGGCTCGGCAGACATCGAGACGTCGGTGACCGTTCTCGAGCGCTTTGCGCGCCACGGTATCGGCGTCGTGATCTGCACGCCACACCTCAACGCATCGGAAGCAGCGTTGGCGCCGTACGACCGGCACTGCGAAATTCTCGAGCAACTCGTGGCGGCGGCGCCAGCCAAGCCGGAGTTGCGGCTCGGTTGGGAGATCATGCTGGATCGACCCGGCTGCGACCTCCGTGCGCCACAGCTGTCGCTGGGCGGGTCGAGCGCCGTGCTGGTGGAGTTCCCCCGGGCGTATCTGCCCGCAGGGACAACGGAGGAGCTCAGTCGCCTCCGGCGCACCGGCGTCGTTCCGGTCGTGGCGCATCCGGAGCGATACTATGGCTGCACGGTCGACACGGTGCGCGCGTGGCGCGACGCGGGTGCCGTCATTCAGACCGACGCGACGATGCTGCTCGCGCGGGGACCCATGACCGATCTCGCGAGGGCAATGCTCTCGGAAGGACTGATCGACTGCCTCGCGAGCGACAATCACGGCGACCGCCGGTCGCTGGCGGCCGCGCATCTGTGGCTCACGGAAATGGGCGCAGACGAGCACGCCGAGATGTTGACGCACTCGAACGCCGCGCGCGTGCTGGCCGATGCGCCAACGATTCCAGTGCCACCGCTCGCCCTCGACCGCGGCGTGTTCACGCGGTTACGCGAACTGCTTTTCGGACGCCGATGAGAGGATCCCGATGAAGGAACAAATCGCCCAACGGCTTCGCGAGCTCGCGTCGACGGCCGTCGCTGCGGCCGATCGTCTCGGCCCCGATCTCGAGCGGGCGGCGACGATGATGCGAGACGTCGTGCGGGGCGGGGGAACATTGTTCTTTTGTGGGAATGGCGGGAGCGCCGCCGACGCGCAGCACCTGGCCACCGAGTACGTCGTGCGGTACATGAAGAACCGACAAGCACTGCGTGCCGTCGCGCTCACGACCGACACGTCGCTCCTGACGGCGGCGGGCAACGATCTCGGGTTCGACGAGATCTTCGCCCGCCAGGTGGATGCGCTCGTCAGGCCGGGCGACCTGCTCATCATTCACTCGACGAGCGGCAACTCACCTAACGTGCTTCGTGCCGCCGAAGCGGCCCGGCGGTGTGGGGCGGCGGTCCTCGCATTCTCGTCGCGGGACGGCGGTGCGCTTCGTGGTGCGGCGGATCATTCGGTCGTGGTGCCGACGGATCGCACCGACCGGGCGCAGGAAATCCACCTCTGTATCGAGCACGCCATCTGTGAGCTCATCGAGGCGGAGGTCACCTCGTGATCTCGCTGCGCGGCAAGCGCGCCATCGTCACGGGCGGCTCGCGCGGGATCGGGGCGGCCACGGCCCTGCTACTGGCGGAGTGCGGCGCCGACGTTGGCGTCGGGTATCGCGCGCGTCAGGCCGACGCGAGCGAGATCGTTCGTCAGCTCGCACAGCGCGGGGTGCGAGCGTTCGCGCACGCTGCCGACCTGTCCACGCTCGCCGGCACGAGCTCGCTGTTCGATCGCGCGGAGCGGGAATTCGGCGGCCTGGACATCTTCGTCGGCAACGCCGGGATCTGGCCGCCTAACGACGTCGCCCTCGCCGACATGGGCGACGAGCAGTGGCGCCGGACCATCGCCGAGAACGTCGACGCGATGTTCTACACGACGCGCGCGGCCGCGCGCCGGATCGAGCGCGGCGGCCGCATCGTCCTCGTGTCGAGCACGGCGGGGCAACGCGGTGAGGCGTTCCACGCGGACTACGCGGCGTCGAAGGGCGCGATGATCTCGTTCGTGAAATCACTCGCGGTGGAGCTAGCCCCGCGCGACGTGACGGTGAACGCGGTGGCGCCGGGGTGGGTGGATACCGAAATGGTCGCGCAGCCCATGCACGAGGCCCGCGATCGAATCATCGCCAACATTCCTGTCGGTCGCGTCGCTGCGCCGCGCGACATCGCGGGGCCGATCGTGTTCCTTTGCTCGGAGCTCGCCCGCCACATCACGGGGGAGATCCTGAACGTGAACGGCGGGAGTGTGCTTTGCGGCTAGCTGGCGCTCAGGGTCCCGGAGGAGGACGCCTTCGTTCGGGTCCGCTCGTTCCAGTGCTGGAAGCACTTCCAGCCGAACTCGTCGGCCGCGCGGATCTGATCCGGGAACCCAAACGCGTCAACCCAGCCCTCCTGTTCGGCTCGCCAGCGACAATCCCAGGCGAACTCGAACAGACGCGACTCTCCGCCACCGTCGACGATCACCGAGCCGACGAAATCCGAGCAGCCGGACCGGCCGTCTACGTGCAGGCGTTCGACCGCGAACTCGGGGTGGGCGTGCAAGAGCTGATTGATGAGCCTGATCACCTTGACCCGCGGGACGTGGCGCGTCACGGTGATGGAGGGCGCCTCGGCGCGCGAGGCGTACGCGACGACGTCAGCCTTGAAGGCCTCGGTCGCGCAGGAGTGGGTCAGCAGGTCGAGGTCGATTGGCACGGGCGGAATATACAAACGGATGATCGCCGCTCGGACTCTCCGGCGCACCCAATGAAGACGAAACTGGCCGCCGGGTCGGCACTCGGCGCGGAAACCGGCGCGCGCCAGTGGTAAACGCGCCAACGCCCGTTCGACACATCGCCGAGCGGCTCGAGAGCGCCGGGTTCGAGACGTGGTGCGTCGGGGGAGCGGTGCGAGACGCGCTGTTGGGTCATCCGCACTTGGATTGGGACCTGGCGACCGCCGCGACGCCCGCGGAGGTCCGGCGGCTCTTCCGGCGGACGGTACCCGTCGGGCTCGACTTCGGAACCGTCGGGGTAATGGATGAGGCCGGCGTGATGCACGAGGTTACGACCTTTCGTCGGGATGTACAGACGGATGGCCGGCACGCGGTCGTGGAATTTGGGGCGTCCCTCGACGACGACCTCGCGCGGCGGGATTTCACCATCAACGCCATCGCCGTCTCGCCCTCCACCGGAGAAATTCGGGATCCGTTCCGTGGACGCGAGGACCTCGCACGCGGCGTCATCCGCGCTGTCGGCGATCCCGATGCGCGGATGCACGAGGATCGGCTCAGAGCGTTGCGCGCGATCCGATTCGCGGCGCGGCTCGCTTTCTCCATCGAACCACACACGTGGGGCGCGATCGTACGAAGCGCCCCGCACCTCGGCCGGCTGTCGCGCGAGCGCGTGAAGCAGGAAATCGAGAAGACGATGGAGCAGGTTCGGTGTCCGAGCCGCGCGTTCGACATGTGGCGGAGCAGCGGCGCACTGGCGTCGCTCGTGCCGCCGCTGGCCGGGCAGGGAACACTTGCTTTCGCGTCGGCCGATCACATCCCGCTCCCGGGAGTGACCCGCCGGACCGAGCGAGGCGACGCGCGGCGCTTGCTGCGGATCCTGTCGCTCTTTCTGGATCTACCAGGGAAATCAGTACGCGGGGCGCTGCACGACCTGCGGTTCTCGAACGCCGAGGTGCGGATCATGACGCGCCTCGCCGAGTTGTGGGAATCCATCGGTGGAGCGTTGACGAGAGGTCTCACGGAGCCGGCCGCACCCGACGACGCAACGATCCGCGGCTGGTCCGCGGTCACGGGCCGAACGCAATTGGCCCCATTCCTTCGAGTCGCGGCCGCTCGCTGGGCGGCGTTGCGAAGCGCGCGCGAAGCGGCTCCGTCGACGGAGCGCGTGGCGGCCACCTACCGGCGTGCGCTGCGGATCGCCTACCGAGATCCCATCGAGCTCGCCGACCTTGCGGTGGACGGTGAGGACCTGCAGCGGATGGGAATCGCGCACGGCCCAGAGCTCGGTAAGATTCTACGAAGCCTGCTTGTGTGGGTCGTGGCCGACCCGGCGCGCAACACGAACGACCAACTGCTCGCACGAGCACGCGAGCTCGCTCGCGACGCCGGACATCGTCCCGGCGACGCAGCAGGCGACACGGCCTGAACACCCATGTTCTTTCGAGGCAGACAACCCGAAGGTTCGATCTGGCGACGATTTCGCGCCGGTACCGACGGCTTCTCGTTCACGCGCGAGGACGACTACTACGCGGCGCATCTCGCCGCGAACGCCGAGCGCGTCGTGGACCTGTTTCATGCGCTGACGGAGCATTTGCCACCAGCGGTGGACGTTGCCGTCGAGGACGTGCGGTCCGGGCTCGCATGGAAGGGTGAGAACGTCGCGCTGCCTGACGTGCGCGAGGTCATCGCGCGCATGAAGTCGCCGCTCGCGACGTTCGGCGGTGTCGAGTTCGCGGTGTACACGAGCGAGGACCAGCTCACGCTCAATCGGCACCTGGAGCTCTTCATCTACGCGCGCACGGACCAGTGGTATTACATCCTGCACGGCAAGGGCTTGGAGGAGAGGCGGATGGTGCGCACCCGGAGCTGGAAGCTCCGCCGCACTGAATTTCCGCCAGCGCCGGACCTCGTGCAGGCAGTCGCCGGAGCAGCAGAGCGCCTCGCATTGACCACGGCGTGAGCCTTACCCCGTTAGGCTACGCACTGCTCGCGGCTCTCGCGAACGTCCTCGGCGCCGCTGCCGTCACGTCGCGTGCGCGGTGGAGCATGCGCGCGCTCGAGACGATGGTGGCGCTCTCGGCCGGGTTCATGATCGCCGTCTCGCTGGGCGAGCTCCTTCCCGAGTCCATCGAGCGAGGCGGGCGCGCTGCGGCGCTCGCGGCGCTCGCCGGGTACCTGCTGGTGCATCTCACCCAGCACACGTTCGCGTCGCATTTCCATTTCGGTGAAGAGACGCACGAGGTGACTGCCGCGGTGAGCGCCTCGGCGCTGGTCGGGTTGTTGCTTCATACCTTCTTCGATGGCGTGGCGATCGCGAGCGGGTTCGAGGTGAGCCCCGCCCTGGGCTTCCTGGTGTTCATGGCTATTCTGCTGCACAAGCTTCCTGAAGGGCTCGCGATCTCGAGCCTCTTTCTTGCGGCCGGCGCGGGGCGCGGTGCCGCGCTCGGCGCGGCTGCTGCACTCGGTGGCGCCACCGTGCTGGGCGTCCTCCTGACGGAGTATGTCGGCGCGCTTCGCGAGATCGGCCTCGCGGTGTCGGCTGGCGTGACGCTCTACGTTGCGGCATCCAACCTCGTCCCGGAGTTCCAGGCGAAACGCGGCTGGCGGTTGCCGCTCAGCTTCTTCGTGGGAGGAGGCCTCTACTTCGTGGCGCGCGCGGTCGCGGGCGTATGAGTCCACGCGCGCGCGGCGCCGACGGATCCGAGGGATCACTCTTCTCGACCGCGAGCGAAGCACTGCCGCTAGCTGCCCGCCTTCGTCCGCGAACGCTGGACGAGTTCGTTGGACAGGAGCACATCCTCGCGCCCGGAAAGGCGCTCCGGCAGGCGATCGAGAATGGCTCGGTCGGGTCGGTGATCTTCTGGGGTCCTCCAGGCTCGGGGAAGACCACGTTAGGTCGGCTCATCGCCACGGCGACGAACCGGGTGTTCGTTCCGTTCAGCGCGGTCAGCGAAGGCGTTCCTCGGATTCGTCAGATCATCGGCGAGGCACGTGAGCGACTCGATCAGGGCGGAGCGCGCACCATCCTTTTCATCGACGAGATTCATCGGCTGAACAAGGCGCAACAGGACAGCCTTCTTCCTGCGGTCGAAGACGGGACGGTGACCCTCATCGGCGCGACGACCGAGAACCCGAGTTTCGAGATCAATGGTGCGCTCCTGTCGCGAAGTCGCGTTTTCGTGCTTCGTGCGCTGCCGACAAACGATGTGCGCGGACTCTTGGTGAGAGCGCTCGCGGACACGGAGCGAGGGCTGGCCAGCCGCGCCCTGACAGTCGACGACGAGGCGCTCGACGTGATCGCGACCGAGGCCGATGGTGACGCTCGGCGCGCGTTGACCGTCCTGGAAGCGTCCGCCGACTACGTCGGTGAACGTGGACATGTCACGACCGCGGTTGCGCGCGAGGCAATGCAGCTTCGGTTCGCTCGCCACGACAAGAGCGGGGAAGAGCACTTCAACCTGCTGAGCGCGTATCACAAGTCGCTGCGCGGCAGCGATCCGCAGGGCGCCCTCTATTGGATGGCGCGAATGATCGAAGGCGGTGAGGATCCGATGACGATCTTCCGCCGAGCGATCGCCATGGCGGCCGAGGATGTCGGTCTGGCGGACCCGGAGGCTCTCAAGCTCGCGGTGGCGGCACGTGATGCATATCACATGTTGGGTGCGCCGGAGGGGTATCTGCCGCTCGCACAGATGACGATCTACCTCGCGACCGCGCCGAAATCGAACAGCTCGAAGGCGGCGCTCGGTGCCGCGCTCGACGCGGCTCGTGAATCACCGGCCGCTCCGGTCCCGATGCACATTCGCAACGCGCCGACGCGGCTCATGAAGGAGCTCGGCTACAATCGCGGCTATCAGTATGCTCACGATTCGCCGGACGCGTTCATCCCGCAGGAGTACCTCCCCGATGAGCTACGGGGAGCGCAGTACTACACCCCGGGGGCGTTCGGTTTCGAGAAGGAGATCGCGAAACGCCTTGCGTGGTGGCAATCGTTGCGAGAGCGCGCCGGCCCGCGTCCTGCCGATCAGACACCGGGACCCGAGGAGGAACGGGAACCAGGCTGACCCCGGGGGTACGATGAATCGTTGGGATCGCCACGCACACATTCGAGAACGCACAACGGCGGGATGGCGCTCCGCGCCGCCCGTGATCGACCAGAGGACCCCACCATGCGTACGATGAAGTTCATGACTGCCGCGCTCGTGCTCCCCGCGGTGCTGGGCGCGATTGGATGCGCAACGTTAGGCCGAGCGACGTTCAAGGAGCCGATCGTGCACTTTCAGGAGGCCCGGATTACGGGCCTGGGCGTCACCGGCGGCTCGCTCGAGGTGAAGCTGAGCGTGTATAACCCGAACGGCTTCCGTCTGGACGGCACGCGCCTAACGTACAACCTCGAGGTTGACTCCGTTCGGTTCGGCTCGGGCGAGTTGAAGGACCGGTTTTCGGTCCAGGAGAACGACTCCACGATCGTCACCCTTCCGCTGGACTTCTCGTACGCCGGCGTTGGCGCCGCAGGACGCCAACTGTTGAACACCGGATCCGTGAATTACCGCGTGCACGGCGACATGACGGTCGGGACGCCGATCGGGAGCTTCACGCGTCCATACGACCAGACGCGACGATTCTCGACGTTGAGTGGTTCGACCCGGTAAGTGACTCGGCGACGCTGCGCGCGCGTCGCCGGTGGGGTTCGGTGCGCCGACCCGGCAACACCCGAACTCGATCCCGGTCGCCGACGAGATGCGATAAGTTACACGCGTAACGGCACCACGCCCTTTCAGGAGTCATCATCGCCCGCGATCTGATTAGCATCACCCCGCCGATCGAGCGCGCGCTGCTCGTCGGCGCGCCGCGCAAAGGAACGTCAGCGCGACATCACGTCGGCGAGCACCTCGAGGAGCTCGAGCAGCTCGCGGACACGGCCGGCGCCGTCGTCGTCGGGACCATCACGCAGCAGATCGACCGCCCGAACCCCGCGACCTACCTCGGGAAAGGGAAGATCGAAGAGCTCGGCACGGTGATCCAGGAGACGGACGCGTCACTCGTCATCTTCGACGACGAGCTCACGCCCGCTCAGGGCAAGAACATCGAGGATGCGACCGGGAAGCGCGTGATGGACCGCGCCGAGCTCATCCTGGACATCTTCGCGACGCGCGCGCGAACAGCCGAAGCGAAAATGCAGGTGGAGCTCGCGCAACTCGAGTACATGCTTCCGCGCTTGACCAGGATGTGGACGCACCTCGAGAAGTTTCGTGGTGGCATCGGGATGCGCGGTCC
>Ga0075421_100001154_pt1 | contig 30302 bp, 15 predicted proteins | sample SoiMetdeltSBSDD5_FD_75292 | JGI IMG/M metagenome (GOLD analysis project Ga0075421, IMG submission 75292) | Bulk soil microbial communities from a Populus tree surrounding site in Tennessee, USA - Soil MetaG P. deltoides SBSDD5 | ecosystem: Environmental > Terrestrial > Soil > Tree plantation... | reverse complement strand
GCGTTGCACGAGATTGATTCCCACGCGTACCTCCAACAGAGGAAAGGCTCGATAGTTTCGAGCGTGATTTTCCTGTTCTCGGCTATTTCCATTACCAGCGATGCGGCGGAATTTTTTGTCACCAACATGACCCAGCTTAACAATTTCGTCCCGCAGGCGCGAGCCGGCGACAGCATCGTGATGCGAAGCGGCGTCTGGAGCGGCGCTGACATCACATTCAAGGGCACCGGTTCCGCGGGCAACCCGATCACGTTGCGCGCGGAGACGCCGGGCCGCGTGTTCCTGACCGGCTCATCGGGTCTCGCGATGTCGGGGTCGCATCTGGTCGTTGAGGGACTCGTGTTCACGAATGGCTATCGCACGTCCGGCGACATCATTTCATTTCGGGACAGTTCATCGGCAGTGGCGGTCAATTGCCGGGTGAGCGACTGCGCAATCATCAATTACAATCCGCCGATTACAGGCAACGATACGAAATGGGTCTCGCTCTACGGCTTCAGCAATCGCGTGGACCATTGTTACTTCAAACGGAAACAGAACTCGGGTGCTCTCCTGGTCGTATGGCTCTCGCCCGACGACGCGGACAAACCCAACGACCATCTGGTCGATCACAATTATTTCGGCGAGCGCCCGGAACTCGGCCAGAACGGCGGCGAAGGAATGCGCATCGGCGATTCCGCCACTTCATTTAACATCTCGCACACGATTGTCGAACATAACTATTTCGAGCGATGCAGCGGCGAGATTGAGATCATCTCCAACAAGTCGTGCGAAAACGTGTATCGTTACAACACGTTTGTCGATTGCGAAGGCGCCTTGACGTTGCGGCACGGCAACCGGTGCATCGTGGAGGGAAATTTCTTTTTCGGCCACGGCAAGACGCGGACCGGCGGGGTGCGAATCATCGGCGAGGACCACAAGGTTTTTAACAATTATTTTCAGGACCTCGCTGGCGCGGATGGGCGGTCTGCACTCAGTATCATGCAGGGCCTGGAAGACACTCCGCTCAATGGCTATTTCCAGGTCAAAAACGCCCTCGTCGCCTTCAATACTTTCGTAAATTGTGACAATAGCCTCCTGATTGGTCTGTCCGACACTCTGACGGGCACGGATCGCGAAACCACGCTGCCGCCGGTGGACTGTAAGATCGCCAACAACATCATTCGCTCCACAAAGAACAAGCTCGTTGACCAACGGATCACGCCGCTGAACCTGGCGTGGGAAGGCAACGTCGCTTTCGGGACCGTGCTCGGAATCCTGGCCAACCTCGGCATTACAGTGAGCGATCCGAAGCTCGTCCAGGGCGCTGATGGACTGTGGCGCCCTGCCAACGAGAGCCCCGCGCTGGGCGCGGCGCACGGCGACTACAGCTTCATCACGACCGATATCGACGGCCAGAACCGCCCGCTCCTAAAGGATGCAGGCTGTGATCAGTCATCGTCCACGCCACCCATTCGAGAGCCGTTGACGCCCGCGGATGTGGGCCCGGCCTGGATGACGCCGCGGCCAGCGATTCAGGGAGTAACTTGGGATGCGCAGGGATTCCATCTGCGATGGACTGGTGTCGCGGGCGCGAGTTATCAGGTTCAGTACAGCGGGAACTTGCTCGTTTGGAACGACGCCGGGCCAGTCATCACCAACACCAGTTCGTTGCAAACCTGGATCGACGACGGGTCACAGATTACCAACGCGCCTGTCCAATTGTCGCGCTTCTATCGGCTCAAACAGCTTCCTTGATTCGCGTGCCGTCTACTCAATGCCGGGGGGGGTGAGAGTCCTCTCGAACCCTAACTTTCTTCCGCTCAACTGGAATGCGCGTCCAGAACCGCGGCGCAAAGAGCTGTCGAATTGTAGGCAAGACTTCACGATTTCATTCGACAGGTTGGCGAAGTTTGACCACCGCGCGCCGACGGGTAATAAGAACTCACACGGACTCTGCAACGATTATTTCATTTATTCTCCTGCGATCGTCCGAGTGAGCAGAACGTGACAAGCTATATCTTCGAGGGCTTTGTCAGATCAGCCGGCCTGGAAATCTTTCCATCTCTTGCGGCATTTGCGGGAGGCAATCGATTTGGTGCCGGCGAATAGTCGCCTCGCGGTAGCTTATTCAGCCTCGCCGCCTCGGCGAATTCCGCCGAAAAGACGTGTGTGGTGGTTTTTCTTCGTCGTAGAACGGAGGCGGGCAGTTTCACTGCGGCACATGCAGTGCTAAGTGACTGAATTGTCTGGTACTTGGAGTGCGGGGACTTTGTGACCGCTTTGCCGAGGCGGCTTGTCGCCGTCGAACCGAAGTGGGTATGGACATTCTTCGCGCCGCTTAACTGCCTGCGCCTGGCCGACGAGTCGGCCAGGCGCAAAAGCGGTGACAAGTCACCGCACTCCAAATCTTTGTCGCCCTTGCATGAACTGTAATCATTGTATTGTGGAGCCTCGTCCGATGCGTTCGGTACGTTTGCCGATAACAACGCATGAGTTATTTGATTCACACAACCACCTGCACCATGAGTAACGTATCGTTGTCAGTCGTCGGTAGGGAGCCTGATACTCAGGAAGCGATTGATGCCTACCGGAACGCCCCCGGATTGCTGGCACTCCGACCGGCAGTTCAACATTACGAATGGGGTGATCCGAATTTCATTCCCGCTCTGATCGGTGAAGAGAACCCTGGTGGAAAGCCCTACGCCGAGCTTTGGATGGGGGCGCATCCGGATGCGCCGTCAGGCGCCATACTCGGAGACAGCGCCGTTCCGTTGAGTGAATTGATCGAGGCTGCTCCCGAAGCCGTCCTTCATCCGGCGGTGGCTACGCGCTTCGGGCGTCAACTGCCGTTTCTGTTCAAAATCCTTGCTTCGGCCGAACCTCTCTCGCTGCAAACGCATCCGACCAAATGCAACGCCGAGGAAGGCTTTGCGCGGGAAATCGAGGCCGGCATTCCTCTGAACGCGCGCGGCCGGAATTTCCGCGATACGAACCACAAGCCGGAATTGATTGTTGCGCTGACTGACTTCTACGGACTGCGCGAGTTCCGTGGGCTGCCTGAGATTGAGCGCCAGATCGCCGCCGTGCCCGAACTCCACGGGATCGGTCCCGATTTTCGGGCGACTCCGGAATGGCTGCGAGAATTGTATTCGAATCTTATGACGCTGCCGCAAGAGGAGGTGGACGCGCGGCTGACTCCGCTCGTGGAACGCTTGAGCTGCGAGTGCAGGCGGAAACCGTTCACGAAGGCAGACCGGGAATTCTGGATTCTTCGCGCGGACCGGGTTTACTCCCACGACGGCCATCGCGATCGCGGCCTGTTTTCCTTCTACCTGTTAAACCTCGTTCATCTGCGGCCCGGCGACGCAATGTATCTGCCGGCGGGAGTCCTGCATGCCTACCTTGAGGGCGCCGGAGTGGAAGTGATGGCCAACTCCAACAACGTGCTTCGGGGCGGTTTGACGCCGAAGCACATCGACGTGCCGGAACTCCTCCGCAATGTGACCTTCGAGGGCGGTGAAGCTGGGATTCTGAAGGAACGACGCATCCCCGGGACTCAGGAATGGATTTACTCGACGCCGGCGGAGGAGTTCGAGTTGAGCCGCATTGAATTGGATGAACACTACTCGCATTCCAGTCGTTCCGATCACGCCGTGGAGGTTCTCTTTGTGCAGTCGGCCCAAACGGACAAGCCGATCACCGTCAAGTCCGGGGCGGACACGTGGACGTTCGACCGCGGTCAGGTCTTTCTGGCTCCTTCCGGCATCGCGTACGAGTTGAGCTCGCGCGGGCAAGCCAGGCTTTTCAAGGCGACGGTGCCACTGGCAAGTACGGCCGTTTCTGCCAGGCCTTCTACGGACGAGAGTCCGATCTTCCGTGGACGGAGACCGACCCCTCTAACGTTCGGCACGAGCGGACTCAGGGGTCTGGTTACCGACATCACTGACCTTGAGGCTTACGTCAACACACGTGGATTCCTCGACTTTCTTCGCGAAATCGGCGACGCGAAACCAGGCGGTCCGGTCAGTATCGCCGGCGATCTTCGTCCGAGTTCCGACAGCCCTGATCGCAGTATCATGCGCGCGGTGGCGCGCGCCGTTTCGGATGCCGGATTTCTCGTGGACCACCTTGGGCGATTGCCGACGCCGGCGCTGACCCATTTTGCGATTCTGCAGCGGCGTCCCAGCATCATGGTGACGGGAAGCCACATCCCTTTTGACAGGAATGGCATCAAATTCAACAAGAGCACGGGCGAAGTCTTGAAGAGCGATGAGTTGGGGATTCTGGAGGCGGTGCACCGCGTGCGCCAACTCGAGTACGCCCGCCCTGCCACGGAATCGTTGTTTGCGGACACCGGGATGTTCGCGGCTGATCAACAAAGGTGTTTGACGCCAATCCACGCGAGCGCGCGGCGGGAATACCTGCGACGTTACCTCGACTTCCTTGCGGAGAATGCGCTGAACGGCAAACGGGTTGCGTTCTACCAACACTCGGCCGTGGGGCGCGACCTGCTGGTTGAGTTGCTGTCAACCCTCGGCGCCCAGGTGATACCCGTCGGCCGGAGCGAGAACTTCGTCCCGGTCGATACCGAAGCGATATCCGACGACAAACTGGAGTTGCTCCAACGCCTGGCCGATCGGGCCAGGCAAAGTCACGGACCGATTGACGCCGTTGTATCCACGGATGGTGACAGCGACCGGCCGCTCGTTGCGGGAGTGGACGCGGGAGGGAAAGTGCACTTCTTCGGAGGCGACCTTTTGGGGATTGTGGTCGCGGACTTTCTGAAAGCGGATGCCGTGGTGGTTCCAATCAGCGCAAGCGATGCAGTGGATCGTTGGGCAGCGGCTAAGAAAGTCGTCGCCCTCAAGACCAGGATCGGTTCGCCTTACGTCATCGAGGGGATGCATCACGCGCGTGACGGCGGCGCCGCACGGGTGGTGGGGTGGGAAGCCAACGGCGGTTTCCTGACCGGGACGGACATCGAGCTAAACGGCCGCACACTCAAAGCACTCCCGACGCGCGATGCAGCCTTGCCCCTGGTGGCCGCGCTTTGCGCCGCGAATGAACTCGGCGTTTCACTGGTAGAGCTTTTTGCTCAATTGCCGCATCGTTTCAGCAAAGCCGGTCTGATCGATAACTTTCCTCTGGAGACGAGTCGAGCGTTGATCCGGCGTTTCACGCCTGCTGACGCACGCATTCAGCACATCGACTTTGCCGAAACAGGCATTTGCGTGCAGTCCAACGACGGCAAGTCTCAGCCAGCACCGCCGGATGCTGTGGCCGCGCTCGACTCGATCCGGCGCGACCTGGAACGATTCTTCTGCCGGCAAAACGCCTTCGACGGCGTGGTCAGCATTAACACGCTGGATGGTATTCGGATTTTCTTCCGCAATGGAGATATCGCGCACATCCGGCCGTCGGGGAATGCTCCTCAGTTACGCATCTATGCAGTCGCCGACACCCAGGAGAGAGCCGACGGGATTGTCGGAGTGGCAATTCGTGAGCCGGACGGGATTCTGCGACGACTTGAAGCGGACGGAATTCCGCCGTCCATCGAAACGAACTTCGTGGAATCCATCCGGAAAAACATCACGCTCACCTCAAACCTGTTCGCCCGAGGAGAGACACCGGAGTTGATCGGGACGGTATCAGGTTCCCGTGCGGCCCGGGAATTCTGGCAAAGCGTTCTCGACCGGGCCCTCGAGCCGTTCAAAGCGCGAGCGGCAACCTCGTTTCAGGAAGACCTACCAACGAACCAGGCCTTCGGACTCTTGTTATTATGGCAGCGCCTGAAGCCGCACCTGCGCGAAAACCGAGGGTCATTGGTTGCTTTCGTCTTCGGAGAAGGGACGCGCTCGACGCCGTTTACCGAAGCGGAAAACGCCCAAAAACCGGCCATCGCGACCTTTGTGCCCGCTGGGGCAGAGAGCGCGTTCCTTTCGATGGTCGAGCTGGCTCTCCGTTACTTTGTCACCGTGCAACAATTCCTGCGACGATCCGGTTTCGACGGTCTGGTCGTGAAGTGGGGAGACGAGGTCCAGATCCCCACGCGTGATCTTTCCCGCACCGACCTGTTGTTCCGCGATGCCGATGTCATTCGCTTTGTCTCGATGCGTGAGATGAATTCCGACGAAGCGAAAAACAAGGATTGGGTAGGCGTGGATTCGGACGGTCGCGTCATTGCGTTTATTCCGCGTCGTCCTCTCGACCAGATGGAGGCGCTGGCGGACCGCGGCCTCTTGCAACGCCGCAACGGAAAGCTTTGCGGCGGCATCAATCTGGGATCCGTCGCCGTTTCTTACGCCTTTCTCGATTGTTTGCTCGAGGAATTCACCATCGAGGTCAACGATGCCAGTGCCCGTCGCAAGGATCGCCCCGCGTTGGATCCCGAATTCTTCACGGCACTGACCGTTGCAGCCATCGAAGATGCCGAACAACGTGCTGAGGCTTGGGAAAGGGCGACGAAGGAGAGTACTGAAGTGGATGCGCTCAGCCGTCGGTTTCCGAATGTCATTTATCGCCTGCGGCGTGCGATCCACGCGTTGGAAGAGCGCCAGGGGCGAAAGCTAAAAATGGTGGGGATGGATTTCGGCGACCAGTACTGGGGTGACATCGGGCAGCACGCGAAGATTTATGAGTTTTATATGGCGCTAAACCATTCTGGTCCGTCCGGCGAAGTGGGTCGCGCAATCGCAGGTTTGTCCGGCAAACGCGACCCGCACGGCAACCTGATGGTCACCAGCACGGTGAGCCCGCAGGTTCAGGTAAGGGATTCCGTGCTTATCAATGCAACGCTGTCGGGACGGGGAACGGTGGAGCGGAGCGTCCTGATCGGCACGCGCGCAGGAAATGTCGAAATTCGCGACGGCTTCGACGTGTTGAGCACGGTGGCTGATCTGCGCATTCAACCCCGCGGCGGAACTTATAAGGTCGTCTCCGCTGCGCCGGTTCATGCCGATCGAGGTGAACGCCTGACCACTTTGTTCCTGCCGGCCCTCGGTGCACGGCTCTTCCGCGTGCACGAAGAAACCAACCTAAGAGAGAAAGTCGCGACCTACTCAGTGCCGATTCTCGGAAATCCGCTCTCTTTCCAGCAAGCCCACGAAGAGATGGGAACGCTTGGAGTGGATGTGTTGGAAAAATCCCGCCGTGAAGCGGAAGAGATCGTTCTCGCGTCGATGCGAATCACGCATTGAAGCCGGACATCCACCCCCCCCGGATCACTTGATGGACAGCTCCTTCTTGATATCGAATTTCTCCATTCGTTTTCGAAGTGTGGCCCTTGTAATTCCCAACAGTTTCGCGGCGCGGACCTGATTCCCGTTAGTTTCTGCCAGCGCCTGCACGATCAGCTCCCGTTCGACAGCAGGAATCACCTTGAATCGGTCGTCCATCCGGGCCATTTGAAACAGCACCCGCGCCAGCGACGACGCATCCCTAGAAGCAGGCAGGTCGGGGGTAACCTCCGTCGATTTGCCCTCGAATGTCGCGGACGCCGCTGCCGGGTTGCCGTGGAAGACCGCCATCGGTAAATCGCACGGCAGGATCGCTTCTCCTTTGGCCATCACAAGGGCCCGTTGAATGAGGTTCTCGAGTTCGCGAACGTTGCCCGGCCAATGATACTGTTCCAACGCCCGTGCGGCGTCGGTTGAAATCGATTTCGGTGCCTGGCCCTGGCTTTGGGAAAATCTTTTCAGGAAATAGTTTACCAGCAATCGAATGTCTTCCACCCGCTCACGCAGCGGCGGCAAATGAATCCGCACCACATTCAGTCGGTAAAACAAATCCTCGCGAAACTCCTTCGCAGCAACGGCCTGCTCCAGCGGCTTATTCGTGGCTGCGATAATTCGAACGTCCACTTTGATGGATTGGTTGCCTCCGACACGCTCGAAGGTTCCCGACTGGAGAACTCGCAGGGTTTTTGTTTGGGTGGCCGGAGACATGTCGCCGATTTCGTCCAGAAAGATCGTGCCGCCGCTGCACTGCTCGAACTTGCCAATGCGCTGCGTGGCCGCGCCGGTAAAAGCACCTTTCTCATGACCGAACAATTCGCTTTCCAACAGATTTTCTGGAAGCGCCGCACAGTTGATCGTCAGAAACGGCCGTTCACCGCGCCGGCTATGCTGATAAATCGCGCGCGCAACCAGTTCCTTTCCGGTTCCGCTTTCGCCTGTGATCAGGGCCGTGGCGTCAGACGCGGACAGTTGGCCGATCACCTTAAAAACACTCTGCATTGCCTCACTCCGGCCCACGACTCCTGAATCGTAATCTTCTGATTCCAACAACGGCTCATAGGAAACCACCTGCTTCATGTCGCGGGCAGCTTTGAGTGCCGTGAAGACGATTTGCTTCAGCTTCGGCACGTCGAACGGCTTGAGCAGATAGTCGTAAGCCCCGAGCTTCATCGCCTCAATAGCGGTTTGGGTCGTGCCATACGCAGTCATCATGATGATCGGGAGCTTCGCATCGCCCTGACGGATGCGACGCAGCGTTTCGAGCCCGTTCATGCCGCTCATGCGCACATCCATGATTACAAGGTCCGGCTTGATCTCCTGAACGCGTTCGATTCCCTCCTCGCCGCTGGCAGCGGTGGTCAGTTCGACTTCCGGGGAATCAAAGATCCGGTGGAAGGAATACTGCACATCCGCTTCGTCATCGATTAGCAACAATTTATCCATAGACTCGGTTTGATCAGGACTATCTCTGCTGCAAAGTATAGTCACATGGCCGTTCCTGGGTTCGTTCCTGCAGATTCAACATCCACGCTCACTCTGACTCGATGCCGGCCGCCTCCACGGATGATTCCGTTGATGGGGCTGACGTCGCTGTAGTCACGGCCCCAGGCGACGGTGATGTGGCGTGTGGTGGGCAGGAGATTGTTTGTCGGATCCACGTCGATCCAGCCGATCCCGTGGGCGTAAAACGAAATCCAGGCGTGGGAGGCGTCAGCGCCGGCAAGGCGTGGCTGGCCGGGGGGCGGATCGGTTTCGAGGTAGCCGCTGACATAGCGGGCAGGCAGGCCGAGCGAGCGCAAGCAGGCGATTTCGAGTTGGGCGAAGTCCTGGCAAACGCCACGGCGGTTCCTGAAAACCTCCTCCAGGGGCGTGGCCAGGGTCGTAGCTTCGGGATCGAATTTGAAGTCGGCGTGGAGCCGACGCGTGATGTCGAGTACGGCGTCGAGAATGGGCCGTTCCTTCGCGAACGACGGGCGCGCGTAGTCGGCGAATTCATCCGTGGCATTGACCAGCGGAGAATCGAAGATGAATTCGCTGGCGTCGAGCGCGGCCCCGATTTGCTCACCGCGGCAAAATTCGCGGGCAGTTTCCCATGCCGGCGTTTCCTGTGCCAGCGGCAGTGGCGGTCGTGTCACGCATACTCGGCCCACGGACTTGACGGTCAACCTCGTGTGCGGGCCTTCGACGGTGACAAACGTGACGGTGTTGCCGAAGTAATCGACATGCGATTTGGCGACCGCAGGTTGCGGATCAATCTGTATTTCGTGGCTCAGGCAACGCTGATGGCTCAAACCGCGCGGATTCAATCGTAGTACGTGATACGAGACCGAAACGAGGTCGTCGTAATCGTAAGTGGTGGTGTGTGTAATTTGGTAATTCATTTCAGCGATCCTCAACTCACGCGGGCCACGGTTAGGGTGAAGTAAGAGTGCGTCAGCTCGTCAGAGACTGCCAACAAACCGTCCAGGAATTGACCGATCCAGTCGGTCAGTGCTTCAGCGTCGCCGTGCTCGCAAGCGCGGGCGAGGCGCGGCAGATCGGCATCGCGAAGAGCCGCGGTCAGAGCGTGGAGCCGTTGCTCGGCGAGCACGGCCGGTGCGTCGGGATCGCGCGGCAGGTTCGCAACGTGGTCAGTCAGTGCTTTCAACTGGAAAGCCAGCGAGCGAGGGTTGTCCGGGTCGGCCACGAGCACTTCGAGCACGGACGGCAACTGCGCTTGCGCGAAATACCGGCGACGGTAGGTCATCGAGCTGTCCGCGATCTCCAATAGCGGCTCCAGCCCGGCGCTGAACTTGAATTCGGGACCGAGCATAGCGCGGAGAACGCCGGCAAGGTTTGCGCCTCGTTCGAGCCGCCGGCCAAAATCCAGGAACCGCCAGCCGTGCCCGCGCGTCATGTTTTCCATTTCCATCCCGCTAAACGCGCCGAGATCCACGATCAGCGTGTTCAACAGGTTGAGCGCATTGGCCAGCGGGATGCGGCCAGGACGGGTACGGGAGTCGATTTCAAGCTGATTGAGAATGCGCCACGTGTCTGCTGAAAAACGGTCGCGCACAATGGACGCGATGTGACGAATGCGCACCACGAGTTCGCGGACGCTGCCGACCCGTTGTGGGTTGTAAATCAGTTGCAAGATTTCCTTCTCCAGCTCCTTCAGCGGCACCCGGCCGGCCAGGCGCTGCGGTACCAGCTCCAGCCCGGCGAGGATTTGGGCGAGGGCGGCGACTTCCGGCGAACTGTCGCTACTGGCTTCGTCCGCAAGGCGCGCGATGACGCAACGGAGGAGGCGTAGCGTGCCCTCAAGACGCTCAACGTAGCGGCCGAGCCAGAACAAATTGTCCCCGACGCGGCTGGGCAATTCCGTAGCGACGCGCGGGACGCTTATGGGCTGGCCGGCCGGCGTGAGCAGTGACACCTGCGCGACAGGACCGTCGGAAAGCACCCAGGTGTCCTTGCTGCCGCCGCCGCTTTGCATGGACACCACCGGGTCGCCGGCGGCCGTGGACGTGCGCGTCAGCCCGCCAGGCATCACGGTAAACGAATCGCCGTGCGCGGCGATATAGGCACGCACGACGACGCGACGTGGCTCCAGTTTGCTATTCGCCCAGACCGGCGCCGTGGAGAGGTCGACCTGTTCCTGGCCAACGAACTCGAACGGTCTCGCGCGAATCGCCGCGACCAGGTTCATTCGTTCCTCCAGTCCGAGTCGGCCGCCAAAAATCGGCTTGCGCGAATGGGGGCCGAACGCGGACTTCACCACGAACTGATCGAGGTGTTCGAGCACATATTGTTGTTCCTTCGCCTGGCCGCACCACCAGGTGGCCACGCTGGGCAGCCTCAATTCTTCTCCCAACAGCCTGCCGCACAACGTGGGCAGGAATGCGAGGAATGCCGGGCTTTCAACGAGACCGGAGCCGAGTGCGTTGGCGATGGCGACGTGACCGGCGCGCGCGGCTTCCACCAGTCCGGGGACGCCGAGAATTGAATCGCTGCGCAGTTCCAGTGGATCGCAAAACGTGTCATCGACACGGCGCCAGATCACGTCGACCGGCTGGGCGCCTTCGAGCGTTTTGACGAATACGCGGCGGTCGCGCACAATGAGGTCGCCGCCTTCCACGAGCGGAAAGCCGAGGTAACGTGCGAGGTAGGCATGTTCGAAGAAGGTCTCGTTGTGCGGACCCGGCGTGAGCAGGACGACATTCGGATTGCCACAACTGCCTGGTGCGAGACCGCGCAACGTGTCGCGCTCGACGCTGAAGAACGATGCGAGGCGTTGCACGTGAGATTCGTGAAACTGATCCGGCAAAATGCGCGAGAGGACGATGCGGTTTTCCAGCGCGTAGCCGGTGCCGGACGGTGCCTGGGTCCGGTCGGCGAGCACCCACCATTTGCCGTCGGGGGAGCGTGCGAGGTCGGCAGCGTGCAGGTGCAGGTAAATCTCCTGCGGCGCGCGGATGCCATGGCAGGGGCGGAGAAACGCCGGGTTTCCAAACACGAGCGCGGGCGGCAGAAAACCTTCGCGCAGTAATCGCTGCGGGCCGTAGAGATCGGCGAGAATGAGATTGAAGAGCTTTGCCCGCTGCGTCAGGCCGGCTTCGATGTGGCGCCATTCGTCGGGCGGAATGAGCAGCGGCACCATATCCAGTTCCCACGGGCGGTCCATGCCCTGCGGGTCGCCATAGACGTTGTAGCTGACACCGTGCTCGTGGATAATGCGGCGGCCATTCTCCCACCGCACCGCGAGTTCGTCGCGCCCGAGCCGCTCGAAGGAGTTGACGAACGTCTGCCAATGCGAGCGCGTCAGGCCATGACCCGCCGCGCTCTCATCGTAAACGCCGGGCGACGAGCGATACTCGCCGAAGAGATTGGCAGGCTTCGCGATGATTCCTGTTTCCAGTGATGATCTCATCCAGGGCGGGGTGACAGTAGGGCATCCTCCATGCCGGCGCAATCAGCCCGGCGCATATCGAGCGTTATTGGGAAGTTCTGGTTCGGTTCGGGAGCGCGGGGTTGCATCGGCCCCGGGGTATGGCCGTGACGGAAGAAACGCGCGAGGCGGCGGCTCTCGGCTTCGTAGGAGTTCACCGGAAACGTCTCGTAGCTGCGGCCGCCGGGATGTGTGACGTGATACGTGCAGCCGCCAATGGAGCGACCGTTCCAGGTGTCCACGATGTCGAACACCAGCGGCGTGTGAACAGGGATGGTCGGGTGAAGGCAGTTCGGCGGTTGCCACGCGCGGTAGCGCAAACCAGCGACGTACTCGCCATTGGTGCCCGTCGGGTGCAGCGGTATCGCTCGGCCGCCCACGGCGATGACGTGGCGTTTGTCGGTCAGACCCTTCACTTTGATCTGTAGGCGCTCGACGGAGGAATCGACGTAGCGGACAGTACTGCCCGCGCCGCCTTCCTCGCCGAGGACATGCCACGGTTCGAGCGCCTGGCGCAATTCGAGACTGAGGTTTTTCACTTCGAGGTCGCCCAACTGCGGGAAGCGGAACTCGAAGTGCGGAGCAAACCAATCGAGATTCATCGGGTAGCCGCTGGTTTGCAGGTCTTCGACGACGTCGGCGAAGTCGTCCCAGACAAAATGCGGGAGCATCCAGCGGTCGTGGATGTCCGTACCCCACCGGACGAGGTCATTCTTGTACGGATTCTGCCAGAACCGCGTTACAAGTGTGCGCAGCAGGAGTTGTTGAGTGAGGCTCATGCGGGCATGGGGCGGCATCTCGAAAGCGCGCAGTTCCAGCAGGCCGAGGCGCCCGCTGGTGCTGTCGGGGGAATAGAGCTTATCAATGCAGAACTCGGCGCGGTGCGTGTTGCCCGTCGCGTCAACAAGCAGGTGGCGGAACAGCCGGTCGGTCAGCCACGGCCGCGCGAATCCAGCCGTTGCCTCTCCCACTCCCCCAGTGGGGGAGTGGCTGGTCCCGCAGTCGCGGGACCGGGTGAGGGGGTGCGGTTTATGCGCAGGATCGTGGTCGAGTTGTCGGTCGAGTTCCTGGAACGCAACTTCGAGCTCGTAGAGCGCGTCGTTTCGCGCTTCGTCCACGCGCGGGCTTTGGCTCGTCGGACCGATGAACAGGCCGGAAAACAGAAACGAGAGCGACGGGTGGTTCTGCCAATAAGCGATGAGGCTCCGCAGCAAATCGGGCCGGCGCAACAACGGGCTGTCGTTCGGTGTCGCACCGCCGATGACGATATGGTTGCCGCCGCCGGTGCCAGTGTGACGGCCGTCCACCATGAATTTCTCCGTACCGAGCCGCGATTGCCGCGCTTCTTCGTAGAGCACCGTGGTGCGGTCAACGAGTTCGCTCCAGGTTGAAGACGGATGGAGGTTGACTTCGATGACACCGGGGTCAGGCGTGACCTTGAGCACGTTCAGCCGCGGGTCGGACGGCGGAGTGTAGCCTTCGATGAGGACCGGCGTCTTCAATTGCGCGGCGGTGTCTTCGACGGCGGCGATGAGTTCGAGGTAATCCTCCAGCGTCGCCACGGGCGGCATGAAGACATGAAGCTTGCCATCGCGCGGTTCCACACAAAGAGCGGTGCGGACAATCCACGCGGCGGATTCGCCGTAGTGTGGCACGCGGGTTGGGTTTTCGCGGAGCGCGGCTTTCTTCGCTTCCTCCTCGTTTTGACCCCTGCGTCGGAGCAAAGCGGCCTTCTTGCGGGCGGGCGTATCGACTCGCAGATAGCGCTGACGCAACTCCCCCCGCGCCGGCAGCGGCGGGCGCTTGACGGACGGGTCGAGTTCGTTGAGGTAGGGATAGTCGGATTGGCTCACCCACGGCAGCGAATCGAGCGGCAGGCGCAGACCCATGGGCGAATCGCCGGGCGCGAGGAAGAGCCGTTCTGTCCGCAGGAACCATGGGCCGCTGGTCCAAACCGGAAAGTGATCCTTCCAGGAGCGTTGAATCGGGAGCGCATGGCCAACGGCACTGTCCAGACCTTGTTCCAGAATTTTCGCAAGTCGGAGGCGCTCTTCATCGTCCTTCAGGTTTGCCTTGAATGGATCCACGTTCGTCGGCAACCGGCGCTCTTTCCAAAGATGGTAAAACGGGTCTTCGAAACCGGGCATGATCCATTTCGGGTCCGCGCCCAGCCGTCCTGCCAGCGCGGCGATGAATCTGGCCGAGTCGTCGGAGGTGTGGCCATACTTCATTTCATCGTCGGCGATGAGCGCGTCGTTTTCCCAAATCGGAAAGCCGTCGCGGCGCCAGTAACAGCCGAAGGCCCAACGCGGCAGCGATTCGCCGGGATACCACTTGCCCTGACCGAAATGCAGCAAGCCGCCGGGTGCGTAAACTTTTTTCAGGCGTTTGAGGAGTTCGTCGGCAACGGCGCGTTTCCGCGGACCGAGCGCGAGCGTGTTCCACTCGGCGCCGTCCGGATCGTCGATCGACACAAACGTCGGCTCTCCGCCCATCGTGAGGCGCACGTCATGTCTTGCGAGGTCGGCGTCCAGTTCGTGGCCCAGCGCTTCGATCTCCTTCCACTGTTCATCGGTGTAAGGCTTTGTGACCCGCGGCGATTCGTGTAGGCGCGTCACCTTCATCTCGACGTTGAACTCGCATTTGCAGTCGTCCACGACGCCGGAGATGGGTGCGGCGCTCGACGGGTCGGGCGTGGCGGCAAGCGGAACGTGGCCTTCGCCCGCGAGCAGACCGGAAGTTGGATCGAGGCCGATCCAGCCGGCGCCGGGGAGATAGACTTCGCACCAGGCGTGCAGGTCGGTGAAGTCTTTCTCCGTGCCGCTGGGTCCGTCCAGTGGTTTCACGTCAGCCGCGAGCTGAATCAGGTAGCCGCTGACGAAGCGCGCGGCGAGGCCGCTGTGGCGAAACAACTGGCAGAGCAGCCACGCCGAATCGCGGCACGAGCCGCTGCCTTTCGTGACTGTTTCCTCCGGCGTCTGTACTCCCGGTTCCAGGCGGATGAGATACCTGATGTCCGTCCAGACCTTGCGGTTCACGCCGACGAAAAAATCAATCGTGCGCGGCTTTTCCCTTTCGGGAACCTCGAGGCGTTCCCTTTTTGTCCGCCGCCTGGTCTCGTCCAGCATATCGCGACGGATGGCGGCCAGGTATTTGCTAAGTTGCGGCGTCAACCAGCTCTTGCGCCGAAATGGAGCAAGTTCGTGGTCGAGCGCGGGATCATACTCAAAGGGAAATTTTTCGGCCTGAGGCTCGAGGAAAAAATCGAACGGATTCAGCACGGACATCTCCGCGACCAGATCCACTTCGACAAGGAATTCGCGCGTCAACTGTTCAAAGACCAGGCGCGCGGCGTAATTCGACTGCGGGTCCTGCATCCAGTTAATGAAATGCTTCTTCGGCTCGACGCGCAGCGAATAGCTCAGGATGCGCGTGCGGGAATGGGGTGCCGGGCGCAGTCGTACCACTTGCGGGCCGAGCGTGATCAGCCTGTCGTACTGGTAGTGAGTGCGGTGATGAAGGGCGACGTGAATGGACATCGGGTCTTACGATTTGCGATCGGGCGTCACTGGGTTTGGGACTGCCGGACTGTCTTCTTGACGCGCTCCGGCGTCTTTAGTGCGAAAAAGGTGTCGTGGATGCCGGCGCCCACCTGGTTCAGTTTATTCTGAAGCTCGTCGAGGTATTCGTGCAGGCCGCCCTTGATGATCTCGTCCACGCTGGCGAACGACAGGTCGGAGCACAACTGGCCCATCAGCTTCTCGGACGGGTAGCGGAACGTGCCCACCGGCGTGCCGGAGATGGCGTGGAGCGAATCCCGCGCGGCGAGCAGACAGAACTGGATGGCGCGAGGGAACTCGCGGTCGAGCATGAGGAACTCGACGACGCCACGTGGCGAAATGCGGCCGTTGCGTTTACGGTACATCTCAAAGGCCGACGCGGAGCGCAGCACGGCGGCCCATTGGATGTCGTCAAAGGTTGTGCCGATCTCCTCCACTGAGCGGAGGAGGATATAGTATTTGACGTCGAGGATGCGCGAGGTCTTGTCGGCACGTTCGAGCTTGCGGCCGAGGCGGCAGAAATGCCATGCCTCACCGTGGGCCATCGTGGCGTCGGTGATTCCGGTGAAGAGATGGCTGGCGAGTTTGACATCGCCCAGCAGTTCCTCCGGCGACTCCAGGATTCTTGGGTTGGCCGCAGCCGCGTTCACCATGAGGTAATACTTGTTCAGGTGAAGCCACATTTCTGAGGAGATGATTTCTCGAACCGTGCGGGCGTTCTCGCGCGCGGCCCGCAGACAGGAAAAAATCGAATTCGGATTCTGTGGATCGATGATGAGGAAGCGAAGGACGCCTTCCTCTGTGGCAGAGCCGTAACGTTTGTCGAAGTCCTCGTGATCGCCCGTGGTGTTGACCAGGGGCTGCCATTGTTGGTCCGCGCCCGCCGGGGCGTCGAGCATGAGCTGGAAATTGACCTCGATGAAACGAGCGACGTTCTCGGCCCGCTCCACGTAGCGGCTCATCCAGTAAACCGAATCGGCAACGCGGCTTAGCATGCGCGGGAAATTCTGCCTGGGGATGGCGGTGACTGTGTTCCGATTCGTTCCGGGTACGGCTTCAATTTTCCGCGCCAGCCGGGGCGCAATCGACTTCGACCGCTTCGTGATCGGAAAGGCATGTATCCGCCAGTACCCAGGTGTCCTTGCTCCCTCCACCTTGGGAAGAGTTGACCACCAGCGAACCCTTTTTCAGGGCGACACGCGTCAAACCGCCGGGCAACACGAAAATCTCCTCGCCGCAAAGGATGTAGGGCCGCAGATCCACGTGCCGTCCCTCGAAGTGGCCGTCCACGATTGTCGGCACGCGTGACAGGGCCAGCGTTGGTTGGGCGATGTAGTTGCGAGGGTTGGCTTTAACCCTTTCAGCGAATTCGTCGCACTGTTCCTTCGTCGAGTGCGGACCGACCAGCATACCGTAACCGCCTGACTCGTTCGCGGCTTTGACGACCAGTTCGTTCATGTGTTCGAGAACATAATTCAATTCCTTTTCTTCGGCGCAGATATAGGTGGGGACGTTGGGCAGGATGATTTCCTCGCTCAGATAGTACTTCACGATGCGCGGGACGTACGCGTAAATAACCTTGTCGTCCGCGATGCCGGTGCCGGGCGCATTGGCAAGGGCCACGTTGCCGGCCTTGTAAGCTTCCATCAGGCCGGGCACGCCGAGCTGTGAGTCGGGCCGGAAACATTCCGGGTCAAGAAAGTCATCGTCGATGCGGCGATAGATCACATCCACGCGCTCGAAGCCCTTTGTCGTGCGCATGACAACATAACCGTCTTCCACGAGCAGATCCCGCCCTTCGACCAGTTCGATGCCCATCTGTTGCGCCAAAAATGAATGCTCGAAATACGCCGAGTTGTAGATACCCGGGGTGAGCAACACGACACGCGGCGTGGGGATGTGCTCTGGAGCAAGATATTCGAGCATGTCGCGCAGTTTAAGGGGGTAGTTGGAAACCGGCCGGATCTTCGCGCTCGAAAAGACCTTCGGGAACAGGCTCTTCATCACCTGTCGGTTTTCGAGCACGTAAGACACACCCGAAGGACAGCGTAGGTTATCCTCCAGGACGTAAATCTGTCCGTCGCGGTGACGCACAAGGTCGGTGCCCGTGATGTGGCACCAGATGCCCCGCGGCGGATTCCACCCAATACATTGTTCACGGTAGGAAGTGGCTGAATGGAGAATGTCCCGCGGCACCACGCCGTCCTTGATGATCTTCTGACCGTGGTAGATGTCGTCGATGAACAAATTGAGCGCATGGATGCGCTGCTTGAGGCCCTTCTCAATCCGGTGCCACTCGGTGGCGGAAACAATGCGCGGCACCAAGTCAAAGGGAAAGATCTTCTCGGTGCCGGCCTCGGCGCCGTAAACGTTGAAAGTAATCCCCATTTGCAGCAAAGCCCTTTCGGCGGCCTTCTGGCGGTTGACCAGTTCGCCCGGAGGCAGTTGCTCAATGTTCTGCACCAGGGTCCGGGCGGTCGTTCGAGGATGTCCATTTTCTCCGAAGACCTCGTCGAAATGATCCTCAACCACGTATCCGCTAAACGTCATAAGAAAAACCGGCCGAACTGTCGCTCAAAGCGCCTCGGAGATTGCAGTTCAAATGCCCTTCAGCACTGGTGATGCCACCCAACCCGGCTGACATATCAAACTGCTCGGAGGCGACTTGCGCCGGGGCCGGACTTACGGAAGGAAATGACGTTACTGGTTACAGACCAATGAGAATCAGGCCGGCTACGGCAACGTGAGGCCACAATGAGCGATCACGACGAACCAAACCATCGCGGCAGGACGAGTGGTCAAGATTATGCAACCTGCTCAATAGGCGGCTGGGGCACACGGCCCAAAGTAGTGACTCTCGTATCGAAGGCCGATGAACCAGCAGCGGCCTGGGAGCAAAGGCTTTCATTCAATTTCGCGCTCCGCAACAGACGATGCACATGACCAGTGAATTGCTCTAAATCGGAGCCGGAGCGCGCACGACATGGACGGTCGAACGCGTCCGGCCCCTCATTGATCGCAGGAGGAACTACGACCAAAAGCGCGGGTTCAAAGTACCGGAGCCAGTTTAGAAGACGTAGATCACATTGGCGTTGAGCGATACGGCATCCTTGTCGCGCGGTGTGCCGGCGACGGTGCCGCCATAGGGCTCTGTGCCATCGAGGCTGCGATCCCACCTGAACTCCAAGCGGCTGATAACGTTCGCCCAAAGAGAATAGTCCGCGGTGATCGTCAAGCTGGCGAGTTGATCGTTGCCGCTATGCTCCGTGCCTGTGCCCGCAACTGCCGGATAGTACCAACCCTGGGTCGCGGCCGTGTAGTCCACGCGAGTGTTGAGCTTCAACTTTTCCATGGCCTGCCAGCCGACGTAGGCCGCAAGGCACCAGGACTCGCCGTTCACCGTTCCGATGGTCAGGTCGTCCGTGAAATCGAGACCGAGTCCAAGGGTGAGGCCCTCGATGGGTGTGGGCATGGTGCCGCCGAGATAGTATTGGTCAATGTGCGGCTCGTTCGAGCCGTTGGCTGGGCCGGTGGTGTAACCCGCGGACAGGGAAGCGCCTTTCATGAAACCCATGCTCTCCGGCGCCGTCACCGAGATCATCGCGAGGTATGCCTTGGAAGATTCCACGCTCGAACGTGCGTCAATTTGTGAATTGAACGGGCCGACGTTGCCAACGCCTGCCTGGATGGAAACGGCGTCGGAAATTTTGTAAAAAGCCGACACCCCGGTGTGCGCGGAGGTCTCGTTGAAAAATCCGTAAGACCGGCTCCAGTTCGGGTTCTTATAGGTGTCGTAGGCCTCAAAGCCGTTGTACGTGCCGAATTGCCCGACTTTGAAATCAATTCCGTTGCCCACGGGCACACGAAGCGCAACGTAAGCCTCGTTGAACGAGAATTCAGTCGTGCTGAACGATGCCATCAGGCCAGTGCCGCGTTTCGCGGCGCCGGGTCCCATCAGCATCTGAATGTGGTAGCCGGCTGACCACTGTCCCTCATCCAGCGGTTTGTCCAGGGTAAGGCTGACTACGCTGAGGTTGAAACCATCCTGAACATCGGGACCGTCATAAACGCGGCCGGGCATGTTGGCGTTTCCGGTGCCAAACTTCCAAATGGCCGCCGTGTCCACGTAGCCGCTCAGTGTCGTCGATGACACCGCTGTCAGCACCATGCTCGGTTGTTTTTCCTCGGCTTGCGCCACCGCCGGAAGGCTGATGAGACCCGCAGTGAGGAGTCCCTGTGTCCATTGATTCATTCTCATGGGTTGGTTTGAGTTGGTTTGTTTTTTGAACTGAGTTGTGTCGTCTGCGCCAAAGCGCCGATTTGTTTTGCGGTGCTTAGCACGAAGGATGCGCGGAAGGTCAGGAGCGCCTCCGCTCTGGCGGAATGTTTTTCATTGCGAGAATGAACTCTGTTCATCGCTCGCTCCCATCGCTCATTTGTTTCCACGTCGATGAGAGTCATTCGTGTGAGTCGCTCACCAGAGATGGTGTGAAGAAGCGCCCTCTCAACCTCAACGGCTTCGCATACTATTTCTGAAATCTGAACTCGCGCGCCTCGCTTCCGGAATCGTACGGAACCGAGCAGCGCGCTGCGACCTTGCGTTCGTTCAGCCGGGCGCAAGAGCGCGCGGGATTTCCCGGCGTGAGTCGCGACGTCTGGAATTGGTCAGTTCAGAACAGCGTTTGTGTTCAGAATCGCACTCGCTGTTCAAGTAACGACTCGACGAGATCGCTTCGCCCGGTGAGGGCTCGCCGTTTCTCCACGAAAAGCGAATGACGGGTGATTGGATGGAATGGCGAGACCCGCGTGGCACATCGAGTGCTAAAGTTGGATCGGCTGTGCCTCCTCCAGTTCAGTCTGTCGCATTGGTTGGCGGCGCGTGCCGATCAGCGACGTGGCCAACGTCATCCCGAAACCTCAAACGCCAAACGTGAATACTGAAATAGGAATGATCATGAAACTACCCAACCTTAAAAAATCCCTGCTGATGTCTGGATTGGCCCTGGCCTTGTGCGCCGTGGCGAGCGCTGCTGAAACCGTCAAAGTCGGCGTGCTGCATTCGCTCAGCGGCACAATGGCCATCAGCGAAACCTCCCTCAAGGATGCGTTGCTTTTCAGCTTTGATGAAATCAACAAATCCGGCGGCGTCATGGGCAAGATGATCGAGCCGGTCATTGTGGATCCGGCGTCGAACTGGCCGCTGTTCGCCGAGAAAGCCGAACAGTTGCTCGTCAAGGACAAGGTCGCGGTCGTCTTCGGTTGCTGGACCTCGGTGAGCCGCAAATCGGTGCTGCCCGTGTTCGAGCGCAACAACGGACTGCTCTTCTACCCGGTGCAGTACGAAGGGGAAGAGCTCTCGAAGAGCATCTTTTACACGGCGGAAGCGGTGAATCAGCAGGCTATCCCCGCCGTGGATTATATGCTCGCCGAGGGAAAGAAGAAGTTCTACCTGCTGGGCTCAGACTACGTCTATCCGCGGACGACGAACAAGATCCTCAAGCAGTACCTCAAGATGAAGGGCATCCCTGATTCTGACATTGTCGAGATTTACACACCGTTCGGGCACACGGACTACCAGACCATTGTAGCCGCGATCAAGAAGTTCTCCGCCGGAGGCAGCGCGTGCGTCATCAGCACGTTGAACGGCGACACCAACGTGCCGTTCTTCAAGGAATTCGCCAACGCCGGCCTCACGTCCGAGAACTGCCCCGTCGTATCGTTCTCGATCTCCGAAGACGAATTTCGCGGCCTGCCGGCAAAAGACCTCATCGGCCATCTGGGCTGCTGGACATACTTCATGTCGATCAAATCGCCGGAGAACGACAAGTTCGTGAAAGACTTCCAGGCCTGGTTGAAAGAGCCGAAAGTCACGGGCGTTGACTACAGAGTCACCGGCGTAGACCCGAAGAACCGCGTCACTTGCAGTCCGATGAACCTCTCACGCATCGGCGTCAATTTGTGGAAGCAGGCGGTGGAGAAGGCAGGTTCGTTCGAAGTGGACAAAGTTCGCGAAGCCCTTGTCGGTCAGAAATTCAAGGGTCCGGCGGGTGAAGTGGCCATGCAGGATAACCACCACCTGATCAACCAGGTATTCATCGGTGAAACGCTGGCCACGGGCCAGTTTAAGATCATCAAGTCCTTCACCGGCGTCGCCGGCGAACCGTTCAGCGAGAAGTTCCTGGGCGCCAAAACGGCCAGCACCAATTAATTTGGATTGGGGAATGTCCAAGGGGACGGGCCGTTTACGGTCCGTCCCCTTTTTGACAGTGCTCCACATCTATTGAAATGATTCATCGGCTCCTCCCGGTAATTCTCATCATCGCCGTTTCGGCGGCGCTGCGCGCGCCCGCCGCCGAAGCCGAAGTTCAGCAACGTGAATGGCTGGTCAAAGCGGTGGTGAGCGAGGACACCGGAGAACAAATCGAACTCGTCAGGAGACTGATTGATGCCAACGATCCTCTGGTGGCGCGAGCGCTGGTGGCCTGGCGCCAGAGCGAGTTGTTCGTTCACCAGGCCGCCGACGGCACCAAGACGCCGATCCTGCTCGATCAGCAACTCGATGGTAACGGCAAGGCGAAGGCCGTACGTCTTGCGGACGGCGAGTTTCTCAAGGACGCCAACGGCACGGCGGTTGTTCTCGCGGCCTCGGAGCTTGCGCCTGCGGAAACGAGTTCGAAGCTCCGCAAAGCCATCAAGACCACGCTCGACCTCTACGCGATTACCAATCCTAATCCGAAAATGCGGCGCGACGCCGTGACCAAGCTCGGCCAGGAACAAAACGCCGAGTACCTCTCACATTTCGAGGGGCGTCGCGATCTTGAGCAGGACAAGGAGGTGCGACACGCGCTCGCTGAGGCGGTGGCCCTCACTCAATTGGCGAGCGACGACCCAAAAGTTCGCGTCCCCGCCGCCGCCAGGCTCGGCGCAATGCGTTCCATCACATCGCTCAGCTTTCTTCAGAAACTCGAAAGCGACGCCAAAGCAGACCTGAAGAAATACGGTGAGGAAACGGTTGGAGCAGCTCATTCCGCAGTAAGGCAGATTGAGGAATACATGTGGTGGGGAAACCTGTTCGGAACCGCGTTTCGCGGGCTAAGTCTCTCAGCGGTGTTGCTTGTTGCCGCGCTTGGATTGGCCATCACCTTCGGTCTCATGGGGGTCATCAACATGGCCCACGGCGAAGTTATGGCCGTCGGCGCTTACACCGCGTACGCCGTGCAAGGCATCCTCGGCGCCGGACTATTGTTCTCACCGTTCGGAAAATCGGTCTCCATCAGGGGTCTTGGTCTGACCGGTTCCGCTCTCGATACCTATTTCATCATCGCATTGGTGGCGTCCTTCATTGCCGCGGCGCTGGTCGGTCTCGCGTTGGAGCGCGGTGTGATCCGCTTCCTCTACAAGCGCCCGCTGGAGTCGCTGCTGGCCACGTGGGGCGTGAGCCTTGTGTTGCAACAGGTTTTCCGCCACACCTTCGGCGCCGCCAACGTGCAAGTGAATTCGCCCTCGTGGCTCAGCGGCAGCTTCGTGACTCATGATATTCTGTTCGCCTACAATCGTCTCTTTGTCATCGGCTTCGCGCTGTTCATCGTGTTCGCGACTTACCTGCTGCTCACCCGCACGCCACTTGGCCTGCAAATCCGCGCCGTGATGCAAAACCGGGCGATGGCCTCGTGCATGGGCGTGCGCACCGACCGCGTGAATATGATGACTTTTGCATTCGGCTCCGGTCTCGCCGGCATGGCAGGCGCCTGCATGTCACAGATCGCCAACGTCGGGCCGAGCATGGGCCAGAGCTATATCGTGGATTGCTTTATGATTGTTGTGTTGGGCGGGGTGGGGAACCTCATCGGCACAGTGTCGGCATCGCTCGGCGTTGGTGTCACCAATCAGATTCTCGAGCCGTGGCTCGGCGCCGTGCTCGGCAAGATTCTGGTGCTCGCGACCATCATTTTGTTTCTTCAATGGCGGCCGGCAGGTTTGTTTGTTACTCGCAGCCGCAGCCTCGATAGCTGATCCATGATCTACGATTTACAATTCACGATTTACGCGACCTTACGCTGTGGGAATCCTGCCAGCCGGATGTATCGTAGATCGTAAATGGTAAATCCGATGGCCCGACCCTTCTCCAATCGTGAGCTGCTGTTCGTCGGCCTCGCGTGCCTCATCGCCCTCGTCCTGTTGCCGTGCTTGAATGCCTTCCTGCCGCCGGAGCATCCGTTCCACGTCGGAACCTTTACCCTCAGTCTCTATGGCAAATACCTCACTTACGCCGTGCTCGCCCTCGGCGTGAACCTGCTCTGGGGCTACACCGGCCTGCTCAGCCTCGGCCAATGCATCTTCTTCTCTCTGGGTGGATACGCGCTCGGGATGTATTTGATGCTCAAAATAGGCAAACTCGGCCAGTACCAGAAGGAGATCCCCGACTTCATGGTCTTCCTGGAATTCGAAACCAAATACGCTGCGACCGGCGGGTTGCCATCGCATTGGATTCCGTTCAAGCACTTCTGGTTCGCCGCCGCCGCAGTGGTCCTCGTGCCGGCGTTGGTCGCGTATATCTTCGGCTTCCTCGCTTTCCGCTCGCGCATCAAGGGCGTCTATTTTTCCATCCTCAGCCAGGCGCTCACCTACGCAACCTGTCTAATGTTTTTTCGCAACGACTTCACCTTCGGCGGCAACAACGGTCTAACGGACTTTAAGTTCATCCTGGGGTACGATCTCAACGCGCCGGCCACCAAACGCGCCCTCTACCTGTGTTCGGCTCTGCTGCTGCTGCTGGTGTATGTCTTTTGCCGTTGGCTCACCTCAACCAAGTTCGGCCTCATCCAGCGCGCCATTCGTGATTCGGAAAACCGTGTGCTCTTTTCCGGCTACGCCACGGCGGACTTCAAACTATTCGTTTTCGTCGTGGCCGCAGTCATCTCCGGCTTGGGCGGCGCCCTGTTCGTGCCGCAGGTGGGCATCATCAACCCCAGCGAAATGTCACCGGAAAAATCCCTCGAAGCCGTGGTCTGGGTCGCGGTCGGCGGGCGCGGCAATCTGTTGGGACCCATTCTCGGCGCCGTGGGCATCAATTCGCTCAAGAGCTATGCGACGCATGCTTTCGCCGAGCAATGGCCCTACATCCTTGGCGCGTTATTCATTTTCGTGACCGTCTTCATGCCCAAGGGCATCGTTGGGTTGCCCGGGCAATTGCGCGAACTCAAGCGACGGCGGTTCACGGCGATGCCGGCCTCAAACGCCGCGCCGCCAACGGCCCTTGCTCAAACCAAACAGAAACCGGCGAAATCCGAATGACACTCGCACACAAAAAGGATTTCATTCTCACCCTCGAAGGTGTGAACAAGACCTTCGAAGGCTTCAAAGCCATCTCCGACCTGAACTTCTACATGGACGAAGGCGAGTTGCGCGTGATCATCGGCCCCAACGGCGCGGGCAAGAGCACGATGCTCGACCTTATCACTGGTCGCACCCGGCCGGACAAGGGCAAGATCGAGTTCGGCAGGGACACGGATCTAACCCACCTCAACGAATACCAGATCAACCGGCTCGGCATCGGCCGCAAATTCCAGACGCCGTCCGTCTATATCGATCACACGGTCTTTGAAAACATCTGGCTCTCACTCGAAGGCAGCCGGAGTGTCTGGAGCACGATTTTCTCGCGCCTCACGCCGGCCCATCGCGAACGCATCCACGAGGTCCTGAACACGGTCGGCCTCTCCGACAAGACCGATTGGAAGGCAGGGAACCTCTCTCACGGTCAGAAGCAATGGCTCGAAATCGGCATGTTGCTCGCCCAGGACCCGAAGCTCCTGCTTGTGGACGAACCCGCCGCCGGCATGACCGACGAGGAAACGCACAAGACCGGCGAACTTCTCATGAGCCTCGCGGGCAGGCACAGCATCGTGGTCATCGAGCACGACATGGTTTTCGTCCGCCAGATCGCCCGCACGGTTACCGTGCTTCATCAGGGCAGCATCCTGTGTGAAGGCACCGTGGACCAGGTCCAGAGCGATGAGCGGGTGATCGAGGTGTATCTTGGCCGCAAAAAGAAAGAGAGACATTGACTTGGACGCTCACCGCATTCGTTGCAGCGTTGATCGTTACAGCGTCAAATTGACCGGAGGCTGTGTCGTTGTAACGCTTCAACGCTCTAACGCCGTGACGATTTCACAATGCTGACCCTCTCCAACATCTCCGTTTCCTACGACGGTTCCCGCATCCTCCGCGACGTAAACCTCTCCGTTACGCCCGGCCAAGTCGTCTGTCTCATGGGCCGCAACGGAGTTGGAAAAACCACCACGCTTAAATCCATCGTCGGCCTTGTGAAGCCTGATGCCGGTTCCGTAAAGCTCGGTGAAATCGAACTCGCCGGCCTGAAACCCGACCAGCGCGCCCGACATGGAGTCGGGTACGTTCCGCAAGGCCGAGACATTTTCCCGAACCTCACGGTCTGGGAGAACCTCCGCATCGGCGCCGTCGCCCAGAACAAAAAACTCAACGGCGAAGTCGAACGGGTGCTCGCGCTGTTCCCGATACTCAAGGAGATGCTCCAGCGCCGGGGCGGCGTGCTCAGCGGCGGCCAGCAGCAGCAACTCGCCATCGGCCGGGCCCTGCTCACAAACCCCAGGATTCTTCTTCTCGATGAGCCGACCGAAGGTATCCAGCCGAACATCATCGATCAAATCGGCGAGACGATCAAGAAACTGCGCGCCGCGGGGCTCGCCGAGGATGGCCGCAAATACGTGGAGGAAATCGGCGACGCCGTCAGGAAACTCCGTGCCGAAGGGCGCATCGGCATCCTCCTAGTGGAACAATATCTCGACTTCTGCCTCGATGTCGGTGACCGCTTCTCGATCATGGACCGCGGCGCTATCGTCGCCGAAGGTCCGATCGCCAGGCTGAACGACGACATTGTGAAGCAACATCTCACGGTATGAGTTTCAGGTCCTGTCCAGCATCCGCATCAATGCTGTTAAAAAACTGTCAGGCATGAGCGATACCTGAACGAATGTCGGCAGGATGGACAATTCCAAACACCGTCGGGCTGCGTGCTCCACCAGATTCAAAAGTTCTTGCGCAGCAGCGAAACCCGCCGTTGGCTCCTTTGCTGAAAGGTGTTTCCGACTTTGGAGAGTCACTTTTCCTCCACGTCAATCCACCACACCGACCCCGCCTCGTGCTCATGGCATCGCTGCTGCTGATCGTTTGAGCATGACGATCTGCACTTCGAGTATCATTGCGACGCCTTGTGCAGATCGTCGTCTCTTCGAATGGCAGACCCTCATCGTGATTTGCTGCGGCCCGCCGGTGAATTATTGACGTTCCGCGTTGGACGGGCCGCTTCGAGGGCGCGGTCCGGTTTCACGAGTATTCATCGGTGTCCGTATTTTCCGCTTATGGGTTTCGGCCATTCCAATTCGAAGAAGAGAAAGATCATTCGTCGCGTCCGCTCGGTCACCAAAGAGGCGCAACACGAGCTGGCGCATCTCGAGGATAAAGATCACCACGACGCGTCGGGACACGAGCGGACGACCAGTGTGCATCATCACGCCGAACAGGGACAGCCGTATCCGCAACTGCCCTCGTCGCACCACCCGCACTCGCGGCATCCCATGGGCTATGCGTGGGCGCCGGTCGAGCATGCTTCATACGACAGTCCCCGCGAGGCGCCGCCCGGCCATCCGCATCCCGAGGTGTTCGATCCCGCCGCACGCCAGGGCGCATGGGCAAAGTACCGCGAGCGAGAGCTGGGCGCTAAAGGTTGGAAAGAGGAGGTCGATCGCTGTATCGAATACGGCCTCGAAGCTGCGCCTTCGGTGAGGGATCGCACCATCTCCACCTTCGCACGTGGCGAATTGCCGCATTTTGCCGGCATCAATACGTTCATCAAGTCGCACTACTTGGAGGATGTGAAGAAAGTGTCGCAGTTCGATGCGGCCGTCATTGGCGTGCCATTCGACATCGGCACTACTTATCGCAGCGGCACACGGTTCGGACCGCAGGGGATTCGCCGCATCTCGGCGTTGTACGGGACCTATAATTACGAACTCGGTGTGGACCTGCGCGAATCGCTCAGGCTGTGCGATCTCGGTGACGTGTTCACCATCGCGAACATCGAAAAAGGTTTCGACCAGATCTCCAAGGCCGTCGCGCACGTTCGATCGAATAACGTTTTCCCCATCATGCTCGGTGGAGACCATTCGATTGGCTATCCGGACGTGCGCGGCATTGCACCTCACATCGACGGACCGGTCGGGATTATCCACATCGACCGCCACGTCGATACGCAGGAGACCGACATGGACGAACGGATGCATACGACGCCGTGGTTTCACGCGACCAACATCCCGAACGCGCCTCCGGTGAATCTCGTGCAGCTCGGCATCGGCGGGTGGCAGGCGCCGCGACCCGGCGTGAAGGTCGGCCGTTCACGCGGCACCACCGTCCTGACCATCGACGACATTTGCGAGATGGGTGTCGAGAAGGCGGCGGAGATCGCGCTCGACGTGGCATGGAAGGACGCCAAGGCCGTTTACCTCAGCTTCGACGTGGACTCGCTCGACGCCGGTTTTGTCCCCGGCACCGGCTGGCCGGAACCGGGCGGTTTCCTGCCGCGCGAGGTGCTGAAGCTGTTGCGGTTGGTGGCACGGGAGGGCTTGTGCGGCATGGAAGTGGTCGAGGTCGCTCCTTCATACGATCCGAGCGACATGACGGCGCTGGTCGGAACGCGCGCGATCATGGACGTGCTCGCCACACTGGTGAACGAGGGCAAGCTTGGACGCAAACCGCCAACGAAACTGCCGCCGCCGCCATATTGGCCCCGACGGAACAAATCCAAAGCGAAGAAGCAAAAGAAACAAGGATAGACCGCGGGAAGGTGATCGCAGGGGCGGCGCCACGTTCTTACTGGGCACGAACACCGAACCAAAGACAACCAACCAACTCCCCATGAAAACCAAAATACTGTTCCTCACTCTTGTGGCCGGGCTGTTTGCCGCGTTCAGCGCGAGGGCCGCGGAGCCAATCAAAATCGGCTACAGCGATTGGCCCGGCTGGGTCGCCTGGGAAATCGCCAAGGAAAAAGACTTGTTCAAGAAACGTGGCGTGGATGTGAAACTCGTCTGGTTTCCCGTCTATACCGATTCGCTCACGGCGCTGAACACCGCCAAGATCGATGCCAATTGTAGTGCGTGGTGCGACGTGATCGCCCCGCTGGCTGAAGGCGTCAAACTCAAGGTCGTGCTCGTGAACGACAACTCCGCCGGAAACGATGCCGTCATCGCCAGGCCCGGAATCAATTCGATCAAGGATCTTAAGGGAAAAACCGTTGCAACTGAATTGGGCACGGTCGAGCACTTCATGTTGCTTCAGGCCCTCTCCAGGAACGGCATGGCGGAGAAAGACATCGTATACAAGAATCTCACTGTGCCCGATGCCGCCGCCGCGTTCATTGCGGGCAAGGTGGACGCCGCCGGCGTGTGGCAGCCCTGGATCTCGCAGATTCAACGCGAAGGCAAGGGCAAGGCGCTCTTTACTTCGAAGGAAATTCCCGGCCTCATCCCCGACCTTCTCGTGTTTCAGGAGAAGGTCGTCGCCGAACGCGAGGCAGAGGTGCAGCAGATCGTCGCAACCTGGTTCGACGTGATCGCGTTCATCAAATCGAACGAGAAAGAGGCCGTGAGCATCATGGCCAAGGTGGTCGAACAAAAGCCGGCGGATTACCTCGCGTTCATGCCGGGAACAAAATTCTTCGACCTGGACGAGAACCTGAATGCTTTCAAGAAGAACGACAGTCACACCTCGCTGGTCGGAAGTGGTAATGTGATCGCCGGTTTTCTCAAGAGCTTCGATTTGATCAAGACTCTCCCCGATCTGGAGGCCGCGTTGGAACCGAAGTTCGTTCGCACGTTGAAGAAGTGACCAACTGTGCGGGCAAGCGAATATATCGTGACGCTCACGCCGGCCAATTCGCCCTCGGCGGTGAAAACACTGATGACGAAGACCAGCTTCGGACGTGCCGGGTCGCCCTGGTTCAGTGTGCGCCGGGACATTCCGCGCTGGGGTTACAACAGTCTGTTCGTTCTGGGTTTCGTCGGGCTGATCGCATTGTGGTGGTGGCTCAGTGCCCTTGGGGTGGTCAACCCGCTGTTCCTGCCCTCGCCTTCGACGGTATGGGAAACCGCTCGTGGGTTTGTCGGGGACGAAAACCTCTGGCTCGACGTCAAAGTGAGCGTGGGTCGAGTGACGGCCGGATTCCTGCTTTCCGCGGCGCTGGCAATACCGATCGGTGTGTTCATGGGATCGTTCAAGGTGTGCGAAGGGCTGCTTCAGCCGCTCACTGAATACGTCCGCTACATTCCCGTGCCGGCCCTAATTCCCCTGTTGATGCTCTTCTTCGGTATCGATGAGTTGGCCAAGGTGATGTTGATCTTCGTCGGCGTCTTCTTTCAACTCGTTCTGATGGTTGCCGACGAAATCCGCAGCGTGCCTCACGAACTCGTGCAAGTGAGTCAGACGCTCGGCGCCCGGCGCGGCGAAGTCATACGCCTGGTCCTGTTCCGAGCAGCCATGCCCGGCATCTTCGATGCACTGCGGCTC